>AACY020301958.1_pt1 | contig 10410 bp, 10 predicted proteins | sample 267378 | NCBI WGS metagenome assembly AACY02 (sample SAMN02954345, study PRJNA13694) | marine metagenome | biome: aquatic; feature: ocean; material: water; isolation source: isolated as part of a large dataset composed predominantly from surface... | reverse complement strand
GGGCGCCTGATTGGTGCTGAATACGGAGAAGGTTTTATCAAGAGTCAGGACCTGGGCTTGAGTGATCTGATGCACTTGACCGGAGTGCGCTGAGGTAAGCCTGGGCAAATTTAGCGGCAATGGCTGCATCGCCGTGTTCGGCCGCCGCCTTGCGGGCCAGAGCTTCTCCCTCTGGCCAGGGGAGGCGCTGGAGCAATTCTTCCAGGGCCTGAATCAATCCCTCCTCATTGCCCCGCTCCACTAGCAAACCCTCTGCGGGACCGATAAGCTCCTCAATACCCCCTACCCGACTGGCAATAACCGGCCGGCCGGAACAAAGGGCCTCTAAAATCACCACGGGCTGGTTTTCTATCCAACTGAAGAGCATAAAGGCATCGGCTTGCTTCATTTGCTCGGCCACTTCCTCCGGCGAAAGCGCCGGCAATTGCTCCACCTGCTTTGCTGGTAAAACGGCCAGTTGGTCTGCCAGCCAATGCGGATCCCCATCGCCGCCAACGGCCCAGGTCACCTCGGGATGCTGCCCCAAAAAAGTGCGCATCACCTTCACCATGCCGGTGATGTTTTTGGTACTGTCCTGCAGGGAGGAGAGGTGCAAAATGCGGATTCCGCGCTTTTTAACCGGATCATGATAGCGAAAAACCGCGGTATTGACCGCATTGCCCACCGGAAGCAGTGGGGCCCGCACCCCAAAATCGCGCAGGGTTTGACCTAGGGCTGCACTCACCGGGCAAATCACCTCGGCCCGGTTAAATATACGCCGGGCCAACCAGCGACTGCCCGGGTTCCAGCGATGTCCCCGCTGGGGATGATAGCCGCTAAAGTGCTCACTAATGAGCAGGGGGCATTGCAAAAAAAGGCTCAGGATTCCAGCGGGATAGGCCACGTGTAGGTGGATGAGCTCCTCCTCCATACCCTTGCGCTTCAAAAAGCGATAACCCCGGTAGAGGGCCCAGAGCAGGCTCAACCAGGGCAGATAGGGACGAAAATAAACCCGCAAGACCCGGGCCTCGCCTTCGCGCGAAAAAACCAGCGCGTTCTGCTTGCCGGCCCTGGCCGCCAATACCCAAGCACGGTGCTGAAAGGAAAGCACCTCCACGTGGCGGGCCACGAAGTTGCCCAGCCGGGGCTCTTCCGGAAAGGGGTACCAACTGGCCAAATGCAAGACTTCACGGGGCTGACTCACCGAGCAAGTTTAAGGATTTTGCCTAGAGACCAAAAAAAACCGGCCTTGAGAACAAGGCCGGCTGCGAAGGGTGGATGATGGGGTTCGAACCCACGACCTCTGGAACCACAATCCAGCGCTCTAACCAACTGAGCTACAACCACCGTAAACACTTCTTTTTGAAGCGGGCGCAAATTTAGACAAATTCGGCCATTTGCGCCAAAAGAGGCCCGGGCTTTTATCCTCCTCTGCGCCTCTGCGCCAAGCGGTCCATCAAATGGCGCTGAAACTCCACCTCCGCCTGGAAAAAGCGGGCCGTTTTCCGGGTCCCCACCGCCTGTTTGAATTGCGAGTAGTAGCGCTTTTTCAGCTCGGCAATGCCCGCCAGGCGATCCAATTCCTCCAATACCAGGCTTTCAATTTCGCTTTCCGAGAGGGTTTCGAGCTTATCTCCCCCCAGTCGGCGGCGTATGAATTGTTGCCGGCGATGGTCTTGTATCTGTCCCAGCTCCTTTTGATAGGCGTTGTATATCGGCCAAAAACGCTGGCCTTCTTCCACACTTAAATCCATTTTTTGGGTAATGAACTGAATGCGGTACTGCTCGATCTTGTCCCGCAAGGGACCTTCCCCCGCCTCCTGGGCCAGCAGGGCAAAGGAGAACAGAAAGAACAAAAAACCAAAGGAGCTTTTCATAAGGCGTAATTTTCAAAAGGTTGTTCACTTAAAAAATCAATGATATCGGCCTCACTTAGACCGCTATCGGCAGGCAAAGCCCCTGCCGCCAGCAACTCGCCATGCAAAGCGGCATTGAAGTAAAGCGCCTCGGGGTCGCTTTGCAAATAGCTCAAAATGGCCTCCTCCGTCAAGTCCAGCGGTTCACCCGTACTTTGCGGCTCCCACCGGGGTCCGCTCAACCACAGGCCCAGGATCAGAGAGGCCGCAGCAGCAAGGCCAAGGTAAAGAGAAAGGCGCCGGATTTTTCCGGGCTTTTCCGCTTTCGCGGGAAGCTGTTCCAAACGACTCTGCAAGGTGGCAAAGTAGTCGTCGGGAACGGCAAAGTGTTTCTCGTGTTTCGCTTTTTTCATTGCTTTAGAATTCGGCTTGCCAGCCGTGGTTCAACAAATCGGCTTCTATTTTTTGCCGGGCGTGGTGGTAGGAGGCCTTCAAGGCTCCTACACTGGTTTCCAGGCACTCGGCCATATCCTGGTATTTCATTTCTTCAAAGTAGCGCAGTTTAAACACCAATTGTTGTTTATCCGGGAGCCGGTGCACCGCTGCCAGCAAGGCTTTCTCCATTTCTTCTCCGCAGTAGTAAGGATCGGCGGTGGCCTTTTCCAGGGCCCATTCCGCACCGGCTTCTCCCCCGTGCTGAGGCCGGCGCTTTTCCCGCCGCAAATGGGCCAGGGCCTCGTTGGTAGCAATGCGGTATAGCCAGGTGTAAAGTTTGGATTCCGCCCGAAAGGAGGCCAGGTTTTTCCACACTTTGAGCATGGTTTCCTGCAGCACGTCGTCCGCTTCTTCGTGACGCAATACCAGGCTGCGGATATGCCAGTACAGGCGCTCGCTAAAAAGAACCACGGTGCGTTGAAATGCCCATTCCAGGCGACCTTCACCAATAGCTGCCACGATTTCCTGATCTTCTTCTTGCATCGATGCCTCTGTGCCCTTGTACTATGAGATGTCTTTCGCAGCCCAGGGTTTAACCGTTCATCGAATTTATTGCAATTTTTGTCGGCCCTTGGCCGCCCTCAGGTGCGCAAAAGGGCTTTTTTTGTGCATCCCTTTTGCATGGCGAATTTCTCCTGGCCCAGTTTTAATCAGTTAAAGAAAAAAGCTCAGGCGCAGCCCGGCCGGTCTGAACTGGCTCCGGTAGCGCTTTTGAGCGACAGTGCCCCCCAATTTCTGGCCTCGGCCCTTGCGGGCAGTCTCCGCAACCTGGGATTGGACCATCCGGTGTGGACCGCTCCCCTCGACCAAATCGAACAGCAATTGCTGAGCCCCAACTCCGAACTTTGGGAAAAAGAAGCGCTCATCACCATCGTATGGGAAGGCGGTCCCGGCTTTCGGCGCCGCTTGCGCCTCTATCAGGAGCAAAATCGGGATGCCCTTCCCGCGGAAGCGGAAAGACTGAAGGCATTGAGCCAAGCCGCTGAACAGCACGGGCAAAGCCTATTGTACTGCAATCAGGTAGAAATTGCCGATCGACTGGCGGGGCACTGGAGCGGCCAAATGCCCACCTCCTTCGACTATACCAGCAAAGCCTTTAATGTGCTGCTTTGGGATCTGGCCCGGGAAGAAAAAGCCTTGCAGATTTTTGACCTGAACGCTTTGGCCGCCCTCCATGGCCACCGCCACTGGATCCAGCCCGCCTTGGCCTATTAGAGCGACCTCCAGATCCACCTGGACTACCTGCCGGCGGTAGCCGGTGAGATGGCTCAAATAGTGGCCAGCCGCACCGGGCAGGGCCTGAAATGTGTGATACTCGACCTGGACAATACCCTCTGCTGGGGCGGAATTTTAGGCGATGATGGCTGGGAGAATTTGGAGCTGGGTCAGGTAGGTATCGGCAAAGCCTTTGTAGACCTACAGCACTACTTAAAAGCTTTGCAGCAGCGGGGTATCTTACCTGCGGTGGTGAGCAAAAACGACGAAGCCAAGGCCCGGGAAGCCTTTGAAAAACATCCCGATATGGTACTTACCCTCGACGATATCGCCGTTTTCCAAGCCAATTGGGAGAATAAGGCCAAAAACATTGCCATCATCCAGGAGATTCTCAAGCTTGGCTTTGACAGCATGCTCTTTTTGGACGACAACCCTTTTGAACGGGCCCTGGTGCGGGAAAGCCTTCCCGGAATCACGGTGCCCGAATTGCCGGAAGATCCGGTGGAGTACCTGCCCTTCCTGCGCAGCCGCAATTGGTTTGAATCCTCAAGCTTGAGCAGCAATGACGCAAAGCGCACCCGGCAGTACCAGGCCGAGGCCCAGCGCCAAAACTTGCGCAAGAACTACCTCGATGAAGCAGACTTTTTGGCTGGTTTGGAAATGACGGCTGTGGTGGAGGAACTCACGCCTTACAACTTGCCCCAGGTAAGCCAGCTTATAGCCCGCAGCAATCAGTTCAATTTGCGGACCCAACGCTTCGATGCCAACCAACTGGAGCATTGGGCCAGGGAAACCGGCCATCGCCTCCTGGCTTTTCACTTGCGGGACCGCATCGGCGACCAAGGACTAATTGCGGTAATCATGCTTGAAGTGCAAGGCCAGCAGGCCTTTATCCGCAACTGGCTGATGAGCTGCCGGGTCTTGCAAAGGGGCGTGGAGCACTTCTGTTTGGAGGAAATCGTGCGCTGGGCTGAGCAGGAAAGATTGCAAGGCTTAATCGGCGAATACCGGCCCAGCCCCAAAAACGCCCTGGTAGCGGAGCACTACTCCAAATTGGGCTTTAGTACCCAGGGAGAAAACCGTTATTACCTGCCCCTTCCCCAAAAATTAAACGCAAAACACTTTATCAAACCAAGCCATGGACCGTCAAAAATTGCTGACTGAACTAACCGCCATCTTTCAGGAGGTTTTAGACGAAGAAGCGCTAGACCTGAACGAAAACAGTACCGCTCAATAGGTCGAAGCTTGGGATTCCCTCACCCACGTGCAAATTGTGGTGGCCATGGAAAAGCAGTACGGAATAAAATTCAGCGCCCGGGAAATTCCCAATTTTCGCAACCTCGGTGAAATGATGGACGCGCTTATCGCCCGGCGCTGATGCTGTTCACCAGTTATCCCTTTCTGGTCTTCCTGCCTCTGGTGGCGGGACTCTACTGGCTCATGCGCCGCTGGTACAAAGGTCAAAACCTGTTGCTCTTTGTGGCCAGCTATACCTTTTACGCTTGGTGGGATTGGCGCTTTCTCTTTCTCATCTTCGGTAGCTCCCTGCTGGATTTCTGGCTGGCCCGGGCCATGGGGCAAAGCGAATCCCCGCAAAGGATGCGTTTCTTCCTCTACCTCAGTCTGGCCCTAAACCTGGGGGTTTTGGTCTATTTCAAGTACGCCAATTTCTTCCTGGAAAATCTGGCTCGCCTTTTCTCCGCCTGGGGTCTCCCCCCGGTGCTGGAAGATGGCCCCTTAAGCATCATTCTCCCTCTGGGCATTAGCTTTTACACCTTTCAAACCCTGGGTTATACCATTGATGTATACCGCTACAAACTGAAGCCGAGCCGCAATTTCCTGGAGTACATCACCTTTGTGAGCTTCTTTCCCCAGTTGGTGGCGGGGCCCATCGAAAGGGCGGGTAACCTCTTGCCCCAATTCCTGACCAAGAGAAGCTGGCAAAAGGCCCACCTGACCGAAGGTTTGCGCCAAATGCTGTGGGGTTTTTTTAAGAAGTTGGCCATTGCCGATGCCTTGGCACCCCAGGTGAACTACGTGTTTGCCCATCACGAGGAGCTCAATGGCCTCAGCCTGGCCCTGGGGGCTTTGCTCTTTACTTTTCAAATGTATTGCGACTTTTCCGGCTACAGCGATATTGCCATAGGTACGGCGCGCCTCTTTGGCTTTCGCCTGATGAAAAATTTTGACTTCCCCTTTTACAGCAGCTCCATGAGCGAATTCTGGCGACGCTGGCACATCTCGCTCTCCACCTGGATTCAGGATTACCTCTACAATCCCCTGGCCATTAACCGGCGTTACTGGGGCATTTGGGGGGTGGCCTTTGCCCTTTTGGTGGCTTTTACCCTCAGCGGTTTGTGGCACGGAGCAGCCTGGACCTTCGTGCTTTGGGGTGGCTTGCACGGGATGGTGTTGGCCTACGAAGCTCTGAGCAAAAAAAAGCGCAAACGCTGGTCGCGCCAATTCGGGGTGACCTATTTATGGGCAAGCCGAATCCTGGTTTTTTGTTTTTGGGTCTTTACCCTTACCATTTTCCGGGCCCAGGACCTGCCCCAGGCCCGGTCGGTGTTGAGCGGGAGCCTGAGCCGCAGTTGGGGGGATGGGGCGGCTATTCCTTTATCTGCACTCCTGCTGCCCCTCGCCCTCCTCGTTTTTGAATACTTTCAGCGCCACCGGGCCCACGGCCTGGTTTTAAAGGCATACCCCTACCCTTTGCGCTGGAGCTTGTACGCCTTGCTTTTGATTCTCATCTTCGAATCGGATAATCTCAACCGTCAAACCGAATTCATTTATTTCCAATTCTAGGCCCCGTCATGAAAAAAACGCTTCGCATTCTCTTTTTGCTGCTTATAATCGCCACCCTGGGCTACTACTTTTACTACAAAAGTCAGCAGAAGGAGAGCGTTTTGGATCTCAAAGAGTTCAAACGCAACCAAAGCAGCGCACAATTTGACCTCAAACGCATCCCCCGGGAAGAGCTCTTTGCCCCCACTCCCGAAGCGCAAGCGGTTTTAGCGGAGCTGAAAAGCCGTTTTCGGCAAAGCCTGGTGGCCTGGCATCAGGAATTGCAAGCCGATTCGGTTAAACTAATTTACTGCTGGATTACCACCGAAGTGGGGGTGTCGGAAACCGCCATTCAGCGGGAAAGCAAAGCCTTTGTGGCTTCCCTTTGTCGCGAATTGGACATCCCCTTTGTGGACTTCGACCCCTTGATTGCCCCCTACCAGGCCAGGGAAATTACCTTCATGCCCAAAGACGGACACTTCAATCCCCGGGGCGTTGAACTCATTTCCGGGCTCCTGGCCGATCTCATCCGGGAAAACGACACTTGGCGCTCTTCCCTGCACTTTTCGGAGGCCCAAAGGCCCCGCTATTTCGGCGACTTGGAACCGGGACAAGACGCCATCAAAGACGGGGGTAAAAACCTGCCCTATCGCTTCATTACCAACGATCAGGGCCTGCGGATGGACCGTCCGGTACGCTTCGACAATCCCGGGCAAAGGGTTTTGCTGATGGGCGACAGTGGTTTTTATTTTCCCTTTGTAGACAACGACCAAACCGCCACCCATTTGCTGCAACAGCGCTTTCCCGCCAAGGAGATCCTCAACGTAGCCAATTGGGGCTATACCATAACCGATTTCCGCAGTCTTTACCGGGAGAAGGCCCGTTTTCTCGAGCCGGATCTCATTTTACTGCAGTCCTCTGGCGACGACCTGGCCGATCTCTATTTTACCCATCAAAGGCGTTTTGCCCGCGATAAAGAGCGGAGCAGCCAGGAACCGAGTGCGGCTGAAAAGCGCTTTCACCGCCAACTCGAAGAGGAGGAATCGTGAAAAGACTGGGCGGCCTCATTCTTTTCCTCGCTTTCGGTGCCCCCCTGTCTGCCCAGGAAGTTCGGGACCTTTACATCAACGACCTGGAGCGGATATGCGCCCGCCCTGCCTATGCCGATTCGGTATTGCAGCAGATGAAAGCCTATGGCATCAATCAAATTACCCTTTTTGATTTCTTCCGCTTTCGCGGGAAGCTATGCCTCGAAGGCTTTCTCCAACGGGCGAGAGAACAAGGTATTGTGCGGATTTCTGCCGGATTGCCACATGCCTATTTTGCTCCCCAAGCCACCGGCGAGCTCCCGCCGCTTAGCAGATCAGAAGCCCTAGTTTTTGAAAATGAATTTTGGTTGGAAGAAGATGCGCACCGGGCCCTGAAACTCATCGGGCGTTTGCAAAAAGAAAAGCGGGCGGCCCGACTGCAGCTCGACATTTACTTCGGTTGGTTTGGCCAAGGCGTGGATGAAAACCAAATGGCGCTGCGCATTTGCCGAACCTTTGACCGGATTTTGCTTCATCACTACCGCCAGGGGGCAGACTATCCCTATTTACACGGACGGTTGGAAACCTTTGCCCAGGCTGCCAGGCGTTACAGTGGGCAGCAAAACATCGTGGTGCGCATGCATATTGGTCCTCAATATCAAGAGGACCTATCCCCCGAAAGGGTTGCCAACATCTATGCGCAACTGGAGCAGGAATTCCGGCAGGCGGCGCAGCAGAATCCTGCCCTGCGCTCCTTGCGCTGGCAAGGCTGGCAGCTTTTCAATTCCCATGACCTCTTAGAGGCGGTATCCCAAAGTAACGAATAGGGAAACGATGCTGTAAAAATCACCGGGGGCGCCAAATTGCTCCTGGTTGGTAAAGGTCAAATCCGCCCGCGCATAAAAGGCGTCGCTCAACAACTTCTGGTAGGCAAAACCCAAATAGCGGTTGTCCAAAACGTAGAGTTCTTCGCCCACCACGCCTCCCAACTGAATGATGCGCTGATCGGGGATAAAGCCAAAGCCGGCACTCACTTGCACAAAATCGCCCATGCCGGTAAAGAATTTCCGGTAAATCAAGTTGTAGCTACTGCCTATTTCCACTTCCTGATTGATGAAAAAGGGCCGCAATTGAAGGTAGTGGTTGCCAAAATACCAGCCCAGGGAGCCGGTCCAAATCCCCACTGTATTGTCTTGGCCAAAAAGGAGGTAGCGGTAACCGAGGCTCAGTTCAAAACTGGTTCCCGGCAGAATGCTGAAAAACTCGCCTCCCAGGCGCCAACGCGGAAAAATTTCCGAAGGAGAATAGCCCGCATTGAGGTAGAGGTAGCGCCCCTTGCCCAGTTGCGGGTAAGCGTCCATTTCAAATTGGTAGCCGTTCTCGTCGAAGCGGTTGGCGTAGTTCAAGCGGGCCAGGATGGCACCAATACCGGTAAAGTGCCCGTATTGCACCAAGCCATTGATCCAGGGGTCAAAAGTGGAGGTAAAGTAATCCACCCCGGCGCCCACGGCCAGACCCTCGGCGATGAGCTGGTTGAGCAAAAACTGTTTGAGGGCCAGGAGCTCCTTGTTGCGAGGATAGAGAGACAATGCGGTGTCAACCGTTTCCAGGGCCCTGGGGTAATGCAAAAGGCCAATTTGACTGTGGGCCTTGTTGGTGAGGAAAAAGCGATCCCCCGGCGCAATGACCAAGCCGCTGTCGCTCAGGGCCAAGGCCGTGTCGTAGCGCTGGTCGTAGCGTTCGACCAAGGCCAATAACCTGGCCGCTTCCAGAACCGCACTGTCGGCAGTCAACAAGGGTTTTAGCAGGCTTCTGCTTTCCGCATAGTTGTTTTGCCAGCTTTCAACCCGGGCCAGAAAAAGGGGATAGTCTGGATTTTCAGGATATTGCTGATGCAAAAAGCGCAAAATCTTTTCCGCTGCGTCGTATTCCTTTGCAAAGGCCAATTCCCGGGCCTGGGCAAAAGCCGAATCCGGCGCATTTTCCAACGCCAGAGCAGAAATACTGTCGTTTTGGCCCAGCAGGGACCAGGCAAAAAGGAAGCAGGCAAAAAGGAAGCAAGTTCTCACGCAGCCGAAATTAGCGCCCAGTGCAAGTAGCGCGGCCGTCATTTCGCTCTGCAGGAACTTTTTATCGGTAAACGTCTAAGCCAGGGCTTGGTAGGCAGACACGATATGCTCGGCGCTTAGGCCGTATTTGGCCATCAGCTCGGCCGGTTTCCCGCTTTCGCCGAAGGAGTCGTTTACGCCTACAAAGGCTTGGGGAGTAGGCCAATAGCGGGCGAGCACCCCAGCCAAACTTTCCCCCAATCCTCCGGCAATTTGGTGCTCTTCGGCGGAGATCAACTTGCCGGTGCGCTTAACGGAATCAAGGAGGCTGGCTTCATCCAGGGGTTTGATGGTATGGAAATTAATCACCTCGGCCTCTACCCCTTGGCCAGCCAGGATTTCCGCCGCCTGCAGGGCCTCCCATACCAAGTGTCCTGTGGCGGCGATGGTTACGTCGCGGCCGGGCCGCAACACCAGAGCCTCCCCAATCTTGAATTTCTGGTCAACCGGGGTAAAGTTGGCCACTTTCGGCCGACCAAAACGCAGGTACACCGGCCCTTCGTGCTCGGCAATGGCCAGGGTAGCCGCTTTGGTTTGGTTGTAGTCGCAGGGGTTGATTACCGTCATCCCGGGCAGCATTTTCATCAAACCGATGTCTTCCAGGATCTGGTGGGTTGCTCCGTCTTCGCCCAGGGTAATGCCGGCGTGGCTGGCGCAGATCTTAACGTTCTTGCCCGAATAGGCAATGGATTGCCGGATCTGGTCGTAAACCCGGCCGGTGGAAAAATTGGCAAAGGTGCCGGTAAAGGGGATCTGCCCGCCGATGGTCAGGCCCGCGGCAATGCCCATCATATTGGCCTCGGCAATGCCCACCTGGTAGAAGCGTTCCGGAAAGGCATCGCGGAAAGCATCCATCTTTAAAGAACCGGTAAGGTCGGCGCAAAGGGCCACTACTTTGGGATTGTTTTTACCCAGCTCCAACAAGCCGGCGCCGAAGCCTGAGCG
>AACY020522032.1_pt1 | contig 10411 bp, 9 predicted proteins | sample 267378 | NCBI WGS metagenome assembly AACY02 (sample SAMN02954345, study PRJNA13694) | marine metagenome | biome: aquatic; feature: ocean; material: water; isolation source: isolated as part of a large dataset composed predominantly from surface... | reverse complement strand
CCTGGCCTGCGAAGCCACTTTTGCCGCCCGTCGAGCCGGACCACCCGCGCGCGGACGGCTCTCCACTTTTGCCGCCCGTCGAGCCGGACCACCCGCGCGCGGACGGTTTGGTATCGTGTTGGCCTATGGCCGAAGCAGTGATTCAGCTTGAGCAGGTACGGAAGGCGTTTCGGACGCCGGCGGGCGACGTTGTGCCGATCCTTGATGTCGATCACTTCGCGGTGGCCGCGGGTGAGCAGGTGGCGCTCGAGGGCCATAGTGGTTCTGGCAAGACGACGCTGCTCAACGTGATCGCTGGCATCATGCGGCCTGACGCTGGGACGGTGCTGCTGGATGGCGTGGACCTGGCAAAACTGCCTGAAGCGGCCCGCGATCGAGTGCGGGCGGATCGGCTGGGGCTCGTCTTTCAGCAGTTCAACCTGCTGCCGGGGTTTACTGCGCTCGAGAATGTGCTGGTGGCGATGGCCTTCTCGTCGTCGCGGCCCGACCGCGGCCGGGCGGAGGGCTTGCTGGCCAGTGTGGGGCTGGGCCATCGGCTTTCCCACAAACCGGGGGCGTTGAGCGTGGGGGAGCAGCAGCGGGTGGCGGTGGCCAGGGCGCTGGCCAACCGGCCGAAGGTGATTCTCGCTGATGAGCCGACCGCCAGTGTTGACCCGGGGCATCAGCAGCAGGTGGTCGATCTGCTGAAAGCAACCTGCCATGAACAGGGCGTGGCGTTGGTCGTGGTCACCCACACGCCCGAGGTGGCCGAGCAGTTTTCGCGACGAGTGCGGATCGAGTCGTTTAATCGCGTGCTGCAGAAGACGCCAGCACCTTCGCATGTGGCATCAGAAGGGGGCGAGGCATGACGCTCCTGGGAATCGCCTGGCGAAACATCCGCCAGCGCTCGCTGACGAGCAGCCTGACGGTCTTTTCCTTGGCGCTTGGTGTCGGCCTCGTAGTGGCCACGCTGATCACCGGTGCGATCGTGCGGCAGGCGTTCGAGTCGGGGACGGGCCTGGGCTACAACATGATCGTGGGTGCCAAAGGCAGCCCTCTGCAGCTGGTGCTCAATAGCGTCTACTACATCAGCAAGCCGATCGAAAACATTTCTTGGGAGTTTTATTCCGAGTTTCAGCCCGCCGGTCGCCGCAGCGACGGCGAAGACGGCAGTTTTGCCTCGAGCGTGGCGGTGGCTGTGCCCATCTGCATGGGCGACTATTACCGCGGCTACCGGGTGATCGGCACCAACGCCGACCTCTTCGGCAAACTGGAGCGGGGCCGCGGCCGGACGTTTGAGTTTGCTCAGGGCCGCAATCTTGAGGATGCCAACTTCTTCGAAGCGGTGCTCGGTGCCTCAGTCGCCGCCGAGACTGGGATTCGTGTGGGGGATGCGATCAAGCCAACGCATGGGGCTGACGATGGCCCTGAGCATGATCCCTTCATCGTGGTCGGCATCGTGGCCGCCACCGACACGCCCATCGACCGCGGCGTGTTTGTCAACATGGAGGGCTTCTATCTTCAGGAGGGCCATGCCAAGCCGCTCGACGACGATGAAGAACAGGCTCTGGAAGAAGCTGCCGCGAGCCGTCCCGCCGCCGAGCCGACCGATGGCCCCACTCCCTTGCCGGAAGCGCAGCGGGAGGTGACCTCGATCCTCGTCAAAACAGCCAGCCTCCCGGGCCTGCCTCCCGAGCTGACCTCGATGGGCATGCGGACGGTGATCAACGAGGGGGCAGACGGCCAGGCGGTGCTCCCAATCGGTGAGATTCGCCAACTGCTCGACCTCTTTGTGTGGCCGTTGGAGCGACTGCTTCTGCTGATCACGGTGCTCGTGGTGATCGTTTCGGCGGTGGGCATCTTGGTGAGCATGGTTGGCTCGTCGCTGGAGCGGACTCGCGATGTGGCGATCATGCGGGCTCTTGGAGCTCGTCGGTCGCATGTCTTGCTGACCGTCCTCCTGGAAGCCGTGCTCCTGGCGGGCTGCGGTGGGTTCGCCGGCTGGGCGCTGGGCCACCTGGTCGTGGGGGCAATCGGGCCATGGATCGCCACGAATGCCGGTGTGTCGGCAAGCGTGCTCTCGGCAGCGCCGGGTGCGGAACTGCTGCTGGTGCCGTTTCTGATGGTCTTGGCGGTGGCGGCAGGGCTGCTGCCGGCCATCGTGGCCTACCGCACAGACGTCGCCCGCTGGCTGCAGCGGGGCGGCTAGACGCCTGCCGGGCACACGCCGGGTGGGTCCCAGGGGCGGTATCGTGGTTGGCAAGGTGTGCGGAGTGGAAATGCACCGCATCAGCCGCAGCGGCAAAGCCGCCGATGGCCTAAAATGAATCGCGTCCCATCTCTGGAGAAGATTCATGAGTTTGCTGCATCGACGCACGTCACCCTTTCACATGCCGCTGTCGCTGGCGGTGGCGTTCGCCGTGGCCCTGCTGCCGGGGATCGCCCGTGCCTGCCCATTTTGTTCGGCAGTCTCGCTGACCTTCTCCCAGGAGATCGAGCAGAGTGCAGCTGCAGTGGTGGCGCGGCTGGTCACACCGCCCCCCGCCTCGGCCCTCAGCCCCGTGGCCGACGGCCCGCTGCCCAAGGGCATCTTCGAGGTCGACCAGGTGCTCAAAGGCGCGGAGTTTGTTGAGCAGCGAGCGGTCGGAGACGCGACACAGATCGAAGCGATCCTCCTGGAAGACAAGCCGGTCGGCTCGCTGTTTTTGCTGCTGGGTATCGAGCCGCCGCAGCTGGTCTGGTCGAGCCCGATCGCGATCAACGAGCGGGTGGTCGACTATCTGCTGGAGCTGCCTGCCCTACCGGCAAGCGGGCCAGAGCGGCTGGCATTTTTCCAGCAGCATCTCGAGGATGCCGATGCGATCCTGGCCCGCGATGCCTACGACGAGTTTGCCGTGTCTCCCTACGACGACGTGCGTGGCCTGAAGGATCAGATGGATGCGGGGAAACTGCTCGGCTGGATCCGGGATCCCAACGTGCAGGCGAACCGTCGCCGGCTGTATGCCACGATGCTCGGTGTGTGTGGCACGGAGGAGGATGCCGAGGCGATCGCCACGATTCTCAAAGACCACACAGGCGATGAGATCAATCCAGATGTGCGGACGGGCCTTGATGCCCTGATTGCGTGCTATGTCACGTTGCGGGGGGGCGAAGGGCTCGATCTAGTTGACGCGCTCTTCCTCAAGCGGGGCGAGCGGGATGTGCCTTTCACCGAGACGTATGCCGCAGTGATGGCCCTGCGGTTTCTCGGCGAAGAGAGCGAGATTGTGCCCCGTGAGCGGGTGCTGGCCTCGCTGCGGCTGTTGCTGGCGGAACCCAAACTTGCCGACCTGGTGATCGCCGACCTGGCCCGCTGGCAGGACTGGTCGGTGGTAGACGAACTGGCCACGCTGTTTGCGGAGGCCGGCACAGACAACATCTTTGTCCGCGAGCCCGTGGTGAACTATCTGCGGGCCTGTCCATTGCCGGAGGCCACTGAGGCGCTGGCCCGCTGCGAGGAAATCGACCCGGAGGCGGTGCGACGCGCGGCGACGCTGGCCGGCTTTGCCGGTGGCTTTGCTCCCCCGGGCCCGACGACACCCGCAGCCACGGCCACGGCTGAGGGAGACGCTGCTGGAGAAAGTTCTCCAGCCAGCGATGACGCCCTCGTCAGCCAGGTTCCACCGGTGCTCGCCGATGCCGACGCCACGGACGACACGCCGCCGGTCGATCCGTCGCTGGCGGTCGATGATGAGGCGGCAGCCGGTGTGGCAGACCTGGAGGATGAGCGGCCTGCATCCGGCGCAGACGTCTCAGGAGAGATGCTGGAACCACCGGTTGCCTGGGGTCGCTGGATGATCTGGGCGGTGATCGTCGTGGCCGTGGGGCTGCTGGCGCGTGCGGCGATGCGGCCACGGGCCGGGGCCGCTCAGCGGTAATGGTGGGCAGCGGGCTGCAGGAGATGCGGTGATGGCGACGGGACTGTTTGATGATGTGACGACCCACGACCTCGGGCGGCCAACTCCGCCGGAGGTGAGTGACTACCGCGCTGTCAGTGGCTGGGCGATTGGCAGCCTCGTGCTGGCCGTGCTCTCGCCTCTGGCGTTTGCCGACTGGTGGCTGGCCGTTGTGCCGGTGGCTGGCATCGTGGTGGGCGTGGTGGGCTGGCGACAGATCGCCATGCGGCCCGAGGCCCTTGTCGGAGCACCGCTGGCAATCGGTGGCGTGGTGGTGTCGGCTGGGCTGCTGATCGCAGGCCTGACGACGCTCACCCAGATCTACATTGCCGAACTCCCGGAGGGCTTCATCCGCATCAACTACCAGATGCTCCAGCCGCTTGAGGGCGATCCGGCCACCGCGGTGCCGCCCACGGCCTACGAGGCCGACGGCAAGGATGTACTGCTCAAAGGCTACATGTATCCAGGCAGTGAGCAGGAGGGAATCGTGCAGTTTCTCCTGGTCCGCGATCAGGGCGACTGCTGCTTTGGTGGCAACCCCAAGATCACCGACCGGGTGCTGGTCACCCTCAGCGATACCGACGGGATCGACTTCACTCCCAGGCTCGTGAAGATTGCTGGACATTTTGCCGTGCGGCCTGCGGGGTCGCCCGAGATCGACGGCGGTGTGCTCTACCACCTGGAGGATGCCTTTGTTCGGTAACTGTTTTCTCAGCAGCCGATCGTGTGGTGCCTGGCTGCTGGCAGCCATCCTGCCGGGCCTTGTGGTCGGTGGCTGTGGGCCTGCGACTGAACCAGAGGAGTCGGCTGCCGCCGCCGTGCAGGGCAGTGAGCAGGCGGGCGAGAATGCTGATGGAGCGGTCGCCAGAGAAACGCCGGCGGATCCGCCGCCAGCGAGGCCCACGAGCCGGCTCCAGGATCTCTCGTTTGATGATGTGAAGTTTGAGATGGAGAAGGGGGACCCCTTCACTGAAGAGCTGCTTCCGGAAGCGGTCGCGTCGCTCGACGGAGCGCGGATTCGCATCCGTGGCTACATCCTGCCGAGCTTTCAGCAGGAGGGCATCACGCAGTTTGTCTTGGTGCGAGACAACATGGAGTGTTGCTTTGGGCCAGGGGCCGCGCTCTACGACTGCATCGTGGTGCGGATGCTGCCGGGTCGCAGCACCAACTTTTCGGTGCGACCGGTGGCCGTCAGCGGCACTTTTCACATCGAAGAGCTGATCGGGCCGGACGGCCGCCATCTCGCGATCTACTCACTCGACGGCGAGGAGGTGGAGTGAGCGAGCGATCCCTCGCGGCGTCGCTGATCCTGGCGACCTGCGCGGCTGTCGCCACCGCCGAAGCCTGTCCGTTCTGTGGAGCCGTGGGACAGCCGCTGGCTTCCCGCCGCGATGCGGCGGCAGGCGTGGCCGTTGGGGAGGCGGATGGTCCTGCCAGCCTTCAGCCTGATGGCGGGATGACGCAGCCGTTTCTGCTGCGGCAGCGACTCGCCGGCAAGGCAGCTCTGCCGGAGACGATGACTGCCACGGTGGCGTCGCCGGTGCGAGGAACCGCAGCCGTTTTTATTGGCCGCAGCGGCGCTGAGGAGAGCCGCACGGCAGCTGCGATTGCGGCTGACGAAACACGGCTGGGCTACCTGGCCACCGCGCCGGCAGTGGAGCAGCCCGCCGCGAAGCGGCTGCGGTGGTTTGCCCGTTGGCTTGAGCATCCCGATCCGGTGGTGGCGGAGGATGCCTTTGCGGAGTTTGGCCAGGCTCCGTTTGCTGCGGTGCGTGAGGCGGCCGATGCGCTGCCGGCGGCACGGCTACGGGATTGGGTGGCGGATCCTGGAATCAGCCAGCAGCGGCGGGGCTTCTACGGCCTGGCCTTGGGGCTTGTGGCGGCAGCCGACCCCGATGAGCGGGAGGCCTGTCGCCAGGCCCTGTGGCAGGTGATTGAACAGCCAGCCGACGACTTTCGCGCGGGCTTTGATGGGATCCTGGCAGGAGTGCTCGTGGCCGATGGTGAGGCCGGGCTTGAGGCGTTGATGGCCCGCGGGCTGTTGGAGCCGGCGGCCCGACCGGTCGAGAAGCGGCAGATGCTCGCGGTGCTGCGGTTTGCCTGGGAGAGCCTGGGTGACGCGATTCCCAGAGACCGCCTTGCCCAGGCGACGGCCCGTCTCTTGGAGAGCCCGGTCACCGCGGCGGAAGCAACGATTGATCTTGCCCGCTATCGCTGGTGGGATGCGACCGACCGGGTGGCCGCCCTGTGGAGCGAACTCGGGAACGACGATCCACTCGTGCGGCGGGCGGTGGCCGGCTACCTGATCGCGTGTCCGGAGCCTCAGGCCCGCCAGCACGAGGCGGCCCTCCGCCGCCGTGACCCGGTGCGGTTTGAGCAGGCCGCTCAGGCCGCCGCGTTGCCACTGGGCCGCTAGGTCGCGAGCCCGATCGGTGGCCTACCGGCCGGTGGCCCCGTTGAGGGCTGCGGCATCACCCGCTGCTGGTGTTGGCAGCAGCTGTGGGTCGCCCTCCACGGTCGCAGGTGGCTCAGCGAGCGTGGGGCCTTCGCCGATGGGAGCGGGAACTTCTTCAAACCGCGTGCCGGTCGTCGGCCGTTCCCGTGTCGCGGGGTCGAGCGGCTCAAGCTGCTCGGGCCGGGCATCAGCGCCGATCGACTCAAAGTTTTGGGTGATGGGCCCGCGGCTAAACACCCCTGGCTGAGAGTGGCCATAGTCGAGGTAGATGCTCGCGTCACGCTGCCGTGCGCGGCGGTGAGCATCGAAGTAGGCCTTGGCCGGCCAGGGGCCTTCCGCCAGGAACACGCCGTTGTATTCCAGCAGCGATCCCTTGCGGTAGTGCAGCTGGGCGATCGAACGGTTGTAGTCAACCAGCGAACGTGCATACGACACTTCGGCATCGGCCAGCCGACGCTGGGCATCGAGCAGCTGGTCGAAGGTGACAGTGCCCGCGTCGTAGGCAGCCTGCACCGCTTCCACTTGGCGGGCCGCGGCAACCCGGCGATTGAAGTTGGTCTGGGTCAGGGCGAAGTTGGTGTCGACGTTGCGGACCGCTTCTACAAGGGCATGGGAGATTTCCAGCTCTTCGTCTTGCAGTCGGGCCCGTTCGCGGGCGACCTGCAGCTGGTAGTTGCGGACCGTGGAGAGCTCGCGGCGGAAGCCGATCGGCATCAGGAACTGCGCCCCCACCTGCCATTCCTGGAACTTGCCGCTAAACAGCGTGGAGTAGGCATCGGTGCCGAAGAGCGGGTCGGCACCACTGGCGTTGTAGGGGTTGTAGTTTTGGTTGAGCAGGTCTTGGCCCATGCCCAGGAAGCGGTAGGTGCCGAGCAGGTCGAGCCGCGGGAGCACGAGGTTCTTCGAGGCGATCAGCTCGAGTTCTCGCTGCTTGACCCGCCACTTCTGCCTGCGGAGTTCTGGCGAGCGGGAGAGGGCTTCGACCAGGGCCTGCTGCCAGTCGAAGGCGATGCGGGCGGTGGTGGGCTCGTCGGAAGGCCGGATCAGCCGGCCGTCGCTGGCCGAGATGCCCATAATGTAGCGGAGCCGGTCTTCGCTGCGGTAGACGTCAGCCAGGGCCGTTTCCACTTCCGCCCGGAAGAAAAAATACTGCTCGCGTGCCTGGGCCTCTTTGTCGGCCTCACCGCCACGCGACTGCTCCACATAGAGGGCATGCACCCGCCGCCAGGCTTCCAGTGCGGAGTCGCGGCCGGCCTTGCGGGCTTCCAGTGCCCGGTAGGAGTAGTAGAGCTCCCAGTACGACTGCTCGATGTCGCTGACCATGTTGCGGACACCAACCTCAAACTCGGCCAGCGAGATGTCGGCGTTGACCCGCGCGAGCAAAACGCCACGGAAGTTGGGGCGGCCGAAGAGGTTGTTGAAGGCGTCAGGGCCGGCGATGCGGTTGTAGTTGAGGCCACCACCCTGCAGCAGCGGCTGGTTGAAGGTGAAGTCGTAGTTGGTGCTCCACGTCGAGGGCACAATCACCTGATTGGTGATGGGGTCCCGCTGACGGATTGGAGAGTTGTTGTTGTCGTAGGTGATCAGCTGGGTGAAGTTGAAGGTGGCACCAGTCGCGGTGGTCTTGCGGATGCCCGACTGCCAGTTGCCGGTGTCGCCCTCAAGCTGCTGCTGGAAGATCGCCGTGCCGATGCCGCCGACGTTTTGCGGGCGGCTCTGACGATCCCAGGTGAGCGAGCTGGAGAGCTGGGCGTCGAAGCTGGCCAGAGCGCTTTCCACACCTCGGAATGGGTCGGTTTCTGTGATCGCTGGGTCGTAGATCGTGGGGGTCAGGTCGGGCGACGTCAGCAGGGAGACCGGAGGCTCACCGGTCTGCGGACGCGGGCCGCCAAAGCTGCCAAATCGACCGCCGAGATTGCGGAGCACCTTGCCGTTTTCCAGGGCGATGCGGATCGCGTCTTCCAGCGAGAGTTCCCAGATTTCCTCCACTTCCGCATGCGTGAGCGTGAAGGGCTCGAGGGTGCCGGCTGCCTCATCGAGCGGCTGCTGGTCGATATCCGGATACTCAAGCTTCTGCACCACGCCGGTGTAGTGCGAGAGATCGCCATCTTCAAAGAAGTAGAAGGGCTGTCGCGGTGCACAGCCACTGGCCAGCATCGCAACACTCGTCATGACGACCAACGGGATTCGGAAGAGGCGTTGGACCACGGGAGGCTTCACTCTCTGCTGGGGCCTCGGGCAGATACTGCCCGACTCGTGCTGGCAATCTGGCTCGCCGACCCTCGAGCGGAGGTGCGGCCAGCCGAATCCGTAGGAGTGGTATCGGCGCACCGACCGGCAGACTTGGAACAATCGGCAGGGTTTGCCAGGCTGACCCAGAGGCTGGGAAGCCTGGGCGGACTGCGCGGAAAGCTGCGGCGGCTGGGGGCTTCTTAGGGCTGCTCGAGAAACGCATCCCAACGCGGCGAGGCCTCGACCCGCAGACGGTCGTTGTCGACCCAGGAGAAGCGGGCCGCCGCCCCGTCAATACTCTCGATCACCGCCAAGCCTTCGCTCGGCCCCAGCACGCTCGTGGCGGTGGAGAGTGCGTCGGCTGTCGTGGCGTCGGCGGCAATCACGGTCACCGCCGTCGGGCCGATGACACCGAGCCCTGTGCGTGGGTCGACGATGTGGCTGTAGCGGACGCCGTCGATCAGGACAGCCTGATAGGCATCGCCGGATGTGGCGACGGCCGCATGCACCAGCGCCAGGGTCGGCGTTTTGCCTGAGGCTGCGGCTGCCGTGCCTGTTCGCATCAGCGGTGGCACAGCAATCCGCCAAGAGTCGCGGCCCGGCGGCGGTCCGGAGACGGCGATGTCGCCGGAGGCATCGATCATCGCTGAGTCGATGCCGCGGCTGGCCAGCAGCGCCATGGCCGCATCGATCGCGTAGCCCATCCCGATACCACCGAAATCCAGCCGAGTTTCTGCATTCGCGAGCGCCACCGTGGGCCCAGCGTCGCCCGCGTGCAGCTCGACCGCTCCGCTGCCCGTGACGGCTCGGGCAGCAGCCAGCTTCTCTGGATTCGGCAGCCTGCCTGTTTTCCGGGCCTGCCGCCAGAGACCGGTCAGCGGGCCCACCGTCACATCGAAGGCGCCGTGCGTCAGTCTGGAGAACTGCAGACTCCGCCGCAGGGTGTCGGCGAGGTCGGGGCTCACAGGAAAAGGCCGTCCTGGGGCGGCGGCCGTCTGGACCATCAGCTGCGAAACTTCGCTCTGTCGGTCGTAGTCGGAGAGCACCTGCTCGATCGCTGCCACCCGGTCGAGTGCGGCCTCCCCGGCTGTCGCGGCTTCGGCTTCCGACTCCGCGTGCACCGTCACGAGCCACTCAATCCCCATCAGCCGTCGCGACGAGGTGGCTTCTGCTGCCCGGGAGGCGTGGCCGCTGGTGAGCAGGATCGCAATCCCGACGAGTGGAAGCTGCCAGTTGCCGTGTCGGCGGCCGGGCAGTTTCGTATACGCTCTTAGCATCATGAATGAGTCAGCTCCTGCATCGTCCGCAGCCCAGCAGCCCGCTGTGCACGTGGCCTTTGACTGCCAGCCGCTCCGCAGCCTGGGCCGGCTCGACATTCCCTTAGACGCTTCGCCCGCGTTTCGTCAAAAACTCGAACGGCTTCAGGCGGCGATTGCCGCTCATGGCACCCGCAACACCTACTATCTCACCAATGCCCTCTGCCGCTTTCAACTGACGAGCGATCCGGCAGTGGGGATGATCGAGTTTGCGGTTGAAGGCACCGTGCTGACCGACGAAAGCGACGCCCACACCGTTGGCAGTGATCTCACCATCACGCTCGACCGTGAGACCTGCGACTGGCTGACACAGCCCGCCGTGGAGTGGCTGATGGTCTCGGCAAAGCGAGCGGTCGAGGTGGAGTTTGATCGCTACATCGCCGCTGGAGATCTGTCGCGTGCTGTCGCTCGGCTTGAGCAGGAGCAGCAGCGGCTCGATGAGGCCGGTGGCTTTCTGGGAATGAATCTCTAGATCATCGTCTCACGCGGCGGCG
>AACY020526956.1_pt1 | contig 10416 bp, 8 predicted proteins | sample 267378 | NCBI WGS metagenome assembly AACY02 (sample SAMN02954345, study PRJNA13694) | marine metagenome | biome: aquatic; feature: ocean; material: water; isolation source: isolated as part of a large dataset composed predominantly from surface... | reverse complement strand
GTCAGCGACCGGCACGCGAAGATCATCGATATCGGCTCGGCGATCGCACTCGACGACATGCCCTCGCAGCGGACCTGCACCCCCGCCTACGCGGCCCCGGAGGTGCTCGAGGGACGCGAGTGTTCGCCGCGGAGCGACCTGGCGAGCCTCGGCTACGTGCTGGTGGAGATGCTCTGTGGCAAGCCGCCCTTCGCCGGGCTGACCTCCTATCGCGATCTGCTCGAGGCGAAGCGGTCGCTCGTCCACCGTCTGCCGCAGCTGCTTCCGCCGGAGGTGGCCTCGAGCGAACTGCTGCTCAACTTCTGCGGCGGACTGATCGCGGCCGATCCGAGCCGTCGTTTTCCTAGTGCCGAGGCGGCCGATCTGGTGCCCGAGGGCGCCGCGAGCTTCCACCGGCAGCTGATCGTCGGCGGCCTGGCGAGCGAGTACGAAAACGAGATCCGGCTCTGGCTCGAGGAACTCGAGTGAACCGTGATGCAATCGAGAAGCGAGGGTGACGGGACTCGAACCCGCGGCCTCCAGCGTGACAGGCTGGCGCTCTAACCAACTGAGCTACACCCCCGAGGATTCGCAGATCGGCCTCCGCGATTGTTCGGGAAGTCGCGAAGTATACCGCCGAGGTTGGCCTCAGAAAATGCCCCGGCTCGGATCATAGCCCTTCTGTGCGGCAAGCCTGAAATCCTCGGCCGCCTGCTCGTCGATTCCCAGCGACTTGCAGACGAGCCCGCGGTGCTGCAGCATCACGGCCATGCCATGATCGATCGTTCGCATCCTGCCGAGCAGGTCGTCACGGCCGATCCGCCCGGCTAGCAGCATCAACTGCCGCCGCTGCTGCCTCACCAGGTCGATCGCCCTGTTCATCTCGAGGAGCGCTTCTTCGTGCCGTCCGAGTCGCCAGAGGAGATAACCGCGGGTGTCGAGCATCTCGGCCGAGGGGGGCCCGATGCGGGCGATCGCGCGATCAATGTCGGCCAGGCCCTCGTCCAACTCGCGATCGACCAGCCCTCGCACGTAGGCTCTCAGGTTGAGCGATTCGGGGTTGCCTTCCCCTGAGAGTTCGACCACCATCGCCGCATCGGCGAGGGCAGCCTCCGGTTCCTCCAGGCAGACCCGGATCAGGGCCCGCACCCGGTAAGGCTCGACCGAGGTCGGAGCCAAGGCCACCGCCCGGTCGGCGTCGGCCAACGCTTTTCTCGCGGAGCGGTCTTCCAGCCGCAGCATCGCCCGCAGACAGAGCAGCTCGGCATCGTCGCCATGCCAGGCAACGGCCCGCTCGAGTTCCTTGACCGCACCGTGGACGTCGTCACGGGCCTCGAGGGCCATCGCCCGCGCCAGCGACCAGCGGACGACCAGTTGGCGGGCCACCGGTGCCACCTCCGGCAGCACGACCGCCGGCACCAAGGCTGCGGCAACGAGCCCGAGCAGCATCAATTTCAGCCGTCGCGGCCGACTGCGGCCCTTGCGAGCGGTCGGTTCGGCATCGTGCAGATCAAACTCGGCCGGAATCGGAAATCCCAGGTCGTCATACCGTTGGGCCATCGCGGCACACTCCTCGCGTGCGATGTCAAGACACGTCAAAAAATGGAAAACCGGTTGTTGCCTGCACCGCGAGGCAGGTGTCGCCCCGCAGCCGTATCATACCGCAGTCGCCGCGGGCGGACATCGGCCGCGTTGACGGTTCACCGTCGGCCGTCGTAAATTCTTGGGATTGTGTCGGTTCGTGGGCCAGGGCGGTGCCCAGCACGCGGAGGCTCCCCATGCCGTTGTTCGAGATTGAAACTGTCGCCCACATCATCATCTCCTGGGCGGCCGACGAGGAGGCGGCCCGGGGCGTGGTGGCGGAGGCCTACCCCGGTGAGGCGATCGTGCGGCTCACCCGCCGGCCCCGGGATACCTGGGTGATTTCGAAGTCGGCCCTCGGCCTCAACGAGTCGCATAACGGGCCGTGCAGCACCGCCCGCGAGTGCCTCTCCAAGGCCGCGGGTGACAAGGTGCACGCCATCCGTTTGTACATGCACGAAACCGGCGACGATCTCGAGCGGGCCCGCAAGGTGATCGAGTCGAACATGGTGATGGGCTGGTAGCTCTGCCCGCTCAGCCAGGCCTGCTGACCCATCCGCGGCAGAGCCCGCCGACCACCATCGCCACCGCCACCACGGCACCCACCGCCGCGACAACACCCATCGACGCAGGCGGCGGGGGTCTGCGGTACTCGAGCACCACCAGGCTGTCGGGAGTGCCGAGCCCACCGTTGTCGGCCACGCCGACCAGCGACCGGGAGCCGTTGGCCAGCCGCGGCCCGAGGGCAAGGCCCTCCAGGTTGAGTCCCAGTTCGCCCCGCCAGATCAGGTCTTTGGCGACGTGCGTCGCCGGTCGCTCGGCGAGCCCGCCGGTCACGCCGGCCACGTCGATCGCACCCGCGGTGGCCACGGCGTAGAGGCGGTTGGAAAAAGGCGGCAGCCCCGGCCCGCCACTCCGCTCGAGGGCCAACAGCCGCCCGGGCTCGAGCCAGACCAGTTCCGAAAGCCCCGAGATCGCGTCCCCTTCGAAGAGCCGAGTGAATGCGTGCGGCGGGTCGACCGCGTAGGCCAGTTGGATTCCATCCGGCCCGGCCCGCGGTGTCAGCGGCACCCTGGCGATCCGCACGACCGTCGAGACGCCCTCGGCGGACGCCGGCCCGTCGAGAGGAACCGCCTCCTCCGTGGCGACCCAGGCGTGGCGGGCATCCGGCTCGACCGCGAGTGACTCAAAGCCGCGGTTTGGCCGCCTGCCAAGGAAGATCTCGGGCACCGGGTGCTGGCCGAGTTCACGACCGTTTTCGACATCGAATTCGCGGATTGCGGGCGTATCTTCCTCGGCGAGAAACAGGCTTCCCGGCCGGGTGGGCCGCCAGGCGATCGCCTCGCAGTTGTGCGACGACTCCAACGTGAGCAGCCGCAGGTTCTCGACCCGCCGCGGGCGGCCGACTTGGGAAAGCTGCAGATCGAAAAAGAGCACCTGCGGGCTGTTGTCCATGACGGCGGCATACCGCCCGCCGCCGACCCAGGCGATGCCGCTGAGGCCCGTAATCCGCACCGCATGGCCGAGCTGGTCGGCCACCTCGTCGGGGAGCGAGAGCGTGCCCCGCGGCACGATCCGCTCCTGCGAAGACACCTCCGCGAGGGCAGGGGCGGCCAGGAGCAGGAAGATCGTGATCGGGCCGGCGACAAAGCCGGTCGATCTCGACGGTGAAGGCGGCACACCCGACCGGGACCGCGACCGGCAACGCGTGCAGCAGGCAGCCATGCCGCTACTCTACCCTCAACCGCCGGCGGCGGCCTGAGAGGGACTCGCTGCGGTCCGTATCGGCGAACTCGGCCCGGTCGGCTCGTCGCGGAGAATCGCCCGATCGGGGCGATAGCTCGACGTGCCCGCCGGTCGATAGCCGGGATCGGGCCGACGAGGCGGCTTTGAGTCGATGCCGGCTGCGGGCGCCGCGGGGAACGGGTCGGCTGCCGGCGGTCCAGACGGCGGCGACCTGAATGTCGGCGGCCCAGATGTCGGCGGCTCGGCTGTCGGCGGCCCAGACGTCGGCGGCCCAGATACCGGCGGCTCAGACGGCAGGGGCTGCCCGCTCGGCGGGCCGAACGGCCGGGGGGAGATTGGCTGTTGCGGAGGTGGGGGCGTGACCGGGCTTGCACCGCCGAAGCGGCTGCTTTCGCTGGATGCGTAGCGTGAGCCCGCGGTGGGGGAAGCCGAGGCGGGCCCGGCGGGGATGCCGGCGGTTGCCAGGCCTCCGGTTGAGCCCGCAGGCGGAGCCGCGGCCCCGAAGCGGCTTGCGGCCGGTTCGGCGACGTTCGACGGCGACGCTGGCGGCTGCGTCGCGGCCGTTGCCGCGGCAGAAGGGGTGCCGAGCGTCTGGTAGGGCCCTTGCTGTGGGCCGATCGGCGACGATTCGCGAGGCCCGCGGCTCTCCGAGGCGAGTCCTTCCACCCCGACGCCGCCGGGCGTTTCCCGGGGTTCCAGAGGCGGCTTGCTGCCGTAGGTCACCGGCGGCATCGCCTCGCTGGTCCCGGGCCGGGTTGCCGCAGCAGGGGCGGACGGCACGGTGGAGGCGACGGCAGCGGCCGGCGGGTCAACCGCATACTGCTCAGGCGTGCTGGTCGTGGGGTAGGGAGTGGCCTTCTTGGAAGGCTTCTCGAGCGAACCCTCAAAGGGCGGGGCGGAGGCCAATGCAGCCTCTTCATTGCTTGTCTGCCCCGGCCACCATCCGGCCATCGGGTTCGATCCGCCGCTGCGGCAGCCGGCCGCGAACGTGGCAAGGCAGACCAGGGCGATCGATGCAGGAAGCGAACACGGACGTGTCATCGAGCGATCCTTTCCCGGGCGGGCACGTGGCGCTGGCAACGGGAGAGGGAATAGGCGGTGATGCTGCCCCGGGTCAACCGGGTTTTTGCCTCCGCCTTTCACCCCGCAGCCCGCCGTCGGCGTCCGCCTGCCGCGAAACCGGACCACCGGAGTCGACTGCACAGACAGGGCAACCTGGGGCGGCCGCTACTTCGCCGCCGCGGCGAATCGCTCGCCAATGGCATCCCAGTCGATGACGTTGAAGAACTCCGAGACATAGTCCGCTCGGCGGTTTTGGTAGAGCAGGTAGTAGGCATGCTCCCAGACGTCGAGGCCCAGCAACGGCGTGTTGCCGTGCATCAAGGGGCTGTCCTGATTGGCGGTGCTCTCCACGACGAGCTTGCCGGAGGGGTCGGCCGAGAGCCAGGCCCAGCCACTGCCGAAGCGGGTCATCGCCGCCTTGGAAAACGCATCCTTGAAGGCATCGAAGCCGCCAAGCTGGCTGGCGATCGCCTCCCCGAGCGGGCCGGAGGGCTCGCCGCCCTTGCCCTTGCCCAGCGACGTCCAGAAGAGCGAATGGTTGGCATGGCCGCCGCCGTTGTTGCGAACCGCGGTGCGGATCGCCTCGGGCACCTGCTCGATGTCGGCGATCACCTCCTCGACCGGCTTTTCGGCCAGCGGGCTGCCCTCGAGAGCCTTGTTGACGTTGGCAACGTAGGCCGCGTGGTGCTTGTCATGGTGGATCTCCATGGTGCGGGCATCGATGTGCGGCTCGAGGGCGTCGAAGGCGTAAGGCAGCGGCGGCAGGGTGTAGGCCCATGGTTTTCCACTCCGGCTCGGTTGGGGGCTGGCGTCGTCGGACCAGACGGTGTTCGCCACGGATCCGTTGTTCCAAGGGCCGGCAGGATAACGAAACCACCCGCTGCCGGCAAACCTGCGGTTGCGAATCGAGGGATCGCGGCCACCGTGGAGGGTCGTAGCAAAGATGCCGGTCATCTTGGACGCACCGGCTCGCCAGCATCGACGCGGACGATTCAATCCCATGGTCCGCCGCGGCCGAAATCAGTGGCGGGCAAGGAATGGAATCCGGAACGTCCGGCGGAGCCTTGACCGCGACAGGGGGCAGGAACGTCCATCCGCGGGACCATGAAGTCATACAAGGGAAGCCCGCGGAGGGACTATCGCCGACGCCTTGCCGCAACCGGTCATGGCGGCGGAGGCGGGGAGATGCCGGCAGTCTCGCGGCGGCGAAAATCCCCTTACGCAGCCGCCGCCCTCCCGGAAAACCATCCGCCCCTGGCGGCCCGTCTGCCGACCGGCGGCCTGGCAAGCTGGCTGTGGGGGCTGGCCATTCTCTCGTTGCCCGCGGTGACGCTCGGCCTGGCGATCGCCGGGGACTGGCTGTTGCCCACACCTTTCGAGGCGGCGATCGCCGCACGATGGGGCGGGTCGGTCGAGGCGGCTCGGGCGATCATCGACCCGACTGCCGGCGGGCTGCTGGGAGTGTGGTTCGGGCAACTGATGCTGCTGGCGGCCGCCTGGCTCTGCGGAACGGTGCGGCACATGCGTCGGCAGCGGATCGACGACTACCGCGGCCGCTTCCGTTCCTGGGGCTGGATGGGCCTGTTCTTCGTGGTGGCCGCCGCGGCGTCGATCCTGCCGCTGGGCCGGCTCGTGGCCGCGGTGGTGAGCGAGGCGAGCGGCGTGGCACTCGGGCCGGCGGGAAATGGCTGGTGGATGCTGACTGTCGCGATCGCCTGGCTCGCCGTGGGGCTGTGGGCGATTGTGCCGCTCGAAAGGCGAACCGGTCCGGCGGTGTTCCTGTCGGCCTCGCTCGCGGCCTGGCTGACCGCCGGTGGCATCGCCTGGCTCTCCCCGGCCACGCCGGGCTGGATGCTGGCCTGGCACGGGCTCCAGGGCTTCGTCGGCCCGCTGGCAGCCCTCGGGAGCCTCCTTGCGGCGCGGGGCGTGATCCTCGAAGCCCGCGGTGAACGGCCCGAGCCGGGCCGGCAGCCAAAGCGGCCGGCCGTTGCCGAGGCGGTCGATCTTTCCGACGAGCCCGACGCGGCCGACGAGCCCGACGCGGAAGCCGAGCCGCCCGCGGAGGCCCCGCTCGACGAGCCGTTGCCGTCTGCCGGGGCGGACGAATCGGATGGCTCCAGCGACGACAATCTCGACACGGCGGCCCACGAACCCTCGCGACGCAAGCTCAGCAAGGCCGAACGGAAGCGGCTTCGCCGCGAGGCTCGCAAACACCGCGCCGCCTGAGCGGGAGCCTGTTCTCGCGGCGACGCCTCACGCCGCCGGGTCTGCTATCGTGCCGCTGCGATTTTCCGAGCCCGCCGAGAGGAGCCTGACCGATGAAAGTCCGCACCCGTTTCGCGCCGAGTCCCACCGGCTACCTGCACATCGGCGGGGTGCGAACCGCCCTGTTCAACTGGCTCTTTGCCCGCCGCCACGGCGGGAGCTTCGTCCTGCGAATCGACGACACCGACGTGGCCCGCAACCTCGAGGAGGCACTCGCCCCGATTCTCGCAGGGCTTCGCTGGCTGGGCATCGACTGGGACGAGGGGCCCGACGTGGGCGGCCCCCACGGGCCGTACTACCAGTCGCAACGCGGAAGCCGGTATGCCGAAGCGGTGACGGCGCTGCTCGCCTCGGGCCATGCCTACCGCGACTTCGCCCGTCCGGAGGAACTCGACGCCGAACGCCAAGCGGCCCAGCAGGCGGGCCGGCCCTTTCTCTACAGCCGCCGCTTTGCGGGCCTGAGCGAACGGCAGTGCGACGAATTCGAGGCGGAGGGCCGGCCGGCGGTGGTCCGGCTGAAAATGCCTCGCGAGGGAACGCTCCTGCTCGACGACGCGGTGCGGGGGAGGGTGGAGTTTGCCTGGGACCGCGAGCAGGACCATGTGATCCAGCGGGCCGACGGCACCTGCCTCTACCATCTCGCCACGGTCGTCGACGACCACGACTTCGCGATCTCGCACGTGATCCGGGCCGAGGAGCATCTCTCCAACACGCCGCGGCAGGTCTTTATCGCCGAATCACTCGGCTACCCGCGGCCCGTCTACGCCCACCTTCCGCTGGTGGCCGAACCGGGCAGCCGCACCAAGCTCAGCAAGCGAAAACTCGTGAAGTATCTGAAGAATCCCGACTTCCGGCAGGTCACCGAGCATGGCCAGCGGATCGCCGAACGGATCGGCCTGGCCGCCGACGCCGAAACCTTCAATCCGGTGATCGTCGATTTCTATCGCGAGGTCGGGTATCTGCCCTGGGCAATCGACAACTACCTGGCCCTGCTGGGCTGGTCGCTCGATGACTCCACCGAGTTTTTCAGCCGGGAAGAACTCGTGGCCCATTTCACGCTCGAGCGGGTCGGCTCGTCGGCGGCGAGCTTTGATCCCAAAAAACTCTGGGCGGTTCAGGACCACTACATGGGCCGGCTCACAATCGAGGAAAAGCTCTCGCTAATGATGCCGTACCTCGTGAAGGCGGGCCTTGTGAACGAGAACCCCCCGCCTGCGGCGGTCGAGACGCTTCGCCGCGTGATCGGGGCAGCCGGGGATCGGCTCAAGGTGGCGGGCGACATCCTGGTGTACGCCGACTTCTTCTTCCTCGACCCGCTGCCCCGCGAGGAAGCCGCGGTGGCCAAGCGGCTCGCCGGGGCCGGCGTGCGGCCCCTGCTGGCGGCCTATGCCGGACGGATCGGGTCGCTGGCCGACTTCGCCCCGGCCGAATTGGAAAAAGCCCTCAAAGACGTGGTGGCGGAGGCTGGCAAGAAAGCGGGGGATCTGGTCCACGCGGTGCGGGTCGCCGTGACCGGTAAGACGGTGGGCCCGGGGCTCTACGACTGCCTGGCGATCCTCGGCCGCGAGCGGTCGTTGGCCCGCATCGAGGAGGCTCTGCCGCTGTGCGGGGAGTGAGCCCGTGCGGCGGCAGACTTGTTCCACAGCCTGATAGGCGCAGCGAGGGGTGAGCCGGTAGGCTCACACGCTTCCGAGATTCTCAGGCGGCCCGTAAGCCCCTCCCCAGCCCGGACCCACAAACCTCAAAGGATTCGCTGATGCCGCTGCTCGTCGTTGGAAGTGTGGCCCTGGACTGCGTGGAAACGCCCACCGACAGCCGCGACGACGTGCTTGGCGGATCCGCCGTCTTTTTCTCCTATGCGGCGAGTTTCTTCTCACCGGTGCGAATGATCGGCGCGGTCGGGGAAGACTGGCCGGCCGAGCACACCAGGCTGCTCGAGGGCAGGGGAATCGACACCTCGGGCCTGGAAGTGATCCCTGGCGGGCAGACCTTTCGCTGGCGGGGCCGCTACCTGCCCAATATGAACGATCGCGAAACGCTCGAGGTCCATCTCAACGTGCTCGAGCACTTCAGTCCTGTGCTCAATGGCAACCATCGCGACTGCCGGTTCCTGTTTCTGGGCAACGCCTCCCCCACGGTGCAACTGAAGGTGCTCGAGCAGGCGACCTCGGCCACGCTGACCGTCGCCGACACCATGGATCTCTGGATCAACATCCAACGGGACGAACTGGAGGAACTCCTCAAGCGGATCGACGGCCTCGTGCTCAATGATGCCGAGGCGAAGCTGCTCGCCGAGGATGAGAATCTCGTGCGGGCCGGCCACGCGGTACGGGCGATGGGGCCGAAGTTCGTCGTCATCAAGAAGGGGGAGCACGGGGCGATGTTCTTCAGCGAACACGAGACCTACGTGATGCCCGCCTACCCGACCCCGCAGGTGCTCGACCCGACCGGAGCCGGCGACAGTTTTGCCGGGGGGATGATGGGCTACCTGGCCGAGAAGGGCCGCTCCGATCCCCAGACCCTCAAAGAGGCCCTGGCCCACGGGATCGTGACGGCGAGTTTCACGGTCGAGGATTTCAGCCTCGACCGGCTCGGCCGGCTCGACCGCCAGGACGTCGACGGCCGGCTGGCCGAATACCGCACAATGCTGACATTCTGAAAATCCTCTTGCCAAGCCGGGCGGAAGCCGATACTATACCGACGTTCAGCATCCGGCCAAAGGTGATGCGGGCGATCGATCTCTGGCGGCAGTGGCTGCCGCCCCGACGTCCCGTTCATCTGGCCGACGCAGGAGTTTTGAGTATGTCTGAGTTGAATGGGGCCCTCCTCGAGAGCACGACCGCCAGCACGACCGACGGCACGACCAACAGCACCCCGAGTGGTAAATCGAAGGCCGCCACGACCGCCTCCGACCGCCGGGCAGCCCCCCGTGGAGCAAAAGAACCGATGGCGAAATCCCGCAAGGCAGCAAAGTCTGATCGCGGCCAAGCCGCGTCGGGCAAGTCGGGCAAGTCTGGGCTCGACGACAACGCGGCCCTCAAGGCGACCCTCGCCCAGATTGAGAAAGAGTTTGGGCAGGGTTCGATCATGCCGCTTGGCGACGATAGTTTTGTGATGGTCGAGGGCATTCCCACCGGGAGTCTTTCGGTCGACCTGGCCCTCGGCGGCCACGGCTTTCCTCGTGGCCGGATCATCGAGGTCTTTGGCCCGGAATCCTCCGGCAAGACCACGCTCGCCCTGCACGCGGTGGCTGCGGCCCAGAAAACCGGAGGGATCGCGGCCTTTATCGACGCCGAGCATGCGCTCGATCCAAGCTGGGCGAAGAAGCTCGGTATCTCGCTTGAAGACCTGCTCGTCAGCCAGCCGACCTCCGGCGAGGAAGCGATGCACATCGTGGAGATGCTGATCAAGAGCAATGCGGTCGACATCATCGTGGTCGACTCAGTCGCCGCGCTGACGCCGCAGAAGGAGCTCGACGGTGAGATCGGCGACTCCTTTGTGGGGCTCCAGGCCCGGCTGATGAGTCAGACGATGCGAAAGCTCACCGGCGCGATCGCCAAGAGCAAGACCTGCGTGATCTTCATCAACCAGATTCGCGAGAAGATCGGCGTGATGTTCGGCAGCCCGGAAACGACGCCGGGCGGCCGCGCCTTGAAGTTCTACTCCTCGTGCCGGGTCGATGTTCGCCGGATCGGCACGATCAAGGACGGCGAGGCCGTGGTCGGCCAGCGTGTTCGCGTCAAGGTCGTGAAGAACAAGGTCGCTCCGCCGTTTCGGGTGGCC
>AACY020292637.1_pt1 | contig 10422 bp, 8 predicted proteins | sample 267378 | NCBI WGS metagenome assembly AACY02 (sample SAMN02954345, study PRJNA13694) | marine metagenome | biome: aquatic; feature: ocean; material: water; isolation source: isolated as part of a large dataset composed predominantly from surface... | reverse complement strand
CGCCTTCGCCCCCGGCACCGCCGAGCTGCCGGCGTCGGCGGCGGCCGAGCTCGCGGCAATCGCGGCCTTCCTCAGGCGCCATCCAAGGCAGCAGGGTCTGCTGCGCGGCCATACCGATGCCACCGGCGGCGCCGCCGCAAACCAAGCGCTATCCGAGGCTCGGGCGGCGGCGGTACGCGATGCCCTGGTGGACTTGGGCGTCAGCGCCGAGCGCCTGCGCATTGAAGGCGTCGGCGCCGCCGAGCCCATCGCCGATAACGCCAGCGCCGAGGGCCGCCGACGCAACCGGCGGGTGGATATCCTGCTCCAGGCACCGGTGGACAGCGCGGGCTGAGCGCCTGCGGCCCGCGAACAACCAAAATCCCGGATGCGACGGGTATCTCCCGGTGCCGTGACTCGCTATTGTGGGTAGAGCCAGGCGCGCAGGCCATCACGGCGGAAGGGCTGCCAGGCGTCGGCGGGCTGGGCCAGGCGATCGGCGATGGCGTAGAGGGTGAGCGGGTTGACCCCGAGGCCGAGATGGCTCGACTCCACCACAATGTTCTCGGCGTGGGGACCCGACGGGATGACGCTGTGCTGCCAGGGCACGATGCCGTCACTGCGGCTGTAGAGGCTGGTGGTGGGCACCGGCAACGGACCGTGCAGGTCATCGAGCCCGGGTGGCAGGCCCATGGCATCGCCGGTGAAGCGCTCGTAGCCGCGCCAAAGGTCGGCCGGGCGCGGCTCGCCGGAGATCGGCGTCCCCAGAGTCAGCACCTGGCGCACCGCGCCGGGTAGCGCCAGCGACAATGCCCGCGCATAGAGGCCGCCCAGGCTCCAGCCCACCAGGCTCACCGGCCGGCCGTAACCGTCCGCCAGCTCGGTGAGGCGCCGGCGGCAGGCATCGAAGACCCCGGCGCGCGGACCCAGATTCACGCCCTGCCCCCAGGCGGAGACCGCATAGCCGCGGCCCGCCAAAAAACTGCGCAGCGGCAGGGTGTTGAGATCACTGCCGAACATGAGCGGCAGCACCAGCACCGGATGGCCATCGCCCTTGGGGGCCGTGGCCAGCAATGGCTGCGCGGCCACATTGGCGCCGAGCTCCCAGGGCGCACGGGCCTCCAGTGCGAGGCGTATCGGTGCCGTGAGCTGCTGCAGCAGTTTCTCGGCGACGTGGTTGTTCGAGTCGAAACTATGGGCCATGGGACAGCGTCCATTGATGTTGCATGCATGAGTCGATGACCGCGCGCTGCTCCGCGGCGCGTTGCCGCCGGGCGTGCGCAGCCGCCTCAACGTTGGCGCTTCGGCGGCCCGAAGCCGGCCTCGACACCCTCCCCGGACGACTTGGCCGAAGGCTGGCGACGCTTGCCGATGTTCTTGCGCTCGCGCAGGCGATCCTTGGGCTTTGCGGCGGACTTGCGCTGGCCCGGTCCCCGGCCGGGACGCTGACCGGCGCCCTTGCCCGCGGCACGCGCCCCCGGCGCCTTGGCCGCCGTCTTCTTGGATGGCTTGTTGAATGACTTGCGCCGCTTCGGTGCACCCTTGAAGCTCGCCTCCAGCCCATCGAGCACGCGTTCCTCCACGGCGAGCCCCAGATAGCGCTCGATGCCCGCCATGCGGTTCCATTCCGGCGCACTCACCAGCGACACGGTCAGTCCACGGCGTCCGGCGCGGCCGGTGCGACCGCTGCGATGCAGATAGTCATCGCCGCTGCGGGGCACATCCAGGTTAACCACCAGCTCCACGCCGGGCACGTCGAGCCCGCGGGCGGCGACGTCGCTCGCCACCAGCACCGCCACCGTACCGGCGCGGAACAAGCCCATGACCCGTCGGCGCTCGCGCTGGTCCAGCTCGCCGTGCAGCACGGCGCAGCGGATATCCGAGGCCGCGAGCTGCGCCATCGCCGCCTCGGCGCCGGCGCGCGTATTGGTGAACACCAGCGCACGCGCGTAGTCCGTCGCCACGAGCAGCTGGTGCAGCAGCCGCGCCTTGTGCGCCCGGTCGTCGGCGAGGATCACCTGGTGGTCGATGTCGGGGTGGGCGTTGCGGTGATGGTCCAGTGTGATGGTGAGGGGGTCCCGCAGCAGGCGCGCCGCCACCGCAGGCACCCCGCGGCGGTGCAGCGTCGCCGAGAAGAGCATGGACTGGCGCGCGGCGGGCGCCCGGGCGAGGATGCCAAACACGTCCTCGGCGAGCCCCAGGTCCAGCATACGGTCCGCCTCATCGAGCACCAGGAAGCCGAGATCGGTGAGGTCCGCCTCGCCCGTCTCCAGGTGCTCCAGGAAGCGCCCCGGCGTGGCCATGAGGATTTCCGGATTACGCCTCAGGGCGTTCACTTGGTGGCCGCGCGGGTCGCCGCCGACGATGGCGGCGGCCGTGAGCCGCGTGTAGCTGCCGATGCGGTGGAAATGATCCAGCACCTGATAGGCCAGCTCCCGGGTCGGCACCAGCACCAGCGCCCGGGTACCGGTGCGCGGCGCCGGCGATGCCAGCAGTCGCTGCATGACCGGCAGCAGGAAAGCCGCGGTCTTGCCGGAGCCGGTGGCGGCGGCCGCCATCAGATCGCGCCCCGAAAGCGCCGTCGGAATCACCGCCGCCTGCACCGGGGTCGGTGTCGCGAAGCCGGCCTTGGCGATGCCGCGCAGCAGCGGCTCGGCCAGGTCGTAGGACGCGAAGTCGTGGGTCGGGGTGGCGTCGGCGGCGGCGGTCATGGGTCAGGGTTTCGGGTGGCGCGTTTCGGGGAAGCGTGTGGGTACCGCCGGCAAGGGCGTCTCCCAAGCTCGCCTCCGGTCAGTCGTCACTCAATCGGTACTTCGCCCCGCAGTACGGGCAGGTGGCCTCGTGGCTCGGGTCGTCCTCGATGGGCAGGTAGACGCGCGGGTGCATGTTCCAGACCGGTGCATCCGGCATGGGGCAGGACAGCGGCAGGTCCTTACGTGTGACGATACGCACCGATGGCTCGGCGGCTGGCGGCGGGCTCGCGGGCTTGGCGGGACGCTCGCGTCGCGACTTCAGCATGGATGGGGCTCCTTGTGGGTATTATGGCGTGCGTGCAGGGCGACGGCGTATCCCCGGCATTCGTCGATTGCCGGCGCAGACTTCAACCCGCGACAACCGAAAACCCGGGTGGTAGCGGGTACCATTCAGACTTGGGTCAGCCAGTGCAGGTGTTCCGGGCTTCTGCCATGCACCACGTCGAAGTACTTGGTCTGCAGCCGCTCGGTGATGGGGCCGCGGGTACCACCGCCGATGGCACGTCCGTCCACTTCGCGGATGGGTGTCACCTCGGCGGCGGTGCCGGTGAAGAAGGCCTCGTCGGCGATGTAGACCTCATCCCGGGTGAGTCGCTTCTCGATCACCTGCAGGCCCATGTCCGCCGCCAGGGCCATGACCGTTTTGCGCGTGATACCGTCCAGGGCGGAGGTGAGGTCCGGCGTGTAGATGACCCCGTCGCGGACGACGAACACGTTCTCGCCGCTGCCCTCCATCACGTAGCCCTCGGAGTCCAGCAGCAGCGCCTCGTCGTAGCCGTCGCGAATGGCCTCCTGCAAGGCCAGCATGGAGTTCATGTAGTTGCCGTTGGCCTTGGCGCGGCACATGGTGATGTTCACATGGTGGCGGGTGAAGGACGACACCTTGATGCGGATGCCGTGCTTGATGTTCTCCTCGCCCAGGTAGCTGCCCCAGTGCCAGGCGGCGACGACGCAGTGCACCCGCAGGTTGTCCGCACGTAGCCCCATGCCCTCCGGGCCGTAGTAGAGCATCGGCCGGATGTAGGCGGATTCGAGCCCATTCTCGCGCACCGCCGCCAGTTGGGCCGCAATCAGCGTCTCGGCGTCGTAGGGCGGTCGCATGCCCAGGATATGCGCCGAGTTGAACAGCCGCTTGGTGTGATCCTGAAGCCGGAAAATGGCCGCACCGCGCTCGGTGGCATAGGCGCGTACGCCTTCGAAGACACCCATGCCGTAGTGCAGCGTGTGCGTCAGCACGTGGGTGTTGGCATCGCGCCAGGGCACCAGCTCGCCGTCGTGCCAGATCACGCCGTCGCGGTCGGCCATGCTCATGATTGTTCTCCGTTGGGACAGGTTATACAGCGCTCAGGGCGCCATTAGGCCCGGCTGACGACGCTTGCCGGCATCGGCTGGCGAGGACCGTGCCGGGCGTCCGCCGGGGGCTCGCACCTCGACATGCTTGAGCGCTTCAGTCCATCAGCTGCTGCCAGAGCCGGGTGACGGCCTCGCGCTCGGCGGCCAGCTCGGCATCGGGCACCAGCCCGGGCGAATCCTGCAGGGCATTGCGATGGTAGGCGGCGCGCAAGGCCTTGTAGGCGTCGGTGAGCTCCTGCGCGGCGTGGCCGGGCAGCAATGCGAGCCGGTCCAGGGTCTCGAGCAGCCGCACGTTGTCGGTCCAGACCGTGAGCTCCGGGTGCGCGGCGGCCCACCGCAACACCGCATATTGAACAATGAATTCGATATCGGCAATACCGCCGCGGCCCTGCTTGAGGTCGAAATTCCCCCGCCGGCTCTTGTCCAGCGCCGCGCGCATCTTCGCGCGCATGTGGCGGATGCGGGTGCGTACTTCCCCGGGCTCCCGCGGCAGTTGCAGGATGTCGGCACGAACCTGCCGAAAGCGCTCGGCGAGCCTGGCATCACCGGCCACCGGCCGGGCGCGCACCAGCGCCTGGTGCTCCCAGGTCCAGGCCTCTTCGCGCTGATAGTTGGCGAAGGAGGCCAGGGTGCGGGCGATCATGCCCTTGTCGCCATCGGGTCGCAGGCGGGTATCGATGTCGTAGAGCACGCCGGAGTATGTCGGCGTGGTCATGATATGGATGACGCGCTGCGCCAGCCGGACATAGAACTGACTGCCGCTGACGCTACGCTGATCCGGGTCCGCGGGCGCAGTGCTCACCGTGGTCAGGGCCTCGTCGTAGAGGAAGACCAGGTCCAGATCCGAGTTGTAACCAAGCTCGATGCCGCCGAGCTTGCCGTAGCCCAGCACCAGCAGGCCGGGCTGGGTCAGCTCGGTGCCCGGCGGCAGCCCATAGCGCTTTGCGAGATCGCAAAAGGCGATGGCGAGGCTGCGCTCGGTGGCCACCTCGGCGATCTCCGTCAGGTAGTCGCTCACCACCATCAGCGGGATGAGGCCGCTGATGTCCGCCGCCGCGGTGCGCAGCTTATTGCCCTGTACGAACTGGCGCAAACGCTCCATGCGCTGCTCCAGGTCGTCGTCGCCGACGGTGCTGAGCAGATCATCCAGTTCTTGCTCCAGCTCTGCGCGGCGCAGCGGCTCGTAGAGCCGGCGCGGGTCCAGCAGCTCATCGAGCAGCAAGGGCTGTTTGGCGGTGCGCTCCGCAAACCAGGGACTCTTTGCGCTCAGCACCACCAGCTGACGCAGCACGTCTGATGCTCCGCGAGCAGCGCTAGATAAGCCGTCCGCCCCAGCACCGACTCCAGCACCCGCAGCACCCGCGGCAGGGCCAGATCCGGGTCGTCGCTCGCGGCGACGGCGGCGAGCAGGGCGGGCATCACGTGGTCCAGATGCTCGGCGGCGCGGGCGCTCAGGCCACGGCGGGCGGCGGTGTCGCGAAACGCGGAAATGGTCGCCGCGGCCACCGCCGCATCCCGAAAGCCATGCTCAGCCAGGAGGCGTTCCATTGCGGCCAGGTCCGGGTGCCGGCTCCAGAGCGCAGCCAGGGGATGCTCGCCGCCGCCGGGCTCGGCGAAGATGGCCTCGAAGCAGCGCTGGACGCGCCCGCGGTGGGCATCCAGCGCCGCCAAGAAGGTGGACCAGTCGCCGTAGCCCATGCTGTGGGCGAGTCGTTGCCGGGCTTCGGGCTTTTCCGGCAGCACGTGCGTCTGGCGATCCTGCCAGGCCTGGAGACGGTTCTCGGTGAGCCGCAGAAACCGGTACGCCGAGGTCAGCACGTCCACGTCGCCGGCGCTGAGCAGGTCTTTCTCGCCCAACAATTGCAGCACCGGCTGGATGGCCGGGACGCGCAGTTCGGGGTCGCGCCCGCCGCGGATCAGCTGGAAGGACTGGCCGATGAACTCGATCTCGCGGATGCCCCCGGGCCCGAGCTTGACGTTGTGCTCCATGCCCTTGCGCTTGAGCTCGCGCGCGATCATGACCTTGAGCGAGCGCAGTGACTCGATGGCGCCGAAATCCAGATAGCGCCGGTAGACGAAGGGGCGCAGCATCGCCATCAGCTCCGCCGCCGGCCCCGGCGGCCCCGCCACGACCCGGGCCTTGGTCATGGCGTAGCGCTCCCATTCCCGGGCCTGGGCATGGTAGTAGCCCTCCATGGCGTCGAAGCTCATGGCCAGCGGGCCGGCGCTGCCGAAGGGCCGGAGCCTCGTGTCCACGCGGAACACGAAGCCGTCCGCGGTGACCTGATCCAGCGCCTGCACCAGGCGCTGGCCGAGGCGGGTGAAGAACTGCTCGTTGGTGATGCTGCGGGGCCCACCGCGGGTCTCGCCGGTGTGCGGGAATGTGAAGATCAGGTCGATATCCGAGCTGAGGTTGAGCTCGCGGGCGCCGAGCTTACCCATGCCCAGCACCAGCAGGCGCTGGCGACGGCCCTCGGCGTCCTCGGGCACGCCGAGCTCGGCCTCGGTCCAGGCCGTCAGCAGCGCCAGGGCGCGCTGGATGCAGGTATCCGCCAGCGCGGACAGGCTCTCCAGGGTCTCGTCGAGGCTCGCCCAGCCGGCGAGGTCGCGCCAGACAATGCGCAGCATCTGCCGGCGACGAAAGCGCCGCAGACCCCGGGCCAGCCCCGGCTCGTCGGCGACGTCCGGAAACAGGGGCTCAAGCTCCTTGGCGAGCAGACGGTCGAGCTCATCGGGCTGCGGCGCGCGGCTCAGGGCGTCCTCGGCGATGAGCCGGGCCAGTGTCTCCGGGCTGCGGGCGGCGGTGAGGGCCGCAAAGTCGCTGGCGGCCCAAACCCGGGCCCGCGCAGTGTGAAAGGCGGCCTCATCGGGCACCGCCACGGCGTGCTCGCGCGCCCAGTCCAGCCACTGCTGCCAGTGGCCAGCCGCGGCGCCCTCGGTCGCGGCTGCGCTGTCGGCGGCTCCATTAGTCATGCAAGAGCCCGTAGCGGCTGGCGAGGCGGTGGCTGCCGCCGGCGGGGATGGCAACGGCATCCGTGGCGGCATTGGTGGTCTCGACACAGACCATGTTCAGGTATTCGTCGTCGCCGAAGTCGCCCATTTGCTTGGACTGCTCGATCCAGGGGTTCCAGACCACGGCGGAGCGGCTGCCTTCCCGGTCGATGCGAATCTGCCGTTGCAGTGACGGGTCATCGATGACCAGTCGGTCAGTCGTGTCCAGATAGATGCGGTTCACCGGCCCGTCGAAGTTGATGGGGCCGGATTGCCTGATGTGCACGTCCACGTGCCCGGCATCAGCGGCGCCCGGCGCGCCGCGCGGGACTTTGTCGATGTATTCGTGTCCGGCGAGCCCGAGCACCTGCGCCCGGCGCACGTCGCCCACGGTGAAATAGCTGTGCAATGCCTGGGTGACAGCGATGGGTGCCGCCCCGGTGTTGTGGGTGGTAAGCGCCACCGCCAGGGTATCGCCCACCGTCACCTCCACCTCCAGCGCGAACGGATGCGGCCAAAGCGCGCGGCTGGCGGCGTCGTCACGGCAGCCGAGGCGAACGCGCGTCGACCCGCCGACCATGGCCTCGGTGCCCAGCAGCGTCCACTGCCGCAACCGCACGAAGCCGTGGTCCGGGCGGCCCTCGGCCTGCGGGTCCGGCCCGAACCAGGGCCAGCACACCGGAATGCCGCCCTTGATGGCTTTGCCCAACTGGAAATGGGCATGCCCGCTGACGAAGAGCAGGTCATGCGCCGCCCGCTCCGGGCGATAGGAGAGCACCTGCCCGCCATAGGTGCAGATTTCGGCACGGGCGTGCTCGTTATCGACGTAGATCACCGGGAAGCCGCCTTCGCCGGCACAGATGGAGAGCACACCGGCGATGCCGAATTCCTCGTTCGCCTGGGCGATGTCCATTCACGCTCCTGCACGGCCGCTGCGGCCGATTGCTTGTCATGGGTTGGCGCGGATAGTCGGGGCAATCGCCGCCGACGCTAGGCCAGCAGCTCGCTGGACGAGCGACTGCTGTTGGACTGGAGCATGCGCGCGAAACGCTCCGGGTCGTGCTTGACAATATGGACGTACTCATCAAGCAAGCCGTGCCAGTTGTGCCCGCCGTGGCTGCGGATCTTGTCGAGCGCGACCAACAATAGCTTGGCGGCGGCGCGCAGCTCACGATCGTCGCCGGCGCCGTAGTGGGCCGTGAGCGCTTCGAACAACTGCTCCACCCGTTCAGTAGGGGTCTGCGGTGTTGCGGGCATGGCGGAAGGCCTCCTGCGTGATCGACTGGAGCCGCAGTATAGCCGCCCGGGCGCCGCGCCGGCATCCGCCCGTCTCGGGACATGCGCCGGGCTCGAAGTGGCGCCGGCCAACCCTACAGGCCTTGGGCGTCGGCCGCGGCGCGCGCCGGGCGTTGGGGGCACTTCGGACAGCGATCACGCTTCCGAGACCGCCCGCCACCGCGATGACCGCCTAGTCGGCGCCGACGAGGCGGCCGACGATACGAAACCCGGCGACATAGGTGCCGACGGCGGAGCCCAAGCTCGCGAGCATGAACACCAAGAGCACACGGGAGACACGGTTGCGCCACCAGCCGCGCAGGGTGGTGACATCGTCGCGCAGTGCGCCGAAGTCGCCGACGCTCGGGCGCCGCAACATCAGCTCGGCGGCGCCGGTGACCATGCCTGCGCCGATGGTGGGGTTCAGCGACGTGAGCGGCGCCGCGCAGAAGGCCACCAGGACCGTCAGGGGATGGGCGGCGGCGATCGCCGCCCCCAGCGCCGACAGCCCACCGTTGATCAGCACCCAGTCCCAGACCAGGTTCCAGCCGAGCGCCGGACTGCGGGTGAAACCGTAGACGAAGACGCCCAGGATCACGACCACCACCACCCAGGGGAACGCCCGCCAGACGCGGGACGGCGGGGGCACCCGGTTGAGTGCGGCGATGGTTTCGGCGGGGTCCGCGGCCAGTTCCCCGGGCTCGGTCAGCTGCGCCGCGACGCCCTGGAGGTGGCCGGCGCCGAGCACCGCCAGCACACGGCGATGGCCGCCGGCGGCGAGCTCCTGGCGCAGCCGCGCCGCCATGTAGCGATCGCGCTCGCTAATCAGCGGCTCGAAGAGATCCGCACGATCCGCGGCGAACTCGGCGAAGGTGGTCTCCAGCACATCGCCCTGCTTCAGGCGCTCGATCTCTGCCTCGCTCACCGACTCGCGCGAGAGCATGCCCGCCAGGAGGCCGGAGAAGAGATTGATGCGTTTCCACCAGCCGAGATTGGCCGCAGCGCGGCGCAGGGTGACGCCAATGTCGCGATCCACCAGCAGGACCGGCAGGCCGCGCGCGTGCGCCAGCGTAATGGCGGCGCGCTGCTCGGCGCCGGGCTCGATGCCGAACTGGTCCGCGAGTCGCTGCTGGTACGCGGCGAGCGCCAGGCTCGCCGCCACCACATAGACCCGCTGCTCGCGGACCACGGCGAACAGGTCCATGCGGTTCAACCGATCTGGATCGGTCAGCGACTCGAAGCGGCTCGGGCAAAGCTCCACGGCAACGGCGTCGAACCCTGGGGTGTCATCGCCGCCGGTGAGCAGGGCACGTACCTGCGCCACGCTGGCACGGGAGACATGCGCCGTGCCCAGCAGGTGCAATTGGGCGCCGTTCACCTGCACATGCCTGGCGGGCTCCGAGCCTGCCGCGGCCGGCGCTGCGACGTCCTCGCGCTTGTGCTGTTGGCGATCCTGCGACTGATCCGGGGGGCTTCGCACGGTGACGACGGGCTCTTTGCGTTCAAATCCTGCATGATAGCGCAACCGCCCTGGGTGCCGGTGCCCCGGGTGGCATTGGCCGGTGCTTCGCCGGCGTTTATCATGCGGGCGCGATCATGGTGAGGCGCGCAGGCGCAACATCCCCTGTCCCTTACCGCAGTCGTCATCCATTCCTTGTCACCCTTACTTCAGTCGCATCCCTTCCGCCGCCGGCGTTGTGAGCGACACGGATGCCTTATGATGCAGCAAGACGGCTTTACCCCCGCCGCACGCTTCCTGCTGGTGGCCGGCGCCTTCGTGGTGGTGGTGGCGGGATTGAAGACGGCGTCGAACCTGGTGACGCCCTTCCTGCTGGCCGTATTCGTCGCGGTGTTGGTGATACCGCCGCTTCAGTACATGCGCAGCCACGGGTTGCCCGGCTGGGTCGCGATGCTGCTGGTGGTGGCGTTGTTGTTGGGGGCCGGCGGCGCGGTCGTGGGGCTGTTCAGCGGCTCGCTGAGCGATTTCAATGCCAGCCTGCCGCACTACCAGGAGCGAGTGAAGGGCCTGACCGATGACCTCGACACCTGGCTCGACGGCATCGGCATCCAC
>AACY020294401.1_pt1 | contig 10432 bp, 13 predicted proteins | sample 267378 | NCBI WGS metagenome assembly AACY02 (sample SAMN02954345, study PRJNA13694) | marine metagenome | biome: aquatic; feature: ocean; material: water; isolation source: isolated as part of a large dataset composed predominantly from surface... | reverse complement strand
ACCACCTTTTTTACCAGCTCCCAGTCGATGCGGTAATCGGATTCGGAAAGCTGCACGCTGACTGCCCGTCCCCCGTGAAGTTCAATAATGGGTACATAGCTGTCGTAAGCGGGGGTAAAGAGGATTACCTCATCTCCCTCCTGAAGAACGGTTGCCAGGGCCGATGAAAGGGCCTGGGTCGCTCCGGCGGTAATGGTGATCTCCTCCGCAGGGTCGTACTGACTGCCGTACTGCTCAGTCGATTTTTGGGCCAAAACCTCAAGCAGTGCGGGCACACCTGCAAGGGGAGCATATTGATTGGCTCCTCGCTGCATAGCCTTATTTACCCGCTCGATCAGTTCGGGATCAACCGGGAAGTCCGGTAAACCCTGAGACAGGTTCAATGCCCCCACCTCCCGAGCCAAGGCGCTCATCTTATTGAAGATGGTTTCTCCCCAGGGATTTAGATTTCCTTTAAAGGCAAAAGGCTGGGATGCGTTATTGCGGGTCATGGCCAAAATTTCTCTGCAGGGGCAAAAAACCTAATGCCTCCGAAGCTGTTTCAAAGGATATGAAGAAAATTGCCGCCCATCTAATTGTTGAGCTAAAGTACACATTGCGCGAGGGAGGGGAAAATGGCGAAGTTCTGGAAATCATGGACGAGCACTGGCCCTTGAAGTTCTACTTCGGTGGTGGAAACATGCTCGTGGCCTTTGAATCTCAGTTGGAAGGCCTCCAGGAAGGTCAGTCCTTTGCCTTTACCCTCAAACCCGAACAAGCCTACGGGCCATTAGATCCCGATCAGCTGATGGAGATTGCTCTGGCGGACATTCCCGACAGCCAGCGCTTCCCCAACAAAGAATTTGCGCCCGGCGACCGTTTGGTGTTCAACCAGGGTCAGGAAAACGAGCGATTGGGCACCGTGAGCGAGGTAATGGAAGGTTCGCTGTTGATCGACTTCAACCACGCTCTGGCCGGCAAGCACCTGCATTTTACCGGTCGGGTGCTCTACATCCGCGAACCCCGTGAAGAGGAGTTGTTGAACAAGCGTTACATCGAACCCAACGGCATACGCTCCGACAGCCGGCTAGGTGATGCATAAGGAAAACACCTTCTTTGAGGCTTTAAAACCATTTTTCGAAGCGGTTGGCTTTCGCCCGATGCCGTGGTTCAATCAATTCCAGGCCCGCATCCCGGGAGGGTTTCAAAACGTATTTGTTTTGGTCAGTCATTACGACGACATCAGCCTGGCGGATGTATCCTTCGGCTTGCGCATAAACTTGGTGGAGGAAACGATCATGCCCTACAGCAATGCGGTGAACGGGTACAAGGAGAACGCCAACACCTGCCTTACCACCATCGGACGATTTCGCGGTAAAAAATACGATCGCTTCCGGATCAGCTCTGCTGGAGATTGGTCACGCGCCCAGTTGCAGGTAGAAGACTTTTTCACAAAGGAAGGCTTTGCAGAATTAGACCGCCTCAGCCGGCTCAAGGCCCTGGAAGCGGCCTTTAACAGTGAGGTAGGCCAGAGCAAAAAATGGTCATTTAATCAGCAGCTCCATTGTTTTCGGGGCCTGGCCCTGGCCAGTTTGACCCAAAACCCGCATTGGCAAGAAATTTACCAGGATTACCGGCAAAGCCTGCTGGCATGTGGCACGCCGCACCTGATTATGGATCGCTTCCAGCAATTGGCCGATCGCTTGGCCGGCATGGGGCTGAATTAAAAAAAAGCGGCTTCCCATGGGGAAGCCGCCTGCTAAAATTTAGTGGCGCTGGATTTATACCAGACCCTGATCCAACATCGCATCGGCTACCTTCACAAAGCCGGCAATATTTGCACCTTTTACGTAGTTTACCCGGTTTCCTTCCTGGCCGTACTTCACGCATTCCTGGTGAATGCTCCGCATGATGTCGTGTAATTTGGCGTCTACTTCCTCTGCCGTCCAGCTCAGGCGCTGGCTGTTCTGGCTCATTTCCAGCGCCGAGGTAGCAACCCCGCCGGCGTTGGAGGCCTTTCCGGGGGCGTAGAGAATGCCTTTGTCTTTGAAAAGGTCAATCGCTTCGGGGGTACAAGGCATGTTGGCGCCTTCCGCTACGGCAATGAGTCCGTTATCGATTAGTTGCGCTGCGTCGTTGCCGTCCAATTCGTTCTGAGTGGCACAAGGCAGGGCAATATCCGCTTTAAGCGACCAAGGGGACCTTCCCTCCATATACTCAACGCCGGGAAAATGCTCGGCTACTTCCTTGATGCGGCCCCGCCGTTTGTTTTTGAGATCCATAATGAAATGGAGCTTTTCGGAATGGATGCCGTCGGGCACGTGAATTGTGCCGCTGGAGTCAGACAAAGAGATCACCTTGCCGCCGAGGTGCATAACCTTCTGGGTGGCATACTGGGCCACATTTCCCGAACCAGAGATTACCACGCTTTTATTCTTTAGATCCATACCCTGGCTCTCCAGCATTTCCGCGGTAAAATAAACCGCTCCGTAACCGGTGGCCTCCGGGCGAATAAGAGAACCGCCCCAATTGAGGCCCTTGCCGGTTAGCACTCCGGTAAATTCGTTGCGGATGCGTTTGTACTGTCCAAACATGTAGCCGATTTCCCGAGCCCCAACGCCGATATCACCGGCCGGCACATCGGTATCCGCTCCAATATGGCGAGACAATTCGGTCATAAAACTCTGGCAAAACCGCATAACCTCCTGGTCGCTTTTGCCTTTGGGGTCAAAATCTGACCCGCCCTTTCCGCCGCCGATGGGTAGGGTCGTGAGGGCGTTCTTGAAGATTTGTTCAAATCCCAAAAATTTCAAAATCGAGAGGTTTACGCTGGGATGAAAGCGAAGCCCTCCTTTGTAAGGTCCGATAGCTGAATTGAACTCCACCCGATACCCCCGGTTTACCTGAGGTTTACCGGCATCGTCCAACCAGGGAACGCGGAACATAATTACCCTTTCCGGTTCAACCATGCGTTCCAGGATCTTTTCCGACTTGTAGTGCGGGTTTTCTTCCATAAAGGGAATCACCGCTTCCGCTACCTCCTGTACGGCTTGAAGAAATTCGGGTTCATGAGGGTTGCGTGAGCGCACTCCCTCTATAAAATCGTCAACCTGAGTTGCAAATTGTGTGGCCATAGTCTTGGTTCAAATGAGTGGTTCAAAAGTAGTTTTTTTCCCAACGCCCAAAAGGAAACTCCATCCCCGGCCGCCCGGGCAAATTGTACCTTTGCCTAAGGAACAGCGCTATGAACGTACTCATTTTAGGCGGTGGAGGGCGGGAGCATACCCTGGCCTGGAAAATTAAGCAAAGTCCAAAGTGCGAGGGCCTCTATTTGGCTCCCGGCAACGCTGGCACCGCTGCTTTGGGCGAAAATCTCCCTTTGAACCCCCTCGATTTTGCCGGCATTGCCGCCTGCATTCGCGAACGCAACATCGACCTCCTGGTTGTGGGCCCTGAGGCGCCCTTGGTAGGAGGCCTGCGCGATTATCTGGAAAAAGAGCCCGGATTGGTGAATTTGGGTATTATCGGTCCCGGGGAAAAAGCGGCCCGCTTGGAGGGTAGCAAGGCATTTGCCAAAGAGTTTATGCAGAAATACGGCATCCCTACCGCCGCCTACCGTGATTTCGTAGCTGGTGAGGTGGAAGAAGCCCAAAGCTTTCTGAAAAGGCTCGCTCCTCCCTTTGTGCTCAAGGCCGATGGCCTGGCGGCAGGCAAAGGGGTTCTTATCCTCGACGACTTGGCCGTTGCTGAAAAAGAAGTAGCGGAAATGCTCGGTGGTAAATTTGGTGACGCAAGCAAGCGCTTGGTCATTGAGGACTTTTTGGCGGGCCGGGAATACTCGGTATTTGTGCTCACCGACGGACAGGATTACCAAGTATTGCCGTGGCAAAGGATTACAAGCGACGGGAAGAGGGCGACAAAGGCCTGAATACGGGCGGCATGGGAGCGGTTTCTCCGGTGCCCTTTGTGGATGTGGAGTTGATGAACAAAACCATTTCCCGCATCGTCGAACCCACGCTTGGCGGACTTCGTGCGGAAAAGCTTTCCTTTTGTGGCTTTTTGTTTTTTGGCCTTATCGAGGTCCAAGGAGAGCCATTTGTAATTGAGTACAACGTACGTTTGGGTGATCCGGAAACGGAAGTGGTTCTCCCCCGGGTCAAGGGAGACTTTCTGCAAGCCCTGGAGGCGGCCGCCCGTGGAACTTTGGGCGAAATGGAGCTGGAAGAGGATACGCGGGTAGCAAGCACCGTTATTTCCGTATCGGAGGGATACCCAGAGGCCTATAACAAAGGAAAGGCCATCCGAGGCTTAGAGGAAGTGGAAGAAGCGACGGTTTTTCACGCCGGTACCCGAAAGGAAGGGGAAGAAATTTTAAGTAGCGGTGGTCGGGTGCTGGCCTTTACCGCCTTGGACGAAAATCTGGAAGGCGCGCTGGAAAAGAGTTATGCAGCGATTAAAAAGATATGCTACGATGGTATTGCCTTTCGAACGGACATTGGTGCAGATCTAAAGCCCTAGCGCTCTCCTCTTCGAGCGTGAGCGGCCATTTGGGCCATCCAGTAGAAGAAAAGAATAAAGCCAATGCCTAAAAAGAGCATATTGGGCAGGTTATCCAGAACTGGCAGAATTTGAAAAGTCCACTCGAAAAAATCACCGATTGCGTAAACCACATCTTTGACTTGCATAGCCCGTATTTTTGGTCAAAATTAGGTAAAATGCCCCGATGATCGCAAAACGTTTTGACGCGATAAGCCTTGCCAGCCTCAGTCGAGCGAGCCTATTTGGCCTTTTGCTTACCCTGCCCCTTTTGTTCCGGCCCCTACCGGAAAATACTCGCCTGGAACTGCTGAATTGGAGCTGGAGCTGGCCTTTTGAAGCGGGCGTTTTCCTTTTACCCCTCCTGGTTATTATCAGCGCGGAGCTTTTCAATCTGCTCGACAATCGCAGCCGACAGTTTGCTCCGCACAACCATCTATTGGTCATTAGCAGTATTTTGGCGGTCGGCCTCTTGGCCTGGGCCTATACCCCCACCTTGCTGGTACTCCCCTTCTGGATTATTTTCCTCAACCGCTGGCAATGGCTCCTACTGCATAAAGATCCCCGGGTAAAACTTTTTGATCTGGGCTTCTTCCTGGGCGTCCTGAGCCTTTGGAATCCGGTTGCCCTTTTTCTCATTCCCTTGGTTTTGGCCAGTTTGCTCTTTTTCCTACCGAGCTCATGGCGCCAATGGCTGGCTTTCTTCCTGGGCCTATCCGCCCTCTTTTTCCTTCTACTAAGTCTTGAGGGCCTGCTACAGTTCTCCTGCTTAGCGGCCTGGGCCCGGCAATTCCCTCCTTTGGGCTTCCAATTGCCCCATTGGCATCAGGGGATGCTGATTGTTTTCGTTACCCAGGTGTTCCTGGTACTTTTTGCCTTGAGTCAATATCCCCGGCTTTTTGGCCGGGCCAACAACCAACAAAGACAGGCCTTGCAGTTTTGGTACTTCATGTTGCTCTTGGGTGGGGGGGGTTGGCTTGTCTTGCCGGGCAAGGAGGTTTGGCTTCTCATTGGTTGTTTGGCCGCTTGTTGGCTACTGGCCCGGATAATGGATCCCATTATCCGCTTTCCCTGGCGAAGTCTGCTTTACCTATTGCTGCTTATTTTCTGGCTAGCGCCCTGGCTCGGAGCTGTTTTCCCCCTCTAAGAATAGCGCCTTCAACTCGGTAGCCTCCGTAGGTTTCATTTTACCGGCCAGAATCAGGGCCAGTTGCTTGCGGCGCAAAGCCCCTTCAAAGCGCTCTTTTTCCAAAGCCGTTTCAGGCTCTACCGGTGACACACTAATGGGCGTGCCCAGTTGATCAACCGCTACAAAAGTGTAGATGGCTTCATTGGCCTTGGTCTTTTTGCCGGCCATGGTTTGGTCTTCGATGTAAACATCAACAAATACTTCGATGCTGGAAGTGAAGGCTCTTGACACTTTTGCTTCCAGGGTAACAATGGCTCCCTGAGGAATGGCTTGATTGAAAGAAACGTTGTTTACCGATGCCGTAACTACGATCCGTTTGCAATGGCGGTGGGCCGCAATGGCAGCTGAACGATCCATCCAGCTCAGCAACTGGCCCCCGAAGAGGTTTTTTAGGTTGTTGGTGTCGTTGGGGAGAACAATTTCCGTTAGAATGGTCAGCGACTCCCGGGGCGTTTTCGCCTTCATCGCACGGTTTTACGCAAAAGTAGTTTATTAATTCTCGTTCAACCAGGCGCGGAAATTCACGTCTTCTCTCACCTTGCTCAACATTTCCTTGGCCTGCGCTTCACTTTCGAAGCGGCCTAGGGCAACCCGTTTGTACATACCAAAACTATTGGCCAGATAGGGCTGATATCCCCTAGCCTCCAAAGCGCGCATATAGGATTGGGCATTGGCCTCTTCGGAAAAGGAGCCCACAATTACCTGGAAGCGGGGCTGATCGAGGCTGGATTTGTCAGCAAAATCCCTGTCCCGGGTTTTGGCCGGGGATTTCTCTGTTTCTTCCGCTTCCGCGGGAAGGTCAGAAGTAACCTGATCTCCTTCACTACTTTCAAAACGGTTTTGACTTGCCGGCCTTTCCTTGACGTTGTACAGGCTGCGGTTGTATTCCTCGTTTTCACGATAGTCCTCATCGGATTCGCCAGTGAAACCGGCTTGGCCAATACTGTCTTGTGCACTTCCCTTGTCATCGGCGGCGAGTGAATCCAAGGCCAGGGAGGACTCTTCTTCCTCTGCTGCTTTGTCCTCTCCCCCTCCGAAAATGCCCGTAACGTAGCCAGCCGCATTGTTCCAGGTTTCTCTTTCCTGGGTATACAAATAGCTGCCAATTAGCACCAAGGCCACCACCGGCCCCAGAATGGCCGCCCAGAGCACCCAATTTTTCTTTTGCCCCCCCTCCGTGGAGGAATTTGGCCCGGCTTTGTCGCCTTGCACCTTGCGGTTTTCAATGGCGCGGTTGACGCTGCGTTTGATTTGTTTCTCTCGCTCCATAGGGGTAGCTCTAAAAATATTAAGACCGTATGACTGAATATAAAAATTGCTGTCCAGAGCAGGGTTAAACTGCAAGAGGCCCGCCTCGTCGATGAAAAGTCGTCCGACCCCGTGGAGGTTGATCTTTTTGCCCGAACGCAAAATGCGTTGCCAACTGCAAACCGAAATTTCAATCCCTTGCAAGGCCTTCTGGTAAGTAACTCCTTCAACCTGGGCTACGTGCTTGGCCAGTAAACCGTCGTTGTCGCTTATGCGGGCATTGAATGCCACCCGCCGCGAAGGGGGCCGGAACATACTGGTTGCACTGTGAATCTCGGCTGGAAAAAAACGGGTTAAAAACGCGCCAAAACCCGGTACTACCACACACTCGTGGTAGTAGAGCAAATCTCGGATGTGTTGATCAAGCGTAGTGCGCATTGCTACAAAAATACAAAAACCCTAAGGGCTGGGGGGCATTCCTGAAATAGCGAAAATTAGCTAATTTCCTAATGCCTAAATCTATCACATCTGCTCTATGGAAATAATCTACGCTATGGCCCTCACCCGGGTGCACGGCATAGGCCCGGTAACGGCCCGACGCCTGGTGGCCCACTGCGGATCGGCAGAGGCTGTTTTTAAAGCCCCGCCCGCCGAATTGATGGACATTGAAGGAGTAAATGCCCTGGCCGCCCAGGAAATTTCCCAGGAAAAGTACTGTTCGGAAGCGGAAAAAGAATTCCAATACGCCCAGGATCAAGGCATACAGATGCTCCTCCCCAATCACCCGGGCTATCCCCGTCGTTTGAAACATTGCGAAGATGCACCTCTGGTTCTCTTCCAAAAAGGACCCACTCAATTAAACGCTTCGCGTTGCCTGGCCATCGTTGGTACCCGCTCAGCCACCACCTACGGCTACGATTTCCTGGCCGGCTTCACAAGCGACTTAAAAGACTACGGTGTGCTAATCATCAGTGGCCTCGCCTATGGCATCGACGCCGCGGCGCATCAAGAGGCCCTTGATTCAGGACTGGATACGGTAGCCGTTATGGCCCATGGACTGGATCGCGTTTACCCCTACCTCAACCGGGGCCTCAGTGAGCGCATGCTCGCTCAAGGCGGATCATTACTGAGTGAATTTTTCAGCGGCAGCAAACCGGACCGGGAAAACTTCCCCAAAAGAAACCGCATCATTGCGGGCATGAGCGATGCCGTACTGGTCGTGGAAGCAGGAAAAAAAGGCGGAGCACTGATTACCGCCGAACTGGCCAATAGTTATCATCGCGAAGTGTTTGCCCTCCCCGGCCCTTATCACGCGCCGTACAGCGCGGGTTGCAATCACCTGATCAAGTCCCACCAAGCCTCATTGCTTACCGGCGTTAAGGACCTGGAATATATTTTGGGTTGGACGCGAATGGAGGCCAAAGCCCAGGAAATGCAGACTACCCTATTCGCTGATCTCAAGGGCGACGAAGGAGCCTTGTACACCTTGCTGGAAGCGGCCAATCACGCCCAAACCCTTGATGCACTTTGCCACCAGCTGGACTGGAGTGTATCAAAAACCCTCGCCGTACTGATGAACCTCGAACTCAAAGGGCTGATCCGGACCCTGCCCGGGAAGCGCTATCAGAAAAAGCCCTGAAAACCCTGTTGGGCTCTTGACCGGGAAAGCATTATTTCGCTCCCTCATCCAAGGGCATGGATTCAAGGGAACCAAAGATTTTGATGGCCGAAGACAATCAGGTCAATCGCAAACTAGCCGAACTCCTCTTTAAGCAAAAGCCGGGGCAGCTTTATCTCGCCGAAAACGGAGCGGAAGCGGTGGAAAAGGCCCGCTCAATGCCATTCGACCTCATCTTTATGGAAATCGAAATGCCGGTGATGAATGGCTTGGAAGCAGCCAAAATCTTGCGAACCGAGTTACAACCTTGCCCGCCTATCGTGGCTTTAACCGCCCATTTGTTGGATTGGAGCAAAACCGAAATGGCGGAGAAGGGGATTGATCAGGTCCTGAGCAAGCCCCTCAGAGGGGAAGAATTGGAACAGGTGTACGCCCTCCTTTTGCCTCAGCTTTAACAACTTCCTAACGCCAGGGCAGCGGCATTTTCTCCATTTTTGTTGCCTAATATTTTTGCCATGCGCTACGCCTTCTTACTGCCCACCCTGCTTTTGGGCCTTTACCTCCCGGCCCAAACCTTTAGCGGAGTAGCCACTTACAAAACAGCCAGCAAACTCAACTTCTCCTTTGACAATCCCAACATCTCCCCCGATCAGAAAAAAATGATTGAGGAGCGCATGAAAAAGGCCATGCAAAAGGAATACCGCTTGCAATTTAATCGCCAGGTGTCTTTGTACGAAGAGGTGGTAGAGCTCGAAAAAGACGAGGGGCGACGCATGGGATTTATGAGCATGTTCAGTGGCGGTGGTCTCTTTTACAAAGACCTTCGATCCGGCATGTTCCGCGACCAAACCGAGTTTTTTGGCAAAACTTTCCTGATTGTGGACAGCCTGGAGCGCCTGGCTTGGAAACTGGAAGCTGAAAACAAAAGCATCGGTAAGTACCTCTGCCAAAAGGCAACCGCCCAAAGGGTGGTAACGGTAAGTCAAGTGGAAACCAAGGATGGGGAAATCCGCGACACCACCGTTATGGATACCATTCAAATCACCGCCTGGTACACTCCCGAAATACCTGTGAGCCACGGGCCGGCCCAATACGGTGGACTACCCGGCTTGATTCTCGAGCTAAACGATGGGGAAACCACTATGCTCTGCACGGCCGTTAACCTATACCCCAATCAGGACACGGAAATCAACCCACCCAAAAAGGGCGAAGAAGTAAGCGCCGAGGAGTTTGAAGAGATAACCATCAAGAAGATGGAAGAAATGCGGCGCATGTACGGCGGCAGTGGCCGGGGCCGAGGCAGTAGTTCCTTGCAATTCCGAATCGGACGCTAAGCCCACCTGCTTTATGAAAAAAACGCTCCTCACGGCCCTGACTGCAATCCTGGCTCTACCCGCCATGCTGGCCCAAAATTCGGAACTGAATGGTGTGGTAATTGACGAAAACGGCAACGGTTTGGAAATGGCCAATCTTTTGGTGCTCAACCAAAGCGACAGCACCATGCTCACTTACGGATTCACCGACGGGAAGGGCCAATTTCGCCTGCGCGTTCCGGCCGCAAAAGTGGTAATTCTCAAAATCACCTATCTCGGCTACCTGCCCTACGAGGAACGCTTTGACCTGAGCAATCAATCCGCCGAAAACCCTCTCCGTATCCAGTTAAAACCGGATTCAGAAGTTCTCAATCAGGTGGAAGTAAGCGAGGAAATGCCCATCGTTATCAGTGGAGACACCATCAGTTACCGGGCCGATGCCTTTGCTACCGGAGAGGAGCGCAAACTGGAGGAAAGTATTGAAAAACTTACCCGGCTTTGAAGTAGATGAAGATGGACAGGTAAAAGTAGAAGGTAAGACGGTGGAAA
>AACY020563919.1_pt1 | contig 10450 bp, 14 predicted proteins | sample 267378 | NCBI WGS metagenome assembly AACY02 (sample SAMN02954345, study PRJNA13694) | marine metagenome | biome: aquatic; feature: ocean; material: water; isolation source: isolated as part of a large dataset composed predominantly from surface... | reverse complement strand
ATGATCATCTTTTTTCTTATGTCCATGATCGTCGTGGTCATCATGATCATCATGGTCACCAAAAATATTTCTCTCTCTAAATTTTAATTTAACAATACCTTTTGCATCCATTAGTTCAATCTTGTCTGCCTTCTTAGCTATTGAGTTTAATGGTTTTTCTAAAAAATTTTCTATATCCTCACCTACCCAAAATACAATATCTGCGTTTTGTAGCATTTTTGCGTGCGAAGGTTTCATGGCAAATCCATGTGGAGAAGCATAGCCATCAACTATTAAATCAGGTTTAGCCACACCATCCATTAAATAGCTAACTAGAGAGTGTATTGGTTTGATTGATGCTACAACTTTAATGTCAGCATTTGCTGATGTAAATAAAGTTAAAAATGATAATATTGTAAAGATTATTGAGGATTTTTTTAAGTTTTTCATAATATTTGGTTTTTGTTAAATGTTATAATATAACGCTGTGTAATAATATAACATTTATAAGTCAAGGAAATAAATGAGCATAGAAAATAATGTTTTGGTAAAGTTAAATAATGTTGGTTTAAAACAAAACCAAAAGTGGCTTGTTCAAGGTGTTTCTCTTCAGGTTGAAAAAGGTAAAATTGTTACTTTAATTGGTCCTAATGGATCTGGCAAAAGCACGACTGCAAAAATTGCACTAGGGTTTTACAAAAATATAGAGGGAAACGTAGAAAAATACACTAGTAATATTGGATACGTTCCCCAAAAAATTTCAATAGATTGGACATTGCCGCTAAGAGTTAATGATCTGATGCTTTTAACAGAAAATTTAAGTGACGAAGTCATAAATGAATCATTAACATTAACGGGTGTTAAGCACCTTAAGGATAAAAGTTTAGCTAACTTGTCTGGTGGAGAATTTCAGAGAGTGTTACTTGCCAGAGCAATATCAAAAAAACCAGATTTATTAGTTCTTGATGAGCCAGTACAAGGTGTTGATTTCACAGGAGAAATTGAATTATATGAACTAATCAAAGAGCTATCATTAAAACTAAATTGTGGGATTCTACTAATATCTCACGATCTTCATACAGTAATGAGTGCAACTGACCATGTTGTTTGCTTAAACGGTCATGTATGCTGCTGCGGGAGTCCGAGTGAAGTTGCAAAAAATAGTGAATACAAAGCTTTGTTTGGTGAACAAGCTTCACAAACTTTAGCAATTTACGAACATAAACATGATCATGTTCACACTACAGACGGAGAAATAAAAAAAAAATAGTATGTTAGATGATTTTTTTATAAGAGCACTAGTTGCAGGGATAGGTATTGCTTTTGTTGCAGGCCCTCTTGGTTGCTTTGTTGTATGGAGGAGATTATCTTATTTTGGTGATACACTTGCCCACTCTGCATTGCTCGGTGTAACAATTGCATATTCATTAGAATTTAATATCGCTGTTTCAATATTTTTAATTTCATCGGTAATTGCATTAATTTTAATACAACTACAAAGAAAAACTAATCTACCAAGTGATGCATTGTTAGGTCTTCTAGCTCACTCATCATTGGCAGTTGGATTAGTGGTTATTGGATTTTTAACCTTTATTAGATTTGATATAATGGGATTACTGTTTGGAGATATTTTAGCAGTTAACAAAAAAGACTTGTTTATTATATGGTTTGGTGGCGCTTTAATATTAATAACTTTAAAAATAATCTGGAAACCATTATTTGCATCTACAGTTAATTATGAATTAGCTGAAGCAGAAGGTTTAAATCCTGATAGAGCAAAAGCGGTGTTTACAGTCTTATTGGCTGCAATAATTGCCATTTCAATAAAATTAGTTGGAGTTTTATTAATCACTGGAATGTTAATTATACCAACTGCTATGGCTAGAAATCTTTCAGATAATCCACAAAAAATGGTTATTTTTTCAATAATTGGAGGATTGTTATCAGTGTTTATAGGATTGTTCTCTTCGTTAGAATTCAATACACCGTCTGGTCCATCCATAATTGCTGCAGCTCTTGTGTTGTTTATTTTTTCATTACTTAAAGTTAAACAAACGATACAATTGAAAAATTAATGGAATATTATAAAAAATAATTAAATGCAAAAACAAGAAACATTAACTAAAAACCAAAAAATAATTTTAGATTTAATTGAAAAATCTGATCAACCATTAAAAGCATACTCAATTTTATTTGATGTTAAAAAAAAAGGTATTAATGCTCCTTTGCAAGTTTATAGAGCCTTAAACAAACTAGTCAAAATCGGAAAAATTCATAAAATAGAAAGTAGAAACGCTTTCATCGCTTGTAAAAATTCAAAATGTCAAATTGCTAATGCTACTATTTTTTCAATTTGTGAAAGTTGTGAAGATGTAACTGAAATTCATGATCATAAATTATCAGAACACCTAAGAGATTTTAAAGATAATAAAGGAATGAAATATAATAAATACAATTTAGAATTTTTTGGTCTGTGCAAGAAATGCGTTTAAAAAATGAAAATTGAATATTATTTTAGTGTCCTATCTCCGTTTAGTTATCTAGGAGCTGATAGATTTACAAAAATAGTAAGCAAATATAATTTAGAGGTTATAGAAAAACCACTTGATTTAGTTGGCGAAATATTTCCAAATACTGGTGGATTGCCAGTTCCTAAAAGACATCCTGCTAGACAAAAATATAGACTTGTAGAACTGGAGAGAATTTCAAATAAACTGGGTTTGCCGATTATTAAAAAGCCAAAATTTTTTCCACCTAAAGACCCACACTTACCAGCAAAATTTGTAATAGCTTCAAATAAATTGGGTAATAAACTTCATTTTGGAAATGAATGTTTAAAATATTTATGGTCTATGGATAAAGATCTTTCTGATCACAATACACTTCAGGAAATTTGTGAAAAATTAAATTTAAACTTTGAAGAAATGAAGAAATTAGCTTTATCTGACGATGTAAACTTGGAGTACCAAAAAAATTCAAAAGATGCGGTTAATAACGATGTATTTGGTGCTCCTTCGTATGTCTTAAATAACGAGATTTTTTGGGGTCAAGATAGATTAGATTATCTTGAAGATGCATTAAATAAATAATTTAAAATTAATAAATTTTATTAATAATTTAATTAAGCATTAATAAAAACTAATTTTAACAAATCTTTAAAATAATATTATCATAATTTAAAATGGTAATAAATTTAAAAAAAAAGGAGAGAAAATGACTGCAAATATCAGAATATTAAAATGGACAAGCACAGTTTTGACACTTTTAGGAATATTAACTTTTTATTTAGATTACTATCCTTATAGCATGATACCTCACAGTTTAGGTATAATCGGTTGGACTATTGTTGGCACCATTACAAAGGATAAACCTTTATTAACAAATTTTTCACTACAAATCCCGATAATGATTGCAGGTATAATTAAGTATTCTTATACAACTGGGTTATTTTAACTTACTTGGATTCCGTTTGACCAAACATTTTTTACAACTGGTAAATTTTGATAAATTTTAAACCTTATTAAATCTGCTCTCTTATTATTGTCAATGGAACCCCTGTCATTTAAATTTGTAGCTATAGATGGAGCGTGACTAGCTGCTGCAAATGCTTTTGGAAGATTATCAATTTCTAAACCCCATTTGACAACAGATATAATTAATGATGATGGAATATAATCTGAGCTTAAGATATCTAAACAATCATTTTCTAAGAGTTCTTTTGCAGATATATTGCCAGAGTGTGAACCTCCTCTAAGTAAATTAGGAGATCCCATCATAACTTTAATATTGTAATCTTTAGAAGTTTTGGCTGCTTCTAATGTTGTTGGAAATTCAGCCAATTTTACTCCATATTTATTTGAATTATGAACATCATTTTCTGTGGTATCGTCGTGACTAGCCAAAATACAATCATATGATGATTTAAATTCTAAAATTTTATCTATGTGTTTCTTGCTATTTTTTTTTTGAAGATTTTTTAAGTGATCAAAATGAATTTCCATTTCATTTTCTGTCATACCGTGTTTAATTGAAAGATATTCTTTGTACTTATCTATAACTCTAAATTGCCTCTGACCTGGTGTATGATCCATTATACTAATCAGTTTTACATCGTGAGTTTCATTGTATTCGTCTAATTCATCAATCAAATTCTCCGAACAAGTTTCAGCTCTTAAATGTATTTTGTGATCAATCTTGAGAATATTATCTTTTTTAAAACTTGAAATTATATCCGAACAGTTTTTTGCATATTTTTTATATTTTCCTGTTTTTTCAATAGAACCAACTCTTAATGCATCAAAAACTGTAGTTATTCCAACAGATGCTAATTCTCTATCATGAGATAAAATTGCATTTTCTACTGGAAATGAAACTTTAGGTCTTGGTGTCATGTGTCTTTCAAGATTGTCAGTATGTAATTCAACCAATCCTGGCGAAATATAATCTTTTTCGCAGTCTATAGAACTTTTGTTATTACTTAATCCACTACTTATATCGACAATCTTGTTATCTTTAATCCTGATATGACCATGAACGATTTCATCTTTTTTAATTATCATGGCATTGTTTAAAATATATTCATGCATCACTTTTTAATACACATGAATTGTTACAAATATTTTAAATTAGAGAAAATTTATATAAGTATTATAAGTTGAATTATGAAAAAATATTCTAGATACGCTATTTATTATGCACCTCCAAAAGAGAGTAGTCTAGAAGAATTTGGCAGATATTGGTTCGGTTGGGATCCACTTAATGCAAAGTTAATAAATAACAAACATAGAATTAATTATCTAAACAGATTTGGAATTAAAAACTTAATAAACATAGATAAAAATGTTTTAATTGCAAAGAAATATGGGTTTCACGGCACACTTATTCCTCCTTTTAAACTAAACAAAAATTATAGTACCAATACATTATTTAAAAAAACTGAGGAAATAGCAAAAAAATTCAAAAAATTTAAATTTTATAAATTTAAATTAAAAAAAATGAATAATTTTTATGCTTTTGTTCAAAATAAAAAAAATAATAACATTAATAAGTTATCAAATAGACTAGTTAGAGAATTATTTAAATTTAGGTCACCTCTTACAAAAAAAGAAATTGATAGAAGAAATCCCTCTAAACTAAGTAAATTACAATTAAATATTTTATATAAATGGGGATACCCCTATTTAATGTCAGAATTTAATTTCCATATGACCCTTGCATCAGAGGTCACAGGAAACAAATTGTACCTTGAGTTAAAAAAAATTGAAAGAAACAAAGAAATCATTTTAAATGAAATAAATAATTTTGATAAAATATATATATTTGGTGAAAACCAAAAAGGAATGTTTGAGAATTTAGAAAATTTTTCACTTAGCTAAAATTATTTTTTTCAATTTATTTGCACCTATAGCTATTGATTTATTATTATTTATAGTAATTATATTTTTCGGTAGTAAATTAATTTTTCTTTTTATCCTTTTATTAATTGATTTTTTGTCTTCTCTAGCTCGATTTACAAGTCTCTTTTTAATAATTGTTGATGGGGCAATAATATTAATTATTTTAACGTTATTAACTTTTTTTTTTACTTTAAAAAGTACTTTTCTTGATCCATTAAAAATTACTGTTTTACCTTCCTCTATTTTTTTTATTTCCTTAAATGGAATACCGTATGAAAAACCATGAGCTTTCCAGTAAACAAAGAAATGTTTTTTTAAAATCTTATCTTCAAAATTTTTAATTGATATGCTGTAATGATCTTCATTTTTAATATCTTTTTTCCTAGTAATGTACCTTTTTACCAAAATGGAATTAGGAATTTTTTTAATTACTTTTTTTAATAAAGTATCTTTTCCTGATCCTGATGGTCCAACGACTACGATAAGCTGACCGTTATTTTGCATCTGATATTTTTGTAATATCTATTTCCCTAGCATTTAAATATTTACGTGAATATTCATCATGAAAAATACCAATTATTGAAGATCCACTATCTTTTTTTTCATTAATCAAATTCAAAACAATATCTTTGTTAACACTATCTAAACTAGCAGTTGGTTCATCTAGTAATAAACATGGATAATTTCTAATCAGTCCCCTAGCAACATTAACTCTTTGTTGTTCTCCACCTGAAAAAGTTAGTGGCGATAAATTCCATAAGTTTTTATCTATATTAAGTTTTAGTAAAATTTTTTCAGCTTTTTCACGAACTTCATCTTGATCTGAATTTATTTCTAATAAGGGCTCCATAACAATTTCAATTGTAGGAACACGAGGTATCACTCTTAGAAATTGACTAACATATCCTATTATATTTTTTCTAAGTTCAATAATATTTCTCGGATATGTATGATCTATGTTGTGATTATTAATTTTAATTTGTCCTGATTGAAAAACATAGTTTCCATAAATCATTTTTAAAATACTAGACTTTCCAACACCTGATGGTCCTGTTAACGCTACAATTTCTCCAGGATTAATTTTCAAATTCAAATTATTAAAAACTAATATGTTTGTTTTGCCCTGATTATGAAGTGTAAATTTTTTTGTAATTTTATTTAGTTCAATCATTTTTAAACCTGTAATACTGAACTAACTAATAACTGAGTATAAGAATGTTGCGGATCATCTAATACCTGATCACAAAGTCCAGACTCAACAGCCTCCCCATTTTTCATAACAATAATTTTATCAGCTAACAATCTAATCACTGCTAAATCGTGAGAAACGATTACAACTGATAAATTTAATTCTCTAACTAATTTTCTTAACAAATCTAAAATTTTTGCTTGAACAGAAACATCAAGACCTCCTGTTGGTTCGTCCATGAAAATTATTTTAGGACTCGTAACCAAATTTTTTGCTATTTGTAATCTTTGCAACATTCCACCAGAAAATGTTCTTGGAAAATCATCTACTCTACTTTTATCGATTTCTACTTTATCTAACCATTTAAAAATAGTTTGCCTAATATTTCCATAATTTCTTTGTCCAATCGACATTAATCTTTCACTAATATTTCCACCAGCACTTACATCTAATCTTAAACCGTCTCTAGGATTTTGGTGAACAAAAGCTAATTCAGTTCTTATCAATAACCTTTTCAATGACTCAGATATTTCTAGAAAATCAATCGTTTCATTACCTGTTTCAATTAAGATTTTTCCACTATCAGGAATAAGATTGCCTGATATGGAATTTATAAAAGTTGTTTTTCCTGAGCCAGATTCTCCTACTACACCAACGACTTCCCCAGGATATAATGTCAAATTCATATTTTTGCATCCCACTTGATTACCGTAATATTTGTTTAAATTATGAACTGACAAAATTGGTTGCATTTAATTATTTTCCATTCTTTGATTACAATAATTTGTATCTGAACATATAAATGATCTATTACCGTCATCATCAGTAATTATTTCATCTAAAAAACTCTCATTTGATCCACAAATAGAACATTTATGAGGTGCCTTTGAGGGATCAAATGGATAATCCTCAAAATCAAGACTCGTTACTTCAGTATATGGTGGTATTGCATAAATTCTTTGCTCTCTTCCTGCTCCAAATAATTGAATAGCAGGGTTATTGTTCATTTTTGGGTTATCAAATTTTGGAATAGGTGATGGGTCCATTATATATCTATCATTTGTCTTTACTGGATAAGCATATGCTGTTTCTATATGACCATTTTTGGTAATATCTTCATATAACTTTACATGCATAATTCCATATTCTGATAGTGCATGCATTTTTTTAGTTTCTTGATATCTTGGTTCTAAAAACGCAAGAGGTTCTGGTATTGGAACTTGATAAACAAGTATTTGTTTTTCTTTTAACTTTTCTTCTGGAATTCTGTGTCTTGTCTGAATTATCGATGCTTGGCTTGTTTTTTCTGTGGTCTCAATATTAGCAGTTTTTTTAAAGAAATTTCTAATTGAAACTGCGTTTGTAGTATCATCTGCTCCTTGATCAATAACTTTTATCACATCGTCAGTTGTTAAACATGACGATGTTACTTGAACCCCTCCTGTTCCCCATCCATATGGCATAGGCATTTCTCTAGATGAAAATGGAACTTGATAACCTGGTATGCAAAGAGCTTTAATCAAAGCTCTTCTTATCATTCTTTTTGTATTTTCGTCTAAATAAGCAAAATTATATATTTCATCTTGAGCTGCAACATCAGTTTTTTTATTTTTAAATTTAAGTACGTTGTTCATTTTTTTTATACTCTTCTCTAATTTTTCTTACTAAATCCAATTCCGCTTGAAAATCTACATAATGAGGTAATTTGATATGTTCTAAAAAACCTGTGGCTTGAATATTATCACAATGAGATATAACAAATTCTTCATCTTGAGCAGCAACACCTAAGTACTCCTCACCAAATTCTTTCCATCTCATTGATCTATCAACTAAAGCCATAGAAATAGCTTTTCTCTCTAATTGACCAAAAACTAAACCATATCCACGGGTAAATTGAGCAGGTATTTTTTTACTACCTTTAAATTGGTTTACTGACTCACACTCAGTAAACATGACATCAGCAATATTTATTTCTATACCTAATTCTGGAATTTCAAATTGAACCTCAACGTAACCAGTTCTTAATTCACCAACAAATGCATGGTTTCTAGCATAACCTCTCTGTGTTGAGTAAGCTAAACCAAGAAGAAAACCCTCATCTCCTCTTGAAAGAGATTGCAATCGTTCAGATCTTGTTAAAGGAAAATTAATTGGGTTTCTTGTAATATCTTTAGATGTTTTGCCACTAGGTATTTCTTTCTGAATTAATCCTTCTTTATTTAAAAAGCTTAAAACATGCGGGATTTCTTTATCATCATATTTTTCAATCTTAGCTTTTTCATACTCACCATCAGCAAGAAGTTTGAAATCAAGTAAACGGTGTGTGTAGTCAAATGTTGGGCCTAACTTTTGTTTACCTGGGATATCTTTAAATGTTGCAGATATTCTTCTTAGACATAACATTTTGCCAGTTTCGATAGGTTTGCTTGAACCAATTCTAGGTAAAGTAGTTCTATAGGCTCTCATTAGAAAAATTGCTTCAATCAAGTCACCTCTAGACTGTTTGATTGCAAGAGCAGACAAATCTTTGTCATATAAAGATCCTTCTGACATAACTCTATCAACACTTAAAGTTAGTTGTTCACTAATTTGTTTAATATTTAGTTCTGCTATATTTACATCCCCTCTTCTTATTTCGGATAACCAGGAATGTGCGTTATTTATTGCCTTTTCCCCACCTTTTACTGATACATACATTTTATAGCTCTCCTATTTTCAATGATCTTGGTATTGAATAAAATTTATCATTATCAACAAAATAAAAATCAAGTCCTAATGGAAATTGCTGGTTATTTTTTTTTATAACCTCTCTATCAGGTAAAAATATACTTTTAGAACTTTTAATACCAGGACCAGAAATTATGGCATTTGGTTTTTCAAATTGGGACTGGCAAATAATTGTACACGATTGATCAGGATTTTGCTCGTCCCCCTTTTTAAATTCATCTAATGGTAAAAGATCATCCCAAGTACCAATTGTAAAATTTGCATTTTTTTTATCTGTAATGTTTGCACCTGTATTAAATTTAATCCAATCAATAGTTTCTTGATTGTTAACATCACCACCTAAAAAAATATTTGAATAACTATCACAAAAAGTTTTTATTATTGAACAACTAGCTGAAAACATATTCGAAGGGGGATCTATATTTTTTAATGTCTCAATTGAACCGGGATATGAGGTTGCAAACAAAATACTTCTAAAATAATCAGCACTTACTTGAGAATTATTTTTTTTAGAAACAACTTCCATAGATTATTTATCCTCACCTCTTACCAAGGTAAAAAAATCAACTTTAGTAGCTTCTGTTTTAGATAATATTTCATTTCTTTTGTTATTTTTATATTTAATTAATTTATCAATTATATTTCTTTTAATTATTTCTTTTTTTTCAGTTTGCATCAATGCATCACACAAAGCTGCAATTTTGGATTTATATTTATTTCTACCTTGAACATAACCATGTCCTTGAATTTTTTTATCTAAACTTAATGAACATCTCGTTATAGTTACTTCTCCAACATTAAAATTATCACCTGTGACGCCTGCTTTTCCTTGAACCATAACACTGCCAATCTCAGGTTCTCTTAACCAATTATATTCTATTTTCATATTTAAATTGTCCCAAAGCGATATTAGATAATTTTCATCTGCTGTTGCTAAATAACTTAACCATTGTTTTCTTGATTCATTTTTCATAATACTATACAACTAGACAAGTACTAAAATTAAAAATAATTTCAATATATTATTTATTAAAATTTTATGACAACAAAAGATTTGCTTTGGAAGGAAATATACAATTCAATCAAAAGAGAAATTGTTTTAAATAAGTACAAAATTAATAAAAAGTTAGATTCTGAGAATGACTATGCAAAACAATTC
>AACY020309805.1_pt1 | contig 10450 bp, 8 predicted proteins | sample 267378 | NCBI WGS metagenome assembly AACY02 (sample SAMN02954345, study PRJNA13694) | marine metagenome | biome: aquatic; feature: ocean; material: water; isolation source: isolated as part of a large dataset composed predominantly from surface... | reverse complement strand
GCGTGTTGCCAAAGGTCGCTTTGGGCAGTGGCGTGAGGCCATGTTTGTGGGCGGTTTCATTCATGGCACCCACCAAATCATCACTGCTGTCGATCAGGGTTCCATCGAGGTCAAAGATGATAAGGGCCATTCTTATGTCCAATCGATGAAAATTTGTTTCTTTTTGACAAATTCGCCATGCTTGCCTAACCGACTTCAAGGTGTTTTTCTATATTCATCCACCGAAATAGAGGTTTCATGGCAACTTGCGTTATTCTTGCCGCCGGCAAAGGGACACGAATGAAGTCGCCCTTGCCCAAGGTTCTGCATGAGCTCGGTGGGTTGAGTCTTGTGGGGCATGTTGTCCAGGCAGCTGCATCGATCGACAGGTCACCTATTTTGGTGGTTGGCCATCAGGCAGAGGATGTCATGGGCAATATTGATGATGTGCGCTTCGCCACCCAATCGCCCCAATTGGGAACTGGCCATGCGGTCATGATGGCCATGCCACAAATCCCAAATAATGCAGAGCCTGTGCTGGTTTTATTTGGTGACACACCACTCATTACCCCAGAGACGCTTCAAAATCTGGTTGCGCAAATAAGCATGGCGCAACCCTTGGCCATTCTTGCCTTCGAAACTGGGCAGCCCGGGCGTTATGGCCGTGTTGTGGTGGAAAATGGCAATGTCCAAGGGATTGTTGAAGCCAAGGATGCAACAGAAGAACAATTGGCCATCCGTTTGTGCAATGCCGGCGTGATGGCAGGCACAGGCGAAATCTTTCATCGCTTGCTTCCAAAGTTATCTCAACAAAATGCTGCCGGGGAATATTACCTCACCGATCTTGTGGCCATGGTGCGGGCTGAAGGTTTGCAAGTTGCTTATTCACTGGCCCATGAGGAAGAAGTTGCCGGCGTGAATTCGCAACATGAATTGTCGTTACGCGAAGCAACATTTCAAAAGCGGCGGCGCGGCGAACTGATGGATCGTGGCGTTCAGATGCCCCATCCAGAAACTGTGTTTCTCAGCCATGACACGGACCTTCCTGCCGGCAGCTTGGTCGAGGCCCATTGCGTGTTTGCTCCTGGTGTCCGGGCCCACGGGGCCGTGACCATCAGGGCATTTTCTCATCTCGAGGGGGCAGAATTGTCCGAAGGTTGTGTCGTGGGGCCTTATGCTAGGCTTCGACCAGGAACTGTTCTGGGGCCTAAGGTGCGCATCGGGAATTTTGTGGAAACCAAAAAGGCTGTTGTGGGGCAGGGCAGCAAGATCAACCATCTTTCTTATGTGGGTGATGCATCTGTTGGTCAGCATGTGAATATCGGTGCCGGCACCATCACCTGCAATTATGATGGTTACAACAAACACCAAACCATTATTGGTGATGGGGTGTTTATTGGTTCGGACACGCTGTTGGTGGCCCCCATTCATGTTGGGCAAGGAAGCTACACCGGATCTGGTTCGGTGCTGAGTGATGATGTGCCCGCTGACAGCCTCGCCCTAACAAGACCAGCACGTCAGATCTTCGAAGGTTGGGCTGATAGGTTCCGCTCCAAGCAGGCAAAGGAATAATTCATGTGTGGCATTGTTGCAGCCGCATCATCGCGCGATGTTGTGTCGACCTTGTTGGAGGGACTACACCGTGTTGAATATCGCGGTTATGATTCCGCCGGCATCAGTTTGGTGTCCGGGGATGTGATTGATAGCCGCCGTGCGGTTGGCAAATTATCGGCATTGAAAGAGCTTGTTGCCGAGCAACCCATTGCTGGTGCCACCGGCATTGGCCACACAAGATGGGCCACCCATGGCAAAGCAACCATTGCCAATGCGCACCCCCATGGCACCAAGCAGGTATCGGTTGTCCATAATGGGATCATTGAGAATTTCCAGGAACTGAAAGCAGAATGCTTGGGCCAGGGCCTGACGTTTGAATCCGAAACCGACACGGAGGTGGTCGCCAAATTGTTGGATTTGGCCCTGGGCCAAGGCATGCCACCTTTTGATGCGTTTCAACATGTCCTGAAAAAGCTTGAAGGGGCTTACGCCCTTGCCGTCATTTTCGCGCAGGATAACGGCCTTATCCTCGGTGCCCGTAAAGGATCACCCTTGGCCTTGGGTATTGCCGAGGATGGTCATTATTTGGGCTCCGATGGTCTTGCACTATCCCATGCATGCGACCGCATTTGTTTCCTTGAGGAAGGTGACATGGCGGTTATTCGTTTGGATCATGCCAACATTTTTGATGCTCATGGCCAGCCAGCATCCAGGCCTGCGGTGGCTGTTCAAACAGAGCATGCGATTGTGGATCGGGGCCCTTACAAACATTTCATGGCCAAGGAAATGCATGAGCAGCCAGATGTGGTGGGCCAAACCTTATCCCGGCATATTGACCCGTCCAATTTTGAGGCGCGGGATCAAGAAGCGATTGCCGAACTTGCAGGTCTACAACATCTCAGCATAATTGCCTGTGGTACCGCATATTATGCTGGTTTGTTGGGCAAATATTGGTTCGAGGAATATGCAGGTCTTGGCGCCGATGCGGAAATTGCATCGGAGTTTCGTTACCGTGCCCACGCCCCAAGGGCGGAAGGTGGGGCCATGGTGGTGTCCCAATCAGGTGAAACCTCAGACACATTAGCGGCCATGCGCCATGCCCAATCAATGGGTCTAAAACTAGGCGGCATCGTGAATGTTCCCCAATCAAGCATGGCCCGGGATGTGGATATTCTGTTCCCCACATTTGCCGGTGCGGAGATAGGTGTGGCCTCAACGAAGGCATTAACATGCCAAATGGCTGTGCTTGCCGGGCTGTCGGTTTTGGCAGGGCGGGCCAGGGGGCATCTTTCCCAGCAGCAATCAAATGACCTTCTATCCGAGCTATTTGCTGTGCCAAGATTGCTCGGGGAGATGCTTAAAACAGGGGCGCAGCTGGCCCCGGTGGCGCGGCGTCTTTCCGGCGCCAGATCCATGCTTTTCCTGGGGCGCAATATTTTCTTTCCCATGGCCATGGAAGGCGCCTTGAAGCTGAAAGAACTTAGTTACATTCATGCGGAGGGTTATCCTGCCGGTGAATTAAAGCACGGCCCCATCGCATTGATTGAAGAGGGGGTCCCCGTGGTGGCCTTGCTGCATCAGGATGTTCAGGCTGACAAAACTATCTCAAACTTGGAAGAAGTTCATGCTCGTGGCGCCCATGTGGTGGCCATTGGTGACGAGACATCTCTTGCCAGAATGAGCCTGCCCGACGCGTCTTTGATCAGCATGCCATCATGCACAAGGTTGCAGGCAGCTTTTGCCATGGCCATCCCCATGCAAATGCTTGCCTATCATGTGGCGGTGGCCAAGGGCACCGATGTTGACCAGCCACGTAATTTGGCAAAGTCCGTCACCGTGGAATGACGCTGGGTTGATTTCCACCAATAACGGTGGTGCTCTTTCGCCTAAGTTTCTTGGCTTTTGATCCAATCGATAAGGATGTTGTTGAAGTCCTTTGGATTTTCAATATTGCAAAGATGTGCCGCGCCGGGGACCGTTTTCATGACAGAGCCTGGAAGATGCGCGGCGATGATTTCTGACATGGACACAGGTAGGGCAGGGTCCAGTTCGCCAGGTATGATGATAGATGGTGTGGTGATGCTGTTCAGTTGGTCGGTGTAATTGAGCTTCATGATTGCCCGCGAGCATCCGGCATAGCCCTTAGGGCTGGTGGTGCTGATCATCCGCGACACATGGGCCACAAGTTCTGGTTGGTTCTGTTGGGTCTTCTGCGTGAGCCAGCGGCCCAAAGTGGGTGCAACAAGCCCATTCATGCCATTGGACAGCGCCTCAGAAATTCGCTGTTCCCAGGCCGGCAAAACTTCTTTGGGAATGGCGCTTGTCGTGGCGCATAGGGCCAATGATTTGAACATGGATGGATGGAAAATACCGATGGCTTGGCCGGTCATGCCGCCGATGGAAAGACCGCAAAAATGCGCGTCCTCAAAACCCGTTGCCTGTGCGAGCACCACCGCATCATCGGCAAGATCTTTGATGGTGATGTCATGATCAAAACCACCACTTTGGCCATGCCCCCGCTTATCATAGCAGAGGATGCGGTATTCCTTGGCCATGGCTTCAATTTGTGGGTCCCACATACCCAAATTTGTGGCCAAGGAATTGCTGAACATGACCTTGACGCCATCTTCGGGGCCAATGATGCGGTAATGAATGTCGACGCCATTAACATGATGAAATTCAGCCATTGATATTACCCCCAATAAAAACCAGGACCTAAGCTATGACAGAAATCTCCCTTTGACCAACATTGATTGATTGGCCGTGGGTGGGCGGAAGGGCGCCATAAAAACGAGGCCTGAAAGCCTCGTTTTTAATACATCAAAATTTTTACTTTATATCAAAAAGCATCTTTTACCGTGGTGAGGCCGAGAGCCTCCCAATCGAGCATCCCGCCTCGATAATAGTAAATTTTGGTTGCCGGGAAACCATCACGCACCATGGCTTTGATGGCAATGGGGCTCTGTGGACATACGGGGCCATTGCAGAAGGCATAGACTTTTTTGGCCTTGCTGCAATCCCAGCCACTTGCGCCTTGTGCACAGCCAAGCTCATTCATGCGCTGGGCAACTTCGGTGTAAGGAATATGCATAGAATTGGGGATGGTGCCTTCCATGCGGTGTTCGATTTCGCGCATGTCCACAACAACAGAATCCTCATCATTCAAGGCGTACAAAATTTCGATTTCACCAACAGGATGGACGCCCTCCACGGGAATGATCGGTTGCAGCCAGCCTTTGTTTTTGGCGCAATCCGTCATTTGACGTGTGATGGTGACATCACCATCGGAACCTTTGACGACAAAAGCCGTGTCCTTATCGATGATGCGAAGATTTTCAGCATGTGCGATCGAGACAAGCGCACAAGCTGCAAGGGTGGAAGCGATACGAAGCATGATGGTGCCTTTTACCAATAGATTTACATAATCCTGAATATTTCACATTCGTGACATGTAAAACAATTGATCCTTTGGTTGGTGCCTGGGGCTTGGCGCAAAGTTTTCTTGACGTGGGGCTCGTGCCGGGGTGAGTGGTTAAGCCATGCACAAAGGAGCATCCAATGGATCAGCAAGAGTTAAAAAACATGGTTGGGGAAGCTGCCGCGGCCGAGGTTGGTGATGGCATGCATATTGGCATCGGGACTGGGTCAACTGCAGAGGCATTCATCAGGGCGCTTGCCAAAAGAGTGGATGGTGGGTTGTCTGTTCATGGGGTGCCCACTTCCGAGCGTTCTGCAGATCTTTGTCGCCAATTGGGTATTCCCATTGGAACTTTGAATGATTTGGGCCCCCTTGATCTGACCATTGATGGGGCTGATGAGGTTGATGGCGCTCTTAATTTGATCAAAGGCGGTGGGGGGGCCCATCTGCGCGAAAAAATTGTTGCCTCTGCCTCGGACAGGGTTTTGATCATCGTGGATGAGTCAAAAATTGTTCGTCATTTGGGCGCCTTTCCCTTGCCCATCGAATTTGTTCCATTTGAGGCCGATTATACGGCGCGGATGGTGCAGGCGATGATGTCGGAGATTCTTGAGCGAGACGTCGATTGTGTCCAGCGCATGGCCGATGATGGATTCGCCTTCATGACCGACAGCGATAATTTTATATGGGATTTTCATTGCGGCGTGATCAGTGACCCAGAATCCTTGGCCTTGGCCTTAGACACAGTTCCTGGCCTCGTGGAGCATGGGTTATTCGTCGAACTCGCCGATGCGGTCATGACAGCAAGCGGGCAGGGTGTTCGCACAATTCACCGGGGAATGGTTGAATAATGGATTATGATTATTTTGTGATTGGTGGCGGCTCTGGCGGGGTGCGTGCGGCACGCCTTGCCGGGGCGCGGGGGCTTAAGGTTGGCTTGGCTGAATATGACCAGCTTGGTGGCACCTGTGTGATTAGGGGCTGCGTGCCAAAAAAGCTCATGGTTTACAGCGCGAGCTATGCGGGACTTTTTGAAGAATCTGTTGGCTTTGGTTGGTCGGTCGGGGAAGCAACATTCAATTGGCCCACGCTTCGTGATCGGATGGCCAATGAAATCAATAGGCTATCTGGAATATATGAACGCAATCTTCGCCTCGCAAATGTTGAGATCATCCCCCAGCATGCATCCCTAGCAGGCCCCAATAGGATCAAGTTGGCCGACGGGACGGAACTTTCTGCAGAGAAAATCCTCATAGCCACGGGTGGCCGACCCTTTGTTCCCGAAGGGCTTCAGGGCAGTGAGTTGGCCCTGATCTCCGATGATCTGTTTCATTTGGAACAACTGCCCCGCCGGTTGGCTGTCGTTGGTGCAGGTTATGTGGCGGTGGAATTTGCCGGTGTTTTCGCCCGTCTCGGGGTTGAAGTGACCTTGCTCGTGCGCCGCAATTCCGTGCTGCGCAGTTTTGATCGAGGCCTGCAGGATTATGCCGCTGCAGCCCTTGCCCATTGTGGTGTTGATGTTCGCTTTCAATCTGAGCCCTCATCTTTGTTGCGCAACCCTGAGGGCAGCATGTTGGTCACCCTCAACGATGGCAGCCAATTAGAATGTGACGAGGTGTTGCTTGCGGCAGGCAGAAAGCCGCATGTCCAAAATTTGGGCTTGGAACATGCACATGTCGCCTTATCCAAGACTGGCGCCATCATTGTTGATGAATATAACCGGACCAACGTGCCGGGTATCTTTGCCATTGGGGATGTTACCGATCGCGTGAATCTGACGCCTGTTGCAATCTCTGAGGCCGTGGCTTTGGACCGCACCTTGTTTGATGATGTTCCAACGCCGGTGGATCATGAGACCATTCCCACGGCGATTTTTACCCAACCTGCCCTCGGCACCGTCGGCTGGTCGGAAGAATATCTGTGCGCGCAACAATTGGATTTTGATGTTTGGGAGGGAAGTTTCCGTCCTTTGAAGCATACCCTAAGTGGCGTCGATGAAAAATTCTTCTTCAAGTTGATCGCGGAACCGAATGAAGGCCGGGTGTTGGGTCTTCACATTGGGGGCGAGGAGGCTGGTGAGCTTATCCAATGCCTTGGAATTGCCGTGAAGGCTGGCCTTGCCAAAAGGGATTTTGACCTGACGATGGCCGTGCATCCAAGCGCTTCGGAAGAACTTGTCACCCTCAAGCAGCCATCTAGGAAAATCCGGGGGGGCATTCCAGCCTAAAAGCCACCCTTTCTGGACATCTTATGGGCTGGTGTGGCAGTGACTGGCCGTATTTTTAGGAATTCTAGGATCAAGATATGACCTCGCAATGGACGCCACATAGCTGGACCAATTACAAAGCCAAACATCTTCCCGAATATGAGCAGCAGGACGTGCTGACGGAGGTCTGTGGCCAGCTTGAAAGCTTCCCTCCTCTGGTATTTGCCGGCGAGGTACGAGCCCTGCAACAGCGTTTGGCAAATGTTGCCCGGGGCGACGCGTTTTTGCTGCAAGGTGGCGATTGTGCTGAAAGTTTCCTGGAATTCCACCCGGACAACATCCGCGACACATTCCGGGTGCTGTTGCAAATGGCTGTGGTGATGACCTATGCCGCAAAAAAACCTGTGGTAAAGGTGGGCCGCATGGCCGGACAATTTGCCAAGCCACGATCATCACCTGTCGAACAGCAAGGTGACGCTGAACTGCCTAGTTACCGTGGCGACATCATCAATGGCATGGAGTTCGTGGAGGAGGCCCGCCGTCCGGATCCACGCCGCATGCTAACGGCCTATTCCCAGGCTGCGTCAACGCTCAACCTACTTCGTGCCTTCGCCCAAGGTGGCTATGCGGATCTCAACCGTGTCCATAGCTGGAATTTGGATTTTGTGGGTGGTTCTGAAGAGAGCCGGCAATATGCTGCTTATGCAGATCGGATCGGCGACGCGCTTGCCTTCATGAAAGCTTGCGGCATCACATCCGACAACACACCATCCCTGTCGCAGACAGAATTTTTTACCTCCCATGAAGCTTTGCTCCTTCCCTATGAGCAGGCGATGACCCGGGTGGATTCCACCAGCAACCGTTGGGTGGATACGTCGGCCCACATGATCTGGATTGGCGACAGAACACGCCAGCCGGATGGTGCCCATGTTGAATTTTGCCGTGGGGTTGATAACCCGATTGGTGTCAAATGTGGCCCATCCCTCGACGCGGATGAGCTTATTCGCTTGATTGACATCCTCAACCCCAATGATGTTGCCGGGCGGATTGTGTTGATCAGCCGTTTTGGCAATGAAAATGTCCGTGATGGTCTCCCGCATCTGGTGCGCAAAATTCGTGATGAGGGCCGGCAAGTGGTGTGGTCATGTGACCCCATGCATGGAAATACCATCAAGGCTGCGACAGGCTACAAGACACGGCCGTTTGACCGTATCTTGGATGAAGTTAAGGGCTTCTTTGAAGTTCATCATTCCGAGGGGACCCATCCTGGTGGCATCCATATTGAGATGACAGGCAAGGATGTCACAGAATGCTTGGGCGGTGTTGCCGGGATTGACGAAAATGACCTTGAGAACCGCTACCACACGCATTGTGACCCAAGGTTAAACGCATCCCAGGCTTTGGAATTGTCCTTCCTCATTTGCGAAGAGCTCGCCAGGTAACTTGGTGTTATGCATGGATAAACTGGCGTTGACGTCAGTGTTGGCCAGTTAGGACAATGAGCATGCTGCGTATCGGCTTGTGGCAATCAAACCCGCTGTTGGGTGATGTGGGGGGCAATCTTCAAAGATTGGCTGACGTCATCCACGAGCATCATGCCTCTTGCGACCTGGTGGTGGTGCCTGAATGTTTTGCCACAGGTTATCCCTTGGAAGATCTTTTGAACCTACCTGGGTTTCGGGGGCTTATCCTTGATGAGGTGGCGAAGTTTGCAGGCCTAACAGCAGATGGTCCCGATGTCCTGTTGGGCAGCCCGTGGCCCTTGGATGATTGCTGGTATAATTGCGCCTTGCATTTATCAGATGGGCGAGTGCGGGATGTTCGTGCCAAGCATAAGCTTCCCGATTATGGTGTGTTTGATGACCCGCGCATATTTGCGGCTGGCGGGGTGCCTGGGCCCATCATGGTGAAGGGCCATAAGCTCGGCGTCATGATCTGCGAGGACATGTGGTTTGAGGATGTGGCCGATGCCTTGTCTGAGGCTGGTGCTGAGTTGTTTCTTGTTCTCAATGGCAGCCCCCATGAGCATGGCAAGCAAGAGGAGCGATTGAACCAAGCCATGGCCCGGGTCGTGGAGAATGACCTGCCTCTCATTTACCTCAACCTGGTGGGTGGTCAGGACAATTTGGTGTTTGATGGCAATTCATTCATGCTGTCTTCTGACCGATCCTTGCAGATGCAGCTGCCGAGCATGGAAGAGGCGTTTGGCGTTGTTGAGCTCGAAGCCACGCTGCAGCCCGCTGATGTGTCTTTACCCCTGGAGGGCCTTGCCCTCGATTATGCGGCGGCTGTGCTGGGGGTTCGGGATTATGTTCACAAAAACGGTTTTTTTGATGTGCTGCTCGGCCTATCGGGCGGTATCGACTCAGCCCTCGTGGCGGCCATCGCTGTGGATGCTTTGGGTGCTGACCATGTCGAGGCCATCATGATGCCCACCAGATTTACGTCTCAAGAAAGTCTTGATGACGCCCAATCCATCGCAGATTTGCTTGGAATTTCCTTGCTTCACCAAGAAATCGACGGGGCGTTTGAGCTTTTGCGTGGGGTGGCCCAAACCGATGCCTTTGGATCTGCGGGCACCCTGGCGGAAGAAAATATTCAATCGAGACTTCGGGGCATGTTGGTCATGGCCCGCTCCAACATGACCGGGGCCTTGGTGCTGACCACGGGCAACAAATCGGAATATGCCACTGGCTACGCCACCTTATATGGCGACATGTGTGGCGCCTATGCGCCCATCAAGGATATTTACAAGACCGATGTCTTTGCCATGTGTCGTTTGCGCAACCAGGGAAAAATCAGCAAAAAACATTTGGGCCCGGACGGTTTGGTGATGCCTGAGCGGGTCATCAGCAAACCGCCGTCGGCAGAACTTCGCCCGGACCAGCGGGATGAGGAATCGTTGGGCAGTTATGAAAAGCTAGATGATATCCTTCGCCAGCTGGTTGAACTTCAGGCCGCACCTGACGAGCTTATTGCGTCGGGTCATGAGGCAGAATTTGTGCGTAAGGTTGCAAGACTTTTGCGCATCAGCGAATACAAGCGCTCCCAGGCGGCGCCAGGGCCTAAGATGAGCAGGATGATGTTCACAAGGGAGCGGCGCTACCCCATCACCAACCGCAGCCCATTATAGAAAGAAATTTGTTCATGACACGTGTTCGCTTCGCCCCAAGCCCCACGGGACATATCCATATCGGAAACCTCCGCACAGCTTTGCTGAATTGGCTACAGGCAAGAACAGATAATGGTTCGTTTCTTTTGCGCTTTGATGACACCGACATCGAACGTTCCAA
>AACY020302907.1_pt1 | contig 10451 bp, 25 predicted proteins | sample 267378 | NCBI WGS metagenome assembly AACY02 (sample SAMN02954345, study PRJNA13694) | marine metagenome | biome: aquatic; feature: ocean; material: water; isolation source: isolated as part of a large dataset composed predominantly from surface... | reverse complement strand
TGTATTGTCCTCGGGTGTTCGGTGGCCGAGCTGCTAGCGGCCGGCGAAGAGGCCCGGGTGGCCAAGGAGGGGTCATGAGCGACTATTACCCAGAACCAGAAGCGGTCCTAGCACTGTTCGTCGGCCGCCGTGCTCGAAGGCTTCCGGTTTATCGGCATCGAACGCGAGGCCGAGTACGTCGAGATCGCCAAGGCCCGCATTGCCTCAGCGACCGGTGAGCGGCCACTGTGAAACGATTGGTCAAAAAAGTAACTAGCGGACGTCGTGGTAAGCTCAAGACACCGTATAAGGATTTGCTGCCGCCGCTCAAAACATCAGAGCGCGAGGCCCTTGCTGCTGACATCGCCATGAACGGAGTGATGCACCCGGTGGTAATCGACGAGGATGACAACATACTCGACGGCCATCATCGCTATGAGATTGACCCCGGTGCGCCGACATATGTCGTCACCGGCCTGGTGGCCGTTGCAACCGACCTTGCGTTGAGCGGCAAGATCGGTCTGTCGATTGCCTATCTCGGTTACGCCTTCGCAAATGTCGGCCTGTGGATGGCAGCACAATGACACTATTCGGCCGCGCCCAGCGACACCTGGCGAAAAACGGCATGACTTACGCCGAGCACTTCCGATTCGCCGGAGGCCACGGCCTGCGGTGCCTGAGAGCCGCCGCCTGCCTGGTGATCCACGCGATCGCCCCCTGCTGGTTTCGGCGAGCGGGGAGTAGACTTGTGCATCGGATGGAGCAGGATTTTACGGAACATCGGAAATTGAGAAAAAGTGCCGAGGTTTCGTAACGCATAGATTTCATTTTTTGACCACTCGGAGAACAGAATGAGAGCGATCCTGAAGTTTGATCTGCCCGAGGACACTGTCGAATTTCACTCGGCGGTCAACGGCGGCGATGCCATTGCCGTGATTACCGAACTCGACAACTATCTGCGGTCGAAGGTTAAGCACGTCTCCGACGACACGCCCGCGGTCGTCCTCGCCGCCATCGAGTCCACCCGGCAAGAACTCATCCGGCTATTGGAAGAGTACGATGTCTCGATTTACTGAGGTTCCCATGAATGTTACAGAGATTTCTCGTCAGGCAATGCAGCTTTCAATGAACTCACTGCCCCCCGCCGAGGACATTGAGGGCCGGCTGACACGCTGGAGGCTGGTACACGAGCAGATGACCGACACCTTGGCGCAGGCGTCAAGGGCGATCGATTCCCTTCAGGATGAGCGGGATATGCTCCTCGAAGAGGTCGGGGAACTCAGAGCCAACGGCTGCCCCGTCGGCCCTCTGCGGCGATTTCTGAAATCGATCTGGACGAGATAGGATCCGCGACCCATAATACGGACGTTGTTTTCCCCGCAGGAAGAGGAGGAATCATGCCAAGCAGGATCAGCGAGGCCACAAGAGACGTTTTGGAGCCGTTGTGGCGAAACCCCGAAGTCTCGATGCACGACATCGGCATCGTTTACCAGTGTTCGATGGAAGCGGTCAGGAAAGCCGCTCGCGAGATGGGGCTGCCTCCGCGTCACACATTGGTCAAAGAACACCCGCCGGTGTGGGAGATCAGCGACGACGAGGATGTCGTCTCAGAGGTGATCTCGGAGCGTGCCGAGCGGGTTCGGGCGATGTGGACCCCGCAGGAGGAGGCCGCGAGACGAGTTACGAAGGCTCAGTCGGCCGTTGGCATCCGATGCATCGGCGGTCGCCGCGATGTCGCGGAATTCTCTTCGGCCCAAGTCCCGTCTTTCATGGATGCTCCGCTACGCACCGACAGGCAGGTGCGCGATGACACAAAAAAAGACACCGCCGCCTGAGAAGACCATTACGGCCAACGTAATGGCGATGGCAAAGAGGCTGGGGTGGTGGGCAATGAAAACTCATGGCACCACCTACAGCCTCCGCGGCATCCCCGACGTGCTGGTTATCAAAGATGGCCGATCGGCCTGGATGGAGGTCAAAAGGCCGGGGGAGCACCCGACGAAGGTTCAGGAACACCGCATGCGGGAACTGGCCGACGCCGGCTGCCCAGTGTGCGTTGTTTTCTCGGCTCAGGATGCCCGGCATTTTCTGGAGGCGATTCGGTGAGCGACGAACCTTGGCTCGATGAATTCAAGGAGTTGGCGACCAACGGGCGATCCCGGCTGATGTTCGACATCGGCGCAAACGCCGGTGATTGGTCGGAGTGGGGGCGGCGCAGCTTCGCTCGCGTGGTCGCGTTCGATTGCGACAAGCGGGCTGTCAAGTCGCTTAGGCAACGATTCGACGAAGCGTCGAACGTCGAAGTCGTCTACTCAGCAGTAGCTGAGGTTAATCGAATCACGACGGTTTACATGCGGCCGGCGGCAGAGCAGACCTCGCTGCTGGAGGTTCACCCGATCGGCGGCACGCGGCAGGCCGATGCCCCCGTCGAGAGCATCGAGTTCGTCGAGGCGAAGACATTGGATGCCTTGGCGGCAAGGCACGGAGATCCCGACTTCGTCAAGGTGGATGTCGAGGGCGCTGAGGCGATGGTGCTGGCGGGGGCGACGGCTCGATGCTTTCGCCGCTGCCGCTGGCTCATCGAGGTGCATGATCGCGGGCCGGCGGTGGGTCGGCACCTTGAGCGGCTGGGGTATCGGGATTGTCGGATTATTCGGCACCCGCTGCCGGATGCTCACCCTGAGCATTACTGGGTTTACCTGGAGAGCAAATGAGACCCGAAGAATTCTGGCAGATAGACCCAGCGTTCGATGCGCTTTATCGAGAGAAGCTGGCGATCGGCAAGGGCATCGCCTCCGAGAGCGAGGTGGTCGTGCTGGGATGTGCCCGCAACTGCGAGAAGAACTTGACCAATTCGCTCCACTTGATCAACGAGTTGGGGGCTTGCTTCAAATACGCCTCCGGTGTGATCTACGAAAACGACAGCGTCGACGATACGAAGAAGATTCTGAATCGCGATCGGCCGGGTTGGCTGGAAGTCGTCTGCCAGACTCTGGACCGGCCGCACTATCACCTGTTCGAGGACGATAGAACGCTGGCGATGGCCGAGTACCGGAATCGCTGCTTAGAGTGGGCCCGCGGGGATCACGCTGATGCCGACTATGTCGTCGTCCTCGACCTCGACGCCGACGGTGGGTTCTCGGTAGACGGTGTGCTCAACAGCCTGGCGTGGCTGGAGGCTCGCCCCGACGCCGCGGGCATGGCAAGTTACAGCCTCTACAGAGTCGGATCGGCGGGCGGGCTTGACAAATACGGTCAGCACGACGCTTGGGCTGCCCGACTCAATCACTGGGATGATCGGTACTCTGCTGGCATGGGGAAGTGGTTTCACCTATGGATGCCTCCGGCCGGCAGCGAGCCGGTCCCGTTTTACTCTGCATTCGGCGGCCTCGCGACTTACCGCGCCGCGGCGTATTACGTCGGGCAGTACCGTGGGCGTGATTGTGAGCACGTTCCATTTCATCGCAGCATCCGCGAGGCGACGGGGCTGGGGATGTATCTGAACCCAGGGAGTCGATTTGCGGCGATATTAAGTTGAAGTTAACCGCCAACGAAAAACGCAAGCTGCGGCACCTTTGGAAAGGAGATTCCACGCGAGAAGAGATCCTGGAGGACATGGGGTTCGACGAGTCGCAGTTGCGAGCGGCCATCGAGCTTCTGGGGCTGCCGTTGGAGCGTGAGTGTACTGCTTACCTCCCGACGCCGGAGGAGATTCGGCTGGCCGCTGCGGAGATACGTTCCAAGTGGTCGCAAACAGAGCGCGAAGAACGCATCCGGTCGGCCTGGTGTGATATACTAAACAGTAAGGACGCCGCTGATGCTCGCCGAGGTCAACATAGCGATCAACTCCAAGGTGGCAACGCTCGTCCTCCGCGTCGGCGAAAAAGTAAAGGATCAAGAGACGTGGACGTTCCCGGCAGTCGGCAAGACTGAGGCAGCGGAAGTCGCGGCAACATTATTCGCCGACGCATATGACTATCTGAATCTGTGCGTACATGGCGACGTAGAGGACGATGATCAGTCGCCCGAGATCGAATCGTGACCGAGATGACTACGATCTTATTGAGATCGGGGGGCTCCGCATCAACGCGGCGACGGGGGACGACTCTTCGCCGATTATGAACAAGGTCGTCGATCCCGCTGCTGGATGGGGAAAGATAACGAGTAGCGGGCGGACGGCATCGGAAAGCTACCTACTGTTTCTGGCTAGAAACCGGAAGGACAATAAACGTGACGGCAAGTGAGTACGGTGAGTTCGCAGTCTCAATGAGTTGGCTTGATAAGCTCCGTCTCCTCACCGAGGTCGGCCCCTTACTCGGTCACCTGCAAGGGGCGTTCCTCCAGTCCGACCCGCACAAGCAAGCGCTGGCTCTGGTTGACGCCGCCCAGTGGGCCGCCGGCCGCACTGATAACAAGATCGACGACGAAGCGTTGGAGCACGTTGAAGCGATCCTGCGGACACCCGAGGGGCAGCGGGCGTTCTCGTTCGTTGTGTCAAGGTTGGGAGTGATGATCGATGAATAACTATGTGAGCTACGTTTTGGTCGCAGGCGCGGCCCTGCTGCTCGCCGGCCCGCAGATTCTGGACTTCTTGAAAATGCTCTTTCCAGCGAACCTGTTTCGCCCGCAGGCTTTCGCCGGCAAGAAGGTCTCGTTGCACAAGGCTCTGCTTGCCCTCGCCGAGGTGCGGCAGCGGCTGGTCGATGCCGGCGGTGTTCCCGACGACGCCGATTCAGCGATCGAGGTGCTCACTCATGCCTTGCTGGCCGGGAGTGACAAGAAGTGAAACAGTGGAGGCTGATCGTGGCAGCGACGTTACTGTTTTTCGCGTGGAAAGGCAACGAGATCGATCTGCCCTGGCCCCCGTCGGATGGCGGCGGCCGGCAGGTGGTCAAGCCGGAGCCCGAGACGCTGGAGTGGGTCGAGGATGTCCCCGTTGAGCGAATGCTGCCCAAGGATCGGCTCTACCTCGCTGATTTCTACGATGCTATGGCCTGGGTGGTCATGCGCGACAAACTCCGCGATCAGAATCAGAAGGTTCTGAAAACCAACGAGGACTTTGTTCGCTTCCACGCCGGCTCGCTGCAACTTTGCATCGACCGCGGCGACGTTGGGAAGACGCCCGGCCTCGGCGAGGCGGTCGACCAAGTTTTCGTTGATGCCCTCGGGGACGACGCCATCCCGCTGGGCGACGACGAACTCGACATGCTGATTGCAGCTTGTAATGCTCTTTCGTGGAGATTCTCGATTCATGGCGAGTAGTTTCAACCCGGCCAAGGCATATGAACAGGGGCTGGTTGGAGCCCGGTTTGATCCTCGGGCCGACGAGGAGTTCGAGGATTCGATTCTTCGAGCGGGGGGGCAGCCAGACGGTGGCGTGGTGGCACATGAGTGGGAGTTCGCTGAGACGGGAAAGGGCAAGCTGACTTTACTATTCCCGTTGGCGATGGAAGTGTTTCCCGACTACCTCCCTGGCCCTAGCCAGAACCGAGGCGATTGTGTCGCCCGTGCCGCCGCGACCTGCCTTGCCACCAGCTTGGCCCTGGAGATTCACAGCGGCGAGCCTGACGAGGTCACCGGCCGGCTTGAGGGCAAACCTGAGCTACCGGAAGAGGGCGTCAGAGCGAACGTGGTGGCCTCAGAGAGCCTATGGGCGTGGCGGGGGTACAACCGCGACGGTTGGATTTGTTCTCGGGCGGCACAGGTGGCCGGCGAGAAGGGCTTTCTGATCCGCAAGCCATACCCTGAATTAGGCATCGACCTGACCCGTTACACCGAGAGTACAAACCGCCTTGGCGGTTCGTCGCCCCCTGGCAGCAAGTGGTTGCAGGAGTCGAGCAAGCACGTTGCCAGAACGGCAACGAAGCTTTCGGGCCGTGAGCAGGTGAGGGACTTTTTGGCTCAGGGGTACTGCGTCTTTAACTGCTCGGGCTTGGGTTTCAGTAGTAAACGAAACGAGGACGGCTGGTCCCCCCAGCGGGGGAGTTGGGCTCACGCCCAATGTTGGCTGGGATATGACGACCGCCCCTCCACGGTTCAGAAGTACGGCCAGCCCCTAGTGCTGTGGCAGAACTCATGGGGCAAATGGAACTCTGGTCCCAGAAAGATTCGCGGCACCAATATCCACATTCCACATGGTGCGTATTGGGCCAACGCTTCGACGATTGACCGATGCTCCTGCATCGCCCTCTCGTCGGTGGCCGGCTGGCCTCGCCGCAAGCTCCCGACCTACGGCGCGGAGGGCAACCTGTGAGACTCACCGCTCTGGTTATCACGTTCGGGGTGATCGTTTCCACGATCGGGTGCTCGACCGAGGCACCGCAGAACCTTCAGCCCGTAGTGGCGGTCTATGGGTGCTACACGATGATGATCACGCCCGTTTCGCCCGACGGCCCCGCGGGGCCGGGGGAGTGCGACAACTGCTCCGGCACGGGGAAGGTCGGCGACGGTCGCGTGATGGTCGATTGCCCGGTCTGCGGCGGTGACGGCACCATCGAAGCCGACGAGGTGCCTGTCGTCCACCCCATCACCGTTCCCCTGGACGCCCTGCCCGAGCCCCCGACGCCGGAGGCCGCCAAGCCCGTTTCGCCGCCCCGGTCAGTTCGCATTGAGTGCAAGAACGGAAGATGCCGTACAGTTCGCTGACGAAATACTGCGAGGCACGCAGCCGCATACCCTGCCGGCCTCGACGTGTCCGCGACCGCATCATTGCCGGCATCGTCGCCGATTGGCCGGAGGGGGTGACCGACGCCGCGGCGATCATGCAGGTGCTCCGCGACCGTGGCCGGCAACGAGCCCGGCAGGAGTACGGTTCCCTGCTGCTGCTGATCATCGGTCCGCTGATCGCTGAGTTGATCCGGCTGGCGATTCAGTGGTGGCTGGAGAATCGTGACCATCGGCGTTTACTGAGTGAGTGGAATGCCAAAGCGAATAGCTAGCTGGCAATCGTTTCGCCGCACCCCCCGTCCCGAGAACCGCCCGAATTCATCGGCACGGGGGTACGGGTCAGCAGCGTGGCGTAGAACCAGGCTGGCGGTGATTGCTCGGGATGAGGGGGTTTGTCAGCTTTGCGGTCGCGTCGTGACCGAGAAGGCGCAGATCGACCACATTCAGGAGAAGGCCCAGGGAGGCTCTGACGACCTCTCTAACCTGCGTCTGCTTTGCCTGCCTTGCCACTCGCGGCGGCACGCTGTCGAGCGTTAGCGGCCTTCTGGGAGCCTCCCAGGTGGCCGAAGTGCTTCGCGGCCAGCGAGGCACGCTCGGTGCCACGCTTGTAGTAGCAAGCCTCGATCTCTTTTAGCTTGTCGCGTCGGATGACGCGACGGCCGAGAACCGTCGCGGAAACCTTTTCTCGCCCCGCCCGTTTTACGCAGCGGAACAAGCTAGACCGGCTCATGCCAAGCAGTTCGACAGCCTCGTCGATTGTGACAAAGTCATCTACTTTTGCACTCATTCGCCATCCTCCTCGCCGTGGTCGCCAATGAGAACCCTGAACACGTCGGACTGAACGCTTAACCTCAAGGCGGGTGGGCCACCACTTGGTTGCACCCATATGTTCGCCGTGCCGCTCTCGTCGTCGATGCGAAACCCGATCCCGGCTTTGACTCCGGCATCACGCCACGCTCTTTCGAGCTTCGCAAGGTCGGTCATTAATGTCTGAGCTGCATCATACGTCTGTTGATCTTTCATCGCACTACTCCAATCAAAGCATCTCCCAAATCGGTCACCGCCGCGGCCACGCGCCGCAGCGGACGTTTCGTTTCTTCTCTCACCACAATCTGCGGCGGCTGCCAGGTCACCGCCGGCGGCTGCCATTGTACGCTTGGCACCGCTGGCGTCACAACCTGACTCTGCCACGCCGGCATCGGCGGCGGCTCGGGGGCCACCGGCACGCCCGTTTTCGCCGGCCGGGGTGCCACCGTTTCCACGGCCGGGGGCATCGGCCACTTGGGCATCGGCATGGTGCAGACGGCTCTGCACCCCGCCACGGTCGCGACCACCAGGGCCGCTCGGAACATATCCTTGAGCATGGTTCTCCTCCGTTATGGGTCAAGTATCCTATCGGCTTTCTAAATGCGGGACGTGTAGCCTATTTGTCGGGCTTTCGCCTCTTCCTCTCCCGTTTCGCCGCTCTCCTCCTCTCCAAATCTGCGATGGCCTCGCGGGCCACCCGGTACTGTGTCTCGCGGGCCTCCTCGGCGGTGCAGATGCCCTGCCGCACCAGCAGCCCCAGCCAGCCGGATTCGTATGGGGTGATTCTATTTGTCATGGTTTCGCTCCTCGGGGGTCATGCTGCCGCCGGCACCGTGCCGGCGACGATCTCGCTGATTCGGGACGCCGCCTCGGCGGTGACCCAGTCTCCATAATCGAGCCCCGCATCGGGGCAGACAACACAGTATCTCCGCGGACCCGGCAGCCACCCCTCGCGACCCCAGCGGGTCATGCCGCGAATCATCGGGGCGTGGCAGTAGACGTGGATATCCTCGCGTCCGATCGCCAGCAGGCACCGGCATTCGCCGGAGGCCCAGGTGGCGAGGTAGATCATTGGTTCGCTTGCTCCCGCATGCCCTCGGCGGCCCACCCCATGCCCCCGTGCCGGTTTTGCCGGCCGGGGGTCAGGGGCGGGTCGACTACCACCCACGCTCAATCCAATCGTCCAGGCTGATCGTCGCGGGCCCGGCCACCTCGGCCACCTCCGCGACGACGCCGGGGAACCACTCCCGCACCGACTCTAGGGCCGCCTCGGCCTCGTCGCGGGTGGCGAACCGATGCCCGTAGGTGTCGGTGTTGGCCTCACCGCTAATCACTCGGACCTCATAGCTGGTGCTGGCGGGGCTGGCAGTCTCGCTGCGCCATTCGATCACACGCGGCAGGACGCCGTTCCATGGTGCGAATTCACCATCGATGATCCTGCCCGCCTGGATCGTCGTCTCGCCGTCGCTGCGGTCGTGTGACCTCTGGTAGAGCGTCTCGCTCTCCCAGTCCACCGCATAGCTGATTTCCACGATTTGCCCCGCATCGCGGGGGCACTGGTGCCAGGTCAGTTCGTTCGTTGTCATATCTTCTCTCCTCTCGTTTCCCCATCCGGGGGGTGGTGGTGATATCGTCTCATCGTTTCGCCGGCCCGGCAACGCGCCGGGGCGGGGGTCATGCACAATCCACGCACAGTCGCTCAGGACTGCAAATCACGGGGAAGAAGTGCGGGCGGCCGACTTTCCCGCAATCGTCGCAAACTTCGCACGCGCAGAATGTGGTCAGGAAATCAGCGAGGTACTCGCGAGCCGTCAGCGTGGCCGATGGCAAATTGTGCCACGTTATTGCGTCGGCCACCGATACGCCGTGAATGACCATGGTTTCGCCAGACCGGGCTTGGTAGCTGTAGCTTTTCACTCGCACATGATGCGGGGGAATCGATCGATCAGAATTCGGCACGATGTCATTCTCCGCACACTCCAGGTAAAAATCTGCTACTGCGCTCATCTCGTTTCTCCTCTCGGGGTCTCTCGGGTTTCGCCGGTCGGGGTCGGCTCGTTTCGTCGGTCGGGGGACACAATATCTCGTGCCCAGACACCTGGTACGGTGAGAATCGCGGCTCGTTTCGTCGGTCGGGGTCGGCTCTTTTCGCCGGTCGGGGTTGTCGTTTCGTCGGTCGGGGTCGGCTCGTTTCGCCGGTCGGGATACGGGGCGCCGGTTTCCACGGGCGGGGGTAGCGGTTCGGTGGTCACGAGAGCGTCAGCAGGACGGCCACCGGGGCAGCTCGTGACCTGCGACGCTCTCGATCGGTTCGGTGGTCACGAGAGCGTCAGCAGGACGGCCACCAGGGCAGCTCGTGACCTGCGACGCTCTCGATCGGTTCGGTGGTCACGAGAGCGTCAGCAGGACGGCCACCGGGGCAGCTCGTGACCTGCGACGCTCTCGATCGGTTCGGTGGTCACGAGAGCGTCACCAGGACGGCCACGGGGGCAGCTCGTGACCTGCGACGCTCTCGATCGGTTCGGTGGTCACGAGAGCGTCACCAGGACGGCCACGGGGGCAGCTCGTGACCTGCGACGCTCTCGATCGGTTCGGTGGTCACGAGAGCGTCAGCAGGACGGCCACCGGGGCAGCTCGTGACCTGCGACGCTCTCGATCGGTTCGGTGGTCACGAGAGCGTCAGCAGGACGGCCACCAGGGCAGCTCGTGACCTGCGACGCTCTCGATCGGTTCGGTGGTCACGAGAGCGTCAGCAGGACGGCCACCGGGGCAGCTCGTGACCTGCGACGCTCTCGATCGGTTCGGTGGTCACGAGAGCGTCAGCAGGACGGCCACCGGGGCAGCTCGTGACCTGCGACGCTCTCGATCGGTTCGGTGGTCACGAGAGCGTCAGCAGGACGGCCACCAGGGCAGCTCGTGACCTGCGACGCTCTCGATCGGTTCGGTGGTCACGAGAGCGTCAGCAGGACGGCCACCAGGGCAGCTCGTGACCTGCGACG
>AACY020291122.1_pt1 | contig 10455 bp, 10 predicted proteins | sample 267378 | NCBI WGS metagenome assembly AACY02 (sample SAMN02954345, study PRJNA13694) | marine metagenome | biome: aquatic; feature: ocean; material: water; isolation source: isolated as part of a large dataset composed predominantly from surface... | reverse complement strand
ATCAGCAGCACAACGTGCACGATCATCGCTAGCATGTGGCGAGACACTTGAACAACACAAGATACGTTGAGTGCCTAGCTCATGCATCATCTCAAACCGACTCTGCATGTGATAAAATTTCTGACGCTTCAACTCCGCTGGCAAACCTTCCAGATCACGAAAAGGCTGCAGTGCCAAAATCTCTAGACCTAAGTCATCGGCCATCGACTTCACCTCTCGAGGTGAGCCAGCAAACTGAATCAGATCATTATCAAAAATCTCAACCGCATCAAAACCCGCATCGGCAGCGGCTTCCAGCTTGTTCGGCAAACTGCCTGATAGAGTTACGGTAGCAATTGATGTTTTCATAATGAGCACTCATTTTGGGTTACTTTGAACCAAAAGGTTCAAAACTATAAATGCATATTAGCAAATATAATTTAAATTATTAAATAGTATTTAACTGATTAGATATAACCTAAAATCTTCAGGCAAAAAAAAGACGGAATGCTCAGCAGTCCGCCTTAAAAAGGACAAGGAAGTTAATCCTCCATATGTCCCCCAAGGAACAGTTGACCAACCTTTGGATCATTTAAAAGTACGTCAGCTTTGTCATGCATTCGAGTTTGGCCTAATTCGAGAACCAATCCATAATCTGAAATTCCTAGAGCAGACTTAGCATTCTGCTCAACCATTAGAATTGTCACACCATCATCCCTTAAAGCCTGCAGTGTTTTAAAGACATCTTGAACAAGGTTAGGAGACAGTCCAATCGAAGGCTCATCGATTAAGATCAGTTTAGGGTCAAGTAGAAGTGCTCTAGCGACCTCTAACTGCTTCTGCTGACCGCCAGATAACTCAATCGCTTTTCGATCTTTGAATTCACGAAGAATAGGAAATTGGTTCATTACCTCTTCGATTCGACTCTTCACTTTTGCTTGGTCCGGCGACGTAATCCCGCCCATTTCCAAGTTGTGGTAGACAGAGAGCTGAGGCACTACGTTTCGCCCCTGAGGAACATAGGTAATGCCTTTATTTATAAGTTGTTTGGGTGTCATTCCTACAATGTTTTCACCGTTAAGAAGAATTTCTCCTGAGTGAATATTGAGCAAGCCAAAAATAGCTTTGAAAAGAGTCGACTTACCTGCGCCGTTTGGACCAATTACGGTTGTGATCGATGCCTTTTCTATTTCGCAGCTGGTGCCGTTAAGAATCGTGGTTTTACCATAGCCACCAAAGAGGTCTTTAATTTCTAGCATTTTTAACCTCCTAGGTATGCGTCGATAACTTGTTGGTTGTTACGGATCTCATCTGGAGTGCCCTCTGCGATGATCTGACCTTCAGCTAAAACAATGATTCGAGTACATAGAGACATCACAAACTCCATATTGTGTTCTATAACAACAAAAGTGGTGTTATGCGTCTTGTTGTATGCAATTAAACGCTCTTTCAAGTTACCCAACATGGTTAGGTTTACACCACCAGCTGGTTCATCCAATAGCACTAGACGAGGTCCGCCCATAAACGCCATTGCGGCATCTAGTAGCTTTTGTTGCCCATATGATAGAGACCCTGCCAGCTCATCTATCAAGTGCGACAAACGGAAGAACTCAATCATCTGTTTGGCCGCCTCTGTCAAACCTGCATCACTCGGTCCAAATAACCGTGAAAGCATGGTTCCTTGGTGCTCTTGACCCGCAAGAATGACATTCTCTAGCACTGTCATATTCGGAAACACTGAAAGCTGCTGGAAGGTTCGAGCGACACCCTCTTTATTAAGTTTAGAGGGAGGCAGACCAGTCACATCATGACTGTTAATTTCTACACTACCGTTTGTTGGGCTGTACTGACCCAATACGCAGTTGAACAGGGTCGATTTACCAGAACCGTTAGGCCCGATCAGACCAAGCACTTCACCTTCAGCCACATCAAAAGAGACGTCTTGTACGGCTTTAATACCACCAAAATGTTTGCTGATATTTTTAACAGAGAGAACTGCCGAACTCATAGCTGTGCTCCTTGTTCAAAATCTTTTCGCTGCTGCTTCTTAGAGCTGAAACGTTCTGTAGTTTTCTTAGCAAAACCAATTAGACCTGAAGGTGAGTAGACCATCAGCACGATGACCAAAATCGCGTAAATCATCAGGTAGTAACCTTCTGTAAAACGCAGGAACTCTGGCAAAATCAAAACTATCGCGGCTCCAAGAATAGGGCCATAAAAGAACCCTGCTCCACCTACTACCACCATCAAGAGTAGTTTTAACGACAAAACTAAGTTAAACGAATCTGGGTCAATGAATTGAACCAGTGGAGCCATTAAAGCACCAGCCAGGCCAGCAAAAGCGGAGCCTATTGCAAAGGCTAACAAGGTTATTTTAGTGGTATCAACACCAAGGCTTGAGGCACGTATTGCATTCTCACGCAGACCTTTAAATGCTCTGCCCCAGGGCGAATTGATGATCCATGCAAATACCGCCGCTGATAAGACGAAAATAATCAAAACAAAGTAGTAGAAGGGTAAATTCTTCATGGTACTAATGCCTAAAATTTCTGGTCTTGGCATTCCCACTAGTCCAAAGGAACCTCCAGTTAACCAGTCTTCATTACGCAGTACTAGAAAGACCAAACCGTTAAAAGCTAAAGTTACAAACGCCAGAAAGTGGTGCTGAACTCGTAACGCTGGGTAGCCCAATAGAAGACCGATAAAGAAAGTAACAACCATCGCTATAGGTGCGGCGGCAAGCCAGTGCAATCCCAATCCACCAACACCTGAGTCTGCTGGCGGCAATGTCAACAGAGAGGCAATGTATGCGCCTAGGCCCATAAAGGCAGCTTGCGCTAGAGAAACCTGACCTGCATATCCAAGCGTCAGATTAAGGCCCATCGCCGCGATTGAGAAAACCAACCAAGAAGCAAGTAGATAGATGATGTAGTTACCTTGACCAAGAGGTGCAACGATAAGTAGTACGATAAAAATCGCAAAAAATATGATGTGCTTGTTCATACCGTACGCCCCTCAGATTGGCCCATGATGCCTTGAGGACGCAACATGATAATTAGAATAAGTAGAATCAGTGGGACAGCCTGTCGATATTCAGCTGAGAAATAAGCAGCAGACAAATTATCAACAACACCAATGATTAACCCGCCCACTAATGCGCCTTTAATCTGGTTAAATCCGCCTACAATTGCAGCGGTAAAGGCAACAAGTCCTAATATTTCACCATTTGAGAACTTAGCGAGATAAACCGGTGTAATAAGCAGGGAAGCTATTGCTGCTAAAGCGCCGTTGATAAGAAATGTGTACATAATCATTTTCTTAATATCGACGCCTAATACCTGAGCAACTTCAGGACTTTGTGCCGTTGCCTGCATGCATCTCCCAGTTTGGGTTCGATTTAGAAAAAGTTGGAGAGCAACGATTGTGCCGATAGCGATGAAGAAATTTACTAGATCTCCAATAGAGATCGCTGCTCCAAAAATAGAGATAACGTCATGCGAGAACATGGTTGGGAACGGCTGCCCTAGAGGAGAGTAGAACTCTTTAGCCGCCTCTTTTAGTAGAATACCCAGCGCGATGGTTGTGATAACCAGAGGCAAAACACCGTGGGAAAGCATAGGCTCTACAATCAATTTCTTGAATATCGCTCCCAACAAAAAGATGGATAGAACGACACCCAATGCGAATGCGATCCACATAGGCAGACCCAATTTGGTCATTAACGCCAGCACTATGAATGCTGGAATCATCACAAACTCACCTTGTGCGAAATTAATTGTTTGAGACGCTTGCCACAGCAAGGTAAAACCTACTGCAGCCAGTGCATAGATTGCACCTGCAGACAGACCAGACACAATGATCTGAATAAACTCAACCATGAGAAAATACCATTATAAAAAAAGGAAGCGGGCTGAAATAGCCCGCTTAGGTAGTGCAGTTTTAGTTAGCAGGAAGTTCTTTAGTGATCTTCTGCTTACCATCAACGACTTCGACTAGGAAGCTCGCACGAGACATTTCACCGGAATCATCCCAACAAACATCCATAAGGACGCCTGGGTGATTGGCTGCATCTAGACAAAGACCGTGCATAGTATCTGCGAATTTTTCTTGATCAAACTCGCCAATCTTCTCAGTCACATACTTAACAGTGTAAGCACCTAGGTAACCTTTGATGGCATTGTGGTCAGCGCCGTAGCCGTATTTAGCTTCGAACTTAGCCGCCATCTCTTGGATCGCAGGAATCGGAGCTTCAGCTGTAAGGCCTACGTGACCAAAAGCACCATCTGCAGCACCGCCAGAAAGGTCAATTACTTTCTGTGAGATCAATACTGTATCACCAGCGATTGGGACACTAAGACCTTGCTTCTGAGCTTCGATTAGGAAGCGAGCAGACTCTTCCTCTGTCATGTACGCAAATACAGCATCAACACCTGAGGACTTAATCTTCGCAACATCTGCAGCAAAGTCCACCTGGCCTTGCTCAGTCGGTAGATCAACACCAACATTAATACCAGAGTTGCCAGCCACTTTCACAAATGCATCATGACCGCCTTTACCAAATTCAGTGTTCGCCCAAATAACAGCGATGTTTTTAACACCAAGACCATCTTTCAAGTAAGAACCGATTTTAGGCATACCCTTTTGAGCACCGAATGCGGTACGGAAAATATAAGGATTGCCTTTAGCAGTGATAGTTGGGGACTCAGAACCTGTGATCTGTGGTACACCATTCTGTTGAGCAACCAACATATTTACAACGGTTGAAGATGAGTAAACGGTACCCATCAAAACGTAAGCACCCTCATCAATGGCTTTCTGAACCATTGCACGCGAGTTCTGTGGGTTTGTCTGACTGTCATAAGCAACTAGGTCAACCTGTTCACCAAGAATACCGCCAGATGCGTTAATCTCTTCGTAAGCCATTTTGAGGCCATCGTGCCACACAGCACCAGCAGCAGCACCAGCACCCGAAAGTTCAGCCACGCTTGCGATACGAACATCTGCACTAGCCATTGATGAAGCAGCAATTGCAACTGCTGCTGAGAGAGTCATTGTTTTAAACATAATTTCCTCCCGGTTATACCGGTTTTATTGTTATTCCTTAAGGAACTTTAGCCATCTTAAAAAGACGTAGGGGTCAATCTAAACGTAATCGAGAAGATCAACTTAGAACATTTAGCTGTATTTAGCGATTTGTTGAAATGGACATTCTGAACCAATAACAGGACAAAACGATCACTTTCCTTCACATAGAGCAGATTAAAACGAAGGGAAAATTCAGTTGTAACAGCGGCTCTATACGCCTTTTCACTAAAAATAAAGAACGATAAAGCAGGACTATTTTTATCTTAACTAATCTTCTGAACCAACCGTTCTAATAAAGTTTCTAAACTGACTGGGCGTCTTACCGGAGTTTTTTTTAAAGAATCTAGAAAAGTAGGCCGAATCATCAAAACCCAACATATAAGCGATTTGTTGGACGCTCATTGTCGAATAGGCCAGTTCTCTTTGGGCAACTACAATCAATCGTTTGTTAATAACACTTAGTGGACTTTGTCCTAGCACCTCATGACTCAACCTACGGAGGTGACTCGGGGTTACACCCAACTTTTCTGCATAATCATTGACTGAAAGCGCGCTGGTGCTTGATTTATTAACTAAAGTCCTAAACCTCTCCACCAGGTCAGTTTTTCTATTTGCGGATACGTTTTCATCCGTTTGTTGACTTTCTGCAAGGCGAGAGATCAGCACAAAAATTGACGCCACCAAATGTATTGAAGCGTTGGTCAAATAACGTTCAGCGAAACGGCTTTCAAAAATCACAACTTCAAAAAGCTCTTTCAAGTGAGCCAACAACGAGCTGTCACTTCCTCCGGCTATTACAGACCCTTTATGGAGAATCGATGCGAAAGAGTTACCGGACATAGGCAGAGCTGCCTCCACTTGCTCTTGAGGAATAGTAATGACATAGCCATCAATTCCTTCATCAAAAGTGAAACCGTGTACGATTCCTGAAGGAATCACGATAAAGCAAGGGGCATCGAAACCAACTTGCTGCCCATCAAAAAAAGTGACACCGCCTTTTCTTTCAACAAACAAGAACTGCAACAAGTTCTCATGCTGATGTGGTTGAATACTCCATCCATTAGTCTGGGCGCGCTTTTGGATTCTTTCGACATTAACAGGAGGAAGTCCTTTAGAATCAAATACTTCCCCATAAAGCGCGTAACTTGGAATATTATTCATAGCAATATATCTGAGTTTTTATGTTTATTTTGTCCAACTATAGGCTCGTTTTTTAACTTTGCAACTAGCCTTTTGAGGCATAACTTAAGCAATCTAATAATAAACAGACTCAAGAGCATTTCTCATGACTTCAGTATCAGCCGACTGGCTAAACATTTCTAATAAAACCTTCATCGTTACTGGGGGTGGAAGAGGCATTGGCAAAGCCATTGTGGACACACTCTTAGCCAGCGATGCAAAAGTGGGAGTGATAGATAAAGATGTTGAAGATATTGAAACGATCACTGGCCGACTTGCTGCTCAAAGCGCAGATATAACCGATGTGAAATCAATAGAGCAAGCTGCTGAGCACTTCCAATCAACTCTTGGTTTGGCTGATGGCTTAGTTAATTGTGCAGGTCTTTTTTCACCAGGCTCAATTAGTGAAGTCGATTTGAGCGAATGGGATCGTGTCATTAATACCAACCTCAAGGGCGCTCTGATCTGTAGTAGAACCTTTATTCAACAAATGCTGCAGAAAGGTCGGGGATCAATTGTTCACATCTCATCGATAGCTGCTCACTTCCCGCAAACAAACTCTGGTGCTTACAGCGCAAGTAAAGCTGCAATACTTCAACTTTCGAAACAGATTGCAGTTGAACATGGCTCAAATAACATCCGCAGTAATGCTGTATGCCCAGGGATGATACGAACCCCTCTATCAGAGCCATTCTATTTAGATGATTCCATAAGAACCGCACGAGAATCTATGACCGCATCTGGCAGAATTGGTGAACCTGAAGACATCGCCAATGCTGTAGCATTCCTACTAAGCAGCCGTGCTGAATATGTTAATGCAACAGAAATGGTCGTAGATGGTGGATTTGAAGCAACGCCTATGCACTTGGTTCCAAGACCAGGTTACAACGCCAAATAATTTGAGAGCATGACTATGAATATTAAAAAAGAGTGTGATCTACTTGTTATAGGTTCCGGAGCTGGAGGCCTATCTACAGCTATTACAGCCAAACACAATGGTTTGGATGTACAAGTCATTGAAAAAGCAGATGTCTATGGTGGAACTACAGCGTTTGCTGGGGGCGTTCTTTGGATCCCGTGTAACCACCACGGGTTGAAGCAGAATCCAAACGATACGCTTGAAGCTGCTGAAGAGTACATGAGAACCGAAGCCGGCGAAGCATTCGATCAGAAATCTGCCAGAGCTTTCCTCGACAAAGGCGCTGAAATGGTCGATTTCTTTGAAAAAAACACCAGTGTTCAATTTATCCCAACGCTCTACCCTGATTATCATCCAACCTACTCAGGTGGCGTAGATATTGGTCGTTCGATTCTAGCGAAACCCTTTAATATCACCGAGCTTGGCAGGGAGATGAAGCGTCTTCGTCCGCCACTAAGAACCATCACGTTTATCGGCATGATGTTCAACTCTTCCAATGCTGACCTTAAACACTTTTTTAAAGCGACGAAGTCAATCACCTCGTTCGTATACGTATGCAAGCGCCTCGCTAACCATATGGTTGAGCTTATTCGCTATGGCAGAGCAATCAATGTAACTAGTGGTAATGCCCTAGCTGCTCGATTAGCTAAAAGTTCATTTGATTTGAACATCCCTATTCACACCCAAACAGCGGTCGAAAAACTTCTTATTGAAGAGGGCAAGGTTGTTGGTGTTTTAGCGAAAACTGCGGAAGGGACTGTAGAACTTAAAGCACGCAAAGGCGTAGTGCTTGCTGCAGGTGGTTTTGCTCAAGAAATTGAACGTATCAAGAAGGTTTATCCGCACCTACAGCGCGGCGGAGAACATCATTCACCGGTGCCCGTCGATAACACTGGTGACTCAATGCGAATGGTAGAAGAGATTGGGGTAGAGATCTCTTCTGACTATAAAGAACCTGCAGCTTGGATGCCTACCTCTGTTGTTCCTTATAGTGATGGCACCAAAGGTATGTTCCCTCACCTGCTCGATCGATACAAACCAGGTGTTATTGGTATATCTCCGAAGGGTGAGCGATTCTGTAACGAGAGTGAGTCATACCATGATGTAGGTACCTCTATGACTAATGCGTGTGCTGATAGTAAAGAGACCTACATGTGGCTTGTTTGTGATAGCACGTGTTTGGGGAAATATGGTCTTGGCTATGTTAAACCTGCCCCACTTCCCTATGGCCCTTTTATTAAGAATGGATATCTTAAGAAGGGCAGCAGCATAGAGGCTCTTGCGTCTGAAATCAGTGTTGATACTAATATATTGAAATCAACAATCGATACTTACAACAAGGATGCTGTAAATGGTCAGGATCCCATGTTTAACAGAGGTGCCACTAGCTTCAACCGTTATTTGGCCGACCCTGATAACCAACCAAACCCCTGTGTGGCACCCATCCTGAAAGCCCCTTTCTTTGCACTTAAAGTTTACATGGGTGACCTTGGAACATTCAGTGGCATACCTACAGATAATTATGGTGCTGTTCTTCGTCCAGATGGAACAAAGGTAGAGGGACTGTTTGCTGTAGGCAATGACCGCCACAGCGTAATGGGTGGTACATACCCTGCAGCAGGTATTACATTAGGACCTATTATGACCGCTGGATATGTGACGGGCCGTCATTTAGCGGGCATTGATGATCATTTAGAGTAAGGAAATTAGATGAAAACTATGCCAATAGTAGATCATCGTATCTATACAATTGCGCCAAGAAAGATGGGCGAATTCATTGAAGTATTCAACACACTGGCTATGCCCATTTTAAAAGAGACACTTGGCAATCCACTTGGGTTCTATACAACTTGGGTAGGTGAACAAAACCAGTTTGTTCACCTATGGGGGTATGAATCACTGGACGACTACGAAAAGCGATCAGCAGCTCGAGACAGCCATCCAGAGTTTGGCAAGTACCTCGCAGCATCAGGGCACTTAATTGTTTCACAAAGCACATCTCTGATTAGGTCTATTGATACTCTCAATACAAACTAATCAAAAAAGGGAGCTCATAGCTCCCATTTTTTTAACTTAGATAGTGGCTAGAAACTCTAAATAGTTCATTTAAAACTACCATTTCTCCAAGGTCTGCCGTTTTAGCGAGCTGCGGTACTTCCAATGAGATAGGAGTAGCTTTTGGCAAGGCTTCTATAATGTCTTGTAACGGAATCTCTCCAAGGCCAGGAGCAAGTCGTTCATCCCTGCCTGCATATATCAGCTCATCAAAGGTGTAACTCTCTTGCACAGGCGCATCACACAACTGAGCGAATGGAAGTCGATCAGCAGGGATGCGCTTTAAGAGCTCGATACTAGAATTCGAACGATTAAAGTGAAGTGAATCAACCAAGATACCTAGATGCTCTGAACTGTTCTGAACCAACGCCCAGCAACTCGCTAGGTCATTAATAACTGTCCAAGGGAAAAACTCTAGAACCGCCTGAATACCTTTAGCCGCTGTTAAATCAGCAAACTGACCAAGGTTGTCACCAAGACGAGTGAGATCGTCATCATACGGCGCCGTAATGATGCTTTTGGCTCCAAGTTCAGAAGCTGTCTCTATAAGCGCTTCAAAGGAGCCAGGGAGAGTAGTGGGTTCAAACTTTAAAAACTCTACATCGTTTACCCGAAGACCGGTTTCTGCCAGAGCCGATTTGGTTTCTCGAAGCATCTTGGCATCCGACATCAACGGATAACCGGGGGTCACATCGTTAACCGCTACAAAGCGAAGTCCAACGCTTTCAAAACCAGCCTCTGCTGCTGTACGGATAAACTGTGGTGGTGGCAGATCCAGTGCAGATAGATGCGCCAACCCCAATGGAGTGTTATGCATTAGTTAAACCTGCCACATGATTACCCACTACGTAGCCAAAGGTTAGTGCAGGACCAATTGCAATACCGCCGGCCGGATAGAAACCGCCAAAGACACTCGCTGCATCAGTACCGACAGCATACAAACCTTCTACTGTTGAGCCATCTGACTTGAGTACCTGACAATGCTCATTCACATCTATACCCGCAAAAGTACCAAAGCTTCCTGGAACTACTTCAATAGCAAAGAAAGGGGCCTTCACGATTGACGCGACACAGGGGTTAGGCTGAATCTCAGCATCACCCTGAAGACGCATGTAGGGTGTAGTGCCACGACCAAATTCTGGATCTTCACCCTTCGCTGCTGAATCATTGAAAGCTTTTACAGTTCCAACAAACTCTGCTGAATCAATACCACACTGGCTTGCCAACTCCTCAAGAGA
>AACY020523303.1_pt1 | contig 10463 bp, 10 predicted proteins | sample 267378 | NCBI WGS metagenome assembly AACY02 (sample SAMN02954345, study PRJNA13694) | marine metagenome | biome: aquatic; feature: ocean; material: water; isolation source: isolated as part of a large dataset composed predominantly from surface... | reverse complement strand
GGTATTGTCCTGGTCGATCAGCATGCCGCCCATGAACGCTTGGTGTTGATGGAGTTGCAGGAAGCGCTTGCGGGGCGGACCATGCCGTCCCAGAATCTTCTCGTCCCCGAAATCGTCTCCATGCCCCAGGACCGGGTTCTGTCCCTGCTTGGCCATGAGGAAGAATTACGTTCCCTGGGGCTCTATGTGGAATCATTCGGTGATGATGCGGTGGCTGTTCGTGCCGTTCCTGCCATGTTGGTCCGGGGTAATATTGCCCAATTGGTCCAGGATTTGGCCGAAGAATGTGAAGAGCTTGGCCATGCCGCATCCTTGAAGGAAAAACTGGAATTGGTGGCCGCCACCATGGCCTGCCATGGGTCGGTGCGCTCGGGCAGGCGCTTAAGCGGTGAAGAAATGAACAGCCTGTTGCGGCAGATGGAGGCCACACCATTTTCTGGGCAATGCAATCATGGGCGGCCCACCTATGTGGAATTGAAATTGGCGGATATTGATAAATTGTTCGGCCGCCGTTAGACGCTGTAATAACTCAGCAGGTTTCGGCCATAACGTCTGGATTCCAAAAAATTTAACCCGTCGATATCCTCTGGCGGTGGGTCTTTGGCGTCGCTTTCTGCCACCAGAATAGCGTCAGATTTCAAAAGAGATGCCGCGCCTAATTGGTTAAGCAAGCCTGGCAACAACCCCTCACCATAAGGTGGGTCCAGGAACACAAGGTCAAAAGGCCCGAGATGGTGATAGGCGCTCATGTCGCGGGCATCCCCGGGGATGATTTTGTGGGCTTGGGCCGGCACCCTTCTCAGGTTGTGGACAAGCGCATCCCGAGCAATCGCGTCACTTTCCACAAAACAGGTAAAGGCGGCACCCCGGGACAAAAATTCCAAGCCCACCGCACCGGTGCCGGCAAAAAGGTCAAGGATGCGTGCGCCCTCAAAACCGCCGCCAAAACGGTGTGTTAAGGCATCGGCCATGGCCGCCCGGGCCCGTTCGGAGGTGGGCCGCACGGCGAGACCTTCAGGCGCGGCCAAGCTTTGGCCGCGGTAGATGCCTGAGACCACCCTCATCTTGGTTTGGCCCCGATACCGAATTCGGCGGCTGTTTTTTCCCCGAACTGTTCACGAAGCATTTTGGCGGGGATTTCCTCGAGGCCATCCACAGGGAGTTTGCCCAATTGAAAGGCGCCGTAACTCACCCTGATGAGGCGCGACACCTTGCAGCCCAGATGTTCAAAGATCCGACGGATCTCTCTATTCTTTCCTTCCTTGATGCCGACGGCGACCCAGCTATTGGCGCCCTGTTGGGCTTCCAACATGCTGTTCACAGGGCCATATTCAACCCCATCCACCGTCACGCCACCGCGCAGGCCATCGAGCATGCGCTGGGTGATGCGGCCATAGACCCGCACCCGATAGCGGCGCACCCAGCCATTGGACGGAAGTTCCAAATGCCGGGCCAATGCCCCATTATTGGTCAAAAGGATCAAGCCCTCGGTGTTCAAATCCAAGCGCCCCACGGAGACCACATGGCCAAGACGCGGCTCTACCTGTGAGAATAACGTGGTGCGGTCCTGGGGGTCTGAACGGGTGCAAATGACGCCGCTTGCCTTATGATAACGCCACACCCTGGTGTCCTCAGGTGCTTTGATGAGTTCGCCGTCAAGCGCGATTTCGTCGCCCGCCATGACCTTAAAGGATGGATGATCTATGGGTTGCCCGTTTACGCTGATGCGGCCGTCGGTTACGAGGGTTTCGCAGGCGCGGCGGGAGCCAAGCCCACATCTGGCAAGATAGGCCGCAATCCTTGTGCCTGCATCTTTATTGCTCATGTTTTTTGGCCTCGCCGAGCGGCATAAAATTGGTTGTTCAAGAGGCGTGGGGGGTAGACCCGATTGCTGTTACGGTCAAGCTGGATGGAAGAAGCCCTGCGCCTGGCGCAAGAAGCCGCCGATGCCGGTGAAGTGCCGGTGGGTGCCGTGATCACCGATGGTCAGGGACAATTATTGGCGGCCCGGCGCAATGAAATGCGCGGGCTGAAAGATGCCACGGCCCATGCCGAATTGCTGGCCATCCGTGACGCCATGGCAGCCACTGGCCGTGATCGTTTGGAACAATGCGACCTCTATGTGACGCTGGAGCCATGCACCATGTGTGCCGGGGCCATTGCCCATGCACGCCTGCGCCGGGTCTATTATGCGGCTGAGGATGTGAAGGGTGGCGCCGTCGATAATGGGGTCCGGTTTTTTGACCAACCAAGCTGCCACCATAAGGTGGAAGCCGTTGGCGGTCTTTATCAGGTTCGCGCAGAAAAGCTTCTCAAGGAATTTTTTGCCGCCAAACGTTGAGCGGGCCAACATTCCCCAAGCTTATTTCTCATTCTTCAAAGCCCGATGACCAATATCCCGGCGGGCATAACCCTCCGGCCAATCAATAAGATCGACAAGCCCATAGGCCTTGTCCCGGGCCTCTTTTAGGCTTGCCCCGGTGGCGGTGATGTTCAAGACACGCCCGCCATTGGCGAGATAATAATCATCTTCCGACTTGCTGCCCGCATGGAAGATCATGCAGCCATCTGGCAATTGATCTGGCAATTTGATGGCAGAGCCTTTTTCCGGGATGCCGGGATAGCCCGGTGCGGCCATCACAATAGTGATCGCATGGCGGTCACCCATGGTCACCGGGCGCAGGGGCATCTGGCTATGGGCCAGGTCATGGAGCATGGCCAACAAATCGCCATCGGCGCGCATCATCAAGGCCTGGCATTCAGGATCCCCGAAACGGGCATTAAATTCAATCAAGCGGGGGCCGGTTGGGGTCAGCATCAGCCCGCAGAACAAGACGCCTTCATAGGGGATGTTACGCCGTGCCATTTCGGCAATGGTTGGGGCCACGATTTCATCCATGGCCTGTTGCTCGAGATCTGCATGGAACATGGGTGCTGGGCTGTAGGCACCCATCCCGCCAGTATTAGGCCCTTGGTCCCCATCATGAATGCGTTTGTGGTCCTGGGCAGACCCAAAGGCATGCAGTTCTTCGCCGGCCACCAGCACAAAAAGACTGACCTCATCACCGGTCATATATTCCTCAACCACAAGCACATTGCCGGCCGTGCCGTGGGCGCCCGATGCCATGTCATCAATGGCGGCCAAGGCTTCGTCTAGGGTCATGGCCACCACCACACCTTTGCCGGCGGCAAGGCCGTCAGCCTTGATCACTATCGGAGCTCCTTGCTCGGTGACGTAAGCCCGGGCCGCGTCAAAATCATCAAAGACACGGGCCTTGGCTGTTGGCACGCCGGCGGCTTCTGCGATTTCCTTGGTAAATGCCTTGGAGGCTTCCAATTGGGCAGCGGCCTTGCTGGGGCCAAAAGTTGGGATGGAATTGGCCCGAAGGGCGTCCGTGACACCCGCGGCCAGGGGTGCCTCGGGCCCCACCACCACCAAATCAATCTGATGCTCTTTGACCGCAGCCAGCACCATGTCCGGGTTGCAGATATCACCGGGCACCACCTGACCGAGGCCAGCCATGGCGTCTGCGCCTGGCATCATGATCAGGCGGGTCAATAGGGGTGATTGGGCCATGCGCCAGGCAAGGGCATGTTCCCGGCCGCCGCCACCCAAAAGAAGGACATTCATAAGGCAACTCCATTGAGAAGGACGTTTGATCAACGCCCGTTGGACAAGGGTCTATGACACGGGCTAGGCATGATCAATTACCGCAGATATTTTTGGGGCATCAACATGTCGGACGTCATCGGTTTTAACCTGCCTGAACGCAGCGTCTTGGAATTGTCCCAGGACATCAAATCGATGATTGAAGATGGCTTTTCTTATGTGCGCGTGCGCGGTGAGGTGGGCCGGGTTTCCAGGCCGTCATCGGGTCATCTTTATTTTGATTTAAAGGAAGGACAAGCTGTTTTGTCGGCTGTTTGCTGGCGCTCCAATGTGGCGCGTTTGGCCGAACAGCCCATGGAGGGTCAAGAAATGATCCTGACCGGGCGCTTGACCACCTTCCCGGGCCAATCACGCTACCAATTGCTCGTCGATTCCGTCGAAATCGCCGGCCGCGGCGCGCTGATGGCAGCACTCGAAGCCCTTCGTGCCAAGTTGCAAGATGAGGGTTTGTTTGACCCTTCGCGCAAAAGGCCTTTGCCCTTCATGCCCTCCCGGGTGGGTGTGGTGACCTCCCCAACCGGTGCGGTCTTGCGGGACATCATCCACCGCATGCGGGATCGTTTGCCAACACCCATGACCCTATGGCCAAGCCGGGTCCAAGGAGAGGGCGTCGGGCGGGAACTGGCCCAGGCCATCCGGGGTTTGTCACGCATGGTTGAAGAACATCATGAGCTGGCCCCGGAGGTGATCATCCTGGCGCGCGGTGGTGGTTCTTTTGAGGATTTGTTTTGCTTCAATGATGAGGAGTTGGTGCGGGCGGTGGTTGCTTGCCCGGTGCCTGTGGTGTCAGCTGTTGGCCATGAAACCGACGTGACCCTGGTGGATTTTGCCGCTGATCTGCGCGCCCCAACACCCACAGCCGCCGCAGAAATGGTCTTCCCACTGGGCGACATGCTGGCCAAGAATGTGAACCTTGCGTCCAAGCGGTTGGACAGACTTTTGCAGCAGAGAATCCACCAGATGGAGCAACGGCTTGATTATGCCGAGCGCTCCTTGCGCGGCGGCAACACGCGCTTGGCCCAGGCCCAGCAGCAATTAAAGCTTTTGTCGGATCGCCTGCATCGTGCGCCAGGACAATCATCACGTCATGCCGCATCCAGGTTTGACTTGGCCATCAAACGCCTCACACCCAACCGCTTTCTGGAGCGTCAGGCGCTGTTGTCCAAGGACCTCAAGGCATTTGGTTTAAGAGGGGATCAAGAAATCGCCAGGCGTGTTCGTCAGGCGCAAGAACATTTGGGCCATTTGACCCGCATGATGGAGGTCATGTCCCACCGCAATGTGTTGGCCCGGGGCTACATGATTGCCCGCAATGATGACGGTGACGTGATTAACCTCAATGGGGCAGGTTCCGGCAGCTTCTGGCTTGAAGATGCGGCGCATAAGGCGTCGGTGGTTATCCAGGGTGACCTTAAAAAAACATAACTTTGTGTTTTTAAGAATTGCTGTTCCTCGCGATGCGGGCGCTCAGCCAATTTTTGACCAACTCAGGATCTTCAAATTGAAGGCGCATGATCAGCGGGTAGGCGAAAGAGCGGACCTGACGGTCGAGCCGCACCATGTCTTTTTCCGTGGTGATCAACAATGCCCGGGCTTTCCGGGCGTCATCGGCCATCCGCCGAACCATTTTGGTCGGGATGGGCTGATGATCGGCGAATGCATGACGCGCCACCAATTTGGCACCAAGATCTTCCAACGCCTTGAAAAATCGTTTCGGCCTGGCAATGCCGCAAAAGGCAAAAACCGACACATGGCGTAGCGGCAGGCCTGCGGCCACAAACGTTCGCTTGGCCCTAAAAACTGGTAGGCCAGATGAGGTGACCTCATGAGGGGCCTCGCCCTCTCCCACAAGCACGACGCCATGGGCCTTGGCGAGGGCTTCTTTTGGGGTTTCGCGCAGGGGGCCTGCCGGGATCAGGCGGCCGTTGCCAAAGCCGTCACGGGCATCAACCACCAACAACACGCTGCCGCCGCGCAGGCTGTCATGATGTTGCAGGCCATCATCAAGGATCACAAGATCATGTTTGCGGGCTGCTTCCATGGCGCCCGCCACCCGGTCTTTGGCGATGAGGGTCGGGGCCTGGGCGGCGAGAAGGAGCGCTTCATCCCCCACCATGCTGGGGTCGCCCTCGCTATCGACCCAGTGGGGTCCTTGAAGCTTGCCGCCATAACCCTTGGACAAAAAACATGGTTGATATTCCTCCAGCAAACTGGCCACGGCCATGGCGGTTGGTGTTTTGCCACTGCCACCTGCGGTGGCGTTGCCGATCAAAATCAAATGGGCTTGGGCGTCATAGGCGCCATCGGGAAAGCGACGGTTTATGCTGGCCAGGGCCCAGAGCGCCGATGCCGGGGCAAGCAGATGGGCGAGAATCCCTGGTTTTTTGTACCACCAGCCTGGGGTTTGCCATGTCATGCCTTGCTCCCTTTGCTTCGTTCGTGATGGGCAGATTGAATGGCCTGTGCCGCATGGGCAACGGCCTCCATGCCCATCTGTTGCAATTTTGGAAGCACCAAATCGGCCTCTTTCCATGGGTTTGCGATGGCATGGGCCAACATGCTGGCGGCTTCTTGTTCATGAGAGGCAAGCAAAATGGCCTGTTCGCCAAGCAAAACCCGGATCATGCCGGCAAAATTATCATGGCTTGGCCCGATCACGGGCCTTAGACCATGGGTGACTGCTTCAAAGGGGTTCTGGCCACCATGATCAAAGAAGCTGCCGCCGACCAGCACGGCCTTCGCCCGGGCCAGCCAATGATCCATTTGCCCAAAGGCTGTTTCAAAGTGAACATTTGGGGCGATGTCACCGAATTCATCAATTCGTTCCGGGTGGCGTGGGATGATGCAAACCGGTAGTGAGATGCCGGATGTTTTTAATTCTTCAAGGATGAGGCGGATGGAATCTGCCTCTTCTGGATGCATGCTGGCCATCACCAGATGGGTGGGCTCTTCTTTCGTTACATGGTTGGTGGCCCTGGCCAATTTAAGTGGTGGCTTCACGACAACATGGGGCGCGCCAAGTTTTTTGAACATGACAGCAGAAGCTTCTTCCTGGGCGACCACCAGATGGGCATGCGCAAGTACGGGGCCCGTCAACAAGCGAAGCTTGTTCCAATTGGCGCGGCTTTTGTGCGACATGCGGCCATTGATGATGAAGGAAGGTATGTGCCGATGCCGGGCCTCATCAAACCAGCCAGGCCAGATCTCTGAATCAATAGTGACCATCACCTCGGGCTGCCAATGGTCAAAAAATGCCCGCCTGGGGCCCGGTAGGTCCAGGGGGGCAAATTGATGCGTCATGCCCTGCAGCCATTGCTTGGCCAATTTGGCCGAGCTTTGGGTGGTGGTGGTCACCAGGATGGATAGGCCGGAGCGTTGAAGCTCATCGAGCAATGGTCGCGCCGCGCTCAACTCACCCACAGAGGCTGCGTGAAGCCACACATCAACGGGGCCTTGGCCTGATGCATGCCCCAATTTTTCCTGCATGCTTTTGGGGTCTTCCTTGCCACGGGCAAGCCGGCGTTTGAGGATTTGTTTGGCCAAGGGCGTGGCGGCATGGCCAAGGAGGTCGTACAAGTTGCTCATGATGACCCTGCCCCGGCCACCTCATCAATCCGCATGGCAAGCCAATCTTCATCAGCTTCTTCTGGCATGGCCAGAACAGGTCCCAAAAACACATCAACCCGGGCAAAGGGGAGGGGCACCAGCATCCGGTCCCAGGTCGGTGCCCGCCAGGAACATGACGCCTTCATGGCCCCGGCCATGATTGGAACATTGGCATGACGTGCCACATGGATGGCCCCGGCCCGCGGTTGGTGGGCGGGGCCCTTGGGCCCATCGGGCGTGATCAATAGGGCGGTTCCTTCGGCCAATTTCTGGGTCATTTCCCGATAGGCTTCGCGGCCACCTTTGTCTTTTTTCTTGCGCAGGTCCGTGGATGATCCATGGATCGTCTTGATGTTGAAGGAAGCGAGGATGGCCGCCAAAAATTGACCATCCCTGCTCTTGGACACCACGGCATGGGGCGCGCGCACGGGAATGTTGATGAGGCCTGCCAACAAATGTTCATGCCAGCAACAAAGGATCACCCGACCTGATGATAATTGTTCAAGGCTTTCCTTGGGGGCATGGACCCGAACCCGCCAGCTTGCGACCAACAGATGAAAAACCAAGATCAACAGGCGGATCAGCAATCTGTCTCGGAGCCCTAAGGGCCTGAGCTTTGCCATCTCAGACGCCTGCCTCGCCCAGGCCCTTGGCATGGAGCCTGGCATAAAGACCATCTTGCTGAAGCAATGCGTCATGTTTGCCCCGTTCCGCCACCCGACCTTCCTTCATCACAAAGATCATGTCGGCATGGGCAATGGTGGAAAGCCTATGGGCAATCATGATGGTGGTGCGCCCCTTCATCAATTTTTCCAAGGCTTTTTGGACGAGGCGCTCGGATTCATTATCAAGTGCTGAGGTGGCTTCATCAAGCAGCAGGATGGGTGCGTTTTTGAGCATGGCGCGGGCAATGGCAATGCGTTGCTTTTGGCCGCCGGAAAGGCGGGAGCCGGCCTCGCCGACCCGGGCCTCATAGCCACCTTGCAGTTCCATGATAAAATCATGGGCTGCTGCGTGACGGGCGGCCTCCTCAATCTCAGCCTTCGATGCAGAAATCCGGCCATAAGCGATATTGGCGGCAATGGTGTCGTCAAAGAGGAAGGGGTCCTGGGACACGATGGAGATCTGACCGCGCAATTCTTCCAAGGAAAGATCGCGCACATTCATGCCATCAATCAGCACCTGACCTTGGACCGCGTCATAAAAACGGGGGATCAAATTCATCATGGTGGACTTGCCGGACCCGCTTGGCCCCACCAAGGCAGCAATGCTGCCGGCGGGAATATGCACCGACAGGTCTGACAGCGCGTCATGCTCCCCGTCATAGGAAAAAGAGACATGTTCAAAGACCACAGCGCCCTTGGTTGGTTTTGCCAGTGCTTTTGGGGTCTGGGGGCTGAGGATGTTGGGCCTGGTGTCGATGATGCCAAACACGCGATCGGCGGCTGCGGCACCCTCATGCAGGCGTGTCATGGAATTGGCGAGCGACCGCATGGGCTGGTAGGCCATCATCATGGCGCCCAAAAAGGAGACAAAATTATTAAGGCCCAGATCACCTTCCATGCCCCGCCAGCCGGCATAGATGATCGCTGCGGCAATACCAACGCCGGACAATGCCTCTGCCACGGGGCCGGAGAGTGTTTTGGCCCGGATGGCCGCCATGATATGCCCCAAACGTCGATCAATGGACCGGCCGATGCGCTTGATTTCATGTTCTTCCTGGCCATAGGCCCGTACCTCACGAATGCCTTTCAAGGCGTCATCGGCGAGTGAGGCGAGGGTGCCGGTTTCCTCAAAAGTCGCATGGGATGCCTTGCGGGTTTTTTTGGACATTTTTTGCACCACCTGGGCGCCTGGCAACACAACAAACACGCCAATCGCTGCCAATTCCCAATCTTGGTAGAACATCACGGCCACAAGAAAAACCATGGTGAGGCCATCACGCACGAGCGCGGTCATCACCTGGGCGGTGGCATCCTGGACATGTTGGGTGTCGTTCACCAGCGATGAAAGAAGCCCGCCGGAATGACGCTGGTCAAGCCAAGCCAGGTCGGCGCGCAACAGTGACATGGAGAGACGTCGCTGCAGGTTGGAGACCACCGATTGGCCGATGGTCGACATGGCAATGGCTTGGATGTAGGTGGCCAGGGCTTTGGTCATGGACAAGCCGATCACGACCAAGGGAATGACAAATAGGGCCGTTGGGTCCGGCTCGAGAAAGATTTTTTTGATCGCTGGATCGAGCATGTAGGCGGTGCCGGCCGTGGTGGCAGCCACCACGGCCATGCAGGTTAATGCCACCACCAAACGGCCACGATGCTGGGTGATTTCTTCGCGGAAGATGCGCGCCAAAATGACGCTGCTTTTGTTGCCTTCGGCCAGTTTGATTACTCCGGCTCGCGAAGCTGGGTCAGGTCGGCAACAAAATAGCGCGTGGTGGCTTGGTCAACACTGGCCTGGGCCGCGGCGCGCCATGCTTTCAAGGCTTCGTCATAATTTGGGAATATGCCCACCACATCGATTTTGCTGGGGTCTGCAAACTCCTTGGTGGCCAGGTTTTTTAACTCGCCACCAAACACCAGATGCAATGCATTGCCTGACATGTTCTATCCTTATCTGAACTGACCCAAATCGGGCCGAACCACATGCCAGATCCCTTAGCGATTTTTCAGGCCTTTGGCAAAATCAACCGCCAGGTTACCCCCCGGCAATGGTCAATTCACCTACGTGGATAGCACCCACGGCCATGCTGCCTCGTCCATCCCGGTCGGTGGTGGCTTCCAAATGGGCAAACATGTCCCGCAGGTTGCCGGCAATGGTGAGTTCAGAAACCGGTTCGGCAATTTCACCATGCCGGATCATGAATCCTGCCGCACCCCGGGAATAATCACCGGTCACGCCATTAACGCCCATGCCAATCAATTCTGTCACCAAAAGGGCTTGGTCTTGGGCGGCAATCATTTCTGCCAAGCTTCTGTTGCCTGCCAGCACCTCGATGTTGCTGGAAGATGGGGAAGGAGGGCTTGCCATGGTATGTCCTGCCCGGGCGTTGGAATTTGTGCCCAATTGGCGTGCGGATGCCAAATCCAACAGCCAGGTTTTCAAGATGCCTTCCGCCACCAAGGTCAAAGCCTCAGCCTGCAATCCTTCGCCATCATGGGCCCGGCTTGAAAGCCCGCGCTTCACC
>AACY020045313.1_pt1 | contig 10465 bp, 1 predicted proteins | sample 267378 | NCBI WGS metagenome assembly AACY02 (sample SAMN02954345, study PRJNA13694) | marine metagenome | biome: aquatic; feature: ocean; material: water; isolation source: isolated as part of a large dataset composed predominantly from surface... | reverse complement strand
GCGTAATCTCTTACATATATTTGGCCCCACATACCGCCATGATTACCACATTGATAATATAGATAATCGGGTGTATTTACATCCTTTGTAAAAACAATACGACCATATTGTACTCCATTTACATCAACATCGTCGTCATAAGAACCAAAAGATCCTTCACCCAAAGACGATTTTATATAAAAAGGATGTCCAATAGCATCAATATCAAAATATACTGAGCTACCATTTTCTATGTCGATAAAACTTAATGATGGATTTACATTGCCATCAATATTATAGAAGCCAGTACTACCAAACGATACATTGTAAGTTTTAACAGCCATGTATTACTCACTAATTTCATATGTCCAAGTAACAGTAAAAGTATATCTGCATTCTTTTGGTGTCCAACTTTCTTGAGGAGGATCTTGAAACCAATTTCTAATCCCCGGCTCATTGGCTGGACTATATAAATTAATCAGTCCTTGTATTTGTTCTCTGAAACCCGGACGCAAGCTGGGTTTACTACCTAACGCTGTCTGCCTGTTAGCATACGAAAAACTTGCAGCATTAGAGGTAGATGAAGAATCTATTATTAGTTCAACCGACAGTGTTCTTTTGTATTCTGTTCTACCATATAGATACTGTAAAATTGGTCCAGTGGGTCTTCCAAGAATAGGAATCGTCGTGTACATATCACCCGGATATGTGTCATCCACAGTAATATTTTCAGAAGCAACGCCTTCAAAATAGTTAGTAGGTCTAGCATCGTACTCAAGAGAATAAGTGACTTGACCTGCCACATCATTACTACCCATAGTAATAGATCTGGGACTCGTATTCAAATGTTGAGAAGTTGCTTGTTGCGCCCTACTAAACATTCTACAGAATCCATATCTTCCATTTTTAGTTAGTTGACTATATGCAATGAAAGCATTATCTATTTGACCAGATCCGTCAATATCCACATTATTAGGAGCAGATCCTATTCCGGCACTGCTTAAATCAGTATATTTTCTTCCAGCGTCATGCATACCCAACCGTGTTAATCCTTGGATTGTACCATTAACGGTCACAACTGGCGTGTGTTCTCCAGCAGCAGAACTATAAGAAACATCAAATGTCTCCATAGCATTAATACCTGTTGGCGCTAATACAAAACTATCTGTAAAACCATATCTACCGGATGCTTTGTCTATCTCAGTTTGTCTTGTAAAATTATATGGATACATTCTATTTGTACTAGTGCTATCAGCAACCCAATGTCCGCTATGCAATAAAAATTCTGTTGATACATGAGGATTAGTTGGGTCTGCTAAATATTCTTCAAGGTAGTCATGAGCAACTATCCAGCCCGGAGCTATACCATCAGTGTCTTTAAATTTATTATGTTGTTTATCATCATGAATTTCAATTCTTTTTCTATTAGTCCAAGTTTTGGCAGATGCTGTAATAGATCTAGAAACCCTATAATAAATTTGACCAATTGGTTCTTGATCTTGATTAGCAGGATCAGCTCTGTGTAATCCATACTCTCCAACAATTGGTTCGACGCTGATGCTGTCATTGAAATCTGTCAATACTCCAGATGTGCCAATCATTGGCCTTGCACGATATGTACCCGAGACACTTGTGAAGTTGCTTTGATAAGACTTCAGGGTGACAGTATAAGGCATATACTGATTCCAAGTTCCTTCACCAAAACTAATGCTTTCTAATTGGCAGGCATAACTATTTTTAATTTTACCTTGAGTATCACAGAACTGAACTACTAAATCATTCCCATTAAACAATTCTTCTATCTTGCGTTGTGCGTCAAACATAGCACCAACAGGAGTTGCACCTGAACTAGAAGGTTCAATACAGCTGTCTATAGCTAGATCAGTACAACGATCAATCTCAGATGAGGAAGCCAGAGAATAGCCATTTAGAGTAATAGAGGTTTCTGTATATAAAAACCCCATTTCATTACGATTATTTGTATGAGTTATACCAACTAGCGGTGTAGGCACTAGCGCTTTGTATGTCGTCCCATTATATATTTGTATAGATTTATTCTGAGATGTTGCCACGCTCATTTAATTACCCACCGTATCCGTAAAAGTCTAAGATGCCAGTACCGCCACTAAGCGAGCCGCTGGTTGTCACATTCAAAACGCCAGAAGAAGTATCTGTATTAATTCCACTAGCATATAAATGCAATATTCCAGAACTGTCTAAACTTGATATGCCGTATAATCCTATGTTATTATACACATTTCCAACATCAGGAGCCTTGCTGAACAGGTTAATAACACCAGAAGCGTCAAAAGGCTTACCGTCAACATATAATGCAATATTGTCTCTAACACCCTCGCCAAACTGATAAACACCTCTAATTTGTTTGATAAACGGCCTATGAACCACGTAGCCACGTTCTACTTTGTCCTGACCAGAAGCCTCAATGAATATCTCGCCTTGCTCATTCGCAAATACTGTACCCTCAAAGGTATGCAAAGCATTTGGAGTACTACCGTTTGTAAAGCTAAATTCTACGTATTCTGTTTGATCTTTATAATTACCAAACACTCTACCAGCTAGAGATGTATCTGGATGTGAAAATGCGGGTCTTAATTTCCTGAGCATTGCATCATTCGTATACACTGCGCCTACTTTATTTGCAGAACTTTCATCATAGTTTGGACCTCCTGCTGCCAATATATAATCAGCATCTGATCTGTGGGATCTGGTTAGGCTGATAGACTGACCAAAGAATAAGTTTTCTCCAGAACCTTGGACTTTAGAAGCTCCTCCTTGAGCGTTGAGTTTTTGCAACTGAGACCATTCCTGAGTCTTACTTCCCCAATTATTAATCTTATTTTCATATGTAAATATTGCTCCATTATTCAGAATAGTCACCCCGCTATTTGGATAAGCTGTTCTGTTACTAGAAAGAGCTAGGTCATGACGAGTTCTAGATGTAATATGGAATTGATTGTTGAACGCCTTATTGACGAACTCTCCAGAGTTCTCTTCAAAGAACACTTCAAAGTCATGCCCCGGTGCTGATATAGCCATTAAATCGCCAGCTAGATCTATATCATAACCAAACATATCAGAAACAAATCCACTGGCATTTATCATTTCATCTGTATAAGAATGATTGCCAACAATTCCAGATAGATCGACAGCGTTGATATTATGGAATCCAACATTAAGTTCTTCTGGTCTAAACTTCTTCACAGTCTTCCAAGGTAATCCAGCAGTCACTTCTGGCGAACCTTGAATTGAACCAACTCCATCTCCAGTAGGTCCAACTTTTTCTATTTGATAGACAGCGCCAGCTCCACCGTTGTATCCTATTTCCACGCCACTAAGAGCGTTGTTGCTAACAATACCAGACCAAGGAACTATAGACTCGCCACTATATGGTGTGAATGGTGAACCAACATATAATTTATCTTTATGTATCTTTACAGAATATCCAAATAGATCTCCGGGGTATCCAGAATTAAATACATCTAAATCTAAATGATCATATCCAGCTGCTCTAAGTAGTGGAGGTATTCTTTCCGACAATCCAGCATCTACATAAGTTTGACCATTATATGTATCTTGTATCTTAGAAGTTGAAGACCAATAAGTTTGATATGGCAAGAACTCATCTACATACCACTTCTGTTCGTATTGTGCTTTAGTCAGCCCACCGTAAGTGTATGGAGGTATACTGAAGAAGTGAGATGGAGGCAGCTGAAGTTCTTCAGGTAGTTTTCTAAATTTACCCGGATCTATAGCCTCCATCAATTGCAGCATACCATCAAATGGCTGATAAGGTATCTCTCGACCCGGAGGAGTTATTATAAATTTCTTACCCTCAGTATCAGAGTATTGATCTACACCAAGACCTGCGCTAGTGTATCCACCAAATCTAGCATTAAGACCAGAGTTAGATGGCAAAGCATTAACTAATCTACTTGGACTTGCTCTTTCTGGAGAAATTAATTTATAAGATGAGGAATAGAATCTAGTTTGAACAAAGTCTTCGTCTTCCTCGAAGAAGCTAAAGAACTCATCATCGTCGAATTCATAAGTATAAGGATATAGGCTTGCTAGGAAAGGAGCAAGACCTTCAATGCCGTTTCCATCTTGATCAAGCACATTCCTTCCTTGAATCATACTAGCATCACTAATCACAGTGACTCTAGACTTGCGATGACCAGCAAAGAATCCACCCTGATCATAAACCTGTTGAGCAACAACAACTGGTCCATCTGCAACAACAGGAGCATCACCAGCAACTCCATACCCAGCTGGGTCTGCCTCTGCACAAACAATAGAATTATTTTCAGCACAGTATTTAGAGCTATCGGTACTGATTTGACGCATGACATCTTGTTCATAAGAGTATGCAGGAACAGATGGATGTGTGATAATTCTGTTATCATAAATAGGTATAGGTTTATTCGTGGTTTCAGAAGACAATGGAATCCTCACGCCAGAAACTCCAACAAGCCTGACAGTTCTTACCTCTTGTGGATTCTCTTTCAATTCTCGAAAATGCTCATAACCCGTAAAATATAAGTTAATCTGGCTACCACTAGGAGCTTGAAAATCTATTGAATACTGTTGTCTTGTTTTTAAATCTTTTTCTACTCCAGCATCTACTAAGTAAGAATGTACCTCACCAAAATCATCTCCATCTGGAATACCTACTCGACTACCATAAATAGTATCTTTGTCTAACCTAATAGGTTGATTAGTTTCACGATTAGTTCTAATGTATTCTTGAGTATTTTCTATGTATACCGTAATGTCGTATTTTTCTAGTGGTGTTAAACTAGCCATAGAGAAAAACATTCTAAACAAATACATATCATCTTCTGCTTCTCTAGTATCAGTGGCTACAGCAGAATGATCTGGAACATTAAATGTTACTTTAGTAATACCAGTATTTAAGTTCGGCTTGCCTTTTTGTACAGTAGTTTTGTCATAAACAGCATGGTTAAAGAAAGCGAGTCGCTTGCCACTATTTAATTCTATAGGAATTAAGTTATGATTAAAATATATTCCTTTGCGCTCCCTACCACGATAAGGAGGTGTATTGATAATAAAATCTCCGTCATCCACACCTATGGAAGCAGGTGGAAGTAAGACCATTTTCTTCAGTTCTGGCCTACCTGACATATCGCTAAGATCAGCATATTTATTTTTGCCACTTAAGAAACGTGGCTTCATCGTAACTCCAAGTTGCTCGCAAATATACTGCGCTACTTCTGCCGACTTCAGCATGTGAGGACTAAGATCATTATCTTTTTCTTCCTTATTAGGAGCTTGACCATAAGTAATTATAAGCTTTTTGTTTCCACTATCTAAAAATTCTTTAAGCTCTGCTATATCTTGATCAGAAGGCATTTGGTCAGTGTTGGCGATCCAAGCAGTATCATAACCTCTGGAGGAATCATTTAAGTTGTCGAGATCAACATTTAAATCCCTAGTATCTATACCCAAGCCATACATTTGGAAAGCTATATCACTATAAATGTAACCATCTGTGTAAGAAGCCCTATTTGTAAATCCTCCCAGCTGGGCTACCTTGGCATAATATCCATTAGGACTAATTTCTTTACCATATGCTAAAAGATTAAAATATGCTAGCAAGTTCATGTCGTTCTCTGAAGAAAGTAAAACATCTTTACGTTCTGTGTAAGTAGTTGCTATAAGAAGTACTTGAGAATTTTCTACTGTGCCAGCTCGATAATTTTCTTCTCCCATCGTGTCAAAGAATCCTACTGGATTCGTTGATTCAACATCTTGAAAGTCAACAGTAGCCCGTGCGCCCAGTAAAGCATCAACTATGCCAGCAGAAGAAGCTGTGGCTACTGGGTCGAAGAATAAACTTTGACTAGTTACATTACCCACATTGTGAATAATATCTACGTAATTTCCGCTATAAGAGCCTTCATTCTCTGGATCGGCAGTCCACATAAACGAAATGCCAGAGTAAGGCGTACTACCAAAATCGTACTTAGTATTAAAATTGTCACGATAACCAGAAACGTATCGTTCGACTTCTTCGCGGGCAGGGACTTCAGGAACATTGACCGTCTTAGTCACCGTCTCGTAAGCTGCCATCATAGGCACTGGTGCGTTTTTGTCTCTTAAACTTGGATCAGTAGTTATTGGTGGAATGTCAGGATCATTACATTTCCAGTTGGCAGTGTTGAAATTACCATATGCGTAACTAAGATTTCTGTAATAAGTGATGAAAGTTCGTTCGCCCTTTGGTGTGACATAAACACACTGATCTGCATATTCTGCTCTCAAGTCACCTTCGTGTTTGATCGGTAAATTACACTTGTCGTGCAAGTCTCTGTAAAGTAATTTTCTTCCAGCTTCATTGGCACTAACTCCATCAATTTGTTCTAGTATAGCAAATGGATCACTAGAACGGCGCATCCCATAAGGCAATGAACAACTATAAAGATCTACAATATCTTCTCTATGATGTTTAATATCACCTACTCCGTACCCCTTCAAAAAACCTCCGTCATAACCATTAATTTCCCCCAAGCTTGGCGTAGACTTTTTAGGTACATATGAATTTCTCACATTAAGAAATTGGTTTGCAGAATTAAGCAATGCTTCTTGTTGATTTCTAGCAGGCTCAATTCTCATATTAATATCTAATTTGTCTAATATATAATTAATAACATTAACAGAGTTGTTAAATACGCCATTACCCTCGTAAGATGGATCATCTCCAACAAGAACTAAATTTCTATCCCCTTTAGATAACCATTCTTTAATATTATCTATAATTTCGTCACTAGCAGCATTTAAGGCTGGAGTTATAATTAAAGCCATGCCTGCATCTTCTGGTATTTTTTGATCTTCTGCGAAACTAGTTCTAGAGTAATCAATGTTCGTAGATTCTAGTGTTTGTTTTATATTATCAAAATATAGATATTTATCTTCATCTGGAGCTAAGTCTTCATGCAAATTTCCAAACTTATAGAACTCAACAGCCTTTCTCTTATGAGGATAGTAATCTCTACTTTCTAAAAGTCTCACAGCTCCAGCGTTCGTGTAGTTTTGCCACTGCCAATCTTGAGTCTGACCTTGATCATATCTAAACCAAGTGATAGTTTTATCGCGTTCGCCAAGACTATCAGTTGGACAACCTATAGCAACTAAACTTCCATCATCGTTTGTGTCCACACTGTATCCAAGTCGTGGAGTTGGAATGTATCTTCCGTATAGCTGACTCCAAGAACCGCCCTTGTCTGGATATGTATTACTGTAACTCAATTCTTTGATCTTCCAGTAGGGCTTTACGTCATAAGTTCTGTAAAAACTGTATTTCAAACTTTCTGACATTTGATCGTAAATATATTCAGCAAGTGCAAGATCATTCATCGTGCCACGCTTTTCATTATACTCATTATATAATGTATAGCCTTCGCCAAACGTTGCATTGGCTCTTTCTCTAACATGTTCAGCTGCTAAGAACCTAGGTAAGCTGTACCACACTGCATTCTGTAAGATAGTGTCGTAGAAAGAATTTCTCTCAAAAATTTGAACAGCGCTTTCTGTGTAAGGAGATCCTACAACTATAATACTACCATCTTTGCTGATAGAAACATCATGACCAAATCTGTCAGATACATCATCTGTATAAGTTACTGGTGATTCGATTGATTGTTTCAACTCAAAAGAGGAATTGGCACTGTCTTTTTCAAATATGAAAACAGAACCGCCACTAGGTGGTGGGTTGTTAAATTCAGAAGCATTAGGATTAAACGTGCCTATATCATTAGCTATAAGTTTAGATTTACCAGCAGCTTTTATCTTGGAAATTTCAGTAAGCTCTTTCAAACATGCAACAGATTGACTAACCCAGTTAGCCTCTCGGGATGAAATAGTTACATTTGTATAACCCTCTGTGGCTGGTCCAGCTTCAGCAACTCCATTGGAACCAGTTCCAAATTCCCTAACACCATTGTTATAAGAATATGATTTATAATAATCAATAAACTTATTCAGCGCTCCCTTAAATCCATTATCGTAATATCCTATCTTATTAGTACCCAGTGATATTGAATCATCTATAAAGAATCCCATCAAAGGAGGAATGCCACTATGTGCAGCGCTGGCATCTATCGGGAAAGTTGCATGGAAAATATTTTTCATTTCCTGAAGCATTACTGCATCAGCATCTATCCATTCCTGACTTGTGGGACTCAGATTCCAATGTCTAGTAGTTAAGTGTTTTGTAACAAAAGTAGGTTGTGGATCATTAAATTCTTCAGAAACTTCAAATGGAACAGGAGAACCCAAGTGTGGTTCCAAAAGCATAATTTTTATATCGAACTCAATAGGTGGATTGGAAAAGTATCTATATAATACATCTCTGCCCTTTAGTTCTGTGAGTACGTCTTGCCAAGATCTGATATTTGGTTGTAACTCATTGTTAAATACCATTAAACCAATAGATACCGGCGTAGAAGCAATAGGAGGAAAGGTTCTGGTCCATTTTGAACCGGGAGCGCCAGCAACAATTATTTCTTTTTCTCCAACCTTTGCAGTATCTACAGAATATCCTAATTGTTTTCCTTCACCCGAGTTTCTCCAATTTCTAATTTCACCAGTGAATGGTAATAGTTTGTTTTCGTCATCGAAGAAGGTAGCTGTTTCAGTAGTAAAATAATCTCTTCTCCAGCCAACTGGAAGTGTTAATTCTTGTTCTACAGACCAGTTAGCTTGATCATCTTGTGAAGTCCAATTGTACCCAGTAGGAGCTGTATTTCTTCTATATACATATATTTTACCATGATCAACTATTGGATATGATGCTGTGTCTGAGTTAACTATGTCATCAAGTCCAACTGTAGTATCAGCAAATGGAGTTCCAATAGCTAAAAGATCTCCAAGGGCAGAAACTGATTTGCCAAACTTATGATCAGCAGCTCTATTGGCTACAGATTCTAGAATTTGTATTCCAGAGTAATTGACTTCTGGACTAATAACTCCATTGTCTATTTCTGATTTACCATAATTCCATTCAGATACTTCACGGGGTACGTCTAATACTGTATCACCAGCACTTTGACCAGTAATCTTAATAGAGTATGGAGCATACGGTATAAGGTTAGTATATTTTCTAATACCATAATACTGTTTGTCATAGCCAGCTTCTGGATTGGTATAGACTCTAACAGGTCTAATGATTCCACCCTCTACGCACTCAGGTGTATACCACGTAGTGTCGTGTGTAACAATAGCTGTTTCTGTACACGGAATTCCTGCCAATGTGTTGCAGTCTCCATAGCACATTGTGTTTACACCTCTAATCTCATCATTAGCTGGAATAGAAGCATATTTATTATCATCTACGTATATTTCAAATCCATAACTTTGACCGTTCCAAGTGAATGATTCTAGCTGTCCTTCTTCACTAGCTATAGGTTGCTCATGGAAGGCATACATATTCAAAGAGGTTTCAATAGTTTCTTCTGTCTTGCGTGGCTCAATAAACAATCCAATATTATCGCTTATAGTTGTTGGAGCTGGAGGAGGAGCAATAGTATATAGATTAAATAATTCTGAAGCAGTAATTGGATATGAGGTAGCAGGAGGACTACCAAGAATAAACATATTTACATAATCAGTAGAAATAGTCACATCACTACCTTCAGCGTTAACGCCGCGAGTGAACATACCAATGTTTTTTCTTTTCCTCTTAGCGTTTGCAAAATAACCTTCAGAGACGAGGGCTATAGATGTGTTTTCATTGCCATATCCACCAAATGTGTAATGATTGAGCATTCCACTGTGTGTAGTTTGACCCACAATCTGTAAATTTAAAGACTCATCTTGACCAGCCCAGCCAGAGGCAAACAGATGCATATCATCACTGTATGAAGTATAATTATTCCCGCTGGTATACAAGTTGCACGAAAGGTCTTGCAATGTAAGAGAACTGCCAAACATCTTTTCGTCAGGCATTTGAGCAAAATTACCAACAGACAAAACACCCTTTACAGAGCCAGATGCCCAAACTAGATTCATAGAATCTTCACGATACGCCTCACCACTGTTATAAATGTTAAGCTGCGTGTTTACATTTTCTTCATAATGCAACGCATTCATAGATATATCTAATGAATGAATTTTTAGTTCAGAAACCTCATATGAACCAGATGGGTAAACTAAGTCATACTGTACAAACATGTCGTCTATATCCCTAGAGAAATAGTTTTCTTCAAACTCTCTCTTAGAGATCAGTTTATTAAACGCAGACCAAGGTTCGGATTCTGTATCGTTGTATTGACCTAGAGTAAATTTACTCTTTAGTTTAAGCCAGCAATCTTCAGGTGTGACATAATGCACATCTCTACTGACTAGACCATAGTTTGTTGTTGGGGCTACAAGGCTTTCTTTTCTTGGAGTATATAAACTCGCTATAACCTTTACTCCCTGTTTGCCATCGGGCCACTCAATATCAACA
>AACY020364814.1_pt1 | contig 10474 bp, 9 predicted proteins | sample 267378 | NCBI WGS metagenome assembly AACY02 (sample SAMN02954345, study PRJNA13694) | marine metagenome | biome: aquatic; feature: ocean; material: water; isolation source: isolated as part of a large dataset composed predominantly from surface... | reverse complement strand
TGGGCATCCGGGTTGGTACGGGGATCGGCGGTAAACAGCCCCTTCTGGTCGGTGAGCAGGATCAGCAGATCCGCATCGGCCAGGATGGCGGCGCGAGCGGAGAGGTTGTCGTTGTCCCCTACCTTGATTTCGGCAGTCGCCACTGCGTCGTTCTCGTTGATGACCGGGATGATGCGATGATCAAGCAGGGTACGCAGGGTGTCGCGGGCATTGAGGTAACGCTCGCGATCTTCAAGGTCGGCGCGGGTCAGCAGCATCTGACCGATGTGCAGCCCATAGAGGTTGAACAGATCCTGCCATACCCGGATCAGCTGGGTCTGGCCGACGGCCGCCAGCATCTGCTTGTTGGGCAGGGTTGGCGCCAATGGAGGGTGGCCCAGATGCTCACGGCCGGCCGCAATGGCCCCCGAGGTGACCACCACGACCCTGTGGCCGTGACGGTGCAAGGCTGCACACTGTCTGACCAGCTCGACCATGTGGGCACGATTGAGCTGGGAAGATCCCCCGGTGAGCACGCTGGTGCCCAGTTTGACGACTATGGTTCTGTTTTCCATGGGAGCAAAAAGGCTGAAATATAAGGAATCCCTTTATACCCACGGCCCTGTTGCCCTGCAAGGCAATTAACACCAGGGCAGCGGCGGGCGCAGGCAAAGCGGAGCAAGCAGCAAAGAAACGCCCCGCCAGCCGATGGGTGGCTGGCGGGGCGGCGGGTCATCAGGCGGCGGTGACGGTTAGCTCGTTGGTGACCTGCTCGGCGGGAGCGAGCTGGCAACCAAGCTGGTGCAGCTTGTCACTGATGAGCTTGTAGAAGTGGTTGAGGGTACGCTCGACTTCAGCCTGATGCTTCTTGGGCAGCGGCTTGTTGAGCCACTCCCCTTCGGCGTTGTAGAAGCCGACCTGATAGTGATAGCTGAAGCTGTGATCCTGCTGCTCCAGCACCAGCCACCAGCCCCAGAATTCCCGTTTGTCCGGCGCCGGCTTGGCGCTGACACAGACGGAAAGGCAGTCGAAACGGTAACGCCCCTCTTCACACAGGTCCTCACGTAAATAGGGGCCAATCGCGGCAAACTGCCTCAGCAGTCGCTTGTAGGTCACTCTTTCTGACATGTTAACCTCCCTGTTGAACAAGCCACATCACCCTGGGATGACGTTATATTTTAGCGCTATATCATGTACATAGGTGCTTCTTGAGCCAGTCGACCATCTCTTTCAACGCCTCGTCGTATACCTCCAGCAAGGGTTGCTTGTCGAACACCACCGCCTTGCCGTTGCGGCTGGCGGACGCCAATGCCCGGACATCCTGCTCGGGACAAATAAAATCTTTCTTGTGTCCAATACTCAATATCGGCACGGAAGTGCGAGTCCCCAGCAATCCCTGCGTCTTGAGTGAAAATACCTGGCACTTGGTACGCAGCGACTCCCACTGGGCCGCATCGGCCCCCAGCCGGTTGGCCAGCCCGTCCCGCATCATGCGCGGGCAGCGGGCAAACATCTCCTGATTGGTAAACACCTGATTGACGCCGGCGCCGATGCAGACCACGGTCCTGAGCTTGAACGGCTCGATGAAGGCGAGCCGTGCCGCCACATTGCCCGCCAGGCGAAAACCCACCATGGCGATGCGCTGGTGATCGACCCAGGCCACTTCGGACAGATGATTCAATACCGCCTGATGCAGCCGGCTGGTGTCCTGCACCAGCGGCCAATGCTCGGCATAGCCGATGCCCGGCATATCGAGCGACAACATGCCGATGCCGTTGGGCTCCAGGCACTTGAGATAGAAATTGAGGAAATCGACCTGCAGCGAATCGATGCCGCCGCTGACGATGACCAGGGGCACCGGCTTGTCGGTGGTCGGCAGATGGAGGTAGCCCTGAATGTGCTTGCCGCGAAACGGCACCTGCAGCTCCTTGAGCGGCACCTTGAACAGGCGTCCTGCCTCGCGGTAGGCCATGTTGCCGAGCAGCTGGGCCTGATCCGCCAGCTCGTCATTCTTCAGATGGGGATAGCTGGCGATGGAGTAGTAGCGCACCGCCTTGAGTAGGCTTTTCAGGGCAGCGGCCCGCTCGCCCTGTGCCACCAGCTCGCGCCCCCGGTTGAAGTAGCGGCCGGCCAGCTGGCTCCACTCATAGACCCAGTTGCCGGGCACATAACCCTTGATGGTATCCAGGAAGCGCTCGTGGGTACGCTCGCCCTCTCCCATGGCGATGCAGGCCAGGGTCTGCTCCACCTCAACCGGGTCCGCCCCCTGCCAGGCCCAGGTCGGCCGGCGCAGCAGACGATACCAGCGCGATGACATGGAACCGTCGATGAAGGTCTCGTCGACATTGTCATCCTGCTCCGCGACCGGGCTGGAGTTGGAGACTTCCGAGGTCTCCAGCACCTTTTTTACCCGGGTAAAGAGCTTCTCGGTCAGGTTAAGGTCGTCGTTCAAGTCCAAAGCTGTTACTCATACTGTCATGCAATGGCTCCATCTTAACCACTTTTCCCGCCCGGCAGCCAGTTGCACCACAAAAAAACAGGGCTCCATATAGGAGCCCTGTGAAGCTGATTCGCTGCTTACTCTTCGTCGCAGATCGGCGTGGCAAACTCCAGCGCCATATCCCACGGCTGTTCGATCCAGGTGTCCTGCGGAATGGCGACTTCGAAGTCATCCAGCAGTTGCTCACCCATCGGCTTGGCGAAGATCGCGATGAACTTGGCCTTGGGGTAGAGCTCGCGGATTGCCTTGGCGGTAGTGCCTGTGTCCACCAAGTCTTCCACCACCAGCCAGCCTTCGCCGTCACCCGCGGTGGTGGCGGCCTTCACCACCACCAGATCACGCTGGTTGTTGTGGTCATAGCTGGAGATGCAGAGGGTTTCGACGTTGCGGATGCCAAGTTCACGCGCCATCAGTGCAGCCGGTACCAGGCCGCCGCGGCTGACCGCGATGATCCCTTTCCATTGGCTGACGGGCAGTTGACGACGGGCCAGACGGCGCGCTTCACGTTGCAGGTTGTCCCACGATACGTAGAATTTTTTTGGCATGCTATCGATCTCAACGAGTTATAAAAACAATCACTTACGACTTGAAAACCCGTGCTGACGCACGTGATTTCGTTAATGCTGACGGCCCTTTTTCCCAAATTCGGCTTGCACCACGACCGCCTCGGGAGAAGACCCTCGGCAGCAAAAACAGATGCAATGGAAGCAGGATGGGCAGAGCTGGCGGTCATGTCACAGAGGGGGCAGGACCGCAGACAGGCTGTTGGGCGGGCATGATACCATCGTTTGCGGATAAATTGACTGGCAAACGTATGCGAAATGCAGGAAAAAAATCGAAGCAAGTGCGGCTGACTCCCTCTTTTCCCTCTCCCGGACGACGCTCGCCGAGCAGCAGATAAAAAAATAGCAGGGGGAGGATGGATTCCTCACTCGCCTGCTGTTTTCGATCTGCCTGTCAGCCTGGCCGGCAACCTGCCTTAACGGCGGCTGGCGTAGGGGTTCGGATAGTTGAAACCCTGGGTATAAAGAGACTGGGCGAACCAATAGGTTGAATTGCTGCCTGACATCATAAACTCCTGATTGCTTAACAAGTTACGTACCTTAATGCGGGTTCAGATCCTTGAACGGACACTCGGTTCCATGGAGGCGCACTTGCTTTGCTTCGGTTCCCTGGAGGCATTCATCGTCATCCTGACGGGTGGCGAACCACGGTCGTTAATTTACCAGCCGGCGCCATAAACTCAATATTTTTGTGATGCGAGTCACAAATTTTCTTTTGTGCTGGTTCGTTTCGTCCATACCGGAGCTGTACGCTGCCATTCCCCCGCTTGCCAGCACAAGCCGCCCGCAATTTGCGCTGATCGCTCACATTTTTGTGTGATTGACTGTATTATCGTTATCCTCTTGCTCGCCCCGCTACCGGGGCCCTGTCATCTTCCGTGCTGGTAAGGAGTCCCGACGTGGCACAGCTTAGTTCTCTCTCTCCCAAACTGATTTGGCATTTCTTCGAACAGATCTGCTCCATCCCCCACCCTTCCAAGCACGAAGCCCAGCTGAGCGCCTGGATCGTCCAATGGGCACAAGGGGAAGGTCTGGCGGTCAAGCAAGATGCCGTCGGCAACATCATCATCAAGAAACCGGCCACGCCGGGGATGGAAAACCGCAAGGCCGTGGTGCTGCAGGCGCACATCGACATGGTGCCGCAGGCCAACGCCGACACCCAGCACGACTTCACCAAGGATCCTATCGATGCCTACATCGACGGTGAATGGGTCACTGCCCGCGGCACCACCCTGGGCGCCGACAACGGCATGGGCATGGCCGGCTGCCTGGCCGTGCTGGCCGACAAGACCATCAAGCACGGTCCGCTGGAAGTGCTGCTGACCACCGACGAAGAGACCGGCATGACCGGCGCCTTCGGTCTGGAAGCGGGCTGGCTGGAGGGCGAGATCCTGCTCAACACCGACTCCGAAGAGGATGGCGAGGTCTACATGGGCTGCGCCGGCGGGGTGGATGCCAATATCCGCTTCCCGCTGGAGCTGGTCGCCGCCACCGAGGGTGAAGGTTTCGAGCTGCTGGTCAAGGGCCTGCGCGGCGGCCACTCCGGGGTCGACATTCATCGCGGCCGCGGCAACGCCAACAAGCTGCTGGTGCGTCTGCTCAAGGCCGCCGAGCCGCTGGGCCTGCGTCTCGCCGAGATCCATGGCGGCACCCTGCGCAACGCCATCCCGCGCGAGGCCCGTGCCAAGCTGCTGGTGCCCGCCGCCAGCGTCAACGAATTCAAGGCCCTGGTTGACCGTTATACCGGCATCTACCAGAGCGAGCTCGCCGCTACCGAAGCCAACCTGACCGTGCTGCTCACATCCCAGGAAAAACCGGCCCAGCTGATGAGCGAGTCCCTGCAGGCCCGCCTGCTGGACTCCCTGATGGCCTGCCCGAACGGCGTCATCCGCATGAGCGATGCCATCCCGGGCGTGACCGAGACCTCCACCAACCTGGGTGTCATCAAGACCCAGGATGGCGAAGTGTACGTACAGTGCCTGATCCGCTCCCTGATCGACTCCGGTCGCGAGAGCGTCGAACAGATGACCCGCTCCCTGTTCAATCTGGCTGGCGCCAGCTGCGAGTTTACCGGCGCCTACCCGGGCTGGGCACCGAACGTGGACTCCCCGGTAATGGCCTTGGTACGGAGCAGCTACCAGACCCTGTTCGGCGAGATGCCGAACGTCATGGTGATCCACGCCGGCCTCGAGTGCGGTCTGTTCAAGAGCGCCTACCCGGAGTGGGACATGGTCTCCTTCGGCCCGACCATCCGCGGCGCCCACGCCCCGGGTGAGAAGGTGCACATCCCGGCAGTCGAGCGGTTCTGGCAGCTGCTGGTTCACGTGCTGGAACAGATCCCGGCCAAATAAGCCCGCAGGTCAAGGCCGACCGGCCACACCACATACCCCGCCAGGTGCGGGGTATTTTTTTGCCTGCTCCCGCCAACCCCTGGCATGTTTACCCTCAAAACCGCCGGACTGCTCTGCTGCGCCCCCCATCCGTGGCTCATCCAGACTCGTCAGCCAGACCACGGGGATCAATCTGAGAGCCTGCTGAAACCGTCTCCATAAGCAACCTTGGATTTGAAAACCCTTTCTATGATTTATGTAAATTTACAACACAAAAAGTTGATCCAGCTCACAGAAGGCCATAGGATCAAAGCGTGACCCAGGTCACAGATAACAAATCAACGACAGAGCAATGAGGTGAATATATGTTTGAGAATCTGGCAGTTCTGTTCCACCTGAAGGGTGTAACCAGCAAGAAAGGCGTCGTAGAGAAAGATACCTATGCGCCGGCAACCCGCAACTACTACTTCCGCTATGGCGCCTGATGTCGCCAGCGGGCAATTTCGTGAAAGCGTGATCGAACATTTAAGTAGTAAAATTACAAGAAACAACAATCCACACAGCAGCCATCCCCTTGCGGGGGAGCTGTCCTGCCCTGGCCAAATGTTCCACGGCCAAACCTGAACTCCAACCATGAAGATGGGGCCCGCAGGCCCCATTTTTTATTCGCTGTTTCCCGTGCCATCTTGCTGCGATGCGGGCACCGGCATCATACCGCCTTTCCCAGGGGGATCGCCTCGGCCAGCGGCAACGGCGTGTGGCAGGCCACCTGATGATCGGCCCCGTCGCACGGCTGCAGGCTCGGCGCCTTGGTGCGGCACAGCTCGCCGGCGTAAGGGCAGCGCTGGTGAAAGTGGCAGCCGCTCGGCGGCGAGATGGGAGACGGCACATCCCCCGTCAGCAGGATGCGCTGGCTGCGCCGGCGCGGGTCCGGCACCGGAATGGCCGAAATCAGCGCCTGGGTATAGGGATGGCGAGGCGCCAGGTAGAGCGACTGGGCCTCGGCCAGTTCGACGATCCTGCCCAGATACATCACCGCAATCCGATCCGAGATGTGCTTGACCACCGACAGGTCGTGGGCGATGAAGATGATGGCGAGGTTCATCTCCCGCTGCAGGGTGAGCAGCAGGTTGACTATTTGGGACTGCACCGACACATCCAGCGCCGATACCGCCTCGTCACAGACCAGCAGCTTGGGCTTGAGGGCGATGGCCCGGGCAATGCCGATGCGCTGGCGCTGGCCGCCAGAAAACTCATGGGGATAGCGCTCCACCGTACTGCCGGGCAGCCCCACTTTCTCCAGCAGCTCCTGCACCCAGACACGCCGCTGCTCGGCGTTGCCCTTGCCGTGGATGACGAAGGGCTCCTCCAGGATCTGCCCCACCGTGTGGCGGCTGTTGAGGGATTCCGCAGGATCCTGAAACACGATCTGCATCTCCTGGCGCAAAGATCGCATCTCTTTGGGCGGGAGGTGGGTGATGTCACGCCCCTCGAAGGTGATGGTGCCGGCGGTCGGCTCGAACAGCTTGAGCAGGGTGCGCCCCAGGGTCGACTTGCCGCAGCCGGACTCGCCCACCAGCCCCAGCGTCTCCCCCTGCTTGAGATCGAAGCTGATGCCGTCCACCGCGTAAACATGATACTTTTTGCGCAACAAGCCACCGCCCAGCTGGAAATGCTGCTTCACGTCGCGCACCGATAAAAGCGTCTTCATACGGCTAGCTCCCTCCAGTGGTGGCAGGCCACCCCATGCCGCTCGGCGAGCTGCTCGGTGGCCGGAATGGCGCTCACGCAGATCTCGGTGGCATGGGGACAACGGTTGGAGAAACGGCATCCGGCCGGCATCTCGTGCAGGGCGGGCACCTGCCCCTTGATGGTCTTGAGCAGGCTCTTGGGCTCATCTTCGAGCCGCGGGATCGAGCTCATCAGACCATGAGTATAGGGATGGCGCGGGTGGTCAAACAGCTCGAACACGTCGGCCTGCTCCACCGCCCGGCCCGCATACATCACCACCACCTCGTCGCACAGCTCCGCCACCACCCCGAGATCATGAGTGATGAAGATAATGGCCATGCCGGTCTGGGCCTGCAGCTCCTTCATCAACTCCAGGATCTGGGCCTGGATGGTCACATCGAGCGCCGTGGTCGGCTCGTCGCAGATGAGCAGCGCCGGCTCACAGGCGAGCGCCATGGCGATCATCACCCGCTGGCGCATGCCGCCGGAGAGGTTGTGGGGATAGACGGCCAAGCGCTGGGCGGGCTCGGGGATCCCCACCTTCTGCAGCATGGCGATGGCCGCCTCCCTGCGCTGGGCCTTGCTGTAGTCGGGACGGTGGAGGCGAAACACCTCCATCAGCTGATCGCCGACCGTCTGCACCGGGTTGAGCGCCGTCATCGGCTCCTGAAAGATCATCGAGATGCGGTTGCCGCGCACCTTGTACATCTGATCCGGCGCAAGCGACAGCAGTTCCTCCCCCTGAAAGCGGATAGAGCCCCCTACCACCTGACCATGGGGTTTGGGCAACAGCCCCATGATGGCGAGCGAGGTGACGCTCTTGCCACAGCCGGACTCGCCGACCACCCCCAGGGTCTGACCCGGGGCCACCTTGAAGCTGACCCCGTCGAGCACCTTGATCTTGCCGTCGTCGACGGCAAACTCCACCGCCAGATCGCTCACCTCCAGAATGGGGGCCTTGCTCTGGTCATCCGCCCCATGATCCCGGGCGCCCGGGTGGGGAGCCTGTGTGTTGGACATGACTGCTGCTCCCTTCTGCGCCATATCAATGACGTGCATAAGTCTTGTCGAGCAGGTTGATGGGCGTCAGCGCCTCCCCTGCCTCCTTGGCCTTCAGGGTCTCTTCTTTCACCTTGGGATCGAGCCAGAGCAGGCCGCCGCTGCTGTGAGGGTAGCCATCCATGGGCCAGTAGAGCAGATCCGGCGTGTTCTTGGTGGCGGGCACCTCGGGCAGCATCACGTAGCGCCAGCTGCTGGCCCGTACGTAGTTGAGCTGTACCCCGGGCACGAAGATGGCGAGATCATAGATACGCTGCTGGATCTGGCGGGAGATCTCGGCCCGTTTGGTCATGTCGAACTCGACGTTGTAGGCGTCGATCAGCCCATCTAGCTCTTTGTCAGCCACGTTGAACAAATTGTTGGTCTGCGGCTTGTTGGCGTTGGCCGAGTGGAACGACTCCCAATACTGGGGATAGAGGCCACCGCCGCCCCAGCCGAGCCAGGCCGCCTCGTGTTTCTTCTCCAGCATCGCCTTGAAGCCGGTGGCGCCATCCACCAGGTTGAGCTCCAGATCCAGCCCCGCCTTCTTGGCCTCTTCTTTGAGCACGGTCAGTCGCTTGGAGTGCTCCTGGCTGGTGTAGGTGAGCGCCAGGGTCAGCCGCTCCCCCTTGTCGTTTTGCAAGATGCCGTCCGGCCCCGGCTTGGCGTAACCCGCCTTGGCAAAGTAGTCGCGCGCCTTGGCGATGTCATAGGCCCGCTCCGGCAGCTGCATGTCGGTGAACTCGCCAAAACCCGAGCCGAAGGTAGTGGCTCTGTCGTAGTCGCCACGCAGCACTGTCTTGATCATCTTGTCGATGTTGAGGGCGTGCTGGATACCGAGCCGCACGTTGAGGTCAGCCAGCTTGGGATTGGCGACATTGAGGTGAACCCCCTGCCCGCCTTGCTTGGTGTCGGTCATGGCCATCACCTTCTGCACGTATCCCTGCTTGTATTCGGGAGTGACCGCTTTTTCATGCCACCAGTTGGGCAGGATCATCTCGAAGGTATCGAGCTCCCCTTTCAGGAAGTGACGAAAGGCGATGTTGTGATCGCGGATCACCTGCACCTTGATGGTGTCGAGGTTGAACCTGTGCTGGTTGTAGCGATCGTCCTTTGCCCACCACTCCTTCTGCTTGCTGAAGGTGATGGACTTGCCCTTCTTCACGTCGCTCATCACGTAGGGGCCGGTGTTGGGCACCACGGCCCAGTTGTACTGCTTCACCCAGTTGGGGGTCAGCTTGTAGTAGTGCTTGGGCTGGGGCCACAGCTCGGTGGTGTTGAGCAGGTCCAGCTTGGCCTTGCGGGTACCGGCCTTGACCAGAATGGTGTGATCGTCAACCTTCTCCACCGCCACCACTTCGGTGGTGTAGTAGTTGTTGAACCAGGGCCCCTTGATGTCCTTGGAGCGCATCATCTCGTAGCCGAAGGTGTAGTCATCGGCGACCACCGGCTTGCCGTCGGACCACTTGGCGCGCGGATCCAGCTTGAAGTAGACGGTCTGGTTGTCCGGCGCGATGGCCCAGTGGGTCGCGAGCGACGGAATGGGGTTGCCGGTATTGGGGTGGAAGCTGATTAGCCTCAGCTGGTTGTCCATGATGAAGGAGCGGAACGCGCCGTTGGAGTCGGGACCAACGGTGCGAAACGTCAGTGGGAAACTGTCCACGAACATGGTGATGCTGCCACCGGGCAGCGCCTTGGGCGAGGCAAACACGGGGTCGGTGTCGTTGGTCTCCCATTTGAGATCCGCAGGCAGGCTGGCCGCCCACACCCAGGATCCGTTCACCAGCACAAAGAGAGCACCTATCCATTTGATTTTATTTTTCATGTTTGACTTCCAGGTCATACCCCTGCACTGGGGGCTTGTCGATTCAAGGGTGAGCAACCGGGGCCACAAGCCCGCCCCAGGTCACTGATAACGGGTAAATTTGCGCGGGTCGAACGCCTCGCGGATCGCCTCGCCGATGAAGGAGACCATGATCAGCACCAGGCTCACCGCCGCCACCACCGAGCTCACGATCCAGATGGCATCCAGGTTGTTGATGCCCTGGGAGAGCAGCTCCCCCCAGCTCGGGGTGGGCGGAGCCAGGCCGAAGCCCAGATAGTCCAGCGCCGTCAGGGTGGAGATGTTGCCCACCACGGCAAACGGCGCCAGGGTGACGATCATCATCAGGGTGTTGGGCAGAATGTGGTGGAAGATGATCCGCCCGGTGCCGGCCCCCTGGGCCCGCGCCGCCATCACGTAGTCCCGCGCCCGCTCCTTGTAGGTGAGGGTGCGCAAAAAACAGGTGATGCCCATCCAGCCGAACAGCACGTTGATGGCCACGAACAGGCCG
>AACY020303589.1_pt1 | contig 10474 bp, 6 predicted proteins | sample 267378 | NCBI WGS metagenome assembly AACY02 (sample SAMN02954345, study PRJNA13694) | marine metagenome | biome: aquatic; feature: ocean; material: water; isolation source: isolated as part of a large dataset composed predominantly from surface... | reverse complement strand
CGCGCCGCCGGCACCCTGTCCCCGGGGCCGATCCGAGCCTCGGCGGCCCCGCAGGAAGTATCGCCGTGACCGACTACAAACACACCCTGAACCTGCCGAAGACCGGCTTCCCGATGAAGGCCAACCTGGCCCAGCGAGAACCGGAAATGCTCAAGCGTTGGGAGGCGGACGATGTCTACGGCCAGGTGCGCGCCGCCCGCGCCGGCGCCGAGCGCTTCGTGCTGCACGACGGCCCGCCCTACGCCAACGGCGAGATCCACATCGGTCACGCCGTCAATAAGGTGCTGAAGGACATCATCGTCAAGGCCCGCACCCTCGACGGCCTGGACGCGCCCTATGTGCCGGGCTGGGACTGCCACGGCCTGCCCATCGAGCTGCAGGTGGAGCGCAAGAAGGGCAAGCCCGGACAGAAGATCAGCGCGACCCAGTTCCGCCACGCCTGCCGCGACTACGCCGCCCGGCAGGTGGACGGCCAGCGCACCGACTTCAAGCGCCTGGGCGTGCTCGGCGCCTGGGACAGGCCCTATCTCACCATGGATTACCGCTTCGAGGCGGATATCGTGCGCGCGCTCGCGCGCATCTTCGAGCGCGGCCACATCCACCAGGGCAGCAAGCCGGTGCACTGGTGCATCGACTGCGGCTCGGCGCTCGCCGAGGCCGAGGTGGAGTACGCCGACAAGACCTCCATGGCCATCGACGTGCGCTTCCAGGTGCTGGACGAGGAGGCGCTGTTCGCCCGCTGCCACTCGGTGCCCGACGGACGGGGTGACGGGCCCCTGTCCGTGGTCATCTGGACCACGACGCCCTGGACCCTGCCCGCCAACCAGGCGGTGGCGCTGAACCCGGAGCTGGAATACGCCCTGGTGCAGACCGACGGCCAGGGTCCGACGGAGCACGGCCGCGAGCGGCTCCTGGTGGCCGAAGGCCTGCTGCGCGACACCATGGACCGCTGGGGCATCGAGCACTACCGCGTCATCGCCTATGGGCGCGGCGATGCGTTCGAGGGCCTCAAGCTTCAGCACCCCTTCTACGACCGGGAGGTGCCCATCATCCTGGGCGAGCACGTGACGCTGGAGGCCGGCACCGGCGCCGTGCACACGGCGCCCGGCCATGGCCTGGACGACTACATCGTCGGCGGCCGCTACCGCCTCGCCGTCGACAACCCGGTGGGCGGCGACGGGCGGTTCCTGCCGGACACGCCGCTGTTCGCCGGCGAGTCGGTCTGGGACGCCAACGAGCAGGTGGTGGAGACGCTCAAGGCCCGCGGCGCCCTGCTGCTCGCCGCCCGCTTCCGGCACAGCTATCCGCACTGCTGGCGGCACAAGACGCCCATCATCTTCCGCGCCACGGCCCAGTGGTTCATCGGCATGGATCAGCAGGGCCTGCGCGCGGCCGCGCTGGCGGCGATCGCCCGGGTGCGCTGGATGCCGGACTGGGGCCAGTCGCGCATCGACGCCATGGTGCGCAACCGCCCGGACTGGTGCATCTCGCGTCAGCGCACCTGGGGCGTGCCCATTCCGCTCTTCGTGCACAAGCACACCGGTGCGCCGCACCTGCGCAGCCGCGAGCTGATGGAGGCCGTCGCCGAGCGCATGGAGCACAAAGGCGTGGACGCCTGGTTCGAGCTGCACCCGGCGGACCTGCTGGGCGAGGCGGAGGGCGCCGAGTACGACAAGGTGCAGGACACCCTCGATGTCTGGTTCGATTCCGGTGTCACCCACGCCTGCGTGCTGGAGCGCAACGACGCCGACGGCGGCTGGCCCGGCCTAGCGGCGCCGGCGGACCTGTATCTGGAAGGCTCGGACCAACACCGCGGCTGGTTCCAGTCGAGCCTGCTCACCTCGGTGGCCATGTACGAGCGCGCGCCTTACGCGCAAGTACTGACCCACGGCTTCACCGTGGATCAGCAGGGACGCAAGATGTCCAAGTCCCTAGGCAACGTCGTGCGTCCCCAGGACGTGATGAAGACCTTGGGGGCGGACATCATTCGCCTGTGGGTGGCCGCCACGGACTATCGCGCCGAGATGGCCGTCTCCGATGAGATCCTCAAGCGCACCGCCGACGCCTATCGGCGCATCCGTAATACTGCGCGCTTCCTGCTGGCCAACCTGCACGGCTTCGACCCGGCGACGGATCTCGTCGCAGCGGCGGACATGATCGCGCTGGACCGCTGGGCCGTGGACCGCGCCCACCAGCTCCAGCAGCAGGTCATGGTGGCCTATCAGGACTACCAGTTCCACCAGATCTACCACCGCCTGCACAACTTCTGTGTGGTGGACATGGGCGGCTTCTACCTGGACGTGATCAAAGACCGCCAGTACACCACGCCGGCCAACAGCCTGGCGCGGCGCTCCTGCCAGACGGCCATGTACCACATCATCGAGGCCATGAGCCGCTGGCTGGCGCCCATCCTGAGCTTCACCGCCGACGAGATCTGGCAGCACATCCCCGGTGCCCGCGATGCACACGTCTTCGCGGCCACGTGGTACGAGGGCCTGTGTGCGCTGGATGCGGAAGATCCCTACGACCGCGCGCTCTGGGCCCAGGTGCTCGCCGCGCGCACCGCCGTCGGCAAGCATCTGGAGACGGCGCGCAAGGCGGGCCTCATCGGTGCGGCGCTGGACGCCGAGGTGGACCTCTACTGCGCGCCTGAGATTGCACAGGCACTGGCACGGCTCGGCGATGAGCTGCGCTTCGTGCTGATTACCTCCGAGGCCCGGGTGCACCCCCTCGAGGCGCGCCCGCAGAGCGCCGCCGACACCGACATCGATGGCTTGGCGGTGGCGGTGAGTGCGAGCGAGCATCCCAAGTGCGTGCGCTGCTGGCACCACCGGGCGGACGTGGGCGCTGACGCCGCGCACCCCGAGCTGTGCGGGCGCTGCGTCGACAATGTGACCGGCGACGGCGAGCAACGCCGGTTCGCCTGAACCCGCTGACCGAGGCCCGGTCGCCTTGGACCGCCAGCGCCTGCGCCTCGGTCCAGCCTCGCAGACGCCCGGGCGTCACCTGTGCCAACGACTGCGCCGGCTCGCAAGCGACGCGTCAACAGCCGGCACCCGGCCCACCGCCTCGAAAGACAGCGGCGCTGGACTATACCGACCCAAGTCGGCACGTCAGGCCAATCCCATCGCCGTTGACCCACCGCACGGTCGGTGATGCGAATCGCCGTCGTCGATGAGGCAGGCCATGGCCCCAGGGGCCACGCCACACACCAGACCTGTGTGTGAGCCGCCCTGATCGTCATCCCCGGCGCTCACGCCGGCGCCTCCTTCGGCGGGGCGTCTTGACCGCCTATCTGCCGGGCTTACAGACCTGACGACACAGGGCGCACGATAGGCTGGACAGGCCCCCCGTCGAAGCGGTCTCAGGGGCACCCGCTTCCCCCCAGGTCACCGGTGTCTGAGGCGCTTTCGCGCCTTGTCCGGCGGGGCTGACGTCGCGGTTTACGGCGCATCAGTCTGCGCAGCACGATGCCGTTCGTCGGATGACTCAAAAGTCGTCGTTCAGCAAAACGGCATATTAGCACTCAGCATAACACCGGGCTGCATTCTGGTTTGTAGCAATGTCTAACGCAATATTCCCGCGTCGTCGCATTCCTTCCCCCAAGCATTTTACCCGTTCGCCGAAGCGCCACAGGGATCACTGCCGCAAGTAAATTAGCAGATATTCATTTAATGAAGACGTTGAATAGGCCAATCTGATTATTTCGATAGGAAAAAATGTATCGACCTCGCTTGACTCTCCCGGCGCTGTCTATATTGTTCGCTCTACTCGCTTGGACAAATACCGACAATGATCCGGATCAATAATGCGTAAAACCGGCTCCGGGGTTGCTACCACCGGCCCATCGGCTAGCTCCCTAGCGGTGACACAGGGTCGACAAAAGCTAGTCAAGCCAACCGTGACAGCTGATGCGCATTGCCACGGGCGGCTGCTGAGAACCCGAGCGAGTCGTACCGGGTGCCCACGATGCTGTCATCCCGAATCGGAGTCTCGCATCGCCGCTGAGCGGCTCACAAAGCCAATCAGGCGGCCGGCAAACCGGCATCCGTTGGAGCCGGCGGGGCTGGAGCCCTCTGCAGATCGTGTCGGTGGCGAGTGGCCTGGACTGGGTCGGAGCGAAAAGGGGATCACGCTGTGCTCCCCGGCCCGCGGCAGTCACACAGTCCAACTCGAAGTGCGCCGCACTTAGGCAGTATCCGCGGCGGTCCCGCAAAACGGCAGCGCGACGCGCATGCCCATTAGCCAAACCAAAGGTGGAGTGAAGCCAATGTCCGAAATGAACAAGAGCAGGCGCGATTTCCTCGCGTTCAGTGGCAAGGCCGGCGTGGCCACGCTGGTCGCACAGGCCGCAGGCATCAACCTCGGTATCGTCGACGTCGTCAAAGCAGAGGCCGGCGGCGAAGTCGACCCCTTCCGGTTCGCGATCATCAGCGACGCGCACCTCTACAGCATGGATAACCATAAGTTCGACCAGCAGTTGATCGATGCGGTCAACAAGGTCAACAACATGCAGCCCAAGCCCGACTTTGTGCTGTTCGGCGGTGATGTCGCTCAAAACGGTACTGAAGACCAGTTGGTCAAGGGTGCCGAGATCCTGGCGAAGCTCGAAATGCCCATGAAGATCATCCCGGGCGAGCACGACTGGTATCTCGACATGGGCGAGGCCTGGCGTGGCCTGTTCGGCGATGAGACCTGGTCGTTCAACCACAAAGGGGTGCACTTCATCGGCCTCAACTCCATCCTCGTGGAGGACTTCTGGACCCCCGCCGGTCTGTCGCCGAAAGAGCGCATGACCGTCATGGAGATGCTGGAAAGCCCGATTCCCGGACCCTGGGGCGTCCATGAGAAGCAGCTGGAATGGCTGGCGAAGGACGTGAAGGATCTCGCACCGAGCACGCCCATCGTCGTGTTCACACACTCGCCGCTTTGGGATTACTATCCGCGCTGGAATTTCCAGACCTCGGATGCCCCTGAGATCCGTGAGATCCTGTCGAAATTCGACAACGTCATGTCCTACCACGGTCATGTCCACCAGACGCTCTACAACCGCATCGGCAACATGTCGTCGGTCGCGGCCATGAGCACCTCCTGGCCATGGCCCTATCCGCCGGTGGAGCTCGCCTACCCGGAGACGCGCATGAACCGCGCTGATCCGTCCATCGCCACCGACGGCCAGGGCGTGCAGCTCATCGACCTCAGCGAGGGCTTCGAGGCCATGGTGCAGTACAAGCCATTCGAGGACTCCCTGACGCCGTTCATGCAGGACGGCTTCAAGGTCTAAGCCACAACGTCTGAAGCCGGCGGCGGCATGATGCGGCCGCCGGCACGGCCCTGGCGACGCCGTGCGCAGCAATGCCAGCGGATATACGCCTAGCACAAGGTCGCCGACGCAGCGCTTCCGTGCCGCCGACGGCGCCCAGTCCCATCGAACCTGGAGGAGTCATCTCTATGAAAACACGCATCGCCATTCGTCGCGCCTTGGGGATTGGCGGCATCGCTGTCGCTACCGTCGTCGCAGGCACCGTCTTCGCCCGCGCGCCCTTCACCGAAGCAGAGCTGCAGCAGCAGATGGACACCCTCTACGGTGTCATTCAGACGGGCTACGATCTCTGGCATGGCAGCGAGCCGAGCATGACCAGCAATGGACTCGCCTGCGCCAACTGTCATCCGGACACATCCGCCTCCAACCCGCAGACCTTCCCCAAGTACCAGACCATGTACGGGAAGGTCGTGCCCTGGCAGGAGATGGTGAATTGGTGCATCGAGAATCCGCAGCTCGGTGACCGACTCGACCCGGCGTCCGATCAGATGACGGCGATGAAAGCCTACGCCATGTACCTGCACCGCGGCTTGCCCATCGAGCCGGGTCTGGCTTCCGAGCAGACCGCGGCAGTGCCGGTGGCGTTCGGCACGGGCTTCAAGCGCGAGCCCACCGGACTCGGCGTCGACACCCGCGACTACGTGCCGGAGCGTCGCTGAGCACAAGCCAACAGGCTCCCCGCGGGGAGCCCAACCCGCCGGTGGCCGGGGCGGCGCTGTATCCCGACCAGCCGGCATCCCCTCGATCACCAACGGCGACACCCCGCCCCAACCAATGCCATGCGTATTTCCCCACTGATGGTGTTGCTGAGCGCCTTGACCGTTTCGCTTTCGACGGCATCCGCCGAGCAACGCTGCGACACGACCCAGCATCCGTTGTCGGCGCCGACCAACCGCTTCACCGACAACGGCGACGGCACCGTGACCGACCAGGCGTCCGGCCTCATGTGGATGCGCTGCGCCCTGGGCCAGGAATGGCAGGACGGCGCCTGCAGCGGCTCGGCCAAAACCTATGCCTGGCCCGCCTCACAGGGCGCCGTCGACGTCGTCAATTCCAGCGGCGAGCAGTTCTTCAGCGACTGGCGCGTGCCCGGTCTGCGTGATCTGGCCATGATCATCGAGCGCGAATGCGTCGACCCTCGCATCAACCTGACAGTATTCCCCGACACGCCGACGGACTTCTTTTGGACAAGTACCCCGCGCGCCGACGATGCCGACCAACGCGTCTACGCGCTCAGCTTCGGACCGGAGGGCGTGGAGCCACATGCGCCCGACCTGACCCATTATTTACGGCTCGTACGCACCGCACGATGAGTCACCCTGCCGCAACGGAACTGGAGCCGCCGCATCGCCGGGACCGACGTGCCTTCGTCCGCGCTGCGACCGGACTCGCGCTCGCCGGCGTCGGCTTGGATCGATCACAGGCTGAGGCGTGGTCACGGCAGGCGGTGGACGCGGCGCTGTCAGCGCTTGGCGTCGACACCGAAGCCGGCGCAATTGCCGCACCCGATTTGGTGCAGTTGACGCTGCCGGACTTCATCGAGAACGGGGCGTCAGTGCCGGTCACGGTCACCAGCACGCTGCCGAGCGTTGAAGAGATTTACGTGCTCGCGGACATGAACCCCGCACCGATCGCCACCCGCTGCCGAATCGGCCATGGCGTTGCGCCACGACTGTCCGTGCGCATCAAGCTCGCCGACAGTGGCCACGTCTACGGCGCCGTGCGCACCGCCGACGGGCTCTACTGGACCGCCGCCGACGCGCAGGTGACCGTCGGCGGCTGTGGCTGACGGCGGACAAAACGGCAAAGACAGGCATGGCCAGCGACATCCGTATCCGCAGCAGACGCCACGCCGGCGGCATCGACGTGATGGTGCTGATGTTGCATCCGATGGAGTCGGGCCTGCGTAGGGACGCCCGGGACCGCCGGATACCCGCCCACTACATCGTCGATGCGACGATCACCGTCGATGACCGGGTGGTACTGGAGGCGCAGCTCGGCATCGCCGTCGCGAAGGATCCGCTGCTGCAGTTTCGGCTGGCTGACGCGCCGACGGGCGCAACCATTCACGTCGCCTGGCGCGACAACCGCGGCGCAAAACAAGCCGCGACAGCAGTTCTCGCCTGAGATCGACCAACGTGCGATGCATGGTCAACCCCAGGTGCCAAGCGGAGACGCCGCCGCCGTGGCGGCACATCCGGCCAACCGCCAGCGATGTCCAATGCCCAACCAAGACAACGCTGCATCCAACGACAAGCCAAAGCGAGGAGCTATAGCCATGAATCCCATCGACCGCCGCAAATTCCTGATGCAGGCCGCCGCCGGCGCCTCAGCACTGACCCTGGCCCGCTTCGTGAGCGCCGAGGAGGCCAAGCCGGACCTGGATCCCAACGACGCCTACGCCAAGGCCATGGGCTTCGTGGTTGATACCGCCGATGCCGACTCGGCGAAGTTCCCGAATCACACCACGGACCAAGTCTGCGCCAAATGCCAGCTGTTCCAGGGCGCAGACGGCGCCGAGAGGGGCCCCTGCTCCTTCTTTGGCGGACGCCAGGTGCCGGCCACCGGCTGGTGCCGCAACTTCAAGCCGAAAGCCGCGGCCTAACGGCCGACCGCGCCCGGGCCGCCCCGCTCGGGCGCGCGGCGTTGGCTGATCCACACAGACCCGGCATCCAGCGTTTGGCGCGCACCCGATATGAGACGCGGCACCGAGCGCCGCCCCATCGACCACCGACGCGACGACAAACGCATAACGTATTGGCACCTGTCATCCTGTCGAGCAATGATTGACATCTGTCAATGTCAGGATACGCTGATACCTGGGGCGTAGGCGGGCGCCCGACGGCCATACCGAAACACAACCCGCCGAACACGCGTCATCCGGCGCGAATGACCATCGGAGGCTTCCCCAATGCGGCGACCCGCAGGCCCGACTGCCCATTCAGCACTCCTCACCGAATTCCCCCTGGCGAACGCTAGCCTGGCGGCAGCCCGCCGCAGCAGACGACGGCGCCGGGATATTGCCCAACGTCTGCTCCTTGCCAGCCTCGCCGGCGGCATGGTGCTGCTCACCAGCTGCAAGCAGCCCACCGAGAGCGTGCAATGGGGTTACCGCGGTAACTCCATGATCCAGGCCTACAATCCGGCCAATGTCGCCGCCCTCGAGGACATCAACGCGATTCCTGAGCCAGAGCCCAGCGACCCCTACGATCCGACATTCCCGATGGCCGGTGAGATCCACGAGAACGTGCAGGTCCTCACCGACCTCAACGCGCTCGAGCTCGCACGCCTGATGAATGCGATGACCACCTGGATCGCCCCGGAAGAGGGCTGCGCCTACTGCCACAACCCGCAGAATCTGGCCGAAGACAGCAAGTACACCAAGCTCGTCGCGCGGCAAATGCTGAAAATGACCCGCGATATCAATGCCAATTGGCAGACGCATGTGGCCGACACCGGCGTCACCTGCTGGACCTGTCACCGCGGCCAACCGGTGCCCTCCGACATTTGGTTCGAGCACCCCGAGCCGGCGCAGCCATCGGCGCGCATCAGTGGCTGGAAAGGCGATCAGAATTTAGCCGGCGTGGCGAACAACGGCTACTCATCGCTGCCGTTCGATCCGCTGACCGCCTTTCTGAGCGAAGACAACGACATTAGTGTACAGGGCACGGAGGCATTGCCCCACGGCAACCGCCAGTCGAACAAGCAGGCGGAATACACCTACGCGCTCATGATGTACATGTCGCGGTCATTGGGTGTGAACTGTACCTATTGCCACCAGACCCGCGCTATGGGCCGCTGGGAAGAGAGCACACCCCAGCGCGTCACGGCCTGGCACGGCATCCGCATGGTGCGCGACATCAACAACGAGCACCTCGGGCCCATCGCATCCCTGTTTCCATCGCATCGACTCGGCGACACCGGCGATGGCCCGAAGGCCGCCTGCGCCACCTGCCACAAGGGCACCTACAAGCCGCTCTACGGGGAGACCATGCTCGACGACTACCCATCGCTGAGTGGCGTCCTGCCCGGGCGCCTGTCGCCCGATCCCACCGCCGGCGGCACCATCGACGTCGCCTGGGCCCCCGAGGACACCAGCCTCGCGTCCATGGAGGAGCGCCAAGCGTTCGTCGCCATGCTCACGGCGGCCGCCGAAGAGGAAGCGGCGGCGGCGCCGGCCATGGAGCCGCCAGCACCCAAAGCGGTTGCGGCGGCCGACGCCGACGCGTCAACGGCGACCACCGACGGCACACCCGCCACCGGTGCGCAAAACGCCGCTGCGCCCGCTACTACGCAGGGCACAGGCACCATCGTCGCGGCACTGGGTAGCCTGGCTCAGCCGAGTCGCGACACCACGGCCGAGGCCACGGCGCTGCCGAAGTGGCAGGGCCTCTGGCGCTGGTGGCAACCACCCGCAGGCGTCAGCGCCGAGGAAGCCAAGCAGCGCGCCAAAGCCGCCGGTATCGACACCACCCTGGGGGTGGATCGCGCCCTGGCCTCGGTGTTCGCCGGGGCTGCCACACCCAGCGCCACCGGGGATGCCGGTGCTGCCGACAGATGGCAAGGCTGGCGGCGGCTGCTGCCCGGCCGCGAGCAGCCGGACGGTGGCCTCGCGGTGGACGCGCTGGCACTGGAGAACATGTCCGTCGCCGAGATCCAAACGCTGCTGGCCGACTTGAGCACCAAGCTCGAGAGCCTACGCGTGGACCTCGATACCGCCGAGTACCAGGCGCAGAGCATGGAAGCCAGGGCCCCGGAGGATGCGGCACCGATGCCGACGGTCGCCCCCACCCCGGCACCGGCGGAGATTCCGGCGGCGGCGCCGGTGCAAGATACCGGCGATACGCCCACCACCGACGGGCCCACGGCAACCGCAGCCGCCGAGGCCGGCGGCGAAGCAGCCGCCGGCGATGAAGCCGCCGCGGCCGCCGGCGCCGAAGTCACGGCCGAGGCCGATCTCGCGGCAGCACCTGCAGCCGCAGTGGAGCCGGACGCGACCGCCGATTCCGACACGGTGCCGCTGGCGACCGAAGTCGCGGCCGCGGCCGACGGCGCCGCCGTGGAGGCGGAGACAACCGCGGTGGCGGCGCGCAGCGACGAGCTGGAAGCCCACGCCGAGGCGCTCGCCGCCGAGGTGGAGACGCTGCGAGG
>AACY020299006.1_pt1 | contig 10476 bp, 9 predicted proteins | sample 267378 | NCBI WGS metagenome assembly AACY02 (sample SAMN02954345, study PRJNA13694) | marine metagenome | biome: aquatic; feature: ocean; material: water; isolation source: isolated as part of a large dataset composed predominantly from surface... | reverse complement strand
TTCAGCGACCGGCGCACCATGATCGCGAAGGCGAGCCCGATCAGCGCCATGCCCGCCGCGTCCGTCCGGCTGACGCTCTCCCCGAGCAGCGCCCAGGCCAGCGCGACCGAGAAGAACGGGTTGACCCGCTTCACCGCCGAGGCCCGCGTCGCGCCGAGGCGCTGGATCGACTGGAACACCAGCGCCCGCCCGAGCGCCATCACGAACAGCCCCGCCAGCCCGAACCACAGCAGCGCCTCCAGCAGCCGCGGATCGCCCGACGCGGGCAGCTCCCCGCCCTCCGCCGTCATCCAGATCGTCGCGGCGACCACCGCCGTGATGACGACGGAGAGCGTCGCCCCCTTGTCGCCGACCTCGCCCTTGGCCTTCACGATCGCGATGTTGCCCGTCGCGAAGCAGCAGGCCGCGAGAAAGGCGTATGCCGCTCCCAGCCAGCCGCCGAGCCCTGCGTCGTCCATCCCCGTCCCTGCCGCCGGTCCGCGCCGATGCGCGCCTCGTTTCGGGGACCGTGGCACGTTTCGGCCGAACAGTCCAACATGCGGGACGTCGTTCCGCCATGACGAACGCATGGCCGCACGGCCGCGAGGCCGCGACGCCCTCCCGGCTGGAGCCCGGCCCGCTTCGGCCGTAGAAGAAACGCCATGGAGATCGGCGCCTCCCTCCGCCTCGCGGCCATCCTCGCCGCCGACGTCGTCGGCTATTCGCGCCTGATGGGCGCCGACGCCGCGGGCACGCTGGCGGCGCTCCGGAGCCTGCGCGAGACCGTGCTCGCCCCGGCGATCGCGGCCGAGGGCGGAACCGTCGTCAAGACCGCCGGCGACGGCTGGATCGCCGCCTTCGAAAGCGCCGGCGGCGCGGTGCGCTGCGCGCTCGCCGCGCAGGCGGCGCTGGCCGGGGACGGCGCGATGCGGCTGCGCATCGGCGTGCATCTGGGCGACGTCGCGCGCGAGGACGGGGACGTCTGGGGCGACGGCGTCAACGTCGCGGCGCGGCTGGAAGCCGTGGCGCCGCCCGGCGGCGTCGCGATCTCCGACGCCGTCCGCTCCAGCCTCGACGCGCGGCTCCGCGACCGCTTCGAGGACGCCGGCCCGCGCCGGCTGAAGAACATCTCGGGGCCGGTGCGGATCTGGACCCGCGGCGGCCCGCCCGGCCCCGGCGCCGAGCCGCTCGCCGAAGACGCGCCCCTCGCGGTCGCCGTGGCGGGTTTCGACGCCGCGGGCGGCGCGGCCGACCTCGCCGCCTTCGCCGACGCCCTCGCCGACGACGTCGCCGCCGCGCTGTCGCGCTACCGCTGGCTTCAGGTCGTCGGGCCGGAGGGGCCTGCGCGCTATCGCGTGGCCGGCGCGGTGCGCGCGGCGGGCGGGCGGCTCCGGGTCGCCGCGCATCTGACGGCCGCGGAGGACGGGCTGCGGGTCTGGTCCGACCGCTGGGACCGCGACGCCGCGGACCTCTTCGCCGCGCAGGACGAGATCGCGCCCGCCGTCGTCGCGCGCGTCTGCTCGGAGGTCGACGCCCACGAAAAGGCGCGCCTGCGCGCCCGCCCGGCGGAGACGCTGTCGGCGCGGGAGCTCGCCGTTCTGGCGAACCAGCTCCTCTCGACGGCTGATCCCGCGCGCTTCGAGGAGGCCGAGGCGCTGATGGCGCGCGCGGTCGCGCGCGCGCCCGACGACCCGACGATCCGGGTTCAGGAGGCGCTCGTGGCGTATCTCATGGCCCTGTCGGCGGTCCGGCCGCCTCAGGCCTCGGCGCGGGCCGCGCTCGCGATGGCGCGCCGGGCGGTCGACCTCGATCCCCGCCTCGCCAACGGGCACGGGCTGATCGCCGCGATCCACGGGCTGCTCGGGGAGTTCGACCGCGCGCTCGACGCCGCCGCCCGGGCGGAGGCGCTGAACCCCAACGCCTGGGGCGCGCCGCATGGCCGGGCCATCGCCCGCGCCTTCGCGCCCGCCGAGATCGTGTCGGACCCCGCGGCCCATGCCGCGGCGCTGATCGCCGACGCCGACCGCACCCTGGCGATGGCGCCGCAGACCGCCTATCGCGCAGGCCATCTGACCCACGCCGCGCTCGGACGGCTGCTGCGCGACGCCGACGGCGACCTCTCCGAGGCGGTCGCCGCCCTCGACCGCGCCGCGACCGAGCCCGGCGCGTCCTGGCATCCGAGCCTGTTCCTCGCGCTCGCCGAACTGCGGCGGGACCATGAGGCCGCCGCCCGCGCGCGGGTGGCGGACGCGCTGTCGATCCATCCCGGGCTGACGGCGCGCGGGGTGGACGCCCTCTTCGCGGGACGCCATGTCACGCAGGTCTGGGCCGCGGAATTCGCGCGGCTGTCGGAACTCGGCCTGCCCGACGGTTGACAGCGCTGGGTCCTCGCGTCTAGCTCAGCGGAATGGCGTTCCTTCAAACGGAACAGGTGGCGATGGACGGGGCCGAACCCGACGGGCGGGGCGAGGACGGGCGGGGGCGGACCCGCCTCTCTTCGGTCGCGACCGCGATCCGGCTCCTGAAGGCGTTCGGCGTCGAGGACCGGGAGCTCGGGATCAGCGAGCTCGCCAAGCGGATCGGCGTCTCCAAGAGCACCGTCCACCGCCTCGCCTCCACCCTCCTCTCCGAAGGCCTGCTGGAGCAGAACCCCGAGACCGACCGCTACCGCCTCGGCGTCGCCCTGTTCACCCTCGGCACCATGGTCCGCCGCCGCATGGACCTGACCGCGGAGGCGAAGATCCACCTGATCGAGCTGCGCGCCGAGGTTCAGGAGAACGTCCGCCTCGCCCATCTCGACGGCGACAAGGTGCTCTACGTCTATGATTTCGAAAGCCCCCAGGCGGTGCGCCTGCGCTCGCAGACCGGGCTCACCAAGCCCGCCTGGTGCACCGCGGAAGGGCTCGTGCTGATTGCGACGGGCGACGCCTCGGCGCGCGCGCGCGCGCTCGCCGGCCCCTTTCCGCCGGCCGGACCCAACGCGCCGCGCGACGCGGCGTCGGTCGCGGTGCGGCTCGACGAGGTGGCGCGGCAGGGCTGGGCCTTCGAGGACGAGGAATCGGAAGTCGGCATGCGCTGCGTGGCCGCGCCGATCCGCGCGGGCGACGGGCGGGTGATCGCCGCGATCTCGATCGCGGGCCCGCGGGCGCGCATCCGCAAGCGCTCCGTGCCCCAGCTCGCCGCGCGGCTGACCACGGTCGCGCAGGAGATCTCCGCCCGCTTCGGCTGGCGCGGCTAGGACCGGGCGACGCTCGCCGCGAGACGCGGGCGCGCCGAAGGAGACGGACAGGGAGGGGTCATGCCCCGCATCGAGATCGAGGGCGGACCAGCCTTCGACTGCGCGCCCGACGACACCATCCTGCGCGCGGCGCTGCGCGCCGGCCTCGGCGCGCCCTACGCCTGCAACGTCGGCGCCTGCGGCAACTGCCGCTTCGAGCTGAAGTCGGGCGAGGTCGCCCATCTCCGCGAGGACCCGCCCGCCTGGACCGACCGCGACCGCAAGCGCGGCCGCTGGCTCGGCTGCCAGGCGAAGCCGCTGACCGACTGCGTGATCAAGCTGCGCCAGGACCCGGAGACGGTCCCCGCGCATCCCCCCGCGAAGCGCCGCGCGCGCCTCGCCGCGGTCGAGGCGATCACGCACGACATCAGCGAGTTCCGCTTCGAGATCGAGGGCGACGACGGCTTCCGCCCCGGCCAGTACGCCCTGATCGAGCCCGACGGCGTCGAGGGCGGCCGCGCCTACTCCATGTGCAACCTGCCCGGCGAGGGCGCCTGGGCCTTCCAGATCAAGCGCGTCCCCGGCGGCGCCGCCACCGGCGCGTTGTTCGACGCCATGAAACCCGGGGACGCGCTCACGCTCGACGGCCCCTACGGGACGGCCTTTCTGCGCGAGGAGGCGCCGCGCGACCTGCTGCTGGTCGCCGGCGGATCGGGCCTCTCGCCGATGGTCTCCATCGCCCGCGCCGCCGTCGCCTCCCCCGCGCTCGAGGGCCGCGCGATCCGCTTCTTCTACGGCGGCCGCGCCCCGCGCGACCTCTGCGCCGAGGGGCTGCTGGAGGGGCTGCCCGGCTGGGGCGGCCGCCTCACCTGCGTCTCCGCGATCTCCGAAGCGGCGGCGGGCTGGGACGGCCGGCAGGGCTTCATCCACGACGTCGTGCGCGAGGGCCTGGGCGACGCCCTGCCCGACCACGAGATCTACTTCGCCGGCCCCGCCGTCATGGCGACCGCGATGCAGACCATGCTCCATGAGGCCGGCGTCCCGGCCGCCCGGCTTCATTTCGACGAGTTCTACTGATGGCCCTGCCGCTGACCCTCGCCTGCTGGGACTACGACCGCGTCCGCCCGCTGATGGACGGGCGGGTGCGCGTCGCGGGCGCCGACCTGACCTTCCTGCCCTTCATCGTGGAGGAGACCTTCTTCCGGATGCTGCGTCACCGGGAGTTCGACGTCTCCGAGCTCTCGATGTCCTCCTACGTCGTGTCGCTGACGCGCCCCGAGCGCCCCTTCGTCGCGATCCCGGTCTTTCCGAGCCGCTTCTTCCGCCATTCCTGCGTCTATCTGAACGCGAACAGCGGAATCCGCGAACCGAAAGACCTGATCGGGAAGCGCGTCGGCGTGCCGGAATATCAGATGACCGCGCCGGTCTGGATCCGCGGGATTCTCGCTGACGAATACGGCGTGCCGGTCGACTCGGTGACCTACGTCACCGGCGGGGAGGAGACGCCGAACCGCGAGGAGAAGCTGAAGCTCGACCTGCCCCCGAACATCCGCGTCGAGCGCATCGGCCCCGACCAGACCCTCGCGCAGATACTGAAGACCGGCGAGATCGACGCGCTCCACACGGCTCGCAAGCCCTCGACCTTCGACGGAGAGACGGTGACGCGGCTCTTCCCCGACTTCGTCCCCGTCGAGCGCGAATACTTCCAGCGCACCGGGATCTTCCCGATCATGCACGTCATCGCGATCCGCCGGGAGGTCTACGAGGCCAACCGCTGGATCGCCATGAACCTCTTCACCGCCTTCCGCGAGGCGCAGGCGCTCGCCTACGCCGACCTGCGGGAGACGGCGGCGCTCAAGACCATGCTCCCCTGGGCGAACGCCGCGGTTGAGGAGGCCGACGCGCTGATGGGCGCGGATTTCTGGCCCTACGGCCTCGAGCCGAACCGCACCACGCTCGAGACCTTCCTGCGGTATCACCACGCGCAGGGGCTCTCGAACCGGCTGGTGAGCCCGGAGGAGATGTTCGCCCCCGAGACGCTGGAGCGGTTCGTCATATGAGGCGTGGCCTCGAAGGGCGGCGCGCAGCGGCGCCCGCAGCCCGTGCGACCAGCACGGGCCGCGCCCGACCCTCCCCGCGGGAGGGCGCGTTGCAACGGCTCAAGAAGCGCAACAGTCGCAGCGGCTGGCTCCATAAACCGCGCGCGCTCCGAGCGAGGCGCTCCCACCCAGGGTCGGGCGCGGCCCTCATCGCGTCGCGCGACCCTCTGACGGCAAGGGATTCCCAGGCATGCCCGACAAGGTGACCCTCCCCCAGCTCCACGCCATGAAGCGCGAGGGCCGCAAGATCGTCGGCGTCGTCGCGTGGGACGCCCATATCGCCCGCATCGCCGACCGCGCGGGCGTCGACCTGATCTCCGTCGGCGACACCGTCGGCGCGAATCTCTGGGGCCACGACAACCCGCTCGAAGTCACGATGGACGAGATGGTGACGGTCGCGAAGGCCGTCCGCCGCGGAACCTCCCGCTGCCTCGTCTCGGTCGACTACCCCTTCGGCCCGCTTCAGGAGGGGACGGCGGAGGCCGTCCGCGCCGCCATCCGCTTCGTGAAGGAGGCGGGCGTGGACATGGTGAAGCTCGACGGCGCCGCGGACTATCCGGAGGCCGTCACGGCGGTCGCCCGCGCCGGGATCCCCGTCTTCGCCCAGTTCGGCCTGACGCCCCACACCGCCCTCAAATACGGCCTCGACTACGCCAACCAGGAGGGCAAGGCTCTGCCGCCCGAGATGACCGAGGCGCTGGTCGAGGAGGCGAAGATGCTGGAGGCCGCGGGCGCCTCGGTGCTCGACTTCACCAATTCCGGCCCGGTCGCTGGCCCAAGGGTGGCCGAGGCCGTCGGCATCCCCGTCCTCGGCGGTTTCGGCGGCGGCCCCTGGCTCGACGGGCGGGTGCGGATGGCCCACGCCGCCATCGGCTACGGCGCCCAGTGGCTCGACAGCTCCGCCGAGAGCTACGCCAACGTCGCGAAGATCACCCATGACGCGCTGACGGCGCTGGCCGAGGACGTCCGCGCCGCCCGCCAGATCAAGGGCTCCAAGCCCGCCACCTTCGGAGGCTGACGCCGATGCCGACCGCCGAGATCGACGGGATCGCCACGCGCTACGAGGTCGTGGGCGACGGCCCGCCGCTGCTGATGTACGCCCCCGGCGGCTTCGACGCGACGGTGGAGAAATGGAGCGACCTCGGCGTCTACGCCCGGATCAGGCTGCTCGACCACCTGCCGAAATCCTATCGCTGCATCCTGTTCGACCGCCGAGAATGCGGCCTCTCCGGCGGGCGCGTCGAGCCCGTCTCCTGGGCCGACTACGTCGCACAGGGGCGCGGGCTGCTCGACCATCTCGGCGTCGAGAAGGCGCATCTGATGGGCGGCTGCATGGGCGTCTCGCCGGTCGCGGCCTTCGCCGTCGCCCATCCCGAGCGGGTGCTCTCGGCGGTGCTCTACTGGCCCGTGGGCGGCCCGAAATACCGCATCAACGGCCACATGCGCTTCGCCCGCCACCTCGCCTTCGTCGAGGAGAACGGCCTCGACGGCGTGCTGTCGCTGGTCAAGTCCACGACCGACGGCTTCGGCAAGGACCCGCGCGGCGGCCCGTGGTGCGCGCCGCTGCGCACCGACCCCGCCTTCGCCGAGGCCTACGCCGCGCTCGACCCCGCCCGCTACAAGCTGACGGTCGGGCGCATGATGCGCGGGCTTCTCGACCGCGACACCGCCCCGGGCGCCGAGCCCGAGGACCTGATGGCCTGCGACGTCCCGGCCCTCGTGGTCCCCGGCGCCGACGCCGCGCACGCGACCTCGGCCGCCCGCTACCTCGCCGAATGCCTCCCCAACGCGGACTACTGGGACCAGCCGGTCGCGGACCAGACCGAGGCGACCGCGCCGACCCGCATCCTCGACTTCCTCGCCGCCGTCTGAGCCTCCCGCCGCCTTGTGAGGAAGCGCACGGCGGCGCGTCCGCCCCGGCGCCATGATCCCTCCAGTCGCGACGATGGGCCCAGGGACGACTCCCGCTTGGCCCGGCCACGCCGCGACGCGTGCGTGGGTGGCTTTCCGGGCGACGATTTGCGGCCCGCATTCATGTCCGATCGCTCGGGAGACGCTCCGATGTCGACGCTTTTCGAATGCTGGAACGGCTGCGTTCCCCGATGGGACGGCTGGAATCCGCCGAGTTTCGACTTCCAGACGCCGACCACGGACTGGTCGGTCATTCAGTTCTTCCAGTTCAGCGCCGGGATCGCCGAAGTCATGACCCGCGCCCAATGGGTGCTGAACATGGGCGGGCAGGTCTTCGACGTGCCCGATCTGGCGCCGCAGGAGGTCGAACTCGCGCTCGCGAACGTCCGGGCGCGGATGGGCTACGCCTTCGTGACGGTCCCTTTCGCCGTTCCCGGACCGATGGGCGTCCAGACGCTGCCGGTCGGACGCTGGGTCAGCCTCTGGACGGGCCGCGCCGACGTCTTCACGCCGTTCCACGGCGCGCAGTTCGGACCGGTTCTCATCCCGCCGCAGCCCGCCTTCCGGCCGCCGACGCCGGCGGCCCCGCTCGCCTTCGGGCCGGGTCCGGGCGGCGGCGCGCAGGCCTCGGGCGGGGGCGAGACTCTGAAGAACCTCGCGACCCTCGTCAGCGGCTGCGCGACCATCCTCCAGGTCTTCAACGAGTGGGCGTGACGGGCGGCGCGGCGGCCGCCTCCGTCGGCGGATCAAGGTTGACGACAGGTTGAAAGCCTATTCCGAGTCTTTCAGGCGCCATACGCTTGGCCGACGCGGAGCCGACGCATGGCCGACCGGCGCCCGACGCCTCCGGCGCGCCTTTCCGTTCATGAATCCGTAAACGCGCCGGCCCGGCGCCGCCTCGATCCGGTCACTCGCCGTTCACGAACTCAGCCCACCAAAGCCCGCGTCTCGGGGTCGAACAACGCCTCCACGTCCACCGGGCGCTTCACGATCCCCTGCCGCAGCGCATGGCCCGCCAGCGCCTCCAGCGTCGCCCGGTTCGGCGCGATCCCATAGGGCAGCGGGTCGCCGGTCTCGGTCATCACCGCGCGCATGGTCCGGTCCGCAGCCGTCTCGCCGCCCTCCAGCGGCCCTGCGCGCAGCGCCTCGAGATAGCGCCGCTTCGACTCGGCGAAGGCCTCGAACAGGCGCGGCCCGAGCCCCGGATTGGCCGCCAGAACCTCGTCGCGCACCACCACGAGATGATTGATCGGCCAGACGCCCGTCTCCCGCAGCGCCGTCAGCCCCGCCGTCATCGGCTCCGCGACCAGCGGCCGGACGCCGGGACCCTCCGCGTCGACGCCCACCGCCCCGGCGAGGTCGCCCGCCGCCAGCATCTCCGCGACGTCGCGCCCTTCGGGCACTGGGGTCACGTTCGCCGGCCGCTCCCAGGTCGCCACATGCTCGTCGCCCGACAGCACCCACTCGACCGTCGAAAGGTCGACCCCGTGCTCGGCCTCCAACACGCCGCGCGCCCAGACCCCCGTGGTCACGGTGAAGCCGCGGTTCACCCCGACCCGCTTTCCCTCCAGATCCTTCCCCGAGCGCACGCCCGCCGCCTCGTTGATCAGGATCGCGCCGTGGTGGAACGCCCGCACCAGAAACACCGGCAGCGCCGTGAACCGCGCCCCATGCTCCTTCGCGCAGACATAGGTGGTCAGCGCCATCTCGCAGACGTCGTAGGCGTTCTCCCGCACCATGCGCCGGAACGCCTTGATGAGCGGGTTCACCTCCTCCCAGGCGAGCTCGACGCCCTCGACGGGAATCTCCCCGTCCTTCAGGGCTCGGTTGGCGCCGGTGGTCCGGCTGACGGCGGTGAGTGTGAGCGGGGCCATGCCGATCTCCTTCCCCAGACAAGCGTATTCCGTTCAGCAGCAGGCGAGGCCCAGGTCGTCCTCGTCGAGCAGCGCGGGCTTCAGCCACGCGAAGGGGATGTCGTCCTCCGCCACCTCGGGCAGCGGCTTGAACACCTTGAAGCGATAGCGCGTCCCCTCCGCGTCCCAGAACGCCACCACCGTCTCGACCGGCGGGCATCCGGGCACGGGGCACGCCACCTCCGCGGCCAGCGCCATCGCGCCGAGGCCGAGGCCGAAGCGGGCGCGCGTCCACGCCTCCACCCGCGCCTGCGCCTCCGCCCGCCGCCGAACGTTGCCGAACATCGAACCTCCCGCGTTCCTCCTAACAGTCGCCCGCCCGGCCGGCGTCAGGCGCATTCGCTAGAGGGGTCAGCGTCCCCGCATATTGGACACCCTCCACCCGCCCCGCGAAACTCCGCCTCACATGTGGGAATTGCCTTTGGGAGCGGACGGCATGGGCGAGACGGTTGCGGCGATGGTGCGGACGGGCCCCGAGACGCTCGAACTCCGCGAATACCCCATGCCCGACGTGCCGGAGGACGGCGCCCTCGTGAAGATGGAGGTCGCAGGCATCTGCGGCACCGACGTCAAGATCTACTCCAAGCCCACGGTCGGCGAGCCCGTCATCATGGGCCATGAGAACATCGGCTACATCGCGAAAGCGGGGCGCAAGTTCGAGGAGATGAAGGGGGTCAGGGAAGGCGACCTCGTCTTCGTCGAGCACTACGTCCCCTGCTTCCAGTGCGAATGGTGCCACAAGGGCGAGTATCGGCACTGCGACGCGACCGACTGGCGCTACAACAAGGACGCGATCCGCTACGGCTACACCACCGCCACGCGCCCCCCGCACCTTTGGGGAGGCTTCGCGCAGTACATGTACCTCCCTTGGAACGCGGTGGTGCACAAGGTGCCGGCGGGCGTGTCGCCGGAACTCGCCGGCGTCGTGACGCCGATGGCGAACGGCATCGAATGGGGTCTGTTCGACTGCGGCGTCGGCTACGACAGCCACGTGCTGATCCAGGGGCCGGGCCAGCAGGGGCTGAGCTGCGTCGTCGCGTCGAAGCAGGCCGGCGCCTCGCTGATCATCGTCACCGGCACCACGAAGGACCGCGCGCGCCTCGAAGTCGCCCAGCGCCTCGGGGCGGACTATGTCATCGACGTGAAGAAGGAAGACCCGCTCGAACGGATCAACGAGATCACCGGAGGCCGCGGCGTGGACGTCTCGCTCGACTGCACGGCGGGCGCGGGCACGATCCCGATCCTGCTCGGCATCGAGGCGCTGAAGCGCAAGGGCGGCACGCTGCTCCTGCAGAACGAGATCGCCGAGTTCCCCAACTTCCCCGTCGGCCGGGTCGGCGTGAAGTTCATCACGATC
>AACY020534658.1_pt1 | contig 10477 bp, 12 predicted proteins | sample 267378 | NCBI WGS metagenome assembly AACY02 (sample SAMN02954345, study PRJNA13694) | marine metagenome | biome: aquatic; feature: ocean; material: water; isolation source: isolated as part of a large dataset composed predominantly from surface... | reverse complement strand
GGCAGGCCTGCGGCGGCCAGCACGGCGGTGACAGGCCAGTCGCCCTGCAGCACGGGCGCCCACTCCAAAGCCAGGGTGCCGGCCACCATCCAGGGGATCAGGGCTGCAGCGCGGGCCGTGCCCAACCGCACCACCGGCGAGCGCTTGCCATGGGCCGCATCCTCCTCCACCTGATGAAAGTGGGAACAGAAGAGCACCAGGGTGGTGGCCAGGGCAGGGCCGGCGCCCAGGCTCAAAGCCGTTCCCCAGGGCACCGCTTCAGCTTCACTGGCACCAGCACCGGCTGGAGAGAGCACAAGCAGGGCTGCCGCCGTCGCGAACGGACCGAACGCCAACCAGCAGAGTGGTTCCCCCAGCCCCAGATAACCCAGCCGAAATGGAGGCCCCTGGTAGAGATAGCCCAGGCCGCAGCTCAGCAGCACCAACACGAGCACGGCAGGACTGCTGCGCCAGGCCAGGGCCAGCATCAGCAACAGTCCGCTGAGCAGAGCGCCATGGGCGAGCCGGCGCACCGGACGGCGCCGACCGAGCAAGGCCACCACCGAATGGGGTTTGGCCACGGTGTCGACCCCGGTGTCGGCATCAAACAGGTCATTGCTGAGGTTCTCCCAGAGGAGCAGGAGCACCGCCGCAACCAGAAAGCCGAGAAACTGGCCCCAGCGCACCGTCTGGGCACTACCGAGACGCCAGCCCGCCGCCAGCACCACCGGCATCACGGCCACCGAATACATCGGCCATTTGATGGCGGCTTTCCACAAGCGCCGGCGATCGCCTGCAGGGGCGTGAAGGGATGCAACAGCCTGGCGATCTGGCATGGACTGGACCCCTGAGGCCCGCATGAAGGCCCATACATTTGAGCAGCATCCCTTTCCCTGCCGCCCGGATGACGGCCGCGCCCGCCAATCCCCACGCTGTGAGCAGCTTCAGCGATCTGCTGGATCAGGCCCTGACGGCCTGGCGCGGGCGTCAGGGGGAGGAAGGGGTGGTCAGCCTGGCTCTGCCGCTGCATGGGGTCGATCCCCTGCTCCAGCTGCCGTTACTGAGCGCCGCCGATCCGTTCCGCTTCCTCTGGGACAGCGCCCCCGGCCTGAGCCTGGCCGCAGCTGGGCGCTGCCATCACCTCGACCTGGCTGGCCCGCGTCGGTTTGAACTCGCCCAGCGCTTCAGCGACACAACCCTGGCGCGGATTCTGGATGCAACGCCGGAGGCCCCGGCGCAGGCGCGCTCACGGATCCTGCTGGCCTTCGCCTTTTTCGAGAGCAACAGCGAGCAGCAGCCCAGGCCCTCCATGCCCTCGGTTCAGGCGGTGCTGCCCCGCTGGCAACTCAGTCGCCATGGCCGCCAGGGCTGGCTGCGATTGCATGGCAGCGTCAGCCAGAGCGCCGATGTGCGCCACCTGGCGGAAATGCTCTGGCAAATGGCGCAACAGCTGGAGCAGTGTCGTCATGCCCCCTTGCCCGCGTGGTCGACCGCCATCAGTGGCACCACCACCCCTGGAGCCTGGCAAGAGCGCTATGCACCGGCTCTGCGCCGAGGCCTGGATCTGGTGAATGGGGGCGATCTGCACAAACTGGTGCTGGCGGTGCGCCAGTCGATTCAGCTCCGGGCCCCGCTCGACCCCCTGCCGCTCCTGCAGCGTCTGCGGCAGCAGCAGGCCGGCAGCTGCCGGTTCCTCTGGCAACGCAACAGCGACGACAGCTTCTTCGGCGCCTCGCCCGAGCGGTTGCTGTGCCTGCGCAGCGATCAGCTGCGCAGCGATGCCCTGGCGGGGACAGCGGGCCAAGGCGATCGCGGTGATGCCCTGCTCCGTTCCGATAAAGATCGGCGCGAGCACGAGCTGGTGGTGCAGGCGATCACCGACCACCTGCGCGCCCAGGGGCTCAGCCCCCGCAGGCCGCGCCGCCCCCAGCTGGCGCGCCATGGCCAACTGGTGCATCTCCACACCCCGATCACGGCCGCTGCCGCTGGGCGGGCACCGCTTGCTCTCGCGGAAGCCCTTCACCCCACACCCGCCGTTGCCGGCCTGCCGCGGCGGGAGGCGATCAGCTGGCTGCGCAGCCTGGAGCCTTTTGAACGCGGGGGTTATGCGGCTCCGATCGGCTGGATCGACAACGCCGGCGATGCCGATCTGCGCGTGGCCATCCGCTGCGGCCATGCCAATGGCTGCCAGCTCGATCTCACCGCCGGGGCCGGGCTCGTGCGCGGTTCGGTGGCGGAACGGGAGCTCCAGGAAGTGGGCCTCAAGCTCACCGTGCTGGCCGATCAGCTGGAGCTTCAGGCCGTTCCGCTCGCCACCTGAGCCTGAAGCCGTTCGATCACCTGATCGGCAAGGGGTTGATCCATCAGTCGCTCCACCTCGCGGATGCCGGTGGGGCTGGTGACGTTGATCTCACTGAGCATGCCGCCGATCACATCAATCCCCACGAAGAACAGCCCCTCGGCACGCAGCGATGGGGCCAGCGCCGCACAGATGTGCCGCTCGCGCTCGCTCAGTTCCGTGGCTTCAGGATGGCCCCCGACTGCGAGATTGCTGCGGAACTCCCCCTGTTTCGGGCGGCGATTGACGGCGCCGAGCGGTTCACCATCCACCAGCAGAATCCGCTTGTCACCGTCGCTGACCTGGGGCAGGAAGCGCTGGGCCATCACCGGCAGGCGTTCCTGCTCAGTGACCAATTCCAGGAGCGCCCCGAGACCAGGGGCATCCGCCGCCACCCGAATCACACCCAGACCGGCTCGACCGCCGAGGGGTTTGAGCACGATGTCGCCCTGCTCCTGGGCAAAGGCCGTTAATTCGGCCACACGACCGGCCACCAGGGTGGGAGCCATCCAACGGCTGAAGCGGAGGGCGCCGAGCTTTTCGTTCCAGGCCCGCAGGGACGACGGACGATTGAGCACACGCACACCCGCCCGCTCCGCCACCTCCAACAGATGGGTGGCGTAGAGATAGGCCTCATCCACCGGCGGATCCTTCCGCATCCAGATCACACTGAAACCTTCGAGGGGGAGGCGCTCGAGAGCGCCGACCTCGAGCCATGGCTCCGGCTGGACCATCGCCGCCATCGCAATCGGGGCATCGCCCATCGCGATCAGATCGGCGGGCGTGCAGGCCCAGAGCTCATGGCCAGCTCTGGCGGCGGCCTGCATCAGGGCCGCCGTGGAATCTTTGGCTGGATTGATGCGCTGGAGCGGATCCAGCACGAACAGGTGACGCATGGAGGGGAGCGTCAGGCGGCGCCGGCGAGCAGGGCGTCGAGCTCTCCGGCCCGTTCCATCGCATGCAGATCGTCGCAACCGCCGATGTGGCGATCGGCGATGAAAATCTGCGGCACGCTGCGGCGACCGTCACCGCGGGCTGCCATCGCATCGCGCGCTGGCTCGTCGCCATCAATGGCGTACTCGGTGTAGGCCACACCCTTGCGATCGAGCAGCTGTTTCGCCCGCACGCAGAACGGACAGAAACGCCAGGTGTAGATCTCAACCGCAGCCATTGGGCCCCATCACGCGACGACAATCCTATGCAGGGCTTGGCCAGGTGGTTCAGTACGGTTGCCCCAAGTGACCACGCAACCGTTGCTCGACCTCACCGACTTCAAGCGCGACCTCTCCGAGCTCACTGACCGCCTGGGCCATGCCCAGGACTGTCTTTGACGTTCCTGCACTGAAAGCAAGGCAACAGGACCTCGAACAACTGGCCTCCCAACCGGATTTCTGGGACGACCAGCAGAACGCTCAGAAGCAGATGCGCCGCCTTGACGAGGTGAAGGCCCAGCTGCAGCAATTGGAGCAATGGCGAGGAGCGATCGATGACGCCCAGGCCACCCTGGAGCTCTACGACCTCGAACCTGACGACGACATGCTCAGCGAGGCCCAGGAGGGTCTCACCAAGCTGCGCCATGCCCTCGACCGTTGGGAGCTGGAACGGCTGCTGAGCGGCGAGTACGACAAAGAAGGCGCCGTGCTCTCGATCAATGCCGGCGCTGGCGGCACCGACGCCCAGGACTGGGCCCAGATGCTGCTGCGCATGTACACGCGCTGGGCCGAGGATCAGGGCATGAAGGTGAGCGTGGATGAACTCTCCGAAGGGGAGGAAGCGGGCATCAAGAGCGCCACGATCGAAATTGATGGCCGTTACGCCTATGGCTATCTGCGCAACGAGAAAGGCACACACCGGCTCGTGCGCATCTCACCGTTCAACGCCAACGACAAGCGCCAGACCAGCTTCGCTGGCGTGGAGGTGATGCCCAAGCTGGAGGAGGAGGTCGACATCGACATTCCAGACAAGGATCTGGAAGTCACCACCTCCCGCTCCGGTGGCGCCGGTGGACAGAACGTCAACAAGGTGGAAACAGCCGTGCGGATCCTGCACATCCCCACCGGTCTGGCCGTGCGCTGCACCCAGGAACGCTCCCAGCTCCAGAACAAGGAAAAAGCGATGGCCCTGTTGAAGGCCAAGCTGCTGGTGATCGCCCAGGAACAGCGTGCTGCCGAGATCGCCGACATCCGCGGCGACATCGTCGAAGCGGCCTGGGGCAACCAGATCCGCAACTACGTGTTTCACCCCTATCAGATGGTCAAGGATCTGCGCACCCAGGAGGAGACCACCGATGTGCAGGGGGTGATGGATGGCCATCTCGATCCCTTCATCCAGGCCCTGCTGCGCCAGGGTGTGGACAGTCCCGGACGCGATGAGGACGGCTGAACCATGCCTGACGAATCCCAGCCCACGGCGCCGACCCCCTCCTCACCGCCACCCAGCTTCGTGAAGCAGGCGATGCGAAACATGGTGCGCAAGGGACGCCAGAGCCTGGTGCACTTCGGCCTGACCGCCGTAGGCTTCCTCGGCTTCATCCTTCTGGTCGCCTGGCTGGGGCGCCCCACCCTGCCGCAATGACCCCAGGGTTCGAGCTTGACCTGGCCTTTGAGCCTGCGCCGGCAGGCCTGATCCCGGAACCCGGTGACCCTGAGACGCTGGCACGGCTCAGCGCTCCGGCCCCCTGGATGGCCGATCTTTCCGCCTGGCTCACCCTGTTGTGTGCCGACACCGAGCTGACCTGCCCCGGGCCGGTGCGCACGGCCCAGGCGATCAGCCTCGGGCTCCAGTTCTGTGACGACGCCACGATTGCCGCCCTCAACGGCACCTGGCGCCACAAACCCCAGGCCACCGATGTGCTGTCCTTCGCCGCCCTCGACGGGGACGGACCGATACCTGACGCTCCCTGCGTGGAACTGGGAGACATCATCGTTTCAGTCGACACCGCCCGTCGCCAGGCCAGGGAGCAGGGCCATGGGCTGGTGCATGAACTGCGCTGGCTGGTCAGCCACGGGCTGCTCCATCTGCTCGGCTGGGATCACCCGGATGAGGCACAGCTGACCGCCATGCTCCAGTGTCAGGAGCGTCTCCTCGCCATCAGCGGTAAGGTTCAATCCCACGGTGAGATCAGCTGTGAATCAACAGATGGGATCACTGCTGCACTCTGAGGACGACCGGACCTTGACGGACGAGCTCAGCCAGGCCAGCAGGCAAAGAGCCGCCCATCGCGGCGCCTGGCGCATCGCCGGCGACCTCCCCGCCAGCTTCCGTTATGCCGCCCAGGGCCTGGGCTACGGCTTCATCAGCCAGCGCAATTTCCGCATCCACGTGATCATCGGTGCGGTGGTGTTCGCACTCGGCCTGTGGCTGCAGCTGGCAGCCCTGCCCATGGCTGTTCTGGTGCTGACCGTGGCCGCCGTGCTCGTGCTCGAGCTGCTCAACACCGCCATCGAAGCGGTGGTGGATCTCGCGATCGGTCGTCGCTTCCACCCCCTGGCCCGGATCGCCAAGGATTGCGCCGCGGCGGCCGTGCTGGTGGCTGCGATCAGCTCCCTGCTGATCGCCCTGCTCCTGCTGCTGCCACCTCTGATGGAGCGCCTGCAGGGATAATCGACGCCATGCTTCTGGTCATCGACAACTACGACAGCTTCACCTTCAACCTGGTGCAGTATCTGGGGGAGCTGGCCGGCGAGCATCCTGTCGCCGCTGAGCTGCGGGTGGAGCGCAACGACGCCCTCAACCTGGAGCAGATTCGCGCTCTGGCTCCAGACGCGATCCTGCTCTCACCAGGCCCCGGCGATCCGGACCAGTCGGGCGTCTGCCTTGAGGTGCTGCGGGAGCTTTCACCCACGGTTCCCACCCTGGGCGTCTGCCTCGGCCATCAGGCCCTTGCCCAGGTGTACGGCGGCCGCGTCGTGCGCGCCTCAGAACTGATGCATGGCAAAACCTCCCCGGTGCTGCACGAAGGTGAAGGGGTGTTCGCCGGGCTGCCCCAACCCCTCACCGCCACCCGTTATCACAGCCTCATCGCGGATCGCGCCAGCCTGCCCGAGTGCCTGGAGGTGACGGCCTGGCTCGAGGACGGCACGATCATGGGTCTGCGCCACCGCACGCACCGCCACCTGCAGGGGGTGCAGTTTCATCCGGAAAGCGTGCTCACCGAAGCCGGTCATCAGCTCCTGGCCAACTTCCTGCGTGACGCGGAGTGATGGCGTCACCGCTGCTAACTTCCACACCCACCAGGAATCCGCTCCATGCCTGACCGTCCGATGGTTCCGGCCCTGCGGCCCGCCGCAACGCTGCTCGGTGCGGCGATGGCTTGCACCATGGCAGCGCCCGTCTGGGCTGGCGGCGTCACGATCACCAGCTATGGCCATAGCGCTCTGCTGATCAATGGCGGTGGCCAGACCGTTCTGGTGAATCCCTTCAAGGCGGTGGGATGCGCCCAGGGCCTGCGCGAACCGCGGCTGAACGCCACGGTGGTGCTGGCCAGTTCGGAGTTGCCCGATGAGGGCGCCCGCATCGCCGGCGGCACCTTTCTGTCGAAGCCCGGGTCCTATCGGGTCGGCGGCCTGAAACTGGAAGGATTCGCCGCTCCCCACGACCGCCTCGGTGGGCGACGCTTCGGGCAGGCCACGATCTGGCGATGGCAGCAGGGTGGCCTGAGCTTCGCCCATCTCGGTGGCACCGCAGCCCAGCTGAGCGGCGAAGACAAAGTGCTGCTGGGCCGCCCCGATGTGCTGATCATCGGCGTCGGGGGTGGCGCCAAGGTCTACAACGGCGAGGAAGCCGCCAAGGTGGTGAGGGAACTCAACCCCCGCCGTGTGATTCCGGTGCAATACGTGAACGGTGACGCCCCCAGCGGCTGCGATCAGGGCGGCGTCGATCCTTTTCTGGAGGCGATGGCCGGCACGGAGGTGCGCCGGGTCGGCGCCACCCTCTCCCTGCCAAGCGGCCTGGGTGACAGCACCGTGATCGATGTGATGCGTTGAGCCCCCCTCGGCGCCGTCAGTGCGTCAGCAACAGCTCAGCGATCCGACCGCGATCGATCCGCTGCAACAGAGCCAGCAACACCAACACCCTGGCCTTCTGGGGGCTGAGGTCGTCGGCAGCTAACACTCCGAGCGAGGCGTCATCCTTGCGGGCTGACACTCGGCCGTTCCCCGTGCGTGAGGACCTCACGATCAGCGGACTCGCCTGGCCGGCCTGCTGCCGCTGACGACAGGCCTCCTCCAGGGCATCGCGCTCGAAACAGGACAGCTGACCCGCCCCCGTTCCGGCCACAACCAGGGCATCAACACCGCTTTCGAGCAGACAGGCGAGCCAGGTGGCGGAAGGCTGCACATAGCCATAGAAGATCTCCACCGAAGGCCAGGCCTTCAGCTCGGGCCAGGCCTCGAGGCTGGCGCCGCGAACAGCCAAGGCCGACGCCACGGTGTGCCGATGGCTGGGTGTGCGGGTGAAGCGCACCCCCTCACCATCGACCGTGCCGAGGCGACCATGACCTGGCGAGCGGAAGGCACCGACGCCGGCACAGGCCGCTTTGGTCACCTCCCGCGCACCATGGATCACACCATCCATCACCACCAGCACACCCCGGCCCACCGCCTGCGGATCCACCGCCAGCTGCAGCGCCTGCAACAGATTCAGAGGGCCATCCGCACTGAGGGCCGTGGCCGGTCGCATCGCCCCCACCAGCACCACCGGTCGCGCATGGGCCAGGGCGAGATGCAACCAGTAGGCGGTTTCCTCCAGGGTGTTGGTGCCATGGGTGATCACCACACCCGTGAGGTCTGGATCGGCCCTGAAGGCGGCGTCGATCCGTTGCAGCAACCGGAACCAGAGTGCATGGCTCATGTCGGCGCTGTCGATGTTGGCGATCTGCTCCACCGTGAGTTCCGCCACAGCACGGGCTTCCGGAAGGGCTGCCAACAACTGTTCGCCGCTGTGCACGCCAGCGCTGTAGGTCTCGAGATCGCAACTGGAGGCCCCCGCACCAGCGATGGTGCCACCGGTGCAGAGCACCAGAAGCCGCGGGCGGGACTGGGGGGAGCGCTCGTTCATGGTCGACCAGCCCTCAGGGAAGCGAGGCCGGTGCCTCCAGGGAGACATACACCTCCCAGAAGCGCTGCATCTGCTCCAGCGTGCCGATGCTGACCCGCAGAGAGCCATCGATCTGGGGTTTGCCGGCCATCGAACGCACCAGGATGCCGGCCGTGCGCAGGTCGGCCTCCACCTCCTGAACAGACCGCTGCGGCCAGATCAGCAGGTAGTTGCCGCCAGCGGCATGGTGCTTGATGCCGTGCCGCTCGAGCATGGACACGAGCCAGTGGCGCGCTTGTTTCACTGCCGCCACATAGGCATCGGTGTAGGGCTGATCGCTCAGGGCGGCGAAGGCGGCCGTCACCGCCACGCTGTTGACGTCGTAGGGGCCGGTGACCCGACTGACGCGATCGACAACGGCGGCATGGCCGATGGCGAAACCGATGCGCAGGCCGGCCAGGCCGGCGGTCTTCGCCAGGGATCGCAGCACCAGCAGGTTGGGCATGGCCTCGAAATCAGCGATGGGGAGAACGCTGTCGCCCGTGAAGGCCTCATACAGCTCATCCACCACCACCAGCGTGTCTGGAGCGGCCGCCGCCAACTCCACCACCTGATCGGCCGCCAGGCGGGTGCCGGTGGGGTTGTTGGGATTGCAGAGCATCAAGATCCGCGGCGTCCGGCTCAGGGCCGAGCGGATCGCCGCGAATGGGAAGGCGAAACCAGGCATGCCATGCGGGATTGCCTCGATCGCCATCCCCTGCATCCCCGCACAGGGGGCGTAATACCCGAAGGTGGGGCTGGTGGTGAGCAGACCATCACCGGGGCCGCCGTAGGCATGGATCACGGCGTGAATCGCCGCATCAACACCATTGAAAATGCCGATCTGATCCGGGCGCAGGGCACAGCCCAGTCCGGCTGGGGCAGCCGCCAGATTGGCCAGCACCGCCTCCCGCAGGCCGTCGTATTCGGGATAGATGGCGATGTGATCGGAGGGAATGGCACTCAACGCCTCCAGCACCTTGGGGCTAGGGCCAATGGTGTTTTCGTTGAAATCGAGCCGCAACAAGCCGCGACGTCCTTCCAGAGGAGCGCTGTAGGCCTGCAGCCCCTCCACCTCGGGGCGGGGCTTGGGGAAGGGGGGCTGCACAGCGCTCATCAAGAGTTCAGATCGCTCCAATCGCCACGGGTGTCGCAGAGCAGGCTGGGATCCAGGGCTTGCTCCAGGCTCCAGGCCGACGAGTCCGGCAACACACGCAGGCTCAGATCCGTTTCGCGCAACACCAGATCCACCCCGGCCTCGAAACCATCGCTGACCGCGTCCTCGGCCTTGGCACGCAGGCTGGGGTTCTGCGCCAGCAGCCGGGCGATGGCGCGGCGCTGCTCACGGATGCTCAGAAACCAGCTGCGCGAGCGGCGTTCCGGCTGGAATTGCCACTTGAGCAAATGCCCGAGCAGCACCGCCAGCCGGCTGACGAGCTCCCGGTATTCCTGTCGCCCCAAGGCCTCCAGTTCCTCCTGCAGTCCATCCCAATCGAGCTGAGCGCTGTTGTGCTCGCGCAGAGCCGCACACTGCTGCTGCACCCAGCCGTAGAAATCGCGCTCGTGCAGGGAGGCGGTCACAGCCGACTGAGAGAAGCGTCACCACTCACGCTAGTCGCGGGCACGACTTACATGCGCTCGAGCGTGGCAATGCCCAACAGCCCTAGGCCGCACTTCAACGTATCGGCCGTGAGGCGGCACAGGGCCAGACGCGAGCGAAGTGTGGCCCCCTCAGCCTTGAGCACCGGCACCTGGTCGTAGAAGCGATTGAACACCTGGCTGAGTTCAAACAGGTAGGTGCAGAGGCGATTGGGCAGCAACTCCTCCTCCACCTCGGCGATCACCGCATCGAACCTGAGCAGCTCGCGCACCAGGGCCCACTCCTGCGGTTCGTTGAAGTGGAGATCCGAACCGGAGCCTGCCGCAGCACCAGCGCCCGCCGACGCAAGATCGCCCCCCTTGCGGGCGATGCCGGCGATACGCACCACCGCATAGAGCAGATAGGGCGCTGTATTGCCCTGCAGCGCCAGCATCCGGTCAAAACTGAACTGGTAGTTGGTGATCCGGTTCTGGCTGAGGTCGGCG
>AACY020295032.1_pt1 | contig 10479 bp, 8 predicted proteins | sample 267378 | NCBI WGS metagenome assembly AACY02 (sample SAMN02954345, study PRJNA13694) | marine metagenome | biome: aquatic; feature: ocean; material: water; isolation source: isolated as part of a large dataset composed predominantly from surface... | reverse complement strand
CGATGGCATGAACGCCGCCGAAGTAGGGATCAAGGTAGCTGTCGGAAACCCCGTAGCGCGGGCGCTTAAGGGAAAAGCCCGCGCGAACCAGCTCTGCAAGAAGCGCTTGGGAAAGGCCAGGCCCTTCGATAAAGGCCGCGTTTTCCGGTGTGCCATGGACCCGGTAGGCGCGCACCGCTGCCTCAATGTCTTGGGCGATATCGAGCCAGTGGCTAGTGACTTGGGCCACGGCGGGGATAATGCGCTCGCTGCCCGGGCTTCCCAGAACCAGAAGGGGCCGGCCGGCCTTGCTGACGACCGTGCCCGTCATGGAGGACAGCACCATTTCCCGAGGCTTTAGCACATAGGGGCTGCCGTCGTCTTCGAGGCGAAAGCCCTGCATGTAGTTGTTGTAGAGAAAGCCCAGGGTGGGATGGGCGACCTTCGCCCCGAAATAGCTGTCGATGCTTTGGGTGACGGCCACGACCCAACCTTCGTCGTCCACCACGGAAAAATGTGTGGTTTCCCCCTTGCCGGACCAGAGGCGGGCCGCCTCGGTTTCGGAGATCTTTTTCCCCACGTCGTCGTCGTACTCGGTGAAGCTCGGCACCGGGTCCCGAGCCCGGGTGCCGTGGGCGATGCGCATGGCCTCAAGAAGCTGAAGCTGGCGGGGTGCGCCAAGCTGCTGCCGCGGTGCGAGGGGCATTTGCTCGAGCACTTTCATGAGCTGAAGCAGCACCCAGCCGCCGAAGGGCGGGGGGAGGGTGGTGATCTCGTAGCCGCGATAGGTCGCCCGTAGCGGTTCAACGATGGCCGGCTCGGGGAAGGTGGCCAGATCTTCGGCCGTGATCCAGCCGCCGTTCGCCGCCATATCTTCGGCAATGGCCTGGGCAAGCGCGCCGCGATAGAAGTCCTCCGCGCCGGCGCTGGCGAGCCGGCGAAGGGTTTTGGCGAGCACGGGCTGGCGGAAGCGATCCCCCACGACCCAAGAGCGCCCCTCGGGATGAAGGAATAGGCGCCGCGCGGCCTCTTGCTCCGCGAGGGCCGCGCCGTAGAACTGGAAGGCCCGGGCTCGGAAGGGGCCAAGGATCACGCCCTCGTCTGCTAGATCAGCGGCAGGGGTCACCAGCTCGGCCCAGCTGAAGGCGCCACTGCCGTAGCGACGAAGGGCAAGGCCCAAGACCTTCGGCGTGGACGGGACGGAGGCGGCGCTATGGCCACGACGGAGCTGCGCCGCAGTCACCTCGGCGGGGAGCTTTGCTGGGGACCAGGTGGTGCCATGAATGACCTCCGTCACCCCCGATGGGCTGCGCACGAGCATGACCGTTTGCCCCGCCAGTCCCGACCCTGCCGGTTCGCTCACTCCCAGGGCCAGGGAAACGGCGATAGCCGCATCCACCGCACTGCCGCCGCGCTCAAGCACGGCGGCGCCGATGGCCGTGGCCTCCGGGGTGGCGCTGCTCACCACGCCCCCAGCCTGCGTCTGAGGTGCAACGGTGCTCATCACCAGAAGTAGGACGGCAAGGGGGAGCGACTTTCCGATCATGGGACGCGGGCTCCTAGAAAGGTCTCGATGGCATCGGCGCCTGCCAGCAGCTGCGGGAACAGGGCGCCGGGGTCCTTCGTAGGGGAGAAGCGCGCCAGCACCTCGGCGCCGTCGTAGTCCACGGAGGCGATGCGAACGGTGAGGCTTTCCGCCGGCATACCGAAGTCTTCCCCAGGGAGGGTGGCAACGCCTGCTTCGTTTAGCAGAGCCGTCGCCAGGGCGGCGCCGGTGGTGATGCCGCGGGCGGCTAAGGATTCCCGGTAGGGTTCGAAATCGGGAAAGAAGTAAAAGGCGCCCTCGGGGCGGGGGCAAAGAAGCTCTAAAGCCTGGAAGCGCTCAAACAAATAAGTGCTCGCTGCGCAATGAATGGCCGTGGTGGTTTCGACGAAGGCTTGGATCTCGGGCTCAAATTCGAAGGCGAGGCCAAGGCGCCAGCCCTCCGCCGCAAAGGCCTTAGAAAGCCCGGTGGTAATGATCGTCTGGGACGGGAGTACGGAGGCCATGGACGGCGCCGGGCCCCCGGCAAAGGTCACCGGGCCGTAGATCTCATCGGATAGCACGACCATCCCTTCGCGAGCGCAGATCTCTGCAAGCGCCTGGAGGTCCTCCTGCCTGTAGCACGTCCCCGTGGGATTGCCTGGGCTATTGAGGATGAGGGTTTTAGGCCCGGGATGGGCCGCGCAGGCCTCGGCAAGGGTTTCCGGGCTGAGGCGGTAGCCCGCTTCGCGGGAGGTGGACAGCCGCACGAAGGGTTTGCCGAGCAGCGCGGCTTGGGGTGCGTAGCTCACCCAGGCGGGCACGGGCACCAATACGGGGCCAGCCAAAATGGCGAGGAGATCGAAGAGGAGCTCCTTGCTCCCGGGACCGACGATGAGATTTCCCGCGGTAAGCGTATGACCCTGGCGCCGAAGAAAATTAGCGGCCGCCTCCCGGAGCTCGGGAAGGCCCTCCCCCGGCAGGTAGGCCTTTTCCTCGGCATGGGCCTTCAGGGCGGCCACCATGGGCGCGGGTACAGGGAAGGGCGATTCCCCGAAGCCAAGATGGCATACCAACCGACCTTCTCTACGCAGCGCTCGGGCGCGCTGGTTGATGGCAAGGGTGGCGGATTCCTTAACCGCTAAAAAGCGCGGGTTGATGCGATCCATGGGTCAGCCCTTTCGGCGCGGCGGGCCGGCGGCCCGATGGCTGAGCATAGGCGATTGCTTGATTGAGGTCAGGGTTTTTGCAGGGCGGAAGCGCCATGCTTCCTCATCCCCTATCGGTCATGGAGGTCGGGGAACATGAACATCGATCGCGTGGTATTTGCTTTTGCAGGCGTCATGGTGGTGCTGAGTCTTGCGCTCAGCCAGCTCCCACGGGCTTTTGCCCGCTCGCCCTCGTGCTTAAGCGGCTGGGACGACCCGTGGGGGTTGCGTTCCCCTAGACTGACAAGGAGATGCCCCCGGGGCGTGGGGGCACCCCTCTGCAGACGGCTGGGCTAGGCGCTAAAGCTTAAAAGCGCTTCTCGCGCGCCGCCGGCACCGCCCAGGAAGTGGCGTAGGTACTCCTCATAGGAGCCCATCCACATCCCTTGGGAGCGCTCCCGTCCCGCTTCCACGTCGGTCTTCGTAGACTTCATGTACCAGTTGTTGCAGCGCAACCAAACCTTGCCATCGGCGCTTGCGTTACAGCGGTCGGTCCAATCGGCGACGGCCTGCGCCGTGGGCTCCACCTCTTGCTGGCCTTGGGCCTTCATGCCGGCGACCAGTTCAGCGATGTACTTGCCCTGTTCTTCGCAAAGCAGCGTGACGTTGGTCACCGGGTTCAGGCTTTGGGGACCGATCATCATGTAGAAGTTTGGCATGTCCGCCACGTGCACGCCCCAAAGGGACTCGGGCCGGGTCATTTGCCAGTTGTTCGCTTCGTTTGCCCCGTAGCGCTCCGCTAAGGTCACGCCGTTACGGCCCGTCACGGGGAAGGGAATGTGGTTGCTGTCGAAGCCCGTGGCGTAGATCAGCACCTCGACGTCGTAGCAATCACCGCTGGCCATGCGGACGCCCGTCTCCGTGATAGCAGCCACGCCCTGGGGGTCGTCCACAAGGGTCACGTGTGGCTTGTTATAGGTGGTGTAGTAGTCGTCGATGAACAGCACGCGCTTGCAGAAAAAGGGATAGTCGGGCGTCAGCTTTTCTGCGAGCACCGGATCTTTCACCTCCCGCTTAATGCGTTCGGCGATGCCGCGGCAGATTTCCGCGTTCTCTTCTTCGTTGTGCAGGGTGTCAAAGGTGAAGGGGATCGGGGTGACCCGGGGCCCATCGTTTTGCCAATCAATAAAACGGAGGCTTTCGCTGTAGCCGCCCTTTTTGAACGCCTCGACAATTTCCGGCGGCGTGGGCTCGTCGTCCCGGGGCATGCACCAGGTAGCGGAGCGCTGGAACACCGTCAGCGTTTCCACCTCGTCGACGATGGCCGTAATGACCTGCGCGGCCGAGGCCCCGGTACCGATTACGCCAACTTTCTTCCCTTTCAGATCGACGTCATAGTTCCACTGCGCCGTATGGAAGGCCTCCCCCTTGAAGTGGCCGAGGCCGTCTAGCTCGGGCATGCGCGGCGTGGACAAGGGACCATTGGCGCTGACCACGTGCTGCCCCGTGAAGGTCTCCCCTGCGGCGCCCGTTTTCCGATCTTCCGTCTCCACGCGCCAGGCCCCGGGCCCGTCGTAATGCACGGCGGTGACCTTCGTTGCGAAGCGGATGTGCGGGGCGAGACCGCAATAGGCGACGAGGCGATCCGTATATTCGGAAATCTCTCGTTGGTTGACGTACTTCTTCGAGGGGATGAAGCCGATCTCGTCGAGAAGGGGCAGGTAGGCATAGGAAGGCACATCGCAGGCCGCCCCGGGATAGCCCCCGACGCCGCCATTCTGCCAAACCCCCCCGAGCGAGCTACCCATCTCGAGGATGCAGAAGTTCTCGATGCCGGCCTTCTTTAGGTAGTGTCCACACAAGAGGCCCGAAAAGCCACCCCCTACGATTACGACGTCAAACGGCTCTGCCATGCGCTTGGCCTCCCCAGCTGCGCGTTTTAGTTGTCTTGAGTGTGCCATGGCAAGGCCCCCGTGGGCAGGGCTGATCCCTTCCCTCCTGGCCGGGGCCCTGCTCTACTTTGGTCTTTCCTCTCGCTACGGAAGGACGTTCCATCATGAGCCTCAGCTTTTACGACTTCAGCGTTGCCAGCTACCTCCAGGTGCTGGGCGGGGTTAAAACGGCCCTGGCCAAGGCCGTGACCCACAGCGAAGAAACGGGCCTGGATCTTTCGAGCGTGGTGGACTTCCGTCTGCATGAGGACATGTTGCCCTTCAGTTTTCAGGTCATCTCCGTTTGGCACCATTCCCTGGGCGCCCTAAAGGGCCTGCAGGCCGGCGTCTTTGAGCCACCCCCGGCCATGGAGCCCTTGGACTTTGCGGGCCTTCAGGGGCTTGTGGAGGAGGCGATTGCCTACTGCACAGCGCAGACGCCGGAAGCGGTCAATGCGCTGGCTGGCGGCCCCATGGTCTTTCGCATCCGCGGCCGGGAGATGCCCTTCACCACGGACAATTTCCTGCTCTCCTTCTCTCTGCCCAACGTCTATTTCCACGCCACCACGACCTACAGCATTCTTCGCCACCTCGGCGTGCCCCTGGGCAAAATTGACTACCTTGGGCAGTTGCGGCTCGGGGCCTAGGGGGCGCTGGGGCCCGCATAGCTGACCCGTCCGCCGACGATGGTCATCACCGTTTCCGCCTCGAGGATCTCCGCCGCGGGAATGGTGAGGAAATCCCGGTCGAAGATGGTGAAGTCGGCCAGCTTGCCCACTTCGATGGAACCCCGGAGGCCTTCCTGGAAGGCGCCAAAGGCCGGCCAGAGCGTAAACATCTTCAGGGCCGTTTCCCGGGACACGGCCAGCTCCGGGTGCCAGCCCGGGCCGTCCGTGCCATCAAGGCGCTTTCGGGCCACGGCCGCATAAAACTCGATGCGCGGGTCCCCGAGCTCTACCGGGGCGTCCGAACCGCCGAGGATCATGAGCCCCTGATCCACGAGATCCTTCCAGGGATAGGCGTATTTGAGCCGCTCGGGGCCGAGGCGCGCGGGCGCGAAGTTGAGGTCCCCAATGCCGTGGCTCGGTTGCATGGAGGGGAGCACCTTCATGGCCAGAAAGCGCTGCTGATCTTCCGGTTGAATGATTTGGGCGTGCTCAAGGCGCCAGCGGAGGTCCTCCGTCGCCCAGGCCTCCCGGGGCAGGGCCCCTTGCGCCTCCCCGTACCAGTCGAGGAGGGATTTCACTGCCCGATCGCCGATCACATGGGTTTCAATCTGCACCCCTTGGCGCAGGGCCTCAGCTAGCACGGGCATGAGGTCCTCCTTGGTGGTGCGGTTCATGAACCCGTTGTGGTCCGCATCGGCGTAGTTCTCGATGAGCGCAGCGCCTCGGGAGCCAAGCGTGCCGTCGATAAAGACCTTGATGCCGCGCACTTCGAAAAGGTGATCGTCCGTGCTTTCCATGCCGCGTTTGAAAAGCGTGGCGGCCTCGGACACGGGGATAGCGGCGTAGACCCGGTGGGCCATCAGCCCATCGCGATGGATGGCCTTCATGAGGTCCACGAGGCGGTAAGCCATGCCCGCATCCTGCGTTTGGGTCCAGCCCAGGGCCGCGTTGGCCTTCATGCCCTTGATGAGGTTGTCCCGAAGATAGTCGTCGGAATCGTCGGGAATAATGGCCCGGAAGGGATCCATGGCCCGGGCGAGTACGTAGCCCGTGGGTTCGCCGGCGGCGTCGCGCTCGAAGCGACCGCCTTCCGGGTCCGGGGTGTCCTTGGTAATGCCGGCCATTTCCAGGGCCCGGCTGTTCACAAGGGCCGAAACCCCGTCGGCTCGGGGCATGAAGAGGGGCTTGGTGGGGGTGAAGGCATCGACGTCGTCCTTCGTGAGGAAGCGCTGTTCGTCGGTCCATTCCCGCTCGATCCAGCCCCGGCCCAGCACCCAGCTTTCCTCCGGTATCGTTTGCGCCCAGGCCCGAATTGCGCCGACCGTCTCTTCAAGGGTGGGGATGCCGAAGAGGCTTAGGGTTTTTGTCCGCCGGCCCACCCCTTCTAGATGCTGGTGCGAATCGGTAAAGCCCGGGTAGATCACGGCGTCCTTGAGATCGATGACCGCCGTGCCCGCGCAGAGCGCGGCCTCGGCGTTTTCGGCGGTGCCCACGAAGACGATGCGGTCGCCCTTTACGGCAACGCGCTCGGCCGTCCACTGCGCATCGTTTGCCGTATAGATTCGTTGGGCCTTCAGCACATAGTCCGCGGGGGTGCAGGTGGCGCCCTGGGCGCTGGCAGCGGCCCCAAGAAGCGCAGCAAGGGCGAGGGTTCCGAGGCGCATGGCGATCTCCTTAGGCCGTGCGGCTGCGCAGCAGATGGGCCGCGCCGTCAGCGCGATTGATCGAGGGGGCCTCGCCGAAGATGCGCTCCTTAGAGCTGCCGAACAGCTCGCGATTCGCCCCGAGCGGTGCTAGGGCCTCGGCGCGCTTTTGCGCACCCGCGAGGAGGTCCTCCAGAGGGAGGGCTTCGGCGACAAAGCCCGCGGCCACGGCCTCCGGTGCGGACCAGCGCCGAGCGAGCTGCACCGTATCGAAGAAGGCGCTGCCGGACAGCTTGTGGCGGAATAGAGCGAGTTCCTCGTCGGGAATGCGCATGCCGATGGCGAGCTCATTGGCGCAGCAGAAGCCCCGATCGGCGCGCATCACCCGCACGTCGGTGCAGAGGGCGAGCATGAAGCCGGCCCCGAAGGCGTGGCCGTTGATGGCGCTAATGGTGGGTACGGGGAAGGTGATGATGCGCCCCATGAGCTGCATAAACTCCGCCGTGAAGGCGCCTTGATCGCCCCCTTCTCCCGGTTCCGTGCCCCGCACCCAGTCCAGATCAAGCCCGTTGGAAAAGAACTTTTCCAGGGCGCTGGTGATAACCACGGCGGCGGGGCCTTCTGAGGCTTCTACCTCATCGAGCGCTGCGGCGAAGGCGCGAACGAAGTTCGTGTTCCAGCGGTTTTCTCCGGCGGTCATGGTGAGGGTGTAGACGGCGCCGTCTTTTTGCAGATTGATCATGGGGCTCCCCCGAGCGGTGACTGAGCAAAGGCCCAGTCTCCCTAGAGCCCGGCCTCCCTGGCAAGGGTTTCCACCAGCTCGGTGGCGGGAAGCGCGCGAAGCTGCCCCACTCCCGTGCCGGCCCAGCAGGCGCCAAAGGCCTCGGCCGCATCGGGGGCGGGCAGGGCGGCAAGGCGCTTTGTGAGATCGTAGGCAATCGGGTAGGGGGGTTGGGGCGGCGCCGCGAGAAGGCCCGCTCGCGCGGTGATCTCGTTTTGAAGGCCCCGGGCGGGGCGGCCCGAAAGGGCGGCCGTAAGCACCGTGCCGGCCTCGAGATCCGCTGGAATGGCGCCAGTCTGAAGCGCTGCGAGGTGCGCGCTTAGGCGAGCGCGGTAGGCCGGGGCCGTGCCGGCCTCGGGGCAGAGCAGGAAGGCCGTGCCGAGCTGCACCGCATCGGCGCCACCCTTGAGCAACGAACGGAGATCCTGGCCCCTCATCACCCCGCCCGCGGCGATCAGCGGGCGCTCCGTGAGGGGGCGAAGCTGCGCGAGGAGCGCCGCGGTGCAGAGGCCCTCGTCGACCTCCCGGTCGAAGGTGCTGCGATGCCCCCCCGCCTCCAGGCCCTGGGCGATCAAGCCTCCGATGCCGGCGTCGAGGGCTGCCTTGGCGTCTTCAGCGCAGGTGACGCTCGCAAGGGTCAGGATGCCTGCCTTTTTGAGCGCCGCAAGCTGATCCTCCCGGGGCAGGCCAAAGTGAAAGCTGACCACTTCGGGTTTCGCTTCCAGCACTACGGCAAGGAGCGCATCGTCCTCTTGGAACGGGACGTAGGGCGGTGCCAGCGCCTCCGGTGGCAAGCCGCCATAGGCCCGGAAGGCGCTCTCAAAGTGCTGGATCCAGGCTTGCTCCTGACCAGCATCCCGGGCTGGGGACGGGTGGCAAAACCCATTGGCATGAAGGACCCGGGCCTCGAGGGATCGGGCCTCGGAAAGCTGCCTGCGAGCGCCTTCAGCCGTGCTTGCGCCTAGGCCGAGGGCGCCGAGCGCGCCTGCGCGGCAGACTGCAGCGGCCAGGGCGGGCGTACTCACGCCGGCCATGGGGGCCTGAAAAATCGGATAGCGAAGGCCGAGGGCGGCGAGGGCAGCATGCATGGGCGGGGCCTTTTGTCGGGGTTTCTTTACAGCCTTGGGAGAGTGCCGTAGCGTCCCAGGGAAAGAAAGGAGACCGCTTAAGCGGCGGGGGGCATGGGCTATGGAGGGTGGCGTCGCACGGCTTAAGGCGATTCCCACGGTAGACTGGCGGGATGGGGAGCGAGACCGGCCGAAGTTTTTAGCCGATCTGCGCTTTGCCCTGGCGGAATGCGGCTTCATGATTTTGACCCACGCCCCGGGCCTGGATGACGCCTTCCAGCAACGGGCCTTTCGGGAGGTTCGCGCGTTTTTCGACGCGCCTCGGGAGTTCAAGAAAACTGCTCACATTGCCAATAGTCCCTATTTCCGCGGCTATACGGTGCCCACCCCGGCGGACCGGGGCCACGGGCAGGTCATCGAAAACTTTCAGTACGGTTTTGAGCAGGCGCCCCTGGGCCCCCACGATGATCCTTCCCTTCCCCTGTTTAAGCGCCTTTTCCAGGGACCAAACACCTGGCCCGATGCGGAAACCTTGCCGGGCTTTCGGCCCCTGCTTGAGGAGCTAAACGCGCGCTACCACCGCCTAACGCTTGACCTTGGAGCGCTCATCACCGAGTCCCTGGGGGAAGACCCAGCGGAGTTCTTCCGCTACTTCGACCCGGATGAGCCCTACCTTGCGGCCAGCTTGAACCATAACTATGCGCTGGACGTCTTCACCCCGGAGGCGGCGCAGGAAGTGCGCGCTTCCTATGAGCGCTTTGATGCCGAGAACGTGGGGACGCACATTGACGGGCCGCCTTTCGTGGCCTTGCTGATTAACGATCGCCCCGGGCTTCAGGTGGTGGCGGGGGAGGGGCGCTGGCTCGATGCGCCGGTTACCTGCCGAACGGCCCCCGGGGACTACGATGTTCCCGTGATGCCCGGCGCCGTGATCGTCAATACCGGCGGTACGCTCATGCACCTCAGCGGAGGCCGCTACGGGGCGACCCTCCATCGGGTGAATACCACCCTCATTCCCGAGGGGGAAACGCGGGTGTCCATGCCCTATTTTCTTCTGCCGAAGATGGAGGGGGACCTCATTCCCTTTGGGGCTGCGGAAGCGCCGGTCCAGGGAGCCGCCGGTTATCACGCAGGGCGCGATCGCGGAGCCAACGCCTGCGTCAACCGCATGGGGACCTTTCCCATGGTGACCCGGCGCTGGTGGGCAGAGGAATTCGCGGCCCTTCAGGCCCAGCAAGCCGCCGAGGTGGCGGCGGAAACGCAAGCGGCCTTCGCTCTGGCCGCGGAGCGGGGCGCGCGCGCTCCGTCGACCTCGCCGGCGTCATGAGCGAGGCATCCTGGGCTCCGGCCACGGAGGCCTATCTTTGGGGCTATCCCCTTCTCTCCGTGCAGCGCACGCGAAAGCTCCTCTGCTCACGAACGCCCCCGGGGGTGTTTCATTCGATTCCAACCTTGGCGACGCCGAAGGACCGGGCCGTGGTCCTGCCGAATAACGATACGCTTTACGCGTCCGGCTGGTATGACCTCCGACACGGCGATCTCGAAGTCACCCTTCCCCCCATGGATCACCCCGAGCGCTACTGGAACCTCATGGTGGTGGATGCCTACACCCGAGTTTCCTATCTCCGCCGCGTCGACTACGGCGTGGGCGGGCTCACGGCTCGGGTCACCTGGGATCCCACGGGACAGGATGACGTGCCGGGCTCTGGGGTGCTGTGCTGCGCGACCCCCACGGCTTGG
>AACY020305513.1_pt1 | contig 10481 bp, 5 predicted proteins | sample 267378 | NCBI WGS metagenome assembly AACY02 (sample SAMN02954345, study PRJNA13694) | marine metagenome | biome: aquatic; feature: ocean; material: water; isolation source: isolated as part of a large dataset composed predominantly from surface... | reverse complement strand
GGATCCGCGCTCCAAACCTGTAGATGCCGTGAGGTGACCATCGGAGGCACCGAGTCCAGCAGAGTAGGGAAGTCCAGCGGCCGCTTGAGGAGGGAATCGATCGTCGCGTACATCAATCCCAGGGCCAGTTGGTCCTTGGACTCCACATCAGGGAAGTCCGGGTAGAGGGAATACAGATCCCGGGTGAAGAAATCTCCGGCGTTCGTGCCGTCGATCGAGACGCCGCGGTGCTCGACCGGCCCGGTGCCACCGAGCAGTGCCTGAACCACATAGGCATCCAGGGCGATCACTCCGTCCACGGGAGTGCCTCGCTTCTCCATGCCCGCCGCGGCCAGCCGCGCTACGGTCGGGAAGTCTGAGGAGATGTTGAACGAGGCCCATTCCCCGAGATACGAGCCCCAGAGTCCGGCGAACTCCGCATCCACCACCGATTGGTACGGGATCTCATCCACCTTCGGCACGGTCTCATCGTCGAGAACCGCCTTGCGCGTGTTCGCTTCCAGGATGGTCGGACGCCCCTCGTTGAACTCCACCAGCGCATACCCGCTGAACAAGCCTCCCGAGCCTCGGAACTCCGCGGCGTTTTGCAGCATCACCAACCAGGTACGCCGCCCGTTCATGCCGAGCATGTCCGGGATCACCTCGGACGCATCGGCTAGCTCGTCAGCCAGGGCTACTGCCTGCGGCAAGCCTTCTTGTAGATCACGTGCCTGATCACCTAACCCGAAACGCAGTTGCGAGGGATCCAATTCCGCCACCTGCGATTCGGCAACCCCGGCGGCCGTAGACAACTCCCGTAGCAGGGGAGCAGAGCCCGCCACAACTGCGATCCGCTCGCTGGTCGACGATGCCGAGGCCAACTCGGCCGTGACGGGCTTGAGTGCCTCTGCGAGCCCAGCCACCGCCCCGGCCATCGTGTTCAAGCCGGAAACCGAAGGCCCCACCACCGGCAGCGCGGATACCAGCGTCCACCCGAATCCACCGGAAACCGACTCCAATTCCGATGAGGACTCCACTAGTTCGGTTACCGCCGAATCGGCGGCACTGAAGTCCCCCGAGGTAACAGATGACACCGCCGTATCGACATCCGCTCGAACATCGCGGACTGACCAGAACATGCTTGTCGCGCTATAGATCACCACAAGGAGGAGCACGAACGTGCCACCGATCAAGCCGACCCGAAGCCACGTTCTCGATCGACGATTCATCTCACCCTCGGACGCCCTTCATGGCTGCAGAAAAGCAACTTTCGGCAAAAGAGTTAGGCCCCACCGGAAGGCGGGGCCTAACAAGCACTTTCTTCAGGCGCGTACGTTGATCTTGATGTAAAAGGTTTCAAGTGTCCTCACGTCCTGCAATGCAACGACGATGCGACCTGGGCGGGAGGCTTCGAAGACCGGTAGGGCAGCGAACGAACTACCGACGACTGTGCCGAGAGTGCCGTACTCACCACCAGGTTGCTTGACCAGCACTAGGTAGCGGCTTCCTGGGGTCAAGCCTGGGACATCGCTCCAAGTAGACGTCGTCTGGCCAGTCACCACGAGGGCGATAGGGGTGTTTGTCCGAGCGAGCACCTTCGGAGCATCACCAATCCGATCGCCCGGGGCCTGTCGCATAACGCGCGGCGTGGCATCTGCAGCGACCTGGGAAGACTCGAGAGTCACCGTGGGTGCAACCGGTGCCGCCGCGGGCGGGTTGTTCGGAACGCCCGGTATGGGATCGGGCAAGCCGGGCGCGTAGTTTTGCGCGTTGGCCGGTGCGGCGAGTCCTACGCTGGCCGCGAGTGCCCCCGCGGCAGCCAAACCTGCGATCCTCTTCAAATTCACTGTGCCCCCTGTAGCCACGCCATCATGGGTTGCGCTGACGCAACGGTAAAAAGTAGCACAGCCCCCGGACTATGCGTTCACCGAAGGGGGGTTTGTCCGGGTTTTGTCCTGCCACGGGAGTCCCGCTCGCCGACAGAACCGCACGTACTCATCCTCGAGGGCAGCCAGATTGCTGATCTTCGAGCGCTGTTGGTCACCAACCTGCTTGCGCGTGACCTCTTGAACCGAGCAGGCACCTAACCCCAGGAAGTCGAACACGGACGCCGCCACCCCTTCCAGATCGGCCGCCATGTCCTCGTAGTCGACAGCCAAATAGCCGGGTCCTGCGAAGTGCGAGGCAAAGAAGTCGTCCGTGCGCTTCATCTCCGAGAAGAACTCCCGAGCTTCCTCCGGTGGAATCGAGAAGGAATCCACAGACACCGAAGTCGGTTCCTCATGAGACCAGTCCACCCAGACTCGAGATCTCCGGGCGATCTCTCGGGAGATCAGCACATCCAGGTAATTACGACGACGCACATGGATGAACGCCCCGTGCGGGTAGTGCGCACGCAAGCGCGCAAAGAGTTTCTCAGTGCCCGTTCCACCCACGTGATCACCGAAGACCTTCACCCCGACCACGGAAACCGGCTTTCCGATGTTGTTCTGCGGCATCCCGAACACCCAGGTATCCAAGAACTCAAGGGCGTCGTCGGATTCCGGGTCGAACCAGGATTTGGCCCGGTTCCGCAGTGCGTGCGTCGCTTGACGCTCGCTGGCTTCGGGATGGAACACCTCCCCGTGCATATGCACATCGGGGTGCTGCAGGAGCACCGTGGACAGCAAAGTCGATCCGGTCCGGGGGCTGCCCAGCAGGAACAGCGGCCGCGCCGGCTGCACCGCCGTCCCAATCGACGGCGCTGCGAATGGCTCCGGGCGCGGCCCATCCACCGACGCCCCGTGTTCAGAAGCCCACTCCAGGTATCGCGAAGTGACCATCTCGGCCTCACCGATCGCCACGATCCGACCGTGGTCCAACCACATCGCCGTGTCCGCCCAGTCTTGGACTGTGGATCCGTGCGCGCTCATGACCAGGATCTCGGCTGAATCCCGGAATTCGCGCAACCGGGCTGTGGCCTTCTCGGTGAACGCCTTGTCCGCGGTGGCCACGCCTTCATCCATGATCAGGATCTGCGGCCGCAGTGAGGTGAGGATCGAGAACCGAAGCCGCGCGAGCATCCCGGAGGAGTAGGTGGAGATCGGATTCGAAAGCCGATCACCGAGCCCGGAGAACTCCGCGATCTCCGCAGCTCGATCCTTCATCGCGGAAGCCGATTCCCCCAGCAGCAGCCCGCTCATGATCAGGTTCTCGTACCCCGAGAGCCCGTAGTCCAGCCCGGCACCAGCGCCACCCAACAGTGAGAACACCTTGCCGTCGATGTGCACCCGCCCCCGCGTGGGCGGCAGCGCCCCGGCCAGTACCCGCAGCAGGGTCGACTTGCCGGCTCCGTTGGGACCGATCACACCGAGCCGGGTTCCCGGCCGCAGCAGCAAGGAAACCTGATCGAGGGCTGCCAGCGTTTCGACCTCACCTTTACGACGACGCCCCAACCCCGTCATCACCTTGCGCTTGAGGTTCTGCTCAGCGACCGTGAGCAGCGAATACTCGACCGAGATCCCCTGAAGCTCAATGCGAGATTGCGAACTCACAACCTCAGCCTGTCACCCAGTATGGAATCCGCGCGCGATATCGGGTGAACACGATGAGACCCAAGATCAAGTTCCCCGCCGCAAGAATCGCCGCCATCGTCATCGGAGCGATAGGTGCCGAGGGATGATCGGTGCCCAGGATCGGATCTCGAAAGGCCAGGAGCTGGTAGGTGATCGGGTTGAACCATGCAAGCCACGAGCGACCGGTCTCTTCGAGTTCGCTGATCGACCAAAATATCGGAGTCAGGAAGAACAACAACCTCATCAGGGCAGTTACGAACGGGCCCACATCCCGATAGCGAGCGGCCAGCGGTCCTAACCACAACCCCACACCAACGCTCGAGGCGACGATCAACACCAGGGCGGCGATCGACCACCCCCACATCAACGTGACCGGGATGGCGAACAGCACCACCAGAACCAAGATCACCACGGCGTCGTGGAAGAAGTCCAAGACCTGCTGGGTGTTTGCTCGCAGCACGTAGGCCGAGTACGGCTGCCGGGATGTCGCCAACTGTTGCCCAGCGGAGATGTAGGCATTCATCCCAGACAGGATTCCGCCGCTGATCAGCGAGAAGCCAATGAATCCGAGCCCCACGTAGGGAATCGCTTCACGCAGGTCGCCACCCGAAAGCCCAATGCGCAAGATTGCCAAACCGAACACGAACATCAAGGTGGTCAGAGTCGCCCACCACGGCCCGAGGATGGTCCGCCGGTACTTGTTCCCGATCGCCACCACCGCTGCGATCAGCCAGGGTTGCCGGTCCTTCCACGCCCGGGCGAAGTCATCAGCGGAAGCACGGACCTGCGCTCGTAGCGATGACTCAACCGGAGTCACCACGGCCGTCGGTAGTGGCGGGGGAGCGCTCATGAGGACTCAGTAGACGGTTGGCGCAGAGAAGGGAACACATCCGGCAACCGAGTCCCTTCGATTGCCGCGCCCTCGGCCCACTCGTTCCACGCGTTGATGAACACCAGGGATGGCGACTGCGTGCGCGCGTACTCAGCTGCCGAATACAGCCAGCGGCGGAATGCCAGGGGATTAGCCCCATGGAACAGGTAGGCGTCAACTCCACGCCTCGCGGTGTTGTCCCACCCCGGGAACACAGTCGGATGCACCGGTCCAGAAAAGCCCGATGGTGCAACCGGTTCGAGGAAGTCGGCCGCGGCGTCGTAGGAGAACACCTCGCCGCCGAGTCCGGCTGAACCATGAGGCAGTTGGTCCATCAAGGATTCTAACTGCACACCGCTTCCCGGCGGGAACGCCACCAATCCGTCCAACTCCGCTAGGTGGGCTGGTGGCACTTTCCCGAAATCGCGTGAAGGCACCACTCCCAGCACATGCAGCCCGGGCAGCCCATCCTCTGCGGCCAAGTGCCGCCACTTGCGCACCGAGGCCTCGATGTTCTGAATGAGATCCAGTCTGTAGACCATCAGCAAGGGCTTGCCGTCGATGGTGATGTACCGAGGGTCGAACAAGGCCGAGCGGATATCCGAGTAGAACCGGCGCTCCCAGTCACCAGTCAGCTTCTGTTCGATCAGCACATCCGAATCGAGACCATCCCAGCGACGAGTCCACGGTTCGTTTGCCCAGCAAAGCGCAAAGCGCATTGGAATCGAGGGTGATGACAGCAACAGGTCGAGTGGCTTATCCAGCACTTTCCGTCCGTTGAACCAGTAGTGGTACATCACCACACCGTCGATGCCGGCCACCTGCATCTGCTCAGCCTGAGAAGCCAGGACTGCAGGATCGGCTAGGTCGTACTCGCCCACCCACGACGGCACGGTGACGGGCTGTCGGTGCCCGGCGAATAGAGGTTCGGCCGCACGAACGTTGTCCCAATCGGTGAATCCCTCTCCCCAGAACTCGTCGTTCGTAGAATCCTGGTGGTATTGCGGTAGGTAAAAAGCCAGCGTCAGAGGTGTATCTGAAGCACCAGTCCCCGAAGACTCAACGGCCCGAAGCCGCCGCGGCACGTCCATGGCCTCCACGAGATCCATGCCGGCAACCTCGCTCATCACCGCGACGAATCGCTCTAAAGCATGCGCCGTGGTGCCGTCGTGTTGCCCACCTTCGACCTCGAAGTCTTCCCATTCCAGGCCGAGGTCGGCTAGGCGCTGCAGCAGCCACGGGCGGCACCAGAACATCGAACCCTGGCCAAAGCGAAGCGCCTCGGGATCGAAGGCCATCGGAAAACGCGCTGCGAGTGCTTCGACGATGCCAAGGTCAGATCCCCAATGCTCGGTCCCGACCGCATGGCCGGTCGGCAAGACCATGCCGACTGACGGATCCACCGAGAGTAGATCCACGATCCGCCGAATCGATTCCGGCGATTCGAACACGCCATCGAGCAATTCGAGTCGCCAGGAATCCCCATCGATTCGGTGCTCGCTCTTCTTCGTGTGGACCTTGGCCACTGCGTCGTAGTCACCAATCAAGCCCTTGTTCACCGCGTGAACCAGCGGACCCCAATCTCGCCCGCGATTGGGCACGATCTCGATCTGAGCTGTTCGATGCCGGCGAGCGATGGTGGGAATGATGGATTCAGCAACGCCTTGTGTAGCGGTCACCAATAGGTCATACGGCTCGTGAATTCGCCCCAATCGCTCATCAATGTCCCCCCACAATTCCGGGTAGTGCACGTGGGCCAAAACTAGAACGCGCGGTAGTGAAGGTTCTCGCGCTGGCATCTGAATCCGGTTGCCGAGACCCCTAGTTACCCCCAGGTCCGGAAGGCGCACTAGTGGAGATGCCGCTGGCAACTCGCCAACTGAAGGTGCAAACAGCCCCGCCAAGCGAAGGCCATGCGATTCACGAGAACGATCCCGCCACCGGCGCAGGGCCCGCTTCGTCCGCACCTTCGCTGTTCGGTAACGAGCCGTAAGAATCCGCAGGGGTGCCGTCACCCGCCAGGAGACCGAGCCCAGCACCCCTGACATCTGTCGTCGATATTCGACAACGGTGACCTCAAGGTCAGTCACCCGCTGCCGCAACCGAGCGTTCTCTTCCTGCAAGGTCGTGAACTCTGCGGAGGAAAGTGCCACGAATCCAGCACGGCCTGGACGCCCCGTGACCTTGACTGCTATTTTCTCCGCGCTCACTAAGTCCCCCCAAACGTTGCTAAGACGCAACCAACAAAAGATAACACCGAAGCGTGTTGGTTGTATCTAGTCCGAAAATGCTGCCCATTGAAGTGGGTCACAGACCTCAACCGCCACAGATGGGTTACCGGCTTTGGATCAGGAGAAAGCAGCGAAGCCATGCGTGATACCGCCCTAGTTCGCTCGAGGTTTCGGCCTCGCACTCAGATGAATGTGGAGAACAGCACATTGAGGCTTTGCGGCTGCGGCCGGGAAAGTGCGCGCGATTTCACTTGCGGGCTGTCCAGATTGTCTGACAGCCCAAGCACCAGTGTCCACGCCCAGTTAGACTTCCTCATCGGATGACTAATTGCATGGCTTGATAGCTGCGATGTCCGCTTGGTACACGAGCGAGAAGTCGGCGCCCTTGTGATTTGCATATACTCGTTGCGGAACGGCAACGCTGACGGGTGGGGAGAAGTTGATTAGAGTGCGACGTAGCCGCAAGGGATCATCTGTGGGTCCGGAAGGAATACCTGAGTCCGCTGTCGTGCAGCACCTCCTTGAGTCGCCGATGTTTGACGTGGAATGGTACAAGTCGATTTCGGGTCTGAGTTCATCTACGGATTGGCAGGCTGCTGCCCACTTCTACGATCAAGGAGCTCTTGAGGGACTGTCCCCGAGCCGTCTTTTCGATTGCAGAGCGTACCTGGCTCAGAATCCGGACGTTAAGGAGTCTGGGGTGAATCCTCTTTGGCACTTCGAAGTGCGGGGGGCGGATGAGGGGCGTCTTGCGCAATCGGTGAAAGGGTCTGTTGCGGTTTGGGCCTCGGGCGGAAGCACTGTTGGTGCGGATGGCAGTTTGGAGTCGCGTCTTGAGCGCCGACGAGTATTGATCGGGCAGATCCAAGAAGCGCTTGCTGAGTCACAGCTTGTGGCAGATCTCGAGATTGAACTGCTTCGAGAAAGTCCTTTGATGGATTCCGAGTGGTATTTGCGCCGGTATTTAGATGTTAATACCACCAGGCAAGACCCGGTGCAACACTATGTCAAGTACGGGGCTCTAGAAGGCAGAGACCCAGGTCCGTTTTTTGATTCGTCAGTAGCAAAGTTGTTGGTCGCGGACACGGGTGTCACTCCTCTAACCGCTCATTTGGTCGGAACATCCGACCAAACTGCAAGCATCTGTGCTCTTTCCAGTTTTGAACGTTTCCTACAGATGCGTGACGGGACCGTCCCGTCGGAATGGACAGATCTTGAGCAGTACGCATTTCTACAGTACGAACCACTAGACGTGGGGCCTGAGTGCGAGGAAGTTGAATGCATCAAGGCAATCATTGGTCGGTCTCCATTCATGACTGGCGAACCTCCGCACCAATATCTTGCGCGCTTCCGGAAGAATATGTCGCACGGTGGCCAATTTCAAACACTTCAAGAGTTTCTTGACAGATCACTTGTTGAACCTGTGCAGGTTCGGGGTCTCGCTGAAACTGACATTCGAATTCTGAGTGTATTGGGTAGCCGAAAGGAGTGCAGCGCGCGGAGTAACCCTTCATGCTCGGAACACTCGGTAACAATCGTGATGCCGACTCAAGATCGGCCGGCTGCGCTGAAGCGCGCTGTGGGCAGCGTATTGGCACAAACGCATGGCAACTGGCGGCTCATCGTTGTGAACGATGGTGGAGAGTCGCCTGGTGAATGGCTAGAGCGCTTAGGTGATAGCCGAATTGAACTCGTCGAGTCGCAGTGTCGTCGTGGTGCGGCACACGCTCGAAATCGTGCCCTCGACCGGATAGACGGTGAATTCGTTGCCTACTTGGATGATGACAACATGTGGGAGCCCGAGTTTCTGCGAGCCTCAATTAGCCTGCTCGTTAGTTCGGATGCAGATATAACGTACTCGGGGCAGATGCTCTGGAGTGGCTTCGATGATAAGACGGGCTTGGGATACGAGTTCCTAGGGTATCGATTCGCAGTTTTTAATCGCGCGTTGCTCGAAAACACAAACTTCATTGACCTCAACTGCCTGGTGCATCGTTCGACTCTTCTCACGAATGCTGACCGGTTCGATGAGAGCCTTGCGCGCTTGATGGACTGGGATTGGGTGCTTCGGCTTTCAGAGCACGGAACCGTTGTGGGAAACCCTGAATGCCATGTGCACTACTTCGCCTCTCGTGAAACTCAGTCCATTTCGAACACCGAATCGTATGAAGAAGCTCGCTTCCAAGTCCTCGAGAGACTCAATGGGCGTGCCAAGTGGAGACGTCGCTTTTTTGGAATCGATGGAAAAAGTCGGATGGCATGGAGTCTTCCGCGACCTGCGGGCTCTTGGAACGGATCTAACGATAAGGCTAAAGAGGGCAAATTCCATGCCATTGTGCCTGCATTCGGTAGACCGGCCATAACTCTGCAGTGCCTGGAAGCGCTACTAGAGGGCACTCCAGAGTTGGGTTCGTTGATTGTTGTTGATGACGGAAATCCCCAAGAGGAGTGGCTGGAGCTCAACAGAGCAGTTTCCGAATTGCCACACTTGCAGCTTGTACGCAACACAAAGGGCCCTCATGGTTTTACCCACGCCGTCAATTTGGGTCTGAAGCACGTCAATCATCGGGAACTGCCCGTAGCCATCGTCAACAACGATGCGATCGTCACGCCGGGTTGGGCTGGTCCAATGCTTGATGCCCTGGTGTCTCAGCGAGACTTAGCGGTCGCTGTACCCCGAGAGGTCGTGTGGCTCCCGAATGCCACGGCAGATAAACATGTACCAGGTGCAGACATGAATTCCAGAGAGGTTGACGTTACTATTTCGCGGCACCACAACAATCTTTACGAGTGGTTTGGGTACGATAAAGTCGTAAGCGCCACTCTGTCCTATGCACCCGCATTCTGCATCACTATGTCTGCGGATTTCCTGAATGCCTTGAGTTGGAGACTCGATAGCCATCACGGGCCTCATTACCGATCTGATCGGCTCTTAGCCGAATCTGCTGCGCTACTGGGTCTGAAGTACGGCTATGTCGGTAGCAGCAAGGTCTACCACCTTCAAGGTGTTGCGACTCAAGAGCGCGGGCGAATATGGATCTGACGTCAGAAGAAGAGACAAGCGCGTTTATCGAGTCGAGCAGGAGTTCTAGTGAAACCATCGAAGTGACTCGGATTTGGTGTTTGGAATCTGCCACACCGCAGAAATCTCTGCATCGGTGATGGATTTCAGGTGCCTACCGGGGGGATCGGTTCGTTGGCAAGTGGCAGACTAGATTTGGTGCCGTAGTCTCGTTACGTGCCGTTAACCGGATGATGTTTTCGTGAGCCACGGGGCTGACCGGAAGGCTATGCTCTTGTCAAGAGATTCGTGGCTTTGAGCGGGGCAGTATGGCGGAATGGTCGATACGACGTCTAAATCGGGTAGTGGATATCACCCACGCGACCTCGTACCTCGAAGTTGGCGTGGATGAAGGCAAGACCATTTCTCGGGTCTCGATCCCTTTTCGAGCGGGAGTTGATCCTAGAATTTCGAAAGTTCGGGACCTGGATGACCTAGTTGGCATCAAGTGGTACAACATGACCTCAGATGACTTCTTTGCGATGCCCCGCACCGAAAAGTATGACGTCATTTTCCTGGACGGACTTCACACATCCGAACAAACGTTTCGAGATTTCTGTAACTCTCTCTGTGTCGCTAATCACGGTACCGTCTGGCTAATTGACGATGTGCTGCCCAACTCGCCCTATAATGCCCTGCGGTCTCAGGATCGAGCAAGACGTCTGCGTGACGTGCAAGGGATAGAGGACAAGTCATGGCACGGTGACGTTTTTCGCGTTGTTCTGTTATTGCGGACACTGTTTCCAACCTTTGCAATGTGCACGCTAACGACTGGCGGAAATGCA
>AACY020521998.1_pt1 | contig 10483 bp, 12 predicted proteins | sample 267378 | NCBI WGS metagenome assembly AACY02 (sample SAMN02954345, study PRJNA13694) | marine metagenome | biome: aquatic; feature: ocean; material: water; isolation source: isolated as part of a large dataset composed predominantly from surface... | reverse complement strand
CCGCGGGCGTCTGTGTTCACGCCCATTCTGATTGCGGCGTCCTTGGTGTTACTGGTGAGCTTTGCCATCCGTGCGAGCTTTGGCGTATTTCAGATCCCGATTGCAAACGATCTTGGCTGGTTTCGATCCGAATTTTCGCTTGCCATTGCGATTCAAAATCTTGCCTGGGGCATCGCCACGCCGTTTTTTGGTGCCTTAGCTGAGAAGATTGGTGATCGAGTGGCCATTGTGATCGGCGTGATCGTGTACGCTCTCGGTCTGGGTTTCAGCGCCATGGCAGAGTCTGCGTTGTCTCATCAACTGTTGGAAATCTTGGTGGGTGTTGGGATTGCTGGAACCGGTTTTGGCGTCATTTTGGGCGTGTGGCCGAGCTGCCAATGATGAGAACCGTTCGATGGCACTCGGGGTCACGACGGCGGCTGGAAGTGCAGGGCAAATCGTAGGGCCGCCTGCAACCCAGTATCTGTTAGAGATCATGACCTGGCAGGGTGTGTTTGGGGTCTATGCCGTCGTGATTCTTTTAGCGCTGTTCGCCTTGCCATTTTTCAATGTTGCCACGCCCCAACCGAAGGCTTCTGTCGACGCATCCTTATCTCGGATTTTGTTATCGGCCAGCCGTGATCCGAGTTACATGTTGATCTTTGTCGGATTTTTCAGTTGCGGCTTTCAATTAGCCTTCGTGACCGCACATTTTCCGGCGTTTGTGACCGAAGCCTGTGCATCCATCGACCCCAACGGCGTGTTGGCCAGCCTCGGTATAGATGACACTGCTGCACTCGGTGCTGTCGCCATTGCTGTGATTGGGGTTTTCAACATTTTCGGTACGGTCGCCGCCGGTATCCTTGGTGGCCGGTATCCAAAGAAATGGCTTTTAGCCGGTATTTATTTTGCCAGAACACTCCTGGCAGCTTGGTTCATTTTGGTTCCGATGACACCGACCACGGTGTTGATTTTTTCGGCCATTATGGGTTCGTTGTGGTTGGCTACTGTCCCTTTGACCTCGGGATTGGTCGCATACATCTATGGTATCCGGTACATGGGCACCCTGTACGGACTGGTGTTTTTATCACATCAAATTGGGTCCTTCGTTGGAGTCTGGCTTGGCGGTGATTTATACGACCGGTTCGGTGGGTATGATGTGGTCTGGTGGGTCGGTGTGGGTACGGGGTTACTGTCTGCGATTGTGCATCTGCCTGTCAAAGAAGTGCCGAAGAGCCAAGCAACTGTTGGCGCTGTGATCTAAGTCGAGCTTGCATTTGGATCATCATAAGTCCAGCGATAGTCAGGCGGCGTAGGTCCTTTATTACGGCCACCTTGCATGGCTTGCTCGTACGCATGTGCGACGAGCCCAACGCTTCGAGACAGACAAAACAGACCGCGTGCGAGCGTTGGATCAACCCCTAAGCTTCCATAGATCGCTGCGGTGGCGCCATCAATATTCATCGCGATACCTTGCGTGCGTCCGTGGCTCAATTCAGATTGAATGGTCTCAGCAATCAGTGCAAAGCGTCCGTCAATTTGGGCATCCTCTTCAGCAGTGGCCCGCAATACTGCCATCAAGGGGGCAGCCCGCGGATCTGTTGGCTTATGGAATCGATGACCAAAACCCGGAATGTGTACCCCTTGACGCTCTCGGTAGCTTGCCAGCGTCTCATCAACTGCTCTCTGAAGGGGGGTCCCTTGATCGAGGCTATCCCGGATCTCTAGATACAGTGACAGCGCTTGCTCTCCTGCGCCTCCGTGGATATCACCGAGAGTATTGACGCCGGATGCGAGTGCGCTATTGATCCCAACACCACAGGTTATCGCCATGCGCGCGACAGCAATGGATGGAGCCTGTGGGCCGTGATCAACAGCTGCGACCAACGCCGCATTTAAGAGTCTTTTCTGTGCTTGGGAGGGTAGGGATCCTGTCGTCATGAGCCAAATCATTTCTGTCATTGAGACCTGATCAATTAAATTCTCGATGGGATGACCGCGCAGTTTGATTTGGCCCGGTTGCATCTCGATGATGGCGGTTCGCCACCAGTCACTGACATCGCTCATCGAATCACCTCATCGGCTCGGAGCCTTTCAATCGTCTCCGCTGAAAAACCAAGTTCTAACATGATGGTTTCTGTAGACTGCCCCAATTGCTCGACCGCTTGGCCCGGGGTAAGTCGTTGACCATTGTATAAAAATCCGTTGGTTACAATTTCAATATTGTCACAAGGCGCATGTTGTGCCAGTTGATGTACAAATCGTCTTGATTGGGTGTGCTCGGCTTGGAGCGCTTCCGCTACGGTCAGTACAGGTCCTGCGGGCACACTGGCAATGCGACAGACCTCAAGCCATTCAGTCGTGGGTCGCATTTTCAAAATTGCCTCAAGATCCGCTTTGAGTTCTTGACGGTTACGCTTTCTCGTCTCGCGTGTGGCATATCTTGGATCATCTTGCAGTTGTGGCTGACCAAGCGCTTCGATCAGCGCAATCCATTGGCGATCTTGATTGGCGGCAATATTGATTAAGCCATCTTGTGTTTGGAATGCGCCTGACGGTGCTGAGGTCATATTCTCATTGCCAACCCGCTTCGGTTCCTGATCGTACATCAGGAAGTTTGAGGCCGCCCAGCCCATAGTGGTCAGTACGCTCTCGAGCATTGAGACGTCTAGATACTGAGATTCTTTGCGATGGAGTGCGGCCGCAATGGCCATGGCAGCGGTCAAACCACCGATGGTGTCCGCAATCGGATAGCCCACCCGGAAGGGTGGGGTTTCAGCATCCCCCGTGATGTCCATCACCCCTGAAACGCCCTGTACGATCTGATCATACGCTGGAAGATCGCGCATGGGTCCTGATTGTCCAAATCCTGAAATTGCGCAATAGATGATTGGGTCTTTCCATTTGCAACAATCGCCGTAGCCAAGGCCGAGTCGCTCCATCACGCCGGGCCTGAAGTTTTCGATAATTACATCTGATGTTTTGACGAGCCGTTTGAAAATGTCTCGGCCATCGTCGGTTTTTAGATTGATTGAGATCGAGCGTTTCCCTGCATTTTGAGCGAGGAACGAAATACCCATCTGTGCATCATTCCACGCTGGATTTGCACCCAGCTCACGTGCAAGGTCTCCATCGAGCGCTTCAACCTTGATAATTTCAGCGCCGAGGAGTCCCAATTGGAATCCACAAAATGGACCAGATAGGACATTTGTGACGTCTAAAATACGGAAGCCGCTAAGCGGTTTTTGGTGGCTCATTTTGGTTTGACTGACTTGTTCGAAGCATCGGATAGATCAATAGGCACAGTGCAAGGATCATGATGGTAAGCGTCATCGGGCGCTCCCACAAAAACTCGAGCCCGCCTGCTTTTCGCATCGCACGGCCTAAATTGTCCTCGAGCATCCCACCCAGAATGAAACCGATGATCAGAGGTGGCAGTGGGTATCCCCCGAATCTAAGTAACGTAGCTAAACATCCGAGTGCAACCATAATCAGAAGTTCTGTTGCATTATTTTGGCCAATGTAGGCGCCAATAAGTGAGAAAAAGACGACGAATGGAATGAGGTAATAGCGCGGCACAGTCAGCAGCTTCGCAATGTACGGTATCAACGGCAGATTCAGGATCAACAACACAAAATTTCCGATATACATCGAGATGATCACCGCCCAGAATACCTCAGGTTGCTCCTCGATCATCCGAGGTCCGGGCGTGATACTCAGCGCGACTAATGCACCCAGCAAAATCGCCGTAGTTCCGGAGCCCGGGATGCCAAGGGTGAGCATGGGGACGAATGAACCTGTGCAGGCTGCATTATTGGCAGTCTCGGGGGCTGCTAGACCGCGGACCGACCCCTTGCCAAATTTTTCACGTTCGCCCGCCGGCGCAAGATTGCGTTCTACGCCATACCCGAGGAAGGATGCCATGGTTGCCCCGGCTCCTGGCAAGACGCCGATTAAGAACCCAAGGACGGACTGACGAGCGACAACAGGCGCGATTTCTTTGGCCTCAGATCCGCTAATTCTCAAATTTTCGATTTTGTTGTTGTTTTCCATTGCCTGACTACGTTTGCGATCCAGAACCAAGAAGATGGCTTCAGGCAGTGCGAAGAGTCCCATGACCAGCGTGACGAAGTAGATTCCACTTTGTAAATCCATGATTCCCATGGTGAACCGTGCAGCATTGTGCAGTGCAGATTCCCCAACGGTTGCCAGCATGACGCCAAAAATAGTCATCAACATGGCTTTGATGACCTTGCCCTTTCCAGCGAAGGCTGCAATTGCGGTGAGACCGAGCACCATAAGTGCGAAATATTCAGCAGACCAAAACAGTTTGGCCACCGAAGACAGGACAGGTGCGAAGATCATCAATAGCAACGCACCAATGGTGCCGCCCACGAATGATGAAATCGCAGCGATGGTGAGTGCTTTACCAGCTTGACCAGCACGTGCCATTGGATAGCCATCAAATGAGGACGCGACAGTTCCGGCGACCCCAGGTGCGTTGATTAAAATCGAAGAGGTTGAGCCTCCAAAAATCGCACCGTAGTAAACACCGGCTAGTAAGATCAGCGCCGAGGCTGGATCACCGAGCTGGATGGCAACCGGAATCATGATGGCGATGATGGACATGGGACCCAGACCAGGCAACATCCCAATAAAGGTGCCCAGAAAACACCCGATGAATACCATCAACAAGTTGAATGGGCTGATGGCCGCACTTAACCCAGTCAACATTCCCTCAATCATAAAAGCTCCGCGAGGAATGCAGGGAGGGCGACCAAATAAATGCCAAGTAAGTTATCGACTAAGTACCAAATCAATCCACTGGCGATGAGCCCAATGGTCAATGAACGTCCGTGGCGTGTTTCGCCGAGGAGCCAGGCCGCAGAGACAATGAAGAGAGTGGTCGAGGCAATAAATCCAAGCGGACGCAATAACAGTGCATAGGCAACCATCATGGCAACCAGGATCAGAGCCTGGCCCCATGCGAATCCGCGATAGCCTTCAGCGTCTTTAGAGAGATCATCCATCTTTGGGAGCAGTATGATCAGGCTGGAAAATAAAACACCCAGTCCCGCAAGGCCGATCGGTAATGTGTTTGGCTTAAAAGGCATCCGCGCCTCAAAAGGGAGGAGCGGATGCGTCCAAGCGAGATACCCGTATCCAATCGAGAAGGCAAGGAGCGCGAGTGCGATGTATCGATCAATACGGGCCATGGATTACAGGAATCCGAGTTCTTTCATCAACCCGCCAATTTCTGCTTCTTGCTTTTCGAGGAACTGCACGAAGTCACTGCCGGGATTATAGATGTTGACCCATTTATTCCGGGCACGGACCTCTTCCCATTCGGGCGTATTGTACATATCGCCGAGAACTTTCACGTATTGATCACGCTGGGCGTCCGAAATACCTGGAGCTGCGAAAAATCCACGCCAGTTCACGAATTCTGCATCGTAGCCTTCACTCTTGAGTGATGGGATTCCATCGATTGCATCCGGTGCTGTAGTGACAAGGATGCGGACCTCGCCTTGCTCAGCCAAGCCAACCGCCTCTGAAAGACCTGTTGAGAGTGCATCCGCCTCACCTGAGAGCAGCGATGCCATGGCTTCTCCACCGGCATCAAAGGGCAAGTACTTAACCGCAAGTGGATCAGCACCTGCCGACTTCATAGCCAGTGCAGCGACTAAATGATCCATGCCACCGGCTACCGAGCCACCCGCAATTGCGAGTTCATTTGGGTCATTTTCGAAGATTTCCACCAAGTCAGAAAACGAGTTGATGTCACTGTCGGCTTTAACAACAAGTGCAGCATAATCTCCAATCGTTCCAGCAATCGGAGTGAGATCGCGGAAACTTTGTGGAAACACTTTGGTCAGTGAACGAATCACGATTGGTGTTGAATTCACCATTAAGGTGCCCTGATTGGACTCCGCATTTTCAATCAGATATCCGATGGCCTTTCCACCGCCACCACCTGACATGTTTTCGTAAGATGCATTCCCGATCAGCCCAGAGCGGGTGAGTACTTCACCTGTTCCGCGCGCCGTTCCATCCCAGCCGCCACCGGCGCCACCAGGAACTAAGAAATGGATGCTATCGAGTTGTTGGTGCCCGCCGGCGTGAGTCATTGGACTCATGGCAGCTAGACTGGCAAGACCGGCAACAGCGGCCGCCTTAAAAAAAGACAGTTTCATTCTGACTCTCCTGTTATGGTTTTTATATAGACAATACATTGCCTACCTACTATGAAATCACAATAAGCTGACAACAACCTGACATGCGTATTTTATTGGTCGAAGACACAGAAGATTTGGCAGGCGCTCTGCAAAAGCATTTGAGGACTACCGGGCATACAGTGGATTGGGCTCAGAATCTGCACACTGCACGTCAGTTTTGGGTTGTCGAGCAGGCTGCCTATGATGTCGTTGTACTCGACATCGAATTACCTGATGGATCAGGCCTATCCCTGTTGCATCAGATTCGTCAATCTGAGCGAAGTGTGGGCGTGTTAATGCTGACTGCGCGAGCTGATATTGAGGACAAGGTTCAGGTGCTTGACTCCGGTGCAGATGATTACCTCACCAAACCCTGTGCTCTCGAGGAGCTCGATGCACGGATTCGATCCGTAGCGCGCCGGCACTTAGAGCGACCGCAAAATGTACGTTTAATTGGTCGACTGGCCTATGATCCAACCAATCGGACAGTATGGGCTGATGAACACCAGGTGCAGTTGCGAACACAAGAACTGAAATTATTTGAGGCGCTGATTGAATCCAGTGGTTGGACCGCATCGAAAGAACAACTTCAGAGCCATCTCTACGGACTGGATCAAGAGGGTTCAAATAATGCAGTCGAAGTGCATGTGAGTCGACTGCGGCCAAAGTTGAAGCGCTATGGATTGGCGATCCAGACACTGCGTGGCTTAGGGTATCGATTAATTGAGACTGATGATGCAGAGTGATTGGAGTATTCGAGGCCGCTTGTTCGGGCTTTGGCTATTGATGCTCTTGCTGGTTTCGGTTGCCGTATATCTAACTACAAGTGCCGTTGTTGAGCGCTCGTTGCAAACAGGTCAAGACAGGAACTTAAAGCCGGTTGCGCTCATCATTTTGGACAGCGTTGTGAACTCGGATCAAGGGATTGATTTTGACCTGCCATATCAGGCATTCGAAGTCTTGGCTTACTCGGCCCCAGAGCGAATCTTTTATCGTGTGACCCTTGGCGATCGCAATTTGGCTGGCTATCGCGATGTCCCGGCAGATCTTCACGGATCTGAACCCATCGTCTTTCAGACCCACAGTTATCGAGGTGAGAGCACACGCTTTGTGACAGCTCGAAAACGGGTCTTTTCTGATTCAGATCTTGAAGTCATGGTCACGGTTGGGCAAACACGAGCCAGTTATTTGACTCAAGCGCAACAGATTGCCAATTGGATCGCTTTGGCTGTTCTGATCGCCTTTGCCTGTCTTGCAGTCTGGGCTGAGGCCAGTTTACGGCATGCCCTCAAGCCAGTTGTCGGTATTGCAGCAGATCTTGAAGTCCGGAAGGCGGATGATTTCAGTCCCATACGCGCGCGTGTCCCGATGGAGATTTCAAGGCTTGTCGAGACACTGAACCGAGTCTTTGATCAGCATCGAGGCCTGCTGGCCGAAAACCGAGCCTTTATTGCCGAGGCAACACATCAAATTAAAACGCCGATCGCGGCAATTATGACGCGTTCTGAGTTACTGGAACGTGAGCTTCCGGAGACGCATCGTGCTGAGGCGCATGATCTGACGGTGCGTGCGCGATACGCAAGTAAACTCGTGACTCAACTCTTGTTGCGCGCGAGTTTAACGTATCGAGAGTTGGTAGGCGCCAAAGAGTGGATTGACCTGATGGCGCTTTTACAGGGTATCGTCCGAGCCATGGACCCGACTGCTGAAGCCAAGGAAGTGGCGATTCATTTGCATGCGAGTGAATCGGTGCCCTCACTGTATGCGGATCGTGTTGCGATTCGCGAGGCAGTGATCTGTCTGCTCGATAACGCGATTCGGCACACGCAGCCCTTGACCGATTTGGATGTTGAAGTGTCGACAGTGCCTGGCAAAATTTGCATCGCAATCCTCGATCGAGGTCCGGGATTCCTCTCAGACGACTTGGATACTGTCAAGTTGGCTTCTGAGGACGGTCATGTGGGACTTGGTCTTGAGATCGTCAATCGTGTGGCTCGTTCGCATAATGGTGAGCTTACAATCTCAGATCGAACAGATGGGGGAGCCAAGTGCGTTATCTCACTGCCTGTTTCCTAATGTTTACCGCCACTCTGGCGCACGGACTGACACCTGAAGGGAACTTTGTTGTGGGGCAAGGGAATCAACAGGTGACAGTCCTTGGCACGGGAGATTTTGCGCGCATTCAGCCTGTGTTAGCGGGATTTGTACAAAGCGGCTCTGATCGTTCGGTCCGCTATGTTCAGGCATCAAGTCGTGAGATTGATCAAGCAGTACGTGCGGGATTGTCCGAAGAGATTGATTTGGTGATGTCGTCTGCTGTTGATCTCCAAGTGCGATTGATTAATGACGGCTTTGGACAATCTCTGTCGGATGAATTGAAGAGCTCGACGAACTGGCGGGGTGAGCTGGTTCAATGGGCACTCGAACCCATTGTGACGCTCGTCAACAGGCGCTTGATAGGCGAGGACGTGGATCAACTGAGATCACGTGCTGCGCTGATTCAATGGCTGAAACATCAAAACAAAGCACTGACGGCCACGCTCTATGATCCAAGGGAATCAGGCGTCGGATACTTACTGAGCCAGCAAGATTTATTACAAGATACCCAGTTCTGGGATTTGATTGATCAGTTGGCGCGGCATCAATTGCGCCCAAACTGTTGTTCAGGTGAGATGATTGATCAAGTGGTGTCTGGCGAGTCAGCCCTAGCCTATAACGTCATCGAATCGTATGTGACGCCCCTGCTCGAAGTAGCTCCTGATGTGCAAATATTGAGGTTCAACGATTATCAGTTGGCGATCCCAAGGACCGGGTTTATTCCTCGTGGAGCCGATGATCGGGATCTTGCTTTAGAACTACTCAGTTATGTTGTGAGTGATGAGGGCCAGAGTCGACTGTCACCGACGGTGCGTTTAGCCGTTTTGAATCGCTCAAATGCCGGTGGGCCCATGAAGCCAATTCGCTTAAGTCCAGCTTTAATTGTACATCTTGATCCCGTTGCTCGAGATGCGTTTTTCAAAGTCTGGGATCAACGGAGTCAACGTACTCAATGAGTATTTGGAGTCTTCTGAATTGGTTTGTTGAACGCCCACTTTGGCTGCTGGTGGCATGTTGGATTGAAGGCTTTGTGGTCGGCGGGCTGCTCGTGTGGTGGTGGCTGTCATAATGCTGTCGATGTCTCCGTCGCTGTGGATTTCCAAGATGCTGACCGCGCATGCTCCGCATCACGGTCGAGCCATCGATCTCGCCTGTGGATCCGGTCGACACACCCAGTTGCTCAGAGCACACGGATTATCGGTACTTGCAGTTGATCACAATCCAGAGCGAGAGACGCTCGCTGACTGTAAGGGCGTGCAATTTCAGTGTCTGGACCTTGAAGGACCTGTCTGGCCTCTGGCAGACGTGTATGCCGACGTCGTCGTGGTGTCGAATTATCTCTATCGACCGCGATTGGCAGAGATCTTCGCGCTGTTGGAGCCTGGCGGCATCTTGATCTATGAAACCTTTGGTGTTGGCAATGAAGCGTACGGGAGACCGGCGCGCGCTGAGTTTCTGTTGGCAGACGGAGAGCTTGCCGAGCGTGCCCCTCGCGACTGCATGCTGCTTGAGTCATCTTTTGGGTTGGTTGAAACACCCAAGCCCGCGATCCGAGCTCGGGCTTGTTTTCAGCGTCAGATGCCTGACTGATCAAACAACCTTGCAAGCGGTCTCAAAGGCCAGACGGTCTGCGCGGGGATAGAGTGCATCCGGGTCACCCTCGCCGAGTAATACCACCCAACCAAAACGCCAGCTTGGCACGTCAAAGAACGCTTGCTCGATGGGTTCTGCATCAAATCCAGCCATCGGTCCGCAATCCAGTCCATGCGCACGCGCTGCGATCAAGAAAAATCCTGCCTGAATATTGGCACTTGTGATCGCCGTCTTCTCGATCCGGTCTTCTGGCCATTGTGCTTGGGAGGGTGGTTGACTTAAGTGCGGTGCCAGTTCCGTGAAATGATCATAAAAGCGCATGTCATAGGCCAAAATCGCAGCCGCAGGCGCGGTTTCTACTTTTTCCTTGTTGTAGCCATGCGCTGATGCAGCAAGCGTACTCAATCCGCCTTTTGAGGTGACAAATACGATCCGTAACGGGCAGCAGTTATTCGCAGTCGGTGCCATTTTGGTGAGTTCATAGACTGATTGAAGGGTTTCAAGTGACACCGGCGTGTCTTTAAACTTTTTGTGTGATCGGGCATCTAAGAAAAGCTGGCTGTCGGTCAATTGCATGAAATCGCGCTCCTTGAAAGGTC
>AACY020303176.1_pt1 | contig 10488 bp, 10 predicted proteins | sample 267378 | NCBI WGS metagenome assembly AACY02 (sample SAMN02954345, study PRJNA13694) | marine metagenome | biome: aquatic; feature: ocean; material: water; isolation source: isolated as part of a large dataset composed predominantly from surface... | reverse complement strand
TACAGCCGATTGTGCTTCGCGTATACTCAGGGAGTGGCAGGAGTTGCCTGCTGCAGCGTACTGCCGCGCCGCTTGGCTCCCGGGCCGAACGCGTGCGGTGAAATTTTGGGGGCGTAAAGGTTTCGACCGGGTTGGAAGAGGTTCAGATTGCGTGTCGTGGTTGGTCGGCTGGCCACGTTAAAAGCCGATCAAAGCTTCAATTGCCGAAGCACAGTTTTCTCTGGCTGCTTAACTAACGCAGTCCCGAGCGATGGCCCCAGTCGGAAGGGCCTCCCAATCGGTCGCTAAATCCGACTCGCTCCGGTTCACCGCCTGGTACGGCTGGAGTCAAACTTGTTCCGGGCTGGCCTGAGACGCACCCTGTCGGCCGGGGGCTCAATGGCGAGACTCAAATTGACCGGATACGCACGTAGACGTTTGGGCTGAACCGCCACGGGACGCGGGTTCGACTCCCGCCGCCTCCACTAGGGCCAGCCAGTGGCTCTCCGGGCAACCGCCCGGGAGCGGCGGCTGGCTAGGTGGCTGACCAGCCGGCTTTGGGTTGGTTGTGTATTTGGGGCTCGGCTGCATGCTGCCGGATGGATTCGGCAGCTTCGACGACAGCAGGCCCTGCAAGGTGTTCCAGCTGCAGCGAGAATTCCACGGCCTCGCCAGCTCCCAGCGGCACCACGCGACCCTGCTCCGCCTCAAACGACCGGGGATTTGGGTAGTTCGTCCCTGGCTCCAGTCCAGTCACATAGCCGTCGGCGAGCCCACCCTGATTCTTCCAGAGGGTGAAGCAGGGCAGCGTGTCTGCACTCCAGGAGAGACGGGCCGCGTGGTCGCGACCCGGCGAGACCAGCATCGCGGAGGCCATGCCATCGCTGTTGGAGTGGATCTGGCAGAAGTGCACCTGCTCGCCCCGGCCCGCCTGAGGAGCCTCATAGCGGCTCCATGAGAGAACATCCCCCACGGCCCCAGCATCCCGCGGAGCGAGCTCATCGACTGCCGCAACCAGCTCGGCACCCTCGCCAAGCAGTGGTGGGCCGAAGTTGCAGTGGTAGAGAATCTGCATCTCGGCGGGCCGATCCGAAACGTTCTCGACCCGATCGGTCCAGGCGACGTGCGGCCGGTCTGCCCGCAGCGTGAGCGATGTGGTCATCCGCAGGGCATGCTGCAGGAAACGGGTTTCGTGGACGGTGCCGGTGAGCGAAATCGTGCCTTCCGTGTCGTCGAGCACCACCTCCAGGCTGTCGGCTGGCAGGTTGGCGATCCGTCCGTGCAGGCCGTGCACCAGCCTCCCACCGGCATCAACATCGGGAGCGCCGTTGGAAATCAGCCCGCAGCGGCAGACCAGCTCGTCAAAGCCGGCAAGCCACCCCAGCCCGCTGGGCTCATCGACGCGGACAAAGCTCGGGTGCACGGGGCCCTTCACGGGCGAATGCCAGCCGAGCTCGACCGGCCCGGAGCGCATCTTCCAGATTCCCAGGCCACGGTCGGGCAGCAGGACCAGCTGCGTGTCGCCGGCCATCAGTTCAACCAGCAACACGCCATCCCGCAGGCCTCCCTGCAGCCGACGGGCCCGCAGTGCCAGCGGCCCCAACGTGCTCTCACACTCTGGAAAGCCCGCTGCCTCACCGATCAAGAGATGCTTCTTCGTGGCCATCGCATGACTCCAAAAGGGCTGACAGCGGCAGTGTACGGCGGAAGCCGGTTGGGCAAGAACAGACCACCCTCGTATTCTGCAGGCCGTGCGAGAGTTTGACGCCAGGAGAGCCGCCCGTGACCGAAACCACACCACCTGCAACCACACCCGCCCAGCCTGCCACAGTCGCCGAGCCAATCGCTGTGATTCTGGCCGCCGGCCGCGGCACCCGTATGGGAGGCGATCGCCCGAAGGTGCTGTTTGAGGCCGCGGGCAAGCCCCTCGTCCGCTGGGTGATCGACGCGCTGGCTGAGGCAGGTGTTTGCCGCCGGGTGGTCGTGGTGGGCTACCGGGCCGCGGAAGTTGAGGCAGCGCTCGCTGGCATTGAGGGCGTTTCTTTTGCCCTCCAGAAAGAGCAGCGAGGGACCGGCGATGCCGTCGCCGCGGCCGCCTCCGAGATTGCCCGAGCGGTGGACGCTGCCGGCGGAGCCCGCGTGCCCGTTTTGATCGTGACGGGCGATTCCCCAATGCTGCAGCCAACGAGCATCCAGCGGCTGCTGGCCGCCTTTGCCGAGCAGCCCACCGCCTGCCTTTTAGGCACCGCCGTGACGGAAGAACCTGAAGGCCTCGGCCGCGTGGTGCGGGATGCGAACGGTCATTTTCAGCGGATTGTCGAGCACAAGGATGCCACCGAGGCCCAGCGGCAGATCTGCGAAGTCAACATGAGCACCTACCTCTTCGACGGCCAGAGCCTGCTCTGGTCGCTGGGCCAGCTTGACACATCAAACGCCTCCGGCGAGTACTACCTCACCGACTGCCCAGGACTGCTCCAAGACCGCGGCGATCTGGTGGAGGCACGGGCCTGCCTCGAGCCCTGCGAGCGGCTCTCGGTCAACACACCAGATCAACTCGCAGTCGTCGCAGCCGCGCTGCAGGCGCGGACCGCTTGATCATCCGCGTCAATCTGATCAGGATGCGGGCCTTGGAGGGGGTTTTTCCCGTGTCTTCCGCAGCCGGCCAGTGAGAACTCAGCGTCGCCCATGAATGACCTCAAGATCTTCAGTGGGTCGGCCAATCCGGCGCTTGCCCAAGACATCTGCCGCTACCTCAACCTCCCCATGGGGAAGATCACGCTGGGGCGGTTTCCTGACGGCGAGATCTCCTGCAAGATCGACGAAGACGTCCGCGGCCGTGACGTGTTTATCGTTCAGCCCACCTGCCCTCCGGTCAACGAGCATCTGATGGAGATGCTCGTGATGATCGACAGCTTCAAGCGGGCCAGTTCTTACCGGCTGACGGCCGTGATCCCGTATTTTGGCTACGCCCGGCAGGACCGCAAGGATGCGGGACGGGTGCCGATCACCGCCAAACTCGTGGCGAATCTGATCACCAGGGCTGGAGCCGACCGGGTTTTGGCAATGGACCTGCATGCGGCTCAGATCCAGGGATTTTTCGACGTTCCCGTCGACCACCTCTACGCAGCCCCGGTGCTCAACAACTACTTCCAGTCGCTCGACTTTCCCTCGGAAGACCTTGTCGTGATCAGTGCCGACGAGGGAGGGATCAAGCGAGCCGTCGGCCACGCCAAGCGGTTCAATGCGCCCTTGGCCATCGTCGACAAGCGACGGCTTTCGGCGGACACCACCGAAGGAGCCAACCTGATCGGCGCCAGCGTCGAGGGCCGCACGGCGATCATGTTCGACGACATGATCAGCACCGCCGGATCGATCTGTTCGGCGGCGGAGGTGGTTCACTCCCACGGGGCCAAAGCGATTTACGCTGCTGCGACACACGGCCTGCTCGTCGGCCCGGCCCTGGAGCGGCTGCGAGCGGCTCCCTTTAAAGGGATTGTGGTGACCGATTCGATTCCCCTGCCGCCCGAGCGGATGCTGCCCAACGTCACCGTTCTCTCGGTTGCCAGCCTGCTGGGCCAGGCAATCAAGCGGATTCACCGCAACGAGTCGGTGAGCATGATGTTCCAGTAGCCCGGCGTTCTTGCCCGTGTGCGGCGAAATGGCACTTGCAGAGGGGCCATCGCATGGCACAATACGAGGCTCGGCGATCGTGGCCTCCGCGTGGATTTTTTGCGCGAATGCTCCGCCAGACAGCCGCACGACCGACCACCAGCAGAGACGTTCTTAGCAACGAAGGAATGAAGAGCGATGAGTAGCGAATCACTCGAGGTGATGCCCCGCGAAGCAACCGGAACAAAGGAATGTCGGCGAATGCGACGCCAAGGTCTGGTCCCGGCCGTGCTGTACGGCCACGGCGAGGAGTGCATCAACCTGGTCGCCAAGCGTGAGGCGATCGAGGCCGTCGTGCGGCACGGCAGCATGTTCATCGAACTGCATGGTGCGGTGACCAGCGGAGCGGTGATCCGCGAACTGCAGTGGGATACCTTCGGCACCAAGCCGCTGCACATCGACTTCCTTCGGGCCAGCAAGAGCGAGCGAGTGCACGTCAAAGTGCCCCTCGACATGAAGGGCGAGGCACCCGGCCACAAGAAGGGTGGCGTGGTCACGCTTGTCGTGCACGAACTGGAACTGGAATGCACACCCGATGCCATCCCGGATCACCTGCACGCGGTGATCAACTCACTGGAAGTTGGCGGGAGCGTGAAAGTGAGCGATCTGGAACTGCCCCCAGGGGCCCGCGTGATCGCCGAACCGGACGAGGTGCTCGTCACGTGCGTGAAGCCGGGCGAGGAGACGGAGGAGGAAACGGAGACCGCAGAGCCTGAGGTCATTGGCCGGAAGCCCGCGGACGAAGGTGAGGCCGAAGGCTGATCCGACGACGCGGCAGTGGCTCATCGAGTTGCCACCGCGAAAACGCGTCGTGACACGGGCGGCTTCGAGTTGTCATGAAGTTGATTGTTGGCCTCGGAAACCCGGGACGTGCCTACGACGGCACACGCCACAATGTCGGCTTCGATGTCCTGGAAAAACTGGCGGAGCGGGCGGGGAGCCCATCGCGAAAGGCGAGATTTCAGGGCGAAGTGGCCCAGATCAGCGTTCGCGGCACATCGGCCCTGCTGCTCTGGCCTTTGACGTGGATGAATTTGAGTGGATCGAGCGTGCTGGCAGCGAGGGACTTCTACAAGGTTGCCGATCCGGACATACTGGTGGTGTGCGACGACTTTCAGCTTCCCCGAGGCACGATTCGGATTCGCAGCAAGGGTTCTTCAGGGGGCCAGAAAGGCCTAGCCGACGTCACCCGACGGCTCGGCTCGCAGGAAATCCCGAGGCTGCGAGTCGGCATTGGCCCGGTCCCAGCAAACTGGGACTGCCCAGACTTCGTCCTCGGTCGGTTCACTCGTGAGGAGCGGCCTGAGGTCGAAGCGATGATTGAGCGATCCGCCGATGCGGCTGAGGAGTGGGCCGCGGCGGGTATTGAGGCGGCCATGAACCGATACAACTGAATCCCAACACACGGAACCACACAACCACGGCCGGACGTTCGGCCCGACAACCGTCTGACAACCACAGGAGTGATGTGATGGAGTTTTACGAGGGGATGTTCATCCTCGACCCCACGAAGTATTCGCGGGATCCCGAGCAGGTGACCAACGCGATCGGTGAGATGATCACCAATGCCGGTGGAGAACTGCTCGCATCCCGCGTTTGGGATGAGCGAAAACTCGCTTACCCGATTCGTGGCTTCAAGAAGGGCGTGTACTGGCTGACCTACTTCCGGATGGAAGGGTCGGGCATCGCTCCGCTCGAGCGGCAGTGCCAGCTGAGCGACGAGATCCTTCGCCAGCTCGTGCTCAAACTCGACCATCGCATTGCGGAAGCGATCATGCAGCACATCAGCGAGAGCGAGGCCGCAGCCACCGCCGAAGAGTGAACAGGAGTTCACAAAATCCACTTGCGGACCCAAAGCCCTCACGCTACCATGCGTGAACGCTTGTTCAATAATCCGCAGGAATAGGGAGTGTCGAGATGGCCAGTTTCAACAGAGTGATCCTCGTGGGAAACGTGACGCGCGACCCGGAGCTTCGCTACATTTCCTCGGGCACAGCGGTCACTGACGTCGGCCTGGCGGTCAACGACCGCCGCAAGAATGCCTCCGGAGAGTGGGTGGAGGAAACGACGTTTGTCGACGTCACGCTTTGGGGACGCACCGCCGAGGTCGCGGGGGAGTACGTCAGCAAGGGCTCTCCGCTGCTGATTGAGGGCCGGCTCAAACTCGACACCTGGGAGAAAGACGGCAAGAAAAACTCGAAACTGCGGGTGGTCTGCGACCGCATGCAGCTGCTGGGAGGCCGAGGCGAAGGTGGCCGTGGCCGAGGCGCTCGCCCTGCGAGCGGCCGCACCGACGGCGGCAGCGACTCGAGTTACGGAGACAGCCCGAGTTACGAGGAAGCAGGGAGTTCATCCGGTGGCGGCGATTCCTTCGGTGGCGACGACGACATTCCGTTCTGAGCTTCGTTCCGTCCGTTCGTCTCACCACACACCAGCCCACAAAACAGACAGCACACAGGAGAAAACCATGAGCGAATCCGATACGGCCGTTTCCGAAGCCCCCGCCACCGACGCCCAGGCCAGCGGCGGGAATGCCACCAAACCGGCCAAATCAGCATCGAACGGCCCTCGGGCGCAGCGGCGTTTACGGCAGAAGGCCGGTCAGCAGCTGCCCCGCGGTCCACGTGGCGGCGTCGAACTGCTGCTCATCCAGAGTGTCGAGCATCTTGGCAAGCAGGGTGAAGTCGTTGAGGTGAAGCGGGGCTTTGCGCTCAACTATCTGCTGCCACAGGGCCTCGCCACCATCGCCACCGATCATCACAAGCGGATGGTGGAGAAGCACCGGGCCAAGCTGGAAGAGATCGCTCGCCAGCGGATGGCCAGCCTGCGGGCGGTGCTGAGCGAACTGGCCCGCACGAGCGTGACGATCGAGGCCAACGCCAACGACGAAGGTCATCTGTACGGGTCGGTCGGGTCGACCGAGATCTCACGATCGCTGAAACAGCAAGACCTCACCGTCAGCCCTGACCAGATTATCCTGCAGGGCCCGCTAAAGGAGGTGGGCCTCTACACCGTGAAGGTGCGGCTGGCCCCGGAAGTCGAGGGCGACCTCAAGGTGTGGGTCGTGCCTTCGAGCAGCGAGTCGGCGTCGAGCTAAGCGAGTCGTTCACGGTCCGCCGTTCACGGTCAACTGTTTATGGTTCGCTGTTGACGGCCAGCCTTTCACGCAGGGAGGGCCGCGTGGCCATCAAGGCAGCCTCAGGAGGTGGGCCCGGTTCCGCCGACGGAAATGGCCGCGGACGCTGGCGTCGACGAGACCGGGATGCCGATGCGTCCGAGGGAGCGGAGTTTGCATTTCTCCGCGAGCAGCCGGTCAGCATGAATGCTGAGCGGGCGGTGCTCGGGAGTGTGCTGCTCAAGCCCGATGTCTGCGACGATGTGGCGCTCCTCGTCCGCAGCGAAGACTTCCACGACGAAGCCCATCGCCTGCTCTTTGAGCACCTGCAGGATCTCCACGACGCTGGCAAACGGATCGATGCCACCATCGTTCTGGAGCGGCTGCGGTCCAAAGGCGATCTCGACCGGATCGGTGGCGCAAAAGCCCTCGCCGAGATCATTGAATCGGTCCCGCACGCAGCCCACGCAAGCCACTACGCCGAAATCGTCCGAGACAAGGCGATTCTTCGTTCGTTGATCGACGCGGGCACCGACATTCTGCGGGACGCCTACGATTCCCCCGACGAGCCACGATCGCTGCTCGGCCGTGCTGAGGAAAAAATCTTTTCGATCCTCGAGCGGCGAAGCGGAGCGGAAGCCCAGGCGATTCGCGACGTGCTCGAGGAGTCGCTCGTGCGGATGGACGCCCGCATGAAACATGAGCAGACGCTCGGCGGCGTGGAGACGGGCTTTACCGACCTCGACACGCTCTGCGGGGGCCTGCACAACTCAGAGCTGATTATCCTCGCCGCCCGCCCGAGTATGGGGAAAACGGCATTTGCGATGAACATCGCCGAACACGTGGCAGTCAACGATGGCCAGCCGGTGCTCTTCGTGAGCCTGGAAATGGCCGCCCTGGAACTGGCAGACCGTCTTCTCTGCTCCTCCGCCCAGGTCAACGGCCACCGGCTCCGCAACGGCACCATCTCTCAGGAAGACCGACGAAGGCTGGTGCAAAAATCGTCTGAAATCAGCGCGGCGCCGCTGTTCATCGACGACACGCCGGGCCGCACGCTGACGGAGATTGCGGCGGTGGCCCGCCGACTCAAGCGGAAGCATGGCCTCTCGCTGATCGTGATCGACTACCTGCAGTTGATCGAGCCAGACAACCCTCGCGACCCGCGACAGGAGCAGGTCGCCCGGATCGCCCGCCGCCTGAAGATGATGTCGCGAGAGCTGGAAGTTCCCGTGCTGTGCCTGGCCCAGCTCAATCGCCAGGCGGAAGCCAGCCGCGACAACCGGCCCCGACTCAATCACCTCCGCGAGTCCGGTGCGATCGAGCAGGATGCCGACGTGGTGATGTTCGTGCATCGGGAAGAGTATTATCAGACCAACGAGGAAGACCGCGAACGGGTCAAAGGGCAGGCTGAAATCATCGTGGCCAAGCAGCGAAATGGCCCGACCGATGACGTGAAACTGCTCTGGCAGCACGAGCAGACCCGCTTTGTCAATCTGGAACAGCGGTCGTACGACGAGTTTGAGCAGTTTGGCGGCTACTAAGCGGCGGCAGCCAAACCGGTGGAATCGGCAACCCTATCGATTCCCGCGGACTAATCCGGGCACAACGTCAAGATCGAGGGAATCCCGCTCGCCGCGTTCGATCCGCTCCCAGGCAATGCCGCCCATTGCCGCATTGTCGGTGCAGAGTTCTCGCGGTGGCAGCAGCAGATCGATCCTCTCGTCCGCCGCAAAGGCCGCAAGGGTCTCGCGGAGCAGGCTGTTGGCTGTCACGCCACCGCCCACCGCCAGCAGATCGCAGCCTGTCTGTTTCACTGCCAGCCGCACCTTCGCCAGCACGGTGTCAACGGCCGCCTGCTGAAAGGAGGCCGCCAGATCCTTCAGCAGCGGTCCTTCGGGAGGCGGCGTGTCTGCCGACGCGCCCGGAGGCCGGACTTGATAACGCAGGGCCGTCTTGAGGCCGCTGAAACTCATGTCGAGCGTGGTCCGGTCGCGGGCCAGTGGCCGCGGAAAGCGAAACGCCTTCGGGTTGCCCCCCTCGGCAGCCCGCTCAATCGCCGGCCCCCCCGGATACCCCAGCCCAAGCAGGCTCGATGCCTTGTCAAACGCCTCGCCGATCGCATCATCGATCGTGCCACCGAGACGCTTCATATCCAACGGCGAAGTGACATGCAGCAGCGAGCTGTGCCCTCCGCTGGCCACGAGCCCCACGCAGGGATACCGCATGCGGTGGGGGTCGGCCATCCGACAGGCGTAGAGATGCGCGGCGATGTGGTCGTAGCCGATCAACGGCCGATCGATGGCCACCGCGATCATCTTGGCTGCCGACACACCCACAAGCAGCGATCCGACCAGCCCAGGCCGCACCGCCACGGCCACGGCTTCTAGGTCCTCACGCCGCACGCCAGACCGCTCGATCGCTTCATCAATGACCGGCACAATCCGCTCGACATGGGCGCGACTGGCCACCTCGGGCACCACGCCGTGCCAGCGGGCATGCAGCTGCTCCTGGCTCGCGACCACGTTGGAGAGGATGTCTCGCGAGCGGCTCACCACGGCGGCCGCGGTTTCATCACAGGTTGTCTCGATTGCAAGCAGCGGCATGGGGACGAGGCAGGAGACAAACCTCGCTGCCTGAAAAAGCTGACCACGGAAACGTGCGAGCCCCGCGAATCAGAAGTCGTACCACATCCCGACGCCGAAGCGGTTCTGGTTGTAGAAGACAAACTCGTACTGGGGGTCTGAGCCATACAGGTATTCAAGCCCAATGCGGTAGAGCTTTTCGCTCCCCCGCCCCCGCCAGAACCAGCCGGCCTGCACGCAGACGTTGCCGCCAAAATCGAGTTCCTGCCGGAGCATGCTGTTGACCGCCAAAAACGGCTTGCCCCACCCGCCGGTGGGTCTGGCCTGCAGCAGTTCGGTGCCGAACTGAAACTCCCACGGCTTGGAACCGCCGGCATTGAAAAACGAGTAGCCGACCTCTCCGTAGAGCCGCATCCAATCGAGCGGATACCAGCTCCCGCCGAGCACGATCACGTCGCGGACGTAGTTCACCCGCGGAAACGACGGGTTTTTGATGATGAACTCATCGCCGAGATGGGCGCTGTTGTGGTAATACGCCAGCTTCGACTGCCAGCGGCCCACGCCGTACACCAGCGGAACCCCGAACCGAAAGTCTGAGCTCCGCAAATCCCGATCGTCTTCCGGATCGAGCCGGACAAAGGCCGCCCCCTCGATCTGCACCTCGAATCCCTGCGGGTGCAGGATGCTGTCGGAGCCATAGCGAAGGATCGAGGCTCGACCGCCAAGGGTGGAATCCCACAGCCAGCCTTCCGAGAGATTCGGTTCGGTAAGCGAGGGTGCGGTATCGTCGTACCACACCGTGCCCAGACGCGGCTCCTTGGGGCCGGCGAGGTAGCTGGTGTAGATCAGGTTGTTTGGCATCAGCTGCCACGACCAGGGCTGCGGCGCCCAGAGGTTGTCCCACTCCTGTGGAAACCCGGAGGCTGCCCGCCCCGCAGGCCGCCAAGGCTGCTGAGAGAAGTCGTCTTGCCAGACGTCGTAAAACGAATCGAGGAGGACCGGACCGCCCGCAGCCTCCGGCAGCGGCTCAATCGTGCCCACCATCTCGGCTCCCGGCACGACCTCTGAAACCGACGGCACAGGCTGCGACGACGACGCGGGGGGTTGCAGGGCCTCCAGGGCCAAGGCCTGAGACGCAGCCCC
>AACY020382015.1_pt1 | contig 10492 bp, 11 predicted proteins | sample 267378 | NCBI WGS metagenome assembly AACY02 (sample SAMN02954345, study PRJNA13694) | marine metagenome | biome: aquatic; feature: ocean; material: water; isolation source: isolated as part of a large dataset composed predominantly from surface... | reverse complement strand
AAAAGATAAGATAAATTATATAAGTGATTGGATCAAAACCTATGCTGAAACCAATAATTTTAAGTCTTTAGTGATAGGTATTTCTGGCGGTATAGACTCAGCAGTAACGAGTACTCTAAGCGCTAAAACAGGACTGAAAACTATCGTAGCTAACATGCCAATTTTAGATCATAAAGCTACAAACGATAGAGGCTTATCACATATATCATGGTTAAAGAAAAACTTTGAAAATGTTGAAGATTTAAAAATAGATTTATCAGTCGTTTTTGAAAACTTCAAAAATGCACTAAACTCAAATAATTCGGAACACGGTTATGCAAATTCTCAAGCACGAATAAGAATGACAACTTTATATCAAATCGCTGCAAGCAATAATGGCATTGTAGTTGGTACAGGAAATAAAGTAGAGGATTTTGGTATAGGTTTTTATACTAAGTACGGCGACGGAGGTGTTGATATATCTCCTATTGCAGATTGTTTAAAGACTGAAATATGGGACATGGGTAAAGAATTAATGATCAACCAAGACATAATCGAGGCTGCACCAACAGATGGTTTATGGAAAGATGGAAGGTCAGATGAAGATCAGGTAGGATTAAATTATGCTGAAATTGAAGAAGCAATGATCAATGAAAACTCCTCTAATAGACATAAATATCTAGAGATAAGAAAAAATAATATTCATAAAATGAACCCAATCCCTGTTTGTATTTTACCAAAGTAAATTTATAAAATTTTATATTACGAAATTATTAAACTCTTTGTCCTGAGGTATTGTCAAAAATATGTAGCACTGATGGAGAAATGTTGAATTTAAAATTATCACCAGCTTTCAAATTAATTTTAGATGATAATTTGCAGCTAAACTCCTGTCCTCCAACACTTGAATAGATGATCATGTCAGAACCTAAATACTCAACTAGATTAGCTGAACTAGAATATTCTCCTTGATCTGATATTAAAATATCATCTGGTCTAAAGCCAATACATGCATTTTGAATATTTAGTGAATTATTTAAATTAATTTGCATATCTGAAATTTTAGCTAATCCATTTTCTATTTTGCATTGAAATAAATTCATCTGAGGTGAACCTATAAATTCTGCAACAAATTTAGTGTTTGGTTTAGAGTAAATCTCTTTAGGAGTTCCAACTTGTTCAACTACTCCGTTATTAATAACTACAATTCTATCACCCAAGGTCATAGCTTCTGTTTGATCATGTGTTACAAAAATACTTGTTACACCCATCTGACGCTGTAGTTTTTTTATTTCTAATCTCATTTGATTTCTGAGTTTTGCATCTAGATTAGATAACGGCTCATCAAATAAAAATATTTTTGGATTTCTGACAATAGCTCTACCCATAGCAACTCTTTGTCTTTGCCCACCAGAAAGCATACTTGGTTTTCTCGTAAGTAATTGATCTATTTCTAAAAGTTTAGCAACATCATTTACTTTATTATTGATTTCATCTTTAGATATCCCTCTATTTTTCAGGCCATAAGACATATTATTGAATACAGACATATGTGGATAGAGAGCATAATTTTGAAAAACCATTGCCACGTCTCTTTCTGAAGGGTCAATATTATTAATTATATTGCCATCTAATGATATTTCACCACTTGTAATATCCTCTAAACCAGCAATCATTCTTAATAATGTTGATTTACCGCATCCACTAGGACCGACAAATACAACAAATTCACCGTTGTCAATATTCAAAGAAGTTTCATTCACAGCCTTTGTTCCGTTAGGATAAATTTTTGTAATATTTTGTAATTCTAAAAAACTCATTTTATTTTTCTGTTTGAATTAACCCTTTGATAAACCATCTTTGAAGAATTACAACAACTAACACAGGAGGTAACATTGATAAGATTATATATGCAAATCTCTCCCCTGTTCTAGGTAAAGCGACACCTTCATAATTTTCTGTAAAAATAATTTTCATTCCCATCACAACAGTCCAATATTTTTCATCGGTGGTCATAATTAAAGGCCACAAATATTGACTATAACCATAGACAAACATAAATATAAACATCGCAGCTAACATTGTCTTTGAGAGTGGCAATAAGAAATCAATAAAAAATCTCCAACTATTAGCACCATCTAACTTAGCAGACTCTAATAACTCATCAGGTATTGTTTTATAAAACTGCCTAAAGAAAAAAGTAGCAGTAGCAGACGCAACTAGGGGCAATATGAGTCCCGTATAAGTATTTGTAAGACCAAGATCAGATACTATTTTATAACTGGGAAAAATTCTTACCTCTAACGGAACTAACAATGTAATAAAAATTAACCAAAAAATAGGAACGGCAAGCTTAAATCTGAAATAAACTAGTGCATACGCTGACATTGCCGAAATTACAACTTTCAGTGTAGCAATACCAAGAGCCATGATGAAACTATTTATAAACATTCTAGCTGCTGTAACTTCTTCAGACCATCCTCCTTTTTCATTGAGAACTTCGTTATAATTTTGAGAAAAACTCTCACCTAAAAAGAATTTCATACCTTCAGTTATTATCGAAACATTATCGTGGGTTGAGGTTGCAAAAGAAAACCAAATTGGAAGTACCATTAATAAGACCCCTAAAATTAAAATAATATGTGAAATTATTTCTATAGGTTTAATTTTCATTTATTTTGAAATATCCCTTGAATAAATAACTTTTGAAGAAAAACTATTATTACTACTGGCGGTATCATTGACATTATCACAAATGCAAAACGATCGGATATCGATCCGTACATGGTCTTAAGTCCCATTACAACAGTCCAGTATTGTTCACTCGTTGTCATGATTAGTGGCCATAGATATTGGTTGTAACCAAAAACAAACATAAAAATAAAAACAGCAGCTATCATTGTTTTAGATAAAGGAACTAAGAAATCGATAAAAAATCTCCAACTACTCGTTCCATCTAATTTAGCTGCTTCTAATAACTCATCTGGAATTGATTTATAAAATTGACGAAAAAAGAATGTTGCAATTGCTGAAGCTGAGATAGGAAGAATTAAACCTGCAAATGTATTTACAAGATTTAATTTTGACATAACAATGTATGAAGGCATAATTCTTAACTCCAAAGGAACTAATAGAGTAATAAAAATTAACCAAAATATTATAGTTGCATACTTAATTTTAAAATAAACTAAACCATAAGCAGCCATTAAAGATGTAATTACTGAGAGAGTTGCAATGCCTGTTGCCATAACAAAACTGTTAAAAAACATTTTAAAAGCTGTTATTTCATTAAAAAAACCTGATTGTTTGAATAAAACTCTTGAGTAATTTTCAATAAAATTATCTCCTAAAAAAAATTGTAAACCATTTGTGTTAATAAATAAGCTTGTATGTGTTGAACTTGCAAAAATAATCCATACTGGAACAATCATAATAATAAGACCCATTAAAAGAATACAATGGTTGATAGATGAGGAGATATACTTTGTCATTAATTGTAATGAATTTTTCCTTCTATATATCTAAATTGGAAAATAGTTATAATTAAAACGATAATCATCATCAATATTGATTGTGCACCTGCACTACCAAGGTCTAAACCTTTAAATCCATCAATGTAAGCTTTATAAACTAATGTTTTGGTTTCACTGCCTGGAGCACCTATTGTCGTAGTATCTATAATTCCAAATGTATCAAAAAAAGCATAGGTGATATTAATTATTATCAAGAAAAATGTTGTGGGCATTAGTAAAGGAAATGTAATTGTCCAAAATCGCCTAATATTACTTTTACAGTCTATAATAGACGCTTCGATAACTGTTTTTTGAATGGCTTGAAGACCTGCAAGAAAGAAAATAAAATTTGCACTTATCTGTTTCCAAGAACCTGCAATAATTACATATATATAAGCATCGAAGACATCCTCATACCAATTAAATCCCCACAGATTATTAAACAAATGATGTAACAGACCATATCTTTCACTAAAGAAATAATTTGCCATAACGCCGACAACTGCTGGTGCAATTGCATAAGGCCAAATTAAAAGTGTTTTATAAACATTTTTACCATGCAATACTTTGTTAGCTTGTACTGCAAGTAATAAACCAATTGAGCCAGTTATAAGGGTTATTACGAAACTATAAATAATCGTAAATTTGAAAGCTGTGTAGTATGATGGATCAGAAAAAACAAATAAAAAATTATCAAAACCAGCAAAATATGAACCAAAACCAAAAGCATCTTGAATTGTAAAGGCGTCACGAAAAGTTTGAATAATGGGCCAATAAAGAAATATTAACAGTATTAATAGTTGAGGAGCTAAAAAAATATATTGAGAGTAACTAGACTTGAATTGAACTTTTTTCATTTATAAAAAAAGGAGGGTATATTAAATACCCTCCGAAATTTAAATTAACTTTAAAGTGTTTTTGCGAATTGTGCTAAAAGTTTTTCGGCACCCTTATCCATGTTACCAAGCGCTTCTTCAACACTTATTTCACCATTAAGCATTGGCTCAACATTTTCGTAAATTACTTCACGAATTTGAGGCCAGTTACCAGCTCTATATCCACCAGGGATAGTTGAGCCTTCAAGACCTAATTGATCACCAACTGCTTTGTGATACGGAGAAGTTCTATAGAAGTTAATTGTCTCAGCTAACTCAATACCGCCTTTAGTGACAGCAGCATAGCCAGTCATGTTGTGATAATATAAATCCATTTCTGGTGAACCCATGAATTCAATGAATTTAGCGAGTCCTTTGTACTCCTCTTCTGTATGACCATTTAAGATCCAGTTAGCAGCACCACCAATGAATGTTGGATATTCTTTACCACCAGTTACAGAGTCCCAATATGGAATTGGATTAGTTGTAAAGTTTGGAAGTACATCCTTCATACCACCAAAAGAGGCAGCAGATCCAAACCAAAATGCAGCTTCACCATTAGTGAAAGGCGCTTGATTGTCTCCCCATGCTCTTCCTTTATAACCGTAGAAACCTTTTTCATACCATTCCTTAACTTTTGTCCAATGGTAAACGAACGCTTCTGTATCAGCAAAAAGAGTTTTTGTTGGAACAGCATCGTAACCATTGTTTCCGTCAGTCATTAATAGATTATGTCTTGAGAAGAAGTTTTCAGTCCAAATCCAAGGGCTGTGACTTTGAAGAAGAGGAATATAACCAGCATCAAGTATCTTTTGTGCCATACCTTCGAACTCTTCGTATGTTTTTGGAACTTCTTCAATACCGACTTCATTTAAAATATCCATATTTGCATACATTAAACAAGTAGAGCTATTAAATGGAACACCGACCATCTTACCATCAGCATCGGCATAAAAGTTTTTGATACCTGGGATGTAATTATCAGCATCTACATCGATACCATACTTCTCAGCCATTTCTTCAAAACCAATAACAACACCGTTTTTAACTTGTGCTACCATGATAGCTGCACCTGCGTCATAGACTTGTGAGTAGTGAGGTTGGTCCCCTGCTCTAAAAGCAGCAATTGTAGCTGCCATGTTGTCCTCATAGCTTCCTTTACCAGTAGGAATAACCATATATTCATCTTGTGAGTCGTTGAATCGATTAGCTATTTCTATGATTACATCACCTAAAAAACCACTGTTACCATACCACCAATGAATTTCGGTTTTACTGTAACTGTTTGATGTGAATGCAAAAGAAACTAAAAGTACAAAAATACTAATTAGTTTTTTCATTATATCCTCCTATAGGAACGTTCTTAAATAAATATTATAGTATAATATTTTAACTCAGGAACGAATTGATTGTATATAACTTAAGGAAAAAATATTAAATATTTATGAAAAATATTGAATTAGAGCTTTTTAGTTAAATATCTTAACGCATAAATAAATCCGTCTTTACCCATTCCAATAATTGAACAATCACACGCTGGAGCTATTAAAGACTTTCTCCTGAAGTCCTCTCTTGAGTATATATTAGATAGATGAACTTCGATTTTCATAATTGATTTAATTTCTAATGAGTCGTGCAATGAAACTGATGTATGAGTAAGACCGCCTGGATTTATGATAATTCCAACATATAACTCATCAAGACCGTTTATTTTATTTATTATTTCACCTTCAATATTGCTTTGGTAAAAATCAAGGCTACAGCCAAGTGACTCTGACTCTTTAAGTAACTCATTTTCTAAGTCTTTTAAGGTGAAATTTCCATAAACACTCTCTTTGCGCTTACCTAACATTTCAAGATTTGGTCCATTTATTATTGCAATTTTTTTATCCATAATTATCAATTTTATATCAAAGATTTTAACAATCCCAATACGTATTATTTATCAATATTTTTATATTTTTTTAGTTCAAATGAGCTTTTTTAATGATATTTAAGGTATTTAAAAACTAGGAGGTTACTTATGAGAAAATTTGTTATCGATATGACCATGTCATACGACTTTCAAGTCACTATTGAGGCTGAATCAGAAGAAGAAGCCAAAGCTAAATTTACAAGCACACCTTTAGAACAGCTTGGTAGTTATAAATTTGGTTCATTTTACAAGACATTTAGAGGTATCAAATTAGATGAATTTGATCCAAGATTTTATAAGGACGAAGATAAAGTAAGATAAAATTAAATGAGTAGAACAATTTCAGAAAATATTTTTGGTACCCATTTCTTCTCCAAATACTATTTAACTATATTAGGAGTGATTTTACTTACTGTATCATCAAAGATTTCAATTCCTTTTTACCCTGTACCAATGACATTACAAACTCTCGTGGTTTATTTCATTGCAGCTTCAATGGGAATGGTTGGATTTTACTCAACTTTTATTTATGTAGTTTTAGGTACACTTGGTTTACCTATTTTTGCCAATGGTGGAGGAATTGGTTATATATTCTCTCCTACTTTCGGGTTTTTATACGGCATGGTAGTTGCTGCCTTCTTCATTTCTTTCATTTTCAATAAGGAAGTAAGCACTAATTTAATTAAATTATCTCTGACAATTTTTATTGGTGCTCTTATAATATTTTTATGTGGTTTAAGTCACCTATCGTTCTTTATAGGTTTTGAACAAGCAGTTACTGTTGGTTTAATACCCTTTTTATATAGTGAGTTTCTAAAGATTCTATTAGCTATAGCAATAATTTTTGGGTTGATTCAAAGGGTTAATTCAAAAAATCATAAATAAACTTCAAATACAGTATTAAATATAGAGAAGTGCCTCGAGGCTAACTCTTTTCTGCTTTTACTGTAACCACCACCAATAACCGTGCATAGGGGTATTTTCTTATCCTTAAAATAATTGCATACAATTTCATCTCTTTTTTTTAAACCCTCATCAGAAAGGTTTAAGTTTCCGAGATCATCATTATAGTGAACATCAACACCTGCATCATAAAATACAATATCAGGTTCAAACTTTGCATCCACTCGATCAAGAGTGTTTTTAAGGATATTTAAATATTCATCATCTCCTATACCGTCATTGATCGGTATATCTAAATCGCTTGTTTGTTTATCAAAAGGGAAATTGTTTTTACAGTGTATAGAACATGTAAAAATATCGTCAATATTTTGACAAATTGAAGCTGTACCATCACCTTGATGGACATCTAAATCTAATATTAAAATTTTATTAACTTTTTTTTGATTAAGTAAGTTTATTGAAGCAAAGGCTAAATCGTTAAATACACAAAAACCAGATCCACAATCTTTGAAGGCATGATGTGTTCCTCCAGCCAAATGACATGCCACACCATTCTCTAAAGCTAAATAAGATGTTTGTAGTGTACCTTGTATTGCTAAAAAAGATCTCATAGCTAATCTCTCACTCCAAGGTAGATTTATTCTTCTCTCTTGATTTCTTAATAGATCACCTTTTTTAACATTCATTACATATTCACTATCATGAACATTTTGAACATCTTTTATAGATGCAGATACACTTTGATGAATAATCAAATCTTTAAATAGATTAGAGTCTTTAATAAAATTATATAGGTCAGAAAATTTTGTACCCACAAACCTGTGACCTCTTGGCAAGGGAATATCATAGTTCTGATTATAAACAACATTAAGTTTATTCATTTATCATAAGTTTAATTAATATTGTATTAACTGATTTTTACTATTTCATCAGACTCGTATGTTACTTGATCTAAATTTTTCTTTACAATATTGGACATTGCTTTAGCTACAGTATTGGCGTGAATTGGTCTCATTTTTTTAAGTGGTCCGATAAATAATGGTGATAATAATTTAAAAATAGGTATTCCTATTTTCTCTGCAATTCTAAACTGTTTTCTTTCTCCTAATAAAAAAGATGGCCTCAAGATACCAAGATTATCAAAATCTAATCGTTTTAATTCTTCCTCAACTATCCCTTTAAATCTTAAGTATTCTCCTTTATTTTCAGAGTTTGCAAAACCAGATGAGACGAAAACATACGATTTTATTGAGTTTTTTTTGCAAATTTGAGCAATTTTTTTAGGTAATTCGAGTTCAACTTTCTGATAGTCATCTTTATTAGGAGAATTTTTTTTTGTTGTACCAATACAAAAAAAGCAACTATCAGCTAGTATTAAATCTTGAAACTCTTCAAGGTTATCAAAATTTGTATTAATAATTTCTAATTTTGAATTTGTAATATTGATTTCTGACCGAGTGAAAGCTTTAATTTTAGAATAATATTCATCGTTAATTAAAGTTTTAATTAAATAATTTCCAACAAGTCCAGTACCACCAAAAACTACTGCAGAAGACATTATAATTTTATATATTATAATTTAAAGTTTAAGAATATTTATCTTTTAAGATATTTTTTTGCACTTTCCCCATTACGTTTTTTGGAAGTTCATTTATTACTATATACTTCTTTGGAGTTTTATATTTAACTAGATTGTTTTCTACAAAAATAGAAAGATCTTTTATTTTCGTATTATTATTAATCATAACTACTGCTGCTATAGGAACTTCGCCTAAATCATGATCTTTTATACCAAATACAGCAGACTCTATTACAGATTTATGTTGATTGATTACATCTTCTATTTCTTTAGGGTATACATTAAAACCACCACTTATAATTAGATCTTTATTTCTACCTGATATAAATAAGTATCCGTCTTTATCAAAGTAACCAATATCACCCGTAATAAAATACCCGTCTTCAGTAAAGGCCTCTTGAGTTTTTTCAGGATTATTTAAATAGCCTTTAAAAACATTTGGACCTTTAATTTCAATCATACCAATTTTATTAAGCACTGTATCTTTGTCACCTTTAGTTTTATTAATTCTTATACTTATATCTTTTAAAGGCTTACCTACTGACCCAGCTTTTCTTTCTCCATCAAAAGGATTAGAAGTATTCATATTTGTTTCAGTCATGCCGTAACGTTCTAATATTCGATGACCAGTAATATTATAAAAATGTTGATGTGTTTCAGTTAATAGAGGAGCACTACCTGAAATAAATAATTTCATATTTTTTGTTAGTGACTTGTCTAACCTTTTATCTTTGATCAATCTTGTATAAAAAGTAGGCACTCCCATCATAAGAGTGGAATACTTAAATGCCTCAATTACTAAATCTATATTAAAATTTTTAATAAATCTGATGGTAGCACCGCTCATCATAGAAGTGTTTATGGCCACAAATAATCCATGAGTGTGATAGATCGGAAGAGAATGGATAAGTGTGTCACTATTATCAATATTCCATAAATTTATTAGATGAAGAGCATTTGATACTAAATTTTGATGAGTTAGCATGGCACCTTTTGGTTTACCAGTAGTTCCTGATGTATATAGAAGTGCTGCTAAATCATCTTTAGCTCTATTATTAGGTTCAAAAAAACTATCTAGATCTTCTAGACCATTAGTAACTTCTCCTTCACCATTTGCATTTAAGGATAAAATTTTACATCCAATTTTATCACAAATTGGTTTAATACTTTTAACTTCTGAACTTTCGCAAATTAAGATAGTTGGTTTTGAGTCCTCAATAAAATAAATGGTTTCATTTAAAGTGTAACTAGAGTTGAGTGGAAAAAAAACAGCTCCAGTTAAAATTGATGACAAATAAAGAGATAGTGTTTCTTTACACTTGGGCGACTTTACAAGGATACGATCACCTGATTTTAGTCCTAAATTAGCTAATTTATGGGAAATTTTTGAGGTAAGAGATATAAAATCTTCATAAGAAATCTTAATTCCGTCATCTAGTAATAAAAAAGTTTTCTTATTATTTATATTTGGTTGTATAAGGTGTTTGTAAAGATAATTGGTCAAAATAAATCAAAAAAATTGATTTTTTTTTAAATTAAAATTTATTAAATACAAAGTTTTTTAAGGAAAGTTAGTTAAGGCTCTGCCTTGTAAGCAGAGCCTTTGAAGTTTTATGATCCTAAGATCCTGTTAGGCCTTCTACTGAAGTTGGTAACCATTTCTCCCAAGTAGATTTATTATTTGCTTTCCACTCAGCGACTACGTCATTAAGTTCTCCACCTTCACGAA
>AACY020296060.1_pt1 | contig 10492 bp, 15 predicted proteins | sample 267378 | NCBI WGS metagenome assembly AACY02 (sample SAMN02954345, study PRJNA13694) | marine metagenome | biome: aquatic; feature: ocean; material: water; isolation source: isolated as part of a large dataset composed predominantly from surface... | reverse complement strand
ACCCCCTCGGCATCTAGACTCCGGTCGAGCAGCCGCAGCACGTCGCGCTTCCGGCCAAAGGCGTCGAACAGGGCGCGCACCGTGTCCATATCGTCGCCGGACACAAAATTTAAGAGATTCCCCTCCCCGGCCACCACGTAATCGCCATCCTGGCCCGAGGCGGGATCATCAAAGGCGTCCGCGGCCACCTCAAGCATTTCCGTGAGCAAGGTATTCAACCGGCTCTTATCCGCCTCCATGCTGCGCAGGAGCGTTGCCCGGAGTGTAGCCACGGAGGCCCCTGCGCAGTGGCTATTAATGAAGTTCGCGGCCTGCTGGAGCTCTTCGCGCTCAAAGGGCCGGGGGCAGGAGATGATTCGGTTCTCCACCTCGTAGTCGTTCACCACCAGCACGGCCAAGATTCGGTCCCCGGAGAGGGGTAGAAACTCGACCTGGCGCAGGGTGGTGATTTCCCGCCGCGGCAAGGTGACCACCCCGGCCATCCGGGTAATCCCCGACAGCAAGGACGACGCCGTGGCCACGAGTTCCTTAGCACTGCGCTCGGACAACAGCTCATGCTGGATCAGCGAGAGCGCATCGGGGCCCAGAGGCTGAACCTGGATGAGGGAATCGACAAAAAAGCGGAGCCCCTGCGCCGTAGGCACCTTGCCCGCGGAGGTGTGGGGCGAGGTCACCAAGCCCATGGCCTCAAGGTCGGCCATAACATTTCGCACGGTGGCCGAGGAAATCTTCAGCGCCGATTCCGTCGCCAGCTGCTTGGAGGAGATGGGGGCACCCTTTTCAATGTAGTGCTCAACCAACAGCTTAAGCAGCACATTGGCCCGGTCAGCGCGGGGGTCGGCGGAACGGTCTTCTCGCTTCGCAGTCGCTTTGTCCATGGGGCGGGGCTGGGGTGAATCGCTGAACACACCGTTCGGTTTACCGAACTCCGCTCAGAAGCGCAACGGCTCACCGCCCACCTTGCTCGCCTCCGGGTGCCGGCGCACACTATTTAGCGCCGTACCGCCCACGGCCCCGGGAGCCCAGGCATGCTCTGCCATCTTGAAATTCAAGACTTTGCCATCGTTGAGGCCCTATCCGTGAGCTTCAACAGCGGCTTCACGACCATCACCGGCGAAACGGGCGCAGGCAAGTCGATCATGCTCGATGCCCTAGGCCTCGTGCTCGGGGACCGGGCCCAGGGGCGCTGGGTGCGGGAGGGGCGCCCCAGCGCCGATCTTTCCGCGGAATTTTCCGTTGCCCAAATCCCTAAGGCCCAAGAGTGGCTGGCAGCGCAAAGCCTCACCGACGCGGATGAACCGGAACGCTGCCTCCTTCGGCGCACCCTTACGGGAGATGGCCGCTCCCGGGCCTACGTCAACGGCCGCGCCGTCACCTTAGGCGAACTCCGCCAGCTGGCGGAGCTGCTCATCGATATCCACGCACAACATGCGCACCAATCCCTCCTCCGCGCCGCCGTACAGCGAGAACAGCTAGACAGCTTCGGACAGCACGAAGCCCTGGCCGAGGCCGCCGCGGAAGCCTTTGAGCAATGCCAGGAAAGCACCCGGGCGCTGGAACGGCTCCGCGCGGCCCGGGCGGAGCGGCAAGACCGCCAGGCCCTGCTGCGCTATCAGCTTGAGGAGCTGGAAGGCCTCGCTCCGGAACCGGGGGAAGCGGAAGCCCTGGAGCACAAGCAACGGCGCTTAGCCCATGCAGAAGACACCCTGCGCGCCCTGGGCCAGGCCCAAGCGGCGCTCGCCGGGGAGGAAGATGCCCTCACGGACCGCCTACGCCACCTAGAGCAGCGCCTCAGCACGCTCCAGGACCCAGCGCCGACCTTGGGCACGGCGCAAGACCTCTTGGCCGAAGCCCGCGTCAACATCGAGGAAGCCGTCGACGCGCTGCGCCGCTACGAAGATGGGCTTGAACCGGATCCGGAAGCGCTGGCACAAGCCGATGCGCGCCTCGCCGCCCTCCACGATGCGGCGCGCAAGCATCGGGTGGAGGTCGATGCTTTAGCCGAACTGCAGGGCCGCCTGAGCGATGAACTCGCGGCGCTGGATGCCGACGACAGCGCCCTCGAAACACTGGAAGCGACGCAGGCCCAAGAGGCTTCCGCGCTGAAAAAGGCCGCGGACGCCCTAAGCCAGGCGCGCAGGCACGCCGCTGAGGCCCTCGCGGAGCAGGTCACGGCTCAGCTGCAGCGGCTCAGCATGAAAGCCGCCCAGTTCTCCGTGGCCCTCACCCCCTTGCCCGCGCCAGGCCGTCATGGGCAGGAACAGATCGAATTTCAAATCGCCACCCGAAAGGGCGCCAGCCCGGGCCCCCTCGGGCAGATTGCCTCGGGCGGCGAACTCTCCCGCATTAGCCTGGCCATCCTGGTGGTCACCGCAGCGTCCGCAGAAACGCCTTGCCTGGTGCTCGACGAGGCGGACGTGGGGATCGGCGGCGGCACGGCGGAGATTGTCGGCCAACTCCTGAAAACCCTGGGTAAACACGCTCAAGTGCTCGCGGTTACCCACCAGCCCCAGGTGGCCGCTCAGGGCACGCACCACCTTCGCGTTCGCCAGGACGGCACGCAGGCGGCCATCGACACCCTGTCGGAGGCGGAGCGGATCGAGGAACTCGCGCGCATGCTGGGGGGCGTAAAGATTACGGCACAAACCCGCGCCCACGCCGCGGAGCTGCGCGCACTCGGCTCGTGACCCGGGCGCCCCAAGCCCGTATCATCGCGCCCCTACGTTTTAGGTTCCGGTCTATGACACGCACGCTCATCGCTTTGGCATCCGCCTGCTTACTCGCGGGCTGCAGCCTTCCAGACCCTCGGGAGTTTCGCTTCCCTGGGGTCTACCGTGTGACCGTGCAGCAAGGGAACGTCATCACCCAAGACATGGTCGACCGCCTCAAGCCCGGCATGACCGGACGGCAGGTGCGTTTCATCATGGGGGAGCCGGTCATCAGCAATACCTTCCGGCCAAATCGCTGGGACTACGTCTACACGATTCAACCGGGCGGCGGAGAACGGCTGGCGCAACGGCTCACGCTCTACTTTGAAGCTGACGCCCTGGTTGGCTTTGAAGGGGACTTCATCCCCACGCCCGTGGCCGAGGCCCAAAATGCGACCCAAGAACCCAACGCCGCCCTGCCTGGCAGTTTAGAAACGCGCCCCGCAGAACCGGCGGAGAAAGAAGACAGCTAGCCCCGGCTCGCCCGCAGGCGGCGCTGATCCTTCGGGTCGCGCGTTAGAGGGCGATGGAGCTCTAGCTGATCCCCCGGCCGCAGCACGCGATCCAAACGCACCGCTTCCCCAAATATCCCCACCAGGGGCTCGCCCTCCGCCTCAAGCGCCGCCGCGCCAAGGTGCGAGGCAGCCAGCGCGTCGCGCACGGTTGCGCCTTCCGGCAAGGTGAGCTGATCTATCCCCCAGCGGCGCGGCACCGGCACGGAGACGACGGTGACGGAAATCATGCGTAGAGGGTTTTCGCCCGCTGGCAGAAGGCCTCCACGAGCGTATCGGCGCTGCTGCTCAGCACCGCGCTGAGGGCTGCCGTGGCCAGGCGGCCGCGATACTGGAAGGTCAGGAGCAGGCCGATTTTGCAGGCATCCTCCGCCAGCGGCTTAAAAGACCAGTCGCCCGTGAAGACCTCGAAGGGGCCATCCACCAGCTCGAGGCGCATGGCCGTGGGCGGCGTTAAGGCGTTGCGGGTCGTGAAACTGTGCTCCACTCCACTCCGACGCAGGCGGAGCGTGGCCTCAATGCGGGTGGCATCCTCCGCCAGCACCTCGGCCCCCGCGCACCAGGGCACGAATTCCGGGTAGCGCCGGACGTCGTTGACCAGGGCAAACATGCGCTCGGCGCTATAGGGCACCAAGGCGCTGCGCTCGATGGTGGCCACGGCGCTAGAGAGTGGAGAGCACGGTGTAGACGAAGACCACGAGCACCCCCGCCGGCGCCACAAAGCGGCTGAGGATCAGCCACAGGCCATAGCGCCCGCCATCGAAACCGAGCTGCCCTACCACCGTGGCCTTCGGCATGATCCACCCGACAAAGAGGGCAATAAGCATCCCGCCCAAGGGGAGCAGCGTGTTATTGGCGAGGAAGTCGACGGTGTCGAAGAAATTCTTCCCAAAGAAGATCTGCACGTCGGCCCAGATATTGAAGGAGAAGACCGTCCCCAGGCCCAAGGCCCAGGAGATCACCCCCAGGGTCACGGCCACCCGGCCGCGCTTCGCGTTGTAGTCCTCCACGAGCCACGCCAGTGCCGGCTCCGTGAGGGAGATGGCCGAGGTGAGGGCCGCAAAGCTGACCAGCAGGAAGAAGACGCCGCCGAAGATCGCGCCAAAGGGCATTTGCCCAAAGGCCAGGGGCAGGGTCACGAACATGAGCCCCGGGCCCTCGGCGGGGTTCAGCCCATTGGCAAAAACCAAGGGGAATATCACCATCCCCGCCGCCACCGCCACGAAGGTGTCCAGGAGGGCGATGGTGAAGATCGTAGAGGTAACGGAGGCATTCGAAGGCACGTAGGCGCCATAGGCCATGATGGCGCCCATGCCCAGGGACAAGGTGAAGAACGCCTGCCCCATGGCGTCGAGCACACCCTCCACGCCAAGGCGCTCCGGGTGGAAGGAGAACATGAAATCGAGGCCTTGCTGGAGGCCGCCGGAGGTCAGGGAATAGCCCAGCAACACGATCAGAAGCAAGAGCAGCAGGGGCATGAACCAGCGGATGGCCAGCTCGAGGCCGCCGGATACGCCCCGGGCGACGATGAAAATCGTCACCACCATGAAGGCAGTCTGTAACCCAATCATCAGGAGCGGATCGGCGAGGAGCCCGTTAAAGGCCGCCGCGGCAGCCTCGCCATTCGTGCCCTGGAAGGTGCCCGCGCTGACCTCAAAGAGATAGTAGAGGGACCAGCCCGCGATCACGCCGTAGAAGGACAGAATCAGGAAACCGGCAGCCACGCCCATCCAGCCGATGAGGGTCCAGGCCGGGGACGCATTCGACAGCTTAACCAGCTTACGCATGGTGTTGATGGGGCTCTGGCGCGTTTCCCGCCCCATGAGCACTTCCGCCATCATGATGGGAATGCCGATCAGAAAAATGCAGGCGAGGTAAACGAGGATGAAGGCGCCGCCGCCGTTCTCCCCCGCCATATAGGGGAACTTCCAAATATTCCCGAGGCCCACTGCGGAACCCGCCGCCGCCAGAATAAACATCCAGCGACTGCTCCACATGCCGTGCTGAGAAGTCTCGCCTCCAAGGGCCATGGCGCCTGCCTTTTCGATCCGTACTCCCGAGGGAGCGAAGCGAAAGATTGTGCGGGGTTTCGCCCCCCCTCTCAAGGGAAGGGCGCAGCCTTTAGGCCCGGGAGGGCGTATACTTAGGTCCATGAGCGGAAAGAAGAAAAAATCCCCCGGGGGCAACACCATCGCCCTCAATCGGCGGGCGAAGTTCGATTACCATCTCGAGGAGCGCTTCGAGGCGGGGCTGGCCCTTGAGGGTTGGGAAGTCAAAGCCCTGCGGGAAGGGCGAGGGCAGCTGGTGGAATCCTATGTGCTGCTGCAAAACGGCGAGGCTTGGCTCCTCGGCGCCCGTATCAACCCCAGCGTGAGCACCAGCACCCACGAGATCGCCCGCCCCGATCGGCAGCGCAAACTCCTGCTCCACCGGAAAGAGCTGGCCAAAATCCATGGCGCCGTTAGCGCCAAGGGCTACACCTGCGTGGCCACCAGCCTCTACTGGAAGGGCCCCCTCGCCAAGGCGGAGATTGCCCTGGCTAAGGGCAAGCGGGAATTCGACAAGCGCCAGGATAAGAAGGACCACGACTGGCAGCGGGAGAAATCCCGCATTATGAAAGCCCACGCCAACGGCTAAGCGGCCTGCCCGCACCCCACCCCCCATGCGCCCCTGTGCTACACTTCCGCTCTGGTCTTTTCCTTGGCCAGTTTGGGGGCGACCTGGCTTCGACGTCGGGGAGGAGGCCCTAGGTGCATGCCGAGAGGGTAGACACTCTCGTTAAAAAAAGCCTACAAAAAATATAGTTGCCAACGACGACAACTACGCTCTCGCAGCCTAAGCGGCTGTGAGCCCCACGGAACGCCTGCCTATGGGCTAAGTCCTGGGGTCGCTAAACATAGGCTCGCGAGGCGGTCTGGACCGAGGCCAAGTCGTTAAAACTTATCGGGATCGCGTCTTCCAAGCCTGTCCGTTGGCGTGGAAGGCGTTAAAACAAATAACGCGACTAAGCATGTGACGAGCCAAAGGCTGAATACTGGCGGACGCGGGTTCGATTCCCGCCGCCTCCACCAATAACGAAACCCCAATCGTTCTCGGTTGGGGTTTTTTCTTGCCTGATCGCGCTGACTCCCGCATGAGCTAGTACGTCAGAGCACGTCTTCGTCCGGCACGTCGAGCAGGCGCGCGCTGCGCCAGATCCGAACAATACGCACGTGCTTCGGGTCACGTCGGTAGACGATGCGAAACGGTGGACGGATCAGCTCGCGCAGAAAGGGCTGGTCGAACTCGGGGACGACACGCCCCATGTCCGGATGGTTGGCGAGCGCCTCGAGGCTTGCAACGATCTCGCCGATCAGACGCTCACCCACCTCAGGTACATCTTGTTCGGGGTACCAATCCCGTATCGATTCCAGATCGGCAAGTGCGGATTCGGCGAACCCGATGGCGACCTTGGCCATGCGGCTACTTCAGACCGAGCCGCGCCTTGGCCGCTGCGAGCGACAGCTCTCGGCCTGCCTCGAGGTCGGCAAGACCGGTAACAACCGCCCTCATGAATGACCGCTCCTCCTCGGCCGCCTCGTAGTCGTTCACTGACTGCACGATGGCCACGCCGCGCCCGCGGCTGGTGAGCAGCACAGGCCGGTGCGCGTCTGTCGCGTGCTTGACGACGCGGCCGGGGTTGACCTTCAGATCGGTCAGGGGAATCACGTCCTCGGAGAACTTGATGCGCATACTGGGATCCTAAAGGCCTGCCTGCAGGGCCCACTATAGCACCAGCTTACAGACCACTTCAGCGGGATCTTGGCGCGCCTGCCGCTGCGGATTACTGCGGACGGCAGGGGCACGAAGCAGCGAGCGCATTAAACCGCTTCAGCAGGCTGGGGCTGCCGAAACCGAGCGAGCCCTTGCCCGATCGCCGCTGTCGGGTCATTGGCTGCGGAGAAAAGCGAGGGAATGACAAATAAGGTCACCAGCGTAGACAGGAAGAGCCCCCACCCAATGGCAATGGACATGGGACTGACGATTTGATCGTAGCCCCCCAGGCCGTAGGCCGTGGGCAACACGCCTCCGAGGCGCGCCACGGAGCCCAGCGCGCCGGTGGTCCCCACCGTATCCGCGGCTTCGCCGCCCACAAGCACTTCTAGGCCGGGCCTCCCTCTGGACCTAAGCTGCCTGGTGTTCAATGACGGCTCGCTGCTCGTCGCGGCGTAGCACAGCCCCAATCGCTTCGAGGCTCATGTACCTCCGGCTGACCTGCCATTCCTCCGTCTGCTCCGCAAGGAGCGCGCCCACGAGGCGCACGATCGAGGCGTCGTTCGGGAAGATCCCGACCACCCTCGATCGCCGTTTGCTTTCCTTGTTCAAGCGCTCCAGCGTGTTCGTCGACGCCAGCTGCGGCCAATGCTCCTTAGGGAATCCCATGAAGGCCAGGACGTCGTCCTCGGCCTCGTCCATCAGGGCACTGACCTTCGGCATGGTCTCCCGAAGCCGGTCCGCGGTTTCCCGCCAGAATGCGCGGGCAGGGGCCTGATCTTCCTGGCAAAACGCTGTAGCCCCTCGTGGGCGTCAGAGACGACCAGTTTGACGTCCTGCAAGCCACGCCGCCCAAGGTCCCGTAAGAACTCCGTCCCAGAACGCTTCGGTTTCCGCAGGGCCTACGGATAAGCCAAGCACCTCGCGCCGGCCCTCTTCTTCACGTAGGTCGCTTCAAGCACAGGTAGGTCCCGCTGCGCAGCTTCGGTATGCGCAAGCTTAGGGACCCTGCCCGGGTCTCAAGGGTGCGCGGCCGATAACCATTACGCTGGTTCGTCCGATCCTCACTCCGTTCGTGCTTGCCCGCGCCGTAGCGGATCTCAGCCTCGAGTTCCATCAACCGCTGAAGCACAAACTCGAGGGTGTCGCGAATAACGTCGCTCTCTCCGTGCTTCTCCAAAAGGGCATGAAGTGCCATCCTATCGTCAGTCATCGTGGTGCTCTCCTTGATCTGAAGTGTCGCAACTCCAGTTTCTAGGAGACCTACGGTGGCTTCTACCTCCGCCGCCGATTTACACCACTTCCTGGGACGCTACCGACCGCGGCCCCCGATACTCCCAAATTCGCTCAGCCACGTACCGGGCAAGATCACCGAGCTTCGTGGCGGTGGATTTTTCAACAGCAAGCGATCACCGGTGACCAGAATGCTTTCCGGGTAGGCGCTTAACAGCGCCCAAAGATGGTCATCTCCTCGATCGGGCGCAGGCGAACCCGCCTTCGGTTCACGCCAGATGGCATTGGCCGTCAGTTCCACAAGTAGGTGATCAATCTGAGACTCTTCGAGGCCGTGAAGCGTGGCGAGCTTCGGCCTCAAAAGCACCGAGCGATACTCGTGCAGAAGTGCTGGCGATAGCAGGAAAACCAGCGCCCCCGACAACATAGCGTCCAGAATCAAGGCGACGGGGCTACGGCTCGACCCTGTCACCAAGCCAGCGACCACTACATTGGTGTCAATGACGAAGACGGGGGGACTCATCATTCACGCGCGCCACGTGTCTCCTCGACAGCCAACTCCAAGGCCTCATCCGGATCGAGCTGCGCTTGTTTGCGCGCCCGTGCGACCAAAGCACGGGCACTTGCCTGGCTCTGTATGCCCCGAAGGCGCAGGCTCTCATCGATGATTGAGGCAATGGAACGCCCCTGCCGCGCTGCCGTCTCTTTTAGGGCACGATGCAAATCGTCGTCGAGAGTAATGGTTAGCCGACTCATACCGGGTCTCTCCTGATTTCGCCTCACAAAACTAGCATATGTGCACAAATACACCAAAACACCAGGCGTGATTCTGACCGCCCCGCTGCACCCAAGATGCCCGAGCCTTGTGACATCGCGCCCGTCGTACTGGAAAAGGCGGGGGGCTGGCGCGCTTCGAAGAACATGCGGACGGACCTCGTGCTAGACGCCCTCAAGCAGGCGATTTGAGCGCGGGGGCGCCCCACGGGGGTGATCCCTCATAACGCAAAGTTAGCAAGCGACGGCACTTTCTCAGGAAGCTTTTCAAAGTGGTTTAGTCGGTATAGGTCGGCAACTCCACCGAATTCTGGATGAGCCTGCAGAAACATTGCGATTTCGAGCGAGAGCTTGAAAGCAGCGCGGAAGCAATAAAAGCGATCGAACCGCTGGCTGTAGAGGCGTGACCGAGGCTGATAGATCCGTCGCAAGCACCGCTATTGGCTTGGGCGCTAGAAACAGCGAACAGGGGCACTAAGCAGCGAGCGCGACCACCGCGCGAGCTGAGTAAAGGAAATTTATGGAAGTCTTTCGCGGCAGCACGTTCACGGCGGAGCGCCCTTGGGGTGCGGTGACGATTGCCAACATGGGCGGAGTCACAACGCGACTCCACTGGACCGATCAGCCCTACATTTGGCACGTCAACGATGGCGAGGAGGTCTTCGCCGTGCTCGCCGGCCGCGTCGAGATGCGCTTTCGGGACGCCGCCGGCGCGGAACAGCGTACCCTGCTAGAAACCGGCGACGTGTTCTTTGCCGGCGTGGGGACGGAGCACGTGACCCATCCCCTTGGGGAGGCCCGGGTGCTCGTGGTGGAGCGCGAGGGCAGCCTTTAGCGTGCCGCCCTCGCGGGTGAGCACCACCCGCTTATGCACGCGCTGCGTGTAGTCCGTGCCCGTGACCGTGGAAAGCGCCAGGTACTCCGCCGTGGCCTGCGCCCGCTCCAGCGTCACCTTCAGCCAACCGCGAGGGATATTGTCGGTCCACAGCACTTCGGGATTGTGATCAGCCAAGCGCTGATCAATCAGCGCGCCCAGTTCTGGCCCAAAGGCCGCAAAATCGCCAGGCGAGGTGATGCCCGTGGTACCCAGCTCGAGGCCTCGCGCTCGGCCCCGGTCATCGAAGAGGGCATTCAGCCAGAAGGCATGGCTGTCGCCGGTGAGCACCAGCGCGTCGGTGACGCCCGCCTCCGCGAGCAAGTCGTAGAGGCGCTGGCGAGCCCACGGGTAGCCATCCCAGGTATCCAGATAGATGGGCAGATTGGCATCGCCCAGGGCCGCGAGACCCTCCCAGTGCGCCTTCGCCGGATGCGCTGGGGAGGCCGCCACGGCCGCGAAGGCCTCATCGCGCAGCGGCGGCACGTGCACCCGCGCCATGGGAATCTGGTTGGCCAGTAATCGCCAGGGGCGCTCGGCTTTCACCATTTCCTTTAGCGCATCACGAAGGAACGCCTCTTCCCGCGCCGGCATCATGCGCCGCCCCGGTGCCCCGAGCACGGTCTGCCGGAAGGCCT
>AACY020556929.1_pt1 | contig 10503 bp, 8 predicted proteins | sample 267378 | NCBI WGS metagenome assembly AACY02 (sample SAMN02954345, study PRJNA13694) | marine metagenome | biome: aquatic; feature: ocean; material: water; isolation source: isolated as part of a large dataset composed predominantly from surface... | reverse complement strand
GGAATCTTATAAGCTTTAAACCTATTAAAAACATTAAAAAGAAGATAAAACCAAAGACCATTTACCAATGGTTCAACAAAGGCATCGACTGCTGCAAGATTCAAAGGAGCTCCTGTTAGCAGCCTATTACATGTCATTGCAATGAGTATATGTCCTATCGTATAAAAAAATGCTAATAAAAATCCAACTTGATTAATATTTAGCAGTTTTGAGCTGCTTGATGTAATTTTATTTATTAATATTTTTTTTAAGAAAACTAAAAGAAAATAGAACCAAAATCCATTTATTATTGGCTCAACAAAGGCATCTACTGCGGCCATATCCATAGATGCACCAGTTATGATTCTGTTACATGTAATCGCAACAGCAATATGACCTATAGTGTAAATAATTGTTAAATAAATATTTTCATATTTAAAAACTTTTACATCATCATATTTTAGGTAATCTTTCATTGGACAAATGTAGCAATGGCTACGGATGATGTCAAGGGTATAATCTTAATATATATTTTTTAGGGAAAAGATGTGAAAAAAGAAGTTAAAGCTCGTTCAGTTCCCTTTTCACAAACTCGCTCACGACATGCCAGTGAAACGGCTGAGGATTATGTTGAGGCAGTTATGGAGCTGATAGAAGAAAAAGGAGAATGCAGAGTTCTTGATTTAGCGCGCTACTTTAATGTGAGCCATGTAACTGTTTCACGAATTGTAAAAAGATTGCATGATGAAAAACTTCTTTATACTTCTCCCTATAAGCCTGTAGAACTAACTGATGCAGGCACTAAACTAGCAAAAAAAGCTAAAGATCGTCATGCCATTGTCCTGGCCTTTCTAATTGCATTGGGAGTTGATAAAAAGAATGCCGAGATAGATAGTGAGGGTATAGAACACTATGTCAGCTCTAAGACCCTTAAAGCAATGAAAGACTTCTTAAAGTAATAATAAGTCCTTTTCTAATCGCTAGATTCTTCTCGCATCTTAAGCTTTGACAAGCTCATCTTTTCTTTAAGACTCATGACGTAAGCCGCAACAGACAGAAGTAATATGCCAGATGCTTCGTATATTATATTTATGGCATCAAGACCTTTACTTTGCAGGATTATCATTCGTGTAAGTGCAGTAATAGCAATAATAATTGGGAGAGTAACTGGTATTCTGTTATCTCTATAGAAAACCCCAACCATTCCCAAAACTTCTGCATAAATAAAAAGTAAAAAAAGATCACTCAGATTTACAGTCATTACATCAATGATCCTAACAAGCTCAATCATAGTTGCTCCAATTGTAGCTACAGCAATTATTAATAGAATGACTTGCTCAGCTATCCAAATAGATGATTGAATCGGATTTTTATTCATATGATCCTCTATAAGTATTATTAGATATATTTAAATTCTATATTTATTTTTTTAGATAATACAATTTTTTTAAAAAAATTGGGGTAGCGTTAAAGCTACCCCAGGAATGATTAGATAGAATAACCGTCAAAAAGGGGAAAGTATATTGCATTCTAATCATCTAATGAGAGTTTTAAGTTAAGGGCGACTAAAGTCGCCCTTTTTAAAATGAAGAGCTAAGGGGTGTGTGATTAAAGGAAGTATTACCCGATTAACTCTTTATCCTCAACTTAAAACTTATCAAACTCCCAAATTAAAAGCTTCTTGATAGAGAAAGTCTTACGTTTCTTTCTCTTCCAACTGAAACTTGGTGAGTACTGTGCGAATGAGGGAAATATAACTTATCCGTTAGATTTTCCATATTCAATTGAAGTCTGAAGTCATCTGAAAGCATGAAATACAATGCTGCATCTACTCTTGTGTAGTCTGGAAGCATTTGTGTCCCGCCATCTTTGATTAGTGACTCGCCTTGATGCATAACACCAACTGCCCATCCTAATCTTGGACTTACTTCAACATTTGCCCACATTGAAACTTGAGTTTCAGGAACTTCTCTTGCATCTTTAGTACCGTTTTTAGCATCTATGATATTTGTATAACCAAGTGTTAGGTCAAGCTTGTCATTTACTCTTCCTTTAAGCTCAAGCTCCATTCCATCGACAGCTAATGCTCTCTCAACAATGTACTCAGCACTTGTTCCATCATATCCAGCTTTATCAGCTTTACTGTCAAAGTAAGCAGCAGTTAAGCTGAGGTCTGAGGTTAGATCTACTTTCACACCTACTTCAGTATTTTCGAAGTAGTCTGGATTTAGAGTTTCACCTGAACCTGGAGATCCACCTGTTAGCTTTTTGTATTGCTCGCCTGATCTTGGAGCAAAGCCTTCACTATAACTATAGTAGACTGATACTGCGTCTCTTGGTTTATAGATTAAACCCATTCTTGGAGAAAATTCACTGTCTTCTCTTGCTGCAGATGTTCCATTCTTAATGTCATCAACAGTTACATCAAAAGTATCATGTCTTCCACCTAGAACAACAATTAAGTTATCAGTTACATCAATTTGATCTTGAATGTAGAAAGAAGTAACACTAATGTCAGTTTCTGTGCTTGATTTGAGTGAACAAGGATTTGTATATTCTACTGATGTTGGTGCTCCGCCTGAAGTAACAGTAAAGTCCATTGGATCAGTAACATTGAATGACTCTTGATCGTATCCACTCGCTGAACAATCTTTTGAAGTCCAGTATGTGTTAAATCTGAAGTTTTTATTATCTGTTGCGATGCTCTCAAAGCCTGCTAAGACTGTATGAGTTGAACCACCAATAGTGAGCTCATTAACCAAACTACCAGAAACTATGAAGTTATCTCTTTCTGTTGGATCATGATATCCATCCATTGTCACCACACCGCTACCAGCAGTATGCGAAGCTATATAAGTGTTTTGATACATCTTTTCAAAACTATTTGATGTTAGAGATAGATTACCCTTTCTTGTATCAGAGAATACATGACTAACAGTGGCTCTAAATACAGATGCTTCAACTGTATGAACATTATTATCTTTGTCTCCGAAAACAATTCCCGCATACTCTTTAACAGGTACATTGTTTGCTGTTGGTATACCTCTATCAATAAATCTTTCATGGTCGATATGTTCATAAGAAAGATCTAAAGTTGTGGCTGAACTTAATTTCATTCTAAGTGTTGGATTAAAGCCCAATCTATCGCCATCATAATAGTCTCTATGATTTTCTAAAGAGTCACTGTGAACATTTATACGAAGCGCCATTGTATCGCCCATATCCATGTTTACATCTGCAGCAACATCGAAAGCTCCAAATGAATCCATTCCGACATTTACAGTTCTAACATCAGAACCAATCATCGCTTTTTTAGTTACTCTGTTGAGTGCGCCACCTGTTCCGCCTCTTCCAAATAGAAGTGCATTTGGCCCTCTCAAAATCTCTACCTGCTCCACGTTATATAGTGAACGATAGTACTGAACATCATCTCTTGCTCCGTCTTGGAAAAAGTCAGCTGTTGATCTCACACCTCTGAAGACAACCGCATCACGGTGCCCTTCACCTTGAGATGTATTTACTCCAGGTGTATATCTAATGATATCTCCAATAGATCTCATGCCTTTTCTTGCCATTTCTTCATCAGTAACAATTGTTAAAGATTGAGGAACATTGATAATTGGTGTTGGTGTCTTCAGAGCATTAACTTGATCTGATTGAAGCACCTTACCTTTTACTACAACTTCTTCTATCTCAGCGTCTTGAGCTAGAACTGTGTTAGAAATAAAAAAGCCGCATACAGCGACCATGCTTAAAAATAATACTTGTCTCATAAGAAACTCCCTTTATTAAATTAGTTATAAGGTTTTAAGTAATGAGAATGATAATGATTCTCATTTAGATTTACAAGTATTTTTTTATTTTTTTAGTTATTTCCTCTAATCGTGAAATATAAACCAATAATAAATAAGAAAATTTGTTCACTTGTGAAAAGCTTTCTTAGGTCGGCAAACCAATCCATATGAGCTAAATAAATAGCACCAATCATTATTACTACGACCGCCCCTCCGGAAAGTCTTGTAACTAAATTTCCAAAATTGCCAGGCAGCAGACCACCCAATATTATTCCAGCACCAGCCCCTACTTCGCCCAAGGCAACAAGACTTGTAACAATTTCAGGATACATAAATCCCATGCTTTCAAACCAAGTAACCATTCTTTCAGGCGGAAGTGGAAACTTACCGATTCCATGGTATATAAATGCTATTCCAAGACCAAGTCTAAGCAGCCAAGGAGTAATTGGCATAAAGGGTTTTGCCATTGCGTCTAGATATTTATTCATAAAATCTCCTTAATCAAAATAAGCTAAAAAAGTTTTTACTTAAAATTAATTTACTAGCATAGCAAAAAAGATATTTAATTATCTTTTTTAATGCTACCAAATACGTCGATGGCTTTTTGTCTTGAGGTTTTTAAATCAACAATTGGCTCTACATAACCAAGATCTTTTGGATTACTTGGCATATGTACCTCTTTATTTGGGCAATCTCGAAGTTCTTTTACATATTTCCTAATATATTCGCCGGTTTCATCAAATCTTAGTGATTGAGTTTCTGGGTTCATTATTCTGAAATACGGAGCAGCATCAGTTCCTGTAGAAGCACTCCACTGCCAGCCGCCATTATTTGAGGCAATATCACCATCTATAAGGTGCTTCATAAAGAACTCTTCGCCTATTTTCCAATCCACCAACAAATTCTTAGATAAGAACATTGCTACAATCATTCTTAATCTATTATGCATCCACCCTGTTTCAATCATTTGCCTGATTCCTGCATCTACTATAGGTATCCCGGTTCTCCCAGTTTTCCAAGCTTCGATAAACTCCGGATTATTTTCCCAAGGGATATTCTCATATCGCATTTGAAAAGGTTTACCTTTTGATACTCTTGGATAGTTAAATATTATATGTCGATAGAATTCTCTCCAGAGTATTTCAGATACCCAATGAACAATTCCTTTGTCTCCCTCATCTAAAGCATCATAATTAAGATTTCTTGACTGATTCAGACACCACTTTGATGAAACAACACCTGTGTTTAAATAAGGGGAAGCCATAGATGTTGCCTTCATCGAAGGAAAGTTCCTATCAGTTTTATACAAGGTTCCTTTTTTCTCTAAGAAATTTGAGATCATTGTCTGCACATTAGTCTCGCCGACAGGCCAAAGATCTTGATTTATTTCAGATTTATCATAGTTATAAATATCAAATTCGTTTTGATGAGAAATATCTATTGGACTTACTGATGAAGGAATAGGAATCTCTTCAAGCATTGCATAATCTAATTCAGCAAACCAACATCTTTTAAAAGGGCTGTAAACTGAAAAGTCTCCACCTGCTTTTGTTTTTAATGTTCCGGGTTTGTGAATAACTTGATCATGAAATGAAAATACTCCTTTATTTTGATTTTCAAAAGTCTTAGTAACTTCTTCATCTCTTTTTCTCTCATTAACAGGATATTCAATATTAAAGAAGATATTGTCTAAGTTATTTTCAGTCGAAAACTCTAGAAGTTTTTTTGAATGATCTTTATAAAAATCTGATTTTAAAATTATTAGAGGAATATTTATTTTTTTAAGCTCTTTTTCAAGCTCGACCAAGCATCTAAACCAAAATGAAATCTTATTAACAGAGTCATTATGCTCATCCCACTGAGATTCACTGACAATGTAGACTGCTACAACTTCATTGTGTTCGTTGCATGCTGCATCCAAAGCAGGGTTGTCATAAACCCTTAGATCATTTCTAAACCAAACTAAATTTCTCATCTAACTCTCTATTTTACTCCCATCAAATGCAAAAACTGATCCCGAATCACCCTCTTTCAATCCATCTACAACATTAATCATGGCATCTGCAGAAAACTGTGGAGTGAAAAGTTTATTGTCTGGAACATTTTTTTGGAATGGTTTACTCAACTCAGTATCAACTGTGCCTGGATGAAGTCCAATGACTTTCGCTAGTTTATTAGTTCTAGCTAATTCAATTGCAAAATTCTTAATCAGCATGTTTAGTGAAGCTTTGCTGGCTCTATATGCATGCCATCCACCCAAATTATTATCTGAAATGCTGCCTACTCTTGCACTCAAAAAACCAAAAACACTAGGATTTTTATTATCTAGCAAGGGTAAAAAAGATTTGCCAACTAGAGCAGGTCCAACGGTATTTATATTAAGAACTTTCTTAAAGTTATCAGCTGATATTTGCTTCAAGCTTTTTTCTGGAGAAAAATCATCACCGTGAAGGACTCCAGTTGCAACAATTATTAATTGGTAAGGCCCATATGCCTCTGCCTGTCTTGCAGCACTCTCAATGGAGTTCTCATTTTCTAAATCCAAGAAATGATGGGCATAAAGGTTTTCAATATCTTTGTTTTCTGATCTTGAAAGACCAATTATCTTATTATTAGCATTTTGTTTTGCAAAAATATCAACGAAAGCTTTGCCAATTCCGCCTGAGGAACCAATTATTAATATATTTTTATTTGTCATAAAAAATTCAGTGGTGTAAATTCTAAATTGACTATTAATTTAAGAATTAAGTAATGAAATTTATATTGACGTCATTTTTATTTTTTTCAAGTCTTTTGGGGGCTGAAACTCATTTGGCTATCTTGGGATCAGGCACTCCAAACCCAGATCCTCAAAGAATGGGATCTGCTTACGCGGTAATAGTAAATGATAATGCATACCTGGTGGACTTTGGTCCTGGAGTAATTAGAAGAGCGGCTGAACTATCCTCGAATTGGGGTGGAGATATAGATGCATTAATTCCAGCCAAATTAAAGTATGCATTTTTAACTCATATTCACTCTGATCATACTATGGGGTTATCAGATTTCTTAATAACTCCTTGGATCATGGGTAGAAATGAGAGAGTCGAACTTTTTGGTCCTAAAGATCTCGAGAATATGGCAACAAATATCCTGAAAGCATACAAAACAGATATCGATTATCGTATTTATGGAACTCAGCCAGCAAATAAATTAGGTTATAAATTTAACTTTCATGAATTGAAAAATGGCGTAATTTTTCAAAATGAAGATGTAAAAGTTGAATCCTTTAGAGTTGATCATGGCGGACTTCATGAATCATATGGCTTTAGGTTTACATCCGCAGATAAAGTGATTGTTTTTTCAGGCGATACAGGGCCATCAGATATCTTAGAAAGTTACGCTAAAGATGCTGATATTTTAGTTCATGAGGTTTACTCATATGCTGGCTTCTTAAATAAAACTCCAGATTGGCAGAAATATCACAAAGGACATCACACTTCCACTATTGAATTAGGCGAAATAGCTAAAAGAATAAAGCCAAACAAGCTAGTTCTATCGCATATTTTATTTTGGGGATCAACTCCAGATGAGATATATAAAGAGATTTCATCTGTCTATGATGGGGAAGTTGTTGTTGCTGAAGATTTAATGGTTATAAATTAGCAAAAAATCATTGATTTCTATTAAATTAAATTGAAAAAAAGTTTAGAATCGTTAAATATATATATAAATTGATTAAAGGAGTTTTCGATGGAAAATGAGGGAAAGTGCCCTGTTATGCATGGCGCGATGACTAGTAATAGTTCAAGCGGCACATCCAACAAAGATTGGTGGCCTGAGCAACTAAATTTAAATATTCTGCATCAGCATGATAGAAAATCTGATCCAATGGATGAGGGTTTTGACTATAGAAAAGAATTTGGAGATATCGACTATGATGCTCTGAAACAAGATCTAAATGATCTCATGACTGATTCACAGGAATGGTGGCCTGCAGACTATGGTCATTATGGTCCATTTTTCATAAGAATGACGTGGCATGCTGCTGGAACATATAGAAGTACAGACGGCCGAGGTGGAGGTGGAACTGGTGCACAAAGGTTCGCTCCCTTGAATAGTTGGCCTGATAATGGAAACCTTGATAAAGCAAGAAGACTACTCTGGCCTATCAAACAAAAATATGGCAAAAAAATAAGTTGGGCTGATCTATTAATATTAGCCGGAAATGTAGCAATTGAATCCATGGGTGGAAAGACCTTTGGTTTCAGTGGTGGAAGACCTGATATCTGGGGTCCAGAAGAAGATATTCATTGGGGTGTTGAAACTGGATGGCTAGAGAATAATAGATATAAAGGTGATAGAGAGCTTGATAATCCCCTTGCTGCTGTCCAGATGGGATTGATTTATGTAAATCCTCAAGGTCCAGATGGAAATCCTGATCCACTTGCAAGTGCGAGAGATATTAGGGAGACCTTTGGCAGAATGGCTATGAACGATGAAGAAACAGTTGCACTTGTTGCTGGTGGGCATACTTTTGGTAAAGCTCATGGAGCAAGTACTGAAGATCATGTTCAAGCAGAGCCTGAAGGAGCTCCTCTTGAAGAGATGGGATTTGGATGGACAAGTAGTTATGGTTCAGGGGTTGGAAGTGACACTATTACTAGTGGTATCGAAGGCGCATGGACTGCAAATCCAACACAGTGGGATAATGGATACTTTGATTTGCTCTTTGGATATGAGTGGGAGCTAACCAAGAGTCCTGCAGGTGCACACATTTGGCATGCTGTTGGGCAAAAAGAAGAAGATATGGCTCCGGATGCGGAAGATGCTTCAGTGAAAGTTCCAACAATGATGACAACTGCTGACATGGCGATGAGAGAAGATCCAAGCTACAAAGAAATATCAAAACGTTTTCATGAGAATCCGGATGAGTTTGCAGATGCTTTTGCAAGAGCTTGGTTCAAATTATTGCATAGAGATATGGGACCCAAAACAAGATATATGGGGCCAGAAGTTCCCGAAGAGGAATTGATTTGGCAAGATCCTGTGCCTGCTGGGAATTCAACTTATGATGTAAGTTCTGTAAAAGAGAAAATTCTCAATTGTGGTCTATCAATCCAAGAAATGATTGAAACAGCTTGGTCAAGTGCATCTACCTATAGGGGCTCTGACATGCGAGGCGGAGCAAATGGAGCAAGAATCAGATTAGAGCCTCAAAAGAATTGGGAAGCTAATAATCCTGACCAATTAAGTAAAGTGTTAGAGATTTATGAAGCAATAGCAGAAGAAACTGGCGCCTCAGTTGCCGATGTTATTGTTTTAGCAGGTAATGTTGCTGTAGAGAAAGCTTCTGGAATTGAAGTTCCTTTTACCCCAGGACGAGGCGATGCAACACAAGAAAATACTGATGTAGAATCTTTTGAAGTTCTTGAACCACAATCTGATGGCTTTAAAAACTTTCATAAAGCCGGGCTAAACGTTAATCCTGAGGAAATAATGCTTGATAAAGCACAATTACTTGGACTTACAGCTCCGGAGATGACGGTTTTAGTTGGTGGTCTTCGATCATTAGGAATAAGCTCAAGCGGATATGGTCTTTTTACCGAAAATAAAGATGAATTATCTAATGACTATTTCAGGACTCTCTTAGATATGTCAGTTAAATGGAGACCTAATGGAACTGGAAATTCTTATGAAGCAATCGATAGAGTTTCTGGTGAGAAAGTTAGAACAGCCTCTAGGACTGATTTAGTTTTTGGCTCAAACTCCCAGCTAAGAGCTCTCGTAGAAGTTTATGCAAGTGATGATTCACTTGATAAATTCAAAGGTGACTTTGTTCATGCATGGAATAAAGTCATGAATGCTGATAGATTTGATCTAAATTAATCCATCTTTTTTAAAACTTAAGGCTTGAAATTTATTTTTTGAGCCTTAGTTAAATAGATTACTGCCTTGTCAGGATCTTGGTTTAAAGCGGGCACGCTTAAATCTTACATATCTCGAACGCCCAGTATTACGAATATAAAAACTTAAAGGGAAATTATCCTCTCTATAAATATTTGTTTAGGAGGCTTATATGTATAGTTCAAATTTTAAAAGCATTTTAGTTGTTATAGCTACTATAACCATAGCTGCTTGTGGCGGCGGTGGTGGCGGTGGCGGTGGCGATTATGGCGGCGGTGGCGGCGGTGGCGGTGGCTACGGCAACAATCCACCATCAATTACCAATTCTACTTCTATGTATTCTGTTTCAGAGAACCAAACTGGTGCGTTTTTAGTCACTGCTACAGATCCAGATGGAGATACAATCACCTTTTCTATAACATCTGGTGCTGATGCTAGTTTATTCAGTGTTAACACGACTGGAAGTGTCACATTTAATTCAGCTCCGGACTTTGAAATACCCGGTGATGCTAACTCTGATAACACTTATGAATTGACTGTTACTGCATCTGATGGAACTGCTTCAGATTCTCAATCATTCAGTGTTACTGTTACTAACGACACATCTGATGATCCAACTACTTCAAATTATGATGGAGTACTTATAAGAGATGGCTATATTCAATCGGCTACTGTTTGTGTTTCAGTTACTGATTCAGATGGTGATGAAACATGTGAAGGTGCAGTCTATACGACTACAACAGCTTCTGACGGTTCATTCTCGCTTGAAATAGACGATAACATAACCACAACAGTAAGATTGCTAGCTGAAGATGGTTTTAATCCTGTAACTGATGATGCGGAC
>AACY020299907.1_pt1 | contig 10506 bp, 6 predicted proteins | sample 267378 | NCBI WGS metagenome assembly AACY02 (sample SAMN02954345, study PRJNA13694) | marine metagenome | biome: aquatic; feature: ocean; material: water; isolation source: isolated as part of a large dataset composed predominantly from surface... | reverse complement strand
GGCTCTTAGCGGCGCCAGCGGCGGCCCTTCTCCAATCCTTTTTTCGTGCCCGGCGGGCCCCGCGGCCGGCCCAGGAGTCCTAACGCTCATGACAGAAGTGCTTTCCTTTCCCGGTCCGGAAAAATTGACGGAAGCCCGTCAGGCCGCCTGGCTCGAGCGCCTTCGGCCCCTGGCGCCGGGGCTCGAGGGGCTGACCGCGGCGGCCTGCACCTTCGCGGCCCTACGCTCGACTCTCGGAGACGACCAGCGGGCACGACTTGAGGCGGTTCTGGAAGGACCGCCTTGGGTTCCCGGTGCTGGCTGGGCGCCGCTCGTGCTCGTGGTGCCGCGGCCGGGTACGCAGTCGCCCTGGTCGACCAAGGCCACGGATATCCTGCAGGGCTGTGGCCTTTCCGAAGTCGAGCGGGTGGAGCAGGGGCTGCGCTGGTATTACCGCGGGACGCTCTCGGCGGCGGAGCGCACGGCCGTCGAGGCGGCCCTGGTGGACCGCATGACCGAAGCGGCGCTTCCGCCGGGGAGCGACGGCTCGGTGCTCTTCTCCGCGGAGGCCCCTCGCCCGCTTCAGACCGTGCCCCTGCTGGCGGAGGGGCGCTCCGCCCTCGAGGCAGCCAATGGCGCCCTGGGCCTTGCCCTGTCCGAAGATGAAATTGCTTATCTCGTCGAGGCGTTCCTAGAACTTGGGCGCGATCCGACGGATACGGAACTGATGATGTTTGCTCAGGCCAATTCGGAGCATTGCCGGCATAAGATTTTTAACGCCGACTGGGTGATCGATGGCGAAGCGGCGCCCCAGTCCCTTTTCTCTATGATCAAGCACAGCTACGCGGCGGTGAACGGGGCGGGAATTCTGTCGGCCTATGCGGATAACGCGGCGGTGCTTGAGGGGCCGGTTACGCAGCGCCTGTGGGTTCGGGACGACGACCCCCGCTACGGCTTTCAAGAAGAAGCCGTTCCCCTGCTCATGAAGGTGGAAACGCACAATCACCCCACGGCCATTGCTCCGTTTCCGGGGGCAGCCACGGGGTCTGGGGGCGAAATTCGCGATGAGGGGGCCGTGGGCCGAGGCTCCAAGCCCAAGGCGGGGCTGACGGGGTTTACCGTCTCGAACCTCGAGATACCGGGTTTGCCCCGCCCCTGGGAAACGCCCTACGGCCGGCCCGGGCGCATGGCGTCCCCCTTTGAAATTATGCGCGACGGCCCCCTTGGGGCCGCGGCCTTCAACAACGAATTTGGCCGTCCGGCGTTATTGGGCTATTTCCGCAGCTTTGAGCAAACCGTTGACGTGGGGCGAGGGCCGGAGCGCCGCGGCTATCACAAGCCCATCATGCTTGCTGGGGGCCTGGGGCAGATGCGTGAGGAACACGTCGAGGCCCTACCTCTGAAGGCAGGGGATGTGCTCATCGTGCTCGGCGGCCCTGCCATGCTCATCGGCCTCGGGGGCGGCGCCGCGTCCTCCATGGCCACGGGGAGTAGTGCTGAGGCCCTCGATTTTGCCTCCGTGCAGCGGGGCAATCCGGAGATGCAGCGTCGTTGCCAAGAAGTCATCGATCGGTGCTGCGCCCTCGGGGCGGAGAATCCCATCTCGCTCATCCACGACGTTGGCGCGGGTGGACTGTCCAACGCCCTCCCGGAGCTCGCGAAGGACGGGGGCGTCGGCGGGCATTTCGACCTGCGCGCCATTCCCTCCGCCGAGCCGGGTCTGTCGCCCCTGGAAATCTGGTGTAACGAAGCCCAGGAACGCTACGTGCTGGCAATTCCCGAAGCGGCATTGCCGCGCTTCGAGCAGATTTGCGCCCGAGAGCGCTGCCCCTTCGCCGTCGTCGGGCGCGCCACCGATGACGGCCAGCTACACGTGGGCGACCAGCTCCTTTCCGCAGCGCCCGTGTCCTTGCCCCTTGCCGTGCTCTTCGGTAAGCCGCCGAAGATGACCCGCCAGTTCGATCGCTGGGACCCAACCCCGGCGCCTCTTGATCGCAGTGTGCTGACCCTCGAGGCCGCAGCTGACCGCGTGCTGACCATTCCTGCCGTGGGCTCGAAGCGCTTCCTCATCACCATTGGCGATCGCAGCATTACGGGGCTCGTGGCCCGGGATCAAATGGTGGGCCCCTGGCAGGTGCCCGTGGCCGATGTCGCCGTCACCTACGCGGGCTTTTATGACTGCCGCGGTGAAGCCATGAGCCTTGGGGAACGGCCCCAGCTGGCCTTGATCGACCCGAAAGCGTCGGCGCGCATGGCCCTGGGGGAAGCCCTCACCAACCTGGCGGCGGCCCCCGTGCCGAGCCTTGAGGCGGTTCGCCTGTCGGCCAACTGGATGGCCGCGGCGGGCGCGCCGGGGGAGGATCAGGCCCTCCACGAAGCGGTGCAGGCCCTCGCCGTCGAGCTTTGCCCGGCCCTCGGCATTGCCATCCCCGTGGGCAAGGACTCCCTCTCCATGCAAACCCGCTGGGACGAGGAGGGCGTCGCTCGGAGCGTGACCTCGCCCCTGTCCCTCGTAATCACCGCCTTTGCGCCGGTTAGCGATGGTTCGGCGACGCTGACGCCGGCGCTTCAAGGGCCCAACGCCCCGACCGTCTTGGTCTTGCTCGATTTGGGCTTTGGCGCGAACCGCCTAGGCGCCTCGAGCCTGGCTCAGGCTTTTGGGCAGCTGGGTCACGAGGCCCCGGATCTGGACGATCCGGCCCGGATGCAAAGCTTTTTTACCCTGGTGCAGCGTTGGGCCGAGGCCGGGCAGGTGCTGGCTTACCACGATCGGGGGGACGGCGGCCTGTGGGCAACGGTGGTGGAAATGGCCATTGCCGGGCGCCGTGGCGCCACCCTGACCCTGCCGACGCAGGACCCCCTCGGCTGCCTCTTCTCCGAGGAGCTCGGCGCCGTGCTCCAAGTGCCAGAAGCAGCGGTGGCCCGGCTTAGGGGCGAGGCGGAGGCCGCAGGCCTGGGGCCGGCGTTCCACGTTTTGGGCCCGGTGACGGAGGACGAGACCCTTCTGGTGCGCGATGCGGCAGGCATGGAGCTGCTCCGGCGGAGCCGGGAAGGGGTGGAGCGTTTGTGGTCCGAGACCAGCTATCACATGGCGCGACTCCGGGACGATGCCACCTGCGCGGATGAAGAGCAGGCGGCGCTAGCCCGGCCCGAGCACGGCATCGTTCCGCATCTCACCTTCGACCCGGGCGAAGTGCCGCGTGCCCCGGCGGTGCTCACCGGCGTGCGCCCGCGCGCGGCGATCTTCCGGGAGCAAGGTGTGAATGGGCAGCTGGAAATGGCGGCGGCCTTCCATGCCGCGGGCTTTGAAACGGTGGACGTGCACGCCTCCGATCTTATCGAAGGTCGGGAAGCCCTGGACGACTTCCAGGTGCTGGCCGTTTGCGGTGGCTTTTCCTATGGCGACGTGCTGGGCGCCGGGCAGGGTTGGGCGAAGTCTCTACGCTTTAACGACCGGGCCCGGGCGGCACTCGAAGGCCACTTCGCTGACCCCAACCGCTTAACCCTGGGCGTCTGCAATGGCTGCCAGATGCTGGCGGGGTTGGCCCCGCTCATTCCCGGTGCGGAGGCCTGGCCCCAGTTTTTGCGCAACCGTTCGGAACAGTTTGAGGCGCGGCTGTCCCAGCTTGAGGTGCTGGCCAGCCCTTCGCCGTTCCTAGAAGGCATGGCCGGCTCCCGGATCCCCGTGGCCGTGGCCCACGGTGAGGGGCGGGCGGTCTTCCCCGCCCGCGCGGCGGAGCGGCTCCAGGCCCAAGGCGGTCTTGCCCTGCGCTACGTCGACGGGGCGGGGCAACCGGCGACCCTTTATCCGAGTAATCCGAATGGCTCGGAACTGGCGGCGGCGGGGGTGAGTTCAGCGGACGGCCGAGTGCTGATCATGATGCCCCACCCGGAGCGGGTGTTTCTGACCCGGCAGCTGTCTTGGGCGCCGAAGGACTGGCCCGAGGCCTCGCCCTGGCTGCGCCTGTTCCAGAACGCCTACCGCGCTCTCGCCTAGGGGCTTAGCGAAAGCGCGGGTCGGCCTCGAGGGTTTCGTGGCGCGTGGGAAAAACCCCCGCGCGACGATCCTCTAGCCAATAGCGGAGCGTTTTTTCCACGGCGCGAAAGGCGAGATCATCCCAGGGCAGGGCATCGGCGGGGAAGAGCGCCACCGCTTCGCTTTCTGGCCCGGCGGCATAGGCCACGGGATCGAGCGTGCCGCGAAAAAACAGATAGAGCTGATTGATGTGAGGCAGGCTGAAGGCGGTGTAGAGCCCGTCCAGGGTCCCCTGGGCCCGAGCTTCTTCCCAGCTTTCCCGGAGTGCGCCGGCATCGGCCCCCTCTCCGTTCTCCATGAAGCCGGCGGGGAGGGTCCAAAACCCCTTACGGGGGGCAATGGCGCGACGGCACAGTAGGACCTGATCCCCCGTGATGAGCAGGGCGCCGGTGATGATCCGGGGGTTTTGATAATGAACCTGCCCGCAGGCCTCGCACTGGTGCCGCAGGCGATCGTCGCCCTCGGGAATGCGCAGAGCCACCGGCGCGGCACACTGACTACAGTAGTTCATGGGGTCTCCCAAGCTGGAGTGCTACCATCGCCGGCCAGGAAAGGGCCGCTGCATTGTGAGGAGAAAGTATGCCTGTTTATCGCTTAGGGGAACGTCAGCTTGAGGCCGAAGGGTCCTACTGGATTGCGGAGAACGCCACGGTGATCGGCAGCGTGGCGCTGGCCGAGGGCGCATCGATCTGGTGGAACGCCGTGCTTCGAGGCGACAACGATTGGATTCGCGTGGGCGCCAACAGCAACATCCAAGATGGCAGCGTGCTGCATACGGATTCGGGCATGCCCCTTACGATTGGGGCGAACGTGACCGTGGGCCACATGGTGATGCTCCATGGGTGCACCATTGGCGACGGCAGCCTCATTGGAATTGGGGCCGTGGTGCTGAACGGGGCCAAAATCGGTAAAAACTGCATCATCGGGGCCAAGGCGCTTATTCCGGAAGGCAAGGAAATCCCCGATAACTCGCTGGTGATGGGCGCACCCGGGAAGGTCGTGCGGGCCATCAGCGAGGCCCAGGGCGCCATGCTGGCCGCCGGGGCGCGTCATTATGTAGATAACGCTAAGCGCTATGCGGAGCAGCTGGAGCGCATCGCCTAGTGGCTTCCGTGCCCTCTCCCTGCATTGGCGTTTGTGTTTTGAACGCCGAGGATCACTGCGAGGGGTGCTATCGCAGCGCCGATGAAATCACTCGCTGGGGTGCGCTGGATGACGGGCGCCGTCGCGCCGTGCTTAAAAATACCCTAGAACGGATGCGGGCGGCGGGGGTGCTTTTCGAAGCGCCCGCGCCGCGCGCAGAAGCAACGCCCCCCGCCCAAGCAAAAGGAAGGCAAGATGACTGAGGCACGTAGCGAAGGTCGGTCCCCCGCGGAAGCGGGCTGGGGGGCGCCGGGGAGCCCCACGGCGCTGCGCGTCGCCCTATGCGGCGCCGGGGAGCTTGGCAAGGAAGTGGTGATCGCCCTTCAGCGCCTGGGATGCGAGGTGATCGCGCTGGATCGCTACGCCGATGCCCCCGCTATGCAGGTGGCCCATCGCTGCCATGTGCTGCCCATGACCGACGAAGCCCAGCTTCTGGCCGTCCTCCGGGCCGAGCGGCCCCACCTGATCGTGCCGGAAATTGAGGCCATCGCGACCTCGGCGCTGGCCGCCCTCGAGGCGGAAGGCTTCGCCGTTGTGCCCACGGCGCGGGCGGCCCAGCTCACCATGAACCGAGAGGGCATTCGCCGCTTGGCCGCGGAAACCTTGGGCTTGCCGACCTCGCCCTATCGCTTCGCCGCCACGGAAGTGGAGTTCAAAGCCGCCGTGAAGGCGGTGGGCTTGCCCTGCGTGGTGAAGCCGGTCATGAGCTCCTCTGGGAAGGGCCAATCAACGATTCGTGCGCCTGAAACCGTGGACGCCGCCTGGCGCTACGCCCGGGAGGGCTCGCGAGGTTCGGGCCAAAGCGTGATCGTCGAGGGCTTCATCGACTTCGACTACGAAATTACCCTGCTGACGGTGCGGCACCGGGATGGCACGGTGTTCTGCGATCCCATTGGCCACGTCCAGGTGGATGGCGATTACCGAGAGTCCTGGCAGCCCCAGGCCATGGCGCCAGCGGCGCTTGCGAAGGCCCAGGCCCAGGCAAAGGCCGTCACCGACGCCCTGGGTGGCTACGGGCTGTTTGGGGTGGAGTTTTTTGTGAAGGGGGAGACGGTTTGGTTTAGCGAGGTCTCACCCCGTCCCCACGACACAGGCTTGGCCACCCTCACCTCCCAAAACCTGTCCGAGTTCGAGCTTCACGCTCGGGCCATTTTGGGCCTGCCCGTGCCGCCGCTGCGCAGCAACGGACCTGCGGCTTCGGCGGTCCTCCTGGTGGAAGGGGAGGGGGCGGCGCCGCGCCTGAGCGGGCTGGATCGAGCCTTGGCCGTGCCAGAGACTGACCTGCGCCTCTTCGGAAAGCCCGCGGTGTCCGGTCGCCGGCGCTTGGGGGTTGCGGTAGCCCGGGGCGGGAGCGTTGAAGAGGCGCGGGCCCGAGCTCGGGCCGTGGTGGCGGCGATCACCCTCGAAGCCGGATTCTCCAAAGCCTAGGCTTGTGCCCCTCGCGGCCCGGTGCTAGCTTGGGTAGCAAGTGAGGAGAGTCCCTTGGCCCATTGTGCGTTCTGCCAAGCCGTTGCCGCCAGCGCGTTCCCGCGCCGGGCGGTTGTGCGCGTGCAGAAACTGGCCGCCCTCCGCGATCTCCTCGCCCTACTGCGACTGCCGGCGCTGCCGGCTAGCTAACTCGCTCCGGGGCCAAAGGCCCCCTCAAACCTCCCGATCGATTACACTTTAGCCACCTCGCGCAGGCGGGGGGGAGCTTAGGAGCGCAGCCATGAGTCGCAGTAGCTATTCCTTCAATCGGGCCGGTGGTCGCAGCGGCGCCATGCCGTTTCAAAAATACCGTCCCTTCAAGCCCGTTGATTTGCCCGATCGTCAGTGGCCCAGCCGGACCATTACCAAGGCCCCGCGCTGGTGCAGCGTCGACCTCCGGGATGGTAACCAAGCGCTGATCGACCCCATGCGCCCCGAGGAAAAGCTGCGCTTCTGGAACTTGCTGCTCTCCCTCGGCTTTGAAGAAATTGAGGTGGGCTTCCCCGCCGCATCGCAGACGGACTTTGATTTCGTTCGCAAGATCATTACGGAAAACCGCATTCCCGACGGCGTGATCATCCAGGTGCTTTGCCAGGCCCGGGAAGAACTGATTGCGCGCTCGGTGGATGCGCTGGCTGGCGCCAAGCGGGCCATCTTCCACCTCTATAACTCCACCAGCACCCTGCAACGCCGCGTGGTGTTCGGAAAGTCCCGGCAGGAAATTATCGACTTGGCCCTGGAAGGGGTAGAGCTCGTTAAGCGCGAAGTGGCTCGCATTCCCGACACCGAGGTCGTTCTTGAATATTCCCCGGAGAGTTTCACGGGCACGGAGCTCGATTTCGCGGTGGAAGTGTGCTCCGCCGTGGCCCAGGCCTGGGGCGTGGGGCCCGAACGCCACATGATCATCAATCTGCCGGCGACGGTGGAAATGGCCACGCCGAATGTTTATGCCGACCAGATCGAATGGTTCTGTCGTAACCTTCCCGAGCGTCCCTATGTGGCCGTGAGTCTGCATACGCACAACGACCGGGGCACGGGCATTGCCGCATCCGAGCTGGGCATCTTGGCCGGCGCCGATCGCGTCGAAGGCACGCTCTTCGGCAACGGTGAGCGCACCGGGAACGCGGATCTCATCTCCCTGGCCATGAATCTCTTTTCCCAGGGGGTGGATCCGGAAATCGATCTGTCCGACATGCGCCACGTGCGCTCCGTAGTGGAAAGCTGCAATAAGCTCCCGGTGCACGAGCGCCATCCCTACGCCGGCGATCTCGTCTTTACGGCGTTCTCTGGCAGCCACCAGGACGCCATTCGCAAGGGCATGAACCAGGTCCAGGAAGATCTCTGGGAGGTCCCCTACCTGCCCATCGATCCGGCGGATGTGGGTGGCCATTACCGGGAAACGGTGCGGGTGAATAGCCAGTCGGGTAAGGGCGGCGTGGCCTTCGTGCTTGAGAACCACTTCGAGCTTTCCTTGCCCCGGACCCTGCTGGTGGAGTTTGCCAAGGTCGTGCAGGGGGAAACGGAAACGCGCGGGGGCGAGCTCCGGGCCTCGGATATTCGCGGCGTATTCGATCGTACCTATCTGGAAGTGGAAGGTCCCTACAAGCTGGAGCGCTATACGCTGGAGCAGCAGACCCTAGACGATGGCTCCGAGGGCACGCGCTGCCAGGTGGCCCTGCTGGTCTCTGGCCAGGCCCTGAGTTCGGAAGGGGAGGGGCACGGGCCCATCGAGGCCTTTGTTCACGCTGTGGAGCGCGCCATCAACGAGCGCTTTGCCGTGGATCACTACCATGAGCAATCGGAAGCCTCGGGCTCCGGTGCTTCGGCTCTGTGCATTGTCGGTCTGAAGGACAGCGACGGCGGCCTGACCTGGGGCGCGGGCAGCAGCCGGAACACGGTGACGGCCTCCTTCGAAGCCGTGCTCGCAGGCCTGAACCGGCGCTGGAAAGAGGGCTAGAGCGCCGTTGGGGCGGGGGGCAACACGCGTACGTTGCGCACCGTGTTGTCCTTCACCTGAAGAATCTCCATGCGGTAAGCCCCGAGGCGCAAGCAGCAGCTGGCCTCGGGGATGAATTCCAGATGCTCAATGACCAGTCCCGAGAGGGTCCTTGGCCCCGTGGCCGGTAAGGACCATTTCAAGCTTCGGTTGATATCGCGCAAAAGGGCCGTGCCCTCGATGATGAAGCTGCCGTCGTCCTGGGGGTGAATTTCCGGAATGCGCGCGGCCAAATCTGAGGTGAACTCGCCGACGATCTCCTCGAGGATATCCTCGAGGGTCACGATGCCTTTGACCTCGCCGTACTCATCGACCACGAGGGCGATGCGCCTTTGCTCCTTCTGGAAATTCAGCAGCTGCGTATGCAGCGGCGTGTTCTCCTGCACAAAGTAGGGCTCGCGGGTTTCCTGCATGAGCGCCGCCTTGGTGGGCTCGGGGTTGCGGAGGAAACGGCTGGCGTTGCGCAGATGCAAAATCCCCACAACGTCATTGATGCTGCCGCGGTAAACGGGCACCCGGGTGTGGCTGCTGGCGCAGAGCTGTTCAACGATGGTATCGACGTCGTCTTCAAGATCGATGCCGAAAATGTCCGCCTTAGGCACCATGATGTCATCCACCGTGGCGTGCTCAAGGTCGAGGATGGACAGGAGCATGCCCCGGCGTTTGAGGGGCAGGTGGGCCCCCTCGTGCAACACCGTGCGCAGTTCCTCGGGGGACAGCTTTTCTTCCCCGCCCTGGCCGCCGTCCTTGATGAATGGCCGCACGATGGCGTTGGCCGAGGCGTTCAGAATCCAAACGAAGGGGTAAAGCAGGCGCAGCATGGGGCTTAGGATGTACGCCGAGGGAAAGGCGATGCGCTCCGGCGCATGGGCGGCGATGGTCTTAGGGCCGATTTCCGCCAGGATCAAAAACACGAAGGTCAGTACGAAGGGGGCAACGGCGAGCCCCACCTCTCCGAACTGGCGCAGGGCAATGAGGGTGGCGACGGTGCCGGCGAAAAAGTTCACCACGTTGTTGCCAAAGAGGATGATGCCCAGGAGCCGATCGGGGCGTTTTAGCAGTTCATCTGCGCGCTTGGCGCCGCCCTGGCCGGCCTTCACCAGGTGCTTAAGGCGATAACGGTTCAGCGCCATCATGGCCGTCTCGGAGCTCGAGAAGTAGGCCGAGAGCACAATCATGATGGCAATCAGGCCGTAGAGCGCGGGAAGGGAAAGGGATTCCATGGCCGGTCTCCTAGGCGCTTAGGATCACTTCAAGAACGAGCTTGCTGCCAAAGTAGGCCAGTACGAGCAGGAAGAAGCCGGCGAGGGTCCAGCGAATCGCCGTACGGCCTCGCCAGCCCAGGCGGTGGCGACCAATAAGTAGGATGCTGAACACCATCCAAGAGGCGATGGACAGCACGGTGTGGTGGACCACCTGCTGGGCGAAAAGGTCTTCCAGGAAAATGCCGCCGGTGGCGAGGGTCAGGGTGAGCAGCAGGAGCCCCAGGGCGACGCATTCGAAGAGCACCGTTTCCATGGTTTCCAGGGGCGGGAGGGTTTTCAGGACCCAGCGTGCCTGGCGCCGCCGGAGGGCCCGTTCCTGCCATGCCAGAAACAGGCTTTGGGCCACGGCTACGGCGAGCACAGAGTAGGCGAGGAGCGCGAGAATGACGTGCAGGGCAAAGCCTTCCCCGGGGTTCTCTGGCGCCACGTAGCGGCTTTCAAAGCTGAGCGCTGCGGTGAGGGCCAGGGCCGCCACGGGAAAGAGCACCAGGAACAGCGTATCGAGGGGCCGCCGAAGCCCCAGGACCACCATAACCGCCACCATGGTCCAGGCCATCAGGGCGCCAATTTGAAAGAGCCCCAGGTCGAGTTGCCCGCCGGGAAAGAGCATGCCGGCCACG
>AACY020294485.1_pt1 | contig 10507 bp, 9 predicted proteins | sample 267378 | NCBI WGS metagenome assembly AACY02 (sample SAMN02954345, study PRJNA13694) | marine metagenome | biome: aquatic; feature: ocean; material: water; isolation source: isolated as part of a large dataset composed predominantly from surface... | reverse complement strand
TTTACGCCCAGATCATCGAGATTACCAAAAAACCCATGCTGCCCATCGGCCAGTTGGAAGCCAATCCGCAGGGAGAAGTTTTCGAGGTGGACGAATCGCTCTACGGAAAAACTTCCCACCGGGCCATATTGGATATCGGCTCTCTCGATATTAGTAGCGATTATTTGCTTTCCAGCGATCAGAACCTGGAATTTGTTGGTTCCAGCAGCGATATGTTGGTCATTGATATTGGCGCCAACGAACAAGGATATAAGGTTGGAGATTTCCTCCGCTTCGACCTTAAATACATGGGCGCCCTCACGCTACTCAATTCCCCTTACATAGAAAAGCGGGTCATCGAGGCCTAAACTACTGGCAGATCCAAAAAGGGCCGGGGGTCAGGACAATTGGCTAGATAGGCATTGCGGGATGAGGCGGCTACTACCCCGGGATAGTCGCCCCAGAAATTCTCCAGCCGGTGAATCAATTGAAAATGAAGGTGAGGAGGCCAACCCACGTTTTCTGCCTCTGGCCCCAATTCGGCTACCTTCTGTCCCGCCACCATAAAATCGCCTGTCTTCCAGTCCAGGGCCGAAGCCTTGCTCAAATGTCCGTAAAGACTGTAAAACGGCCCGGTTGAAGAGCGGTGTTCCACCACCAGAGTGCCGCCGTAATCGCCTAAGGCTCTGTTGTAGGCGCAACTGTGTACTTTACCGGGAAGGGGGCAATAAACCGGAGTAAAGGCCGGAGCCCAAATGTCAATGCCCAGATGGTGATTTCTTTCCGCGGAAGCGGAACCAAAATGGTTGAAGCGTTGGTAAAAGGGACGCACCTCGCCATAGCCTCCCCAGCCGTACTGGGCCCCCGCCGCTTCAATACGGCCAAAAATGTAACGCTCCAGGCTTGCACAATTGTGGGCCCCAAGAAAATCGGGATCCCGGTTGTCAACGGAAAGATCAAGCAACAAGCTGTTGCCTTCCCTTAAAGGAGGGTCGAACAGAGAAGCCTCTGCCCGGAGAGAAATCAAGATCTTTCTTCCACCGTGCCGGAAAGCACAATAAAGATGGTTTCGGCACTTTGGGGGCTGGCCGCACTAAAAATTTGATCGTATTTGGAGGAAATCAAGCGGCCGCTGCTGCGGTCAAAAGTGGACTCCCCGTTGAAATCGAAGCGCATGTCCGAAATCTGCTCGCCCAGTTCACCCATCTCCAGTATATCCTCTTGTGAAGCCTCAAAGCTTAAGGTCACCGTCTTTTTATCCATTTCCTTCACGGTGTAATGCAGGTTGAAGCTGAGCCCTGACTGGGCCGCGCTGCGGGAATCCGTCCATTGGTCTCCAACCGCTACCGCATTTTCGGGAAAAGCAACAAAAAAGCTTTCCACCAAATCCGCTCCGCTGATATTGGATCCGGCCTTGCGTTCGGGCATCTCCACGATTTCACCGCGCTTGTTTACCGCAATGGGGATATCGAGGTTTATCAGTGAATCAAACTGAGGGGCCAGCATGGCGCCCATCCCTTCCTGTGTTTCTAGGTCAGAATCGTAAGAAATGCTCATCCCTTGCATGTTCTGATCCAAAAAGATGCGCCGGGGGGTTACCGTTACATCGTAAACACCTTCATCGTTTATTCCCTGCACGGCATAATCGATGAAAAACTCGGTTTTGCTGGAAACCACTCGGTTGGTAAGGGCCTCATCGCTGTAATAATCCATACTCAGCTTGTTTACCAGTTGGAAACTATCGCCAACCTGAAAATCCAGACGAAGCAAATGGTCTTTCGCGAGCGGAGCAAAAGCAAAAGCGGGCAAGGCCAGCAAGAGCAAGAAGGGGTACTTTTTGAGCATTTGGTCTAATTTTCGCTAAAGATAGGTAAGGACAAATTTTTAAATCCCTTTCGGTGCGCATTTTTCCCCTGGCATGCCTCCTGTTGCTCGTTTCGACCTTAAAAGGACAGAAGCTTTATTAATGCCAATACGCCCATTAAGCCGACATTAAAGTCTTTGTGGTTCCCTATTCCCACCAGGCGGAGCTCCTGGTTTATCGGGTGGAGTGCGCCCATCAGGCGAAAGGAAACGAGGGTTTGTGGTTTTTTACCAAGTATAATCATCAGGCCGATAAGCAGTTGTATTTTATGGAATACAGTCATCAGGCCGATTTGAAAGTATTCTTTGTCGAGTACGCCCATCAGGTCGGTTGGCGGGAAAGGCAGAAAATGCCCCTGTTGTACTGAAACCCACTGGCCCGTGGTCATTGCCTACCTTTGGTTTCCAAACAATCTCCATGAAACTACACAGCCTTTTGCCCGGTACCTTCAAACTCGACGGCGGAGCGATGTTTGGCGTGGTGCCTAAATCCCTTTGGCAGCGCAGCAATCCTGCGGATGACAACAACATGTGTACCTGGGCCCTTCGGCTCTTGCTGATTGAAGACGGCAATCGCAAGATTTTGATCGACACGGGAATGGGACATAAGCAGAGCGAGAAGTTCTTTGGCTTCTACTACCGGGAGGGCGATCACGACCTCGATCGGGCGCTGGCCGAAAAGGGTTTTGATCGGGAAGACATTACCGATGTGTTTTTAACCCACCTCCATTTTGATCATGTGGGAGGAGCGGTGGAAAAAAAGGAGGACGGAACCCTAGTGCCCACCTTTCCCAATGCGACTTACTGGAGCAACGAACGCCATTGGCAATGGGCCGTGCAACCAAATGCCCGGGAAAAAGCCTCCTTCTTGCCCGAGAATATCCTCCCCCTGCAAGAGCATGGGCAGTTGGCCTTCATTTCCGACCCCGATGCCAGCGGCCGTCAGCGCACCCCCCTGGGCTTTGAAGTACTCTTCGTCAACGGGCATACCGAGGCCCAAATGCTCCCCATTTTGGAGTGGGAGAACAAAACCATCGTCTTTATGGCGGACCTCCTACCCAGCGTGGGCCATATTCCCCTACCATACGTAATGGGTTACGATGTGCGCCCCTTGCAGACCCTCATTGAAAAGGAAAAATTTCTGCGCGAAGCCGCAGAAAAAGGCTACTATCTCTTTTTGGAACACGACGCAGAAAATGAATTGTGTACCCTTAAGCAAACCGAAAAAGGGGTACGTCTGGCGGAGAAATTCAGGGCGGATGAGGTATTTTCTTAGTTTTTTGGCGGGCCTGATTGGCCTTGTACAAGGCCTGGCGCAGCACCCCTGGCAGCAGGCCGTTAAATACGAAATGGACATCCGCCTGGATCCTTCCGAACACCGCATGGAAGGGAAGCAAATCCTCACCTATTACAACAATTCACCCGACACGCTGCATCAGGTTTTTTACCACCTCTATTTCAATGCCTTTCAGCCCGGCAGTATGATGGATCAACGGTCACAGGCCTTGCCCGACCCAGACAAGCGAATTGGCGACCGCATAGCAAAGCTCAAAAAAGAGGAAATTGGCTTTCATCAGGTGCTGTCGCTGCAACAAAACGGCAAGGGTCTGTATTTTGTCGTACAGGGCACCATTCTGCAGGCCCAACTAAAAGAAGCCCTTCTTCCCGGAGATTCAGCGGTCTTTGAAATGCGCTTCACCAGTCAGGTCCCAGTCCAAATACGCCGTAGCGGCCGCAACAATGCCGAAGGCATCGACTACACGATGACCCAATGGTACCCCAAGATTGCCGCCTACGATCACCGGGGCTGGCACCCCGACCCCTATGTGGCCCGTGAGTTTTATGCCCCTTTCGGGGATTTTTCTGTTCGCATTACCCTGCCAGGCGATTATCGGCTAGGGGCAACGGGCGTCTTGCAGGAGCCTTCGAAGTTCTGGCGGGTAAGCGACACCCTGGAAGAAGGGGCCTTAAGGATGCAATACCTATCCACCGATGATGAAGAGCGCAGCTGGCACTTTGTGGCCAACCGGGTGCACGACTTTGCCTGGGCAGCCGACACCGAGTACGAACACCTGATCTATCCCGCGCACGATTCCCTGGATCTGCATTTCTACTTTTTGGACCAATACGCCGATACCTGGCTACGTTTACCCGCTTATACCAAGCGGTTTTTTCTCGAAATGAACCAGCGCTTTGGAGCTTATCCCTATCCTCAGTTTTCGGTCATCCAGGGTGGCGACGGGGGGATGGAATACCCCATGTGCACCATGCTCAAAGGCACCGGTAAACTGCCAGGTTTGATCGGGGTGATGGCCCACGAATCGGCCCACTCCTGGTTTTACGGGGTACTGGCCAGCAACGAAAACGATTACCCTTGGCTGGATGAGGGCTTTACTTCCTTTGCCGAAGATGAGGTGCTCAATTCCTTTCGACCGGAACCACAAACCAATCCCCACCAAAGGGCTTACCGTCTCCACGCCTACTACCTCAGTCAGGAAGAGCGCTCTGAGCCGCTGAGCACTCCCGCCGATGCTTACCGGAAGAACCGCTCCTATGGCATCAATTCCTACGCCCGGGGGCAGGTATTCCTGGCCCAGTTGCGCTACATCCTGGGCGATACTCTTTTTCAAAAGGGGATGTTGCGTTACTACCGGGAGTGGTCCTTCCGGCACCCCGCACCAGAGGACTTTTTGCGCATCATGGAAAAAACGAGCGGCCTGCAGCTCGATTGGTATCTGGCCTACTGGGTGCATAGCCTTAAGCCCATCGACTATGGCATTGCGGAAGTGAGGGCCTTAAAAGGGGGCACGGCCGTAACCCTGGAAAACCTGGGTGAAATGCCCATGCCTTTGCGCCTGCGTTTGGTTTTGCGCAATGGTGCGGAAGTGGACTATTACCTACCCTTGGTCGGTATGTTTGGCGCCCCTCCCGGTCAGCAAAACTTGACTCCCTGGCCCTGGACCCAGGAACGCTACACCTTTAACCTGCCTTACGCGCTCAAGGAAATAGAGTCCCTGCAAATTGACCCCGAGGGCTACCTGGCCGACTTGAACCCCGCCAATAATCAGTATCCCCGGGAAGAGGGACAGGAATAATTCAGGACTCCGCCGTCTTGGGTTCAACTCCCGGAGGAAAAAGGCTTCTATTTTCCAGTCCTACGTAGGGCATCAGCTCCTCCACTTGGCCAGAACCCAGGAAGTTTACCAATTGCTCGGCAACAGAAGCCGTCCTTTGCAAAAGGTGCTCATAGCTGAGCAGCAGTACCGGCGTGCCCTTCTTCTTTAGATCCTGGGCGGTTTTGAGCATGGCAGCATTGTTTTCCTGGTTGCGCAAATAGAGCTCTTCAATCGGCTTTTTATGTCCGTTGCGCTTTTCCGACTGTGCTGAAGCAACCGCATCTCTAAGGATGAGAATTACGCCCGGTGAGCGCCATAGGGATATAGCCCGGGAAAGGTGTCGGTGAACACCGGGATGCTTAAGGACCCACCGGGGGTGGGTGGCATCGTACTTCTCAATGAGCGGTTTGAGCTCTTTTTTATTGGCTTTCCGCCGTCGATGAAGAATGGCCTGTAGGGCTCGGTTTTCCAGATTTTTCCCGTATTCGCCCGGAAGGGCAAAGCCGCATTGCACCACCATTTTGGTCAATACGCTGGTACCCCCGCGGTAATTTCCCCCAATCAGTACGGTCTGAATCGCGTTTTCCATAAAAACAGAGTTTTAGCTTTTAATCACCAGGATGAGGGCAAAAAGCATCAAGCCCAAGCCCATGATCAGTTCAACCCACTGCATGCGCCGTCCCGAAAAATAGTGTTTGAAGCGGTTGGCAAAATAGATTTTTACCAAATCAATCGCTAAATAGGTCCCCATGGTGGCCCCGTAAAAAACCAACATCTTACGGGGGTCATGCTCCAGCATCCCCCCCACTGCCACTGTGCTGGTAATCCAAAAAAAGAGCACCCCGATGTTCAGAAAATTCATGAAAAACCCCTTGGCAAAAAGCCAGCCCTTGTGCTGTATGGCAACCGAGCCCTGAACCCGCCCCCCACGACGAGCCCGCCAAACGTAATATGCACCAAAAGCGGCCAAAGCCAGTCCGCTTAAAACAACCAACCAGCGGTTGTGGCCCAGATAGCGCAAAAAGCGCTGGCTGCTGTAGTAGGCAATGGCAATAAAAATAAAGTCTGCTAAAATAGCGCCCAGGTCAAAGGAGAGTGCGGCCATTTTGCCGCGCGAAACACTGGTTTCCAAAAGCACAAAGAAAATGGGACCGGCTGCAAAACTCAAGGTAAGACCCAGTGGCAGCGCGTACCAAAGTTCTGCATCCATTCACTTTTCTTTCACGCGCCCCCCGCGGCGTCTGGATTTTCATCTTCGCCCTGGGCCAGTTGCGCTTCCAGGTCGGCAATTTTCTGCGCCTGTTCCTGCTTTTCCACACCCAGGCGGTCGATTTCACTTTTGCTCTGGGCCAATTCCTTTTCGCGCTTGTTCAAGCTGTCTTTTAAACCCTCAATTTGAGCTTGCAACTGGCGAATATCGCCCTGGAGACTACTGGTGTTTAAAGTGCTGTAAGCAATGTAAATGAGAAAGCCAATTGCAAAAATGATGTTGGTCAAAAACATATTGCTCGGATCGCCATCACGGGTCAAAATCATCACCAGGCCAAAGCCAATGGTCACTACTCCTACAATTAAAACAATCAGCTCAATTTGTTTGCGTTTCATAACGGTTGGTTTCCAAAATGCTATGCGCTAAAAATACTGTTTTTCAGGCAGGGGAAAAATCCAATTGGCGTTTCTCAAGATCGGCATTTTTTACCCGAATAGCGATTTCATCACCCAACTGAAAAACCTTTCCCGATCGTTCGCCCACGATGCAAAAGTTGCGTTCGTCAAACAGGTAGTAATCGTCTTTGAAATCGCGGATGCGGATCATCCCTTCGCAGTAGTTGTCGCGCAGTTCCACAAAAACGCCCCACTCGGTAATTCCGGAAATGGTGCCGATAAATTCCTCGCCCACCTTGTCTTCCATAAACTTAACTTGCATGTAGCGGGTCGAATCGCGCTCCGCCTCAGTGGCTACCCGCTCGCGGTCGCTGCTGTGCTCGCACAACTCCTCGTACTTGTCGCGGCCTGGGGCTTTCCCCCCGTCCAGGTAGTGCTGCAAAAGGCGGTGCACCATCATATCGGGATAGCGACGAATGGGGGAGGTAAAGTGGGTATAGTAGTCAAAAGCCAGGCCGTAGTGCCCGATATTGTCGGTGCTGTAAATGGCTTTCGCCATCGAGCGAATGGTTAGGGTGCTGATCATATTGGCCTCGGCTTTGCCTTTTACCTGGGCCAGCATTTTGTTGAGGCTGCCCGCAATGGCCCGGGCGTTTTGAGTGCGTACCTCGTAGCCGAATTGCCGCACAAAATTGCCCAACTCCAGCAGCTTGTCTGGGTCTGGTTGGTCGTGGATCCGGTAAACAAAGGTCTGCTTGCTGGGCTTTCCTTCGCGGGTTTTGCCGATGAACTCCGCCACCTCCCGGTTGGCGAGCAGCATAAACTCCTCAATCAGGTGGTTTGCTTCCTTGCTTACCTTGAAATAAACCCCGGTTGGGTGGTTGTTTTCGTCCAGTATGAATTTGGTTTCTGGCCGGTCAAAGGCCAATGCCCCGGCGCGCAGCCGCTCCTTGCGCATAATGGTGGCCAGGCGGTGTAGGCTGAGGACCTCTTCCTTTAGCGGACCGTCTCCGCCCTCAATCAAGGCCTGAGCTTCCTCATAGGTAAAGCGGTGGTCGCTGTAAATCACCGTCCGCCCAAACCAACGCTTGTGCACGCTTCCTTGCTCGTCCATTTCAAAAACCGCCGAGAAACAGAGTTTTTCCTCGTGAGGCCGCAAGGAGCAAACCTGGTTGGAGAGTTTTTCGGGCAGCATCGGTACTACCCGGTCCACCAGGTAAACCGAGGTGGCCCGTTCGCGCCCTTCTTCCTCCAACAAGCTGCCTTCCCCAACGTAATGGGTTACGTCGGCAATGTGGATTCCGATTTCCCAATGGCCGTTGTCCAATTTTTGCAAGGAGAGGGCATCGTCGAAATCTTTGGCGTCGGCGGGATCGATAGTAAAGGTGGTGACGGCGCGAAAGTCCCGCCGGCGGGCAATCTCTTCTGGGCTAATTTGCTCGGGAATGTTTTCCGCCTCTCGTTCTACTTCCGGAGGAAACTCGCGCGGAAGCCCGTATTCCGCCAATATCGCGTGCATTTCCACGTGATGATCGCCGGGCTCCCCCAAAACTTCTACAATTTCTCCAAAAGGCGAGCTGGCCTTTTCCGGCCAGTCGGTAATGGTGGCCACCGCTTTTTGGCCCTGTTTCACCCCTTTCAGCTTTTCTTTGGGGATGTAAATGTCTACCAGCATTTTCCGGCTGTCCGGCACCAAAAATCCGTATCCGGGCGACAGTTCCACCGTGCCCACAAACTCATTCCGGGCCCGCTCCAAAATCTCCACGATTTCTCCTTCCGGCTTTTTGTTCTTCCGCTGGGCATACATCAACACCTTCACCAGGTCACCCTGCAAGGCGTGGCCAACGTTGGCGGGGGTAATATAAACGTCTTGATCCAGGTCATCGCTGATCACATAAGCCGATCCCTTGGCGGTCATATCCACCTTGCCGCTCACGAAATGGTCGCTGTGTTTGTACCGGTATTTTCCGCGTCCCGGGCTTTCCACCTTGTCGGCAGTTACCAGGCCCTGTAGCGAGGTTTGGATCATTTCCCTTTCGTAGGGGTCATTGATGCCCAGGGCCGCGGCTATCTGCTTGTAGTTGTAGGTCCGCAGGCGATCTTCCCGCAAAAAACCCAATATAGCCCGCTCCATCTTCGCCAGGCGCTTTTGCCTTTTGGCTTTTTTCTTGTCTTGTGCCATCGGGGCAAAGGTAGGCCTTCCCATGGGCCAGCTCTTTACGCCTGCATCATTTCTTGGGCACCCGGGCGGGCTTTCCGCTCAAAGGCCCCCGGGGCCGGGCCGGGCCACCCGTTCCCGCTGTGGGGGCTTCCGCTGGTCGCCTCCGCGCTGGGGGGTGGCTGGGTCGCCCCCCGGGGCCGCTTACCGCTTCAATCCCTGGTGCGGCTAAGCCTTGGCTAAACTGAAAAATGCTTTAATTTCAGCCTTATGCCTTTAGAACCAAGCCCACCCAACAACGAAGCTCTTATCGCGCAAGGGCTGCGTCAACTCTTTGGCAACGATCACCAGGAAGATCTCAAGGCCTACTACGGCCGGCTGGACTGGGTTAACTTACGCGGTGGGGAAGATCTCTTTAAAGAAGGAGACCCCGGTGAAGACGCTTTCTTTCTCCTCCGCGGTCGACTGGTGGCCCACACCCAAGGCAAAGACGGGGAAGAAGTGTTCCTCGGCGAAATAGGCCGGGGCGAAATTGTGGGCGAAATGGCCCTGCTGACCGGAGAAAAACGCATGGCTAGTGTAACTGCCGTGCGAAGCAGCACTTTGGTGCGCATCTCTCAGGCAGTGCTCAACGAAATTCTCCAGGCCTATCCTGGCTTGGCCCTTCAGGTAACCCGACGGGTTATTTTGCGCATGCAAAGCAACCAAGACCAAAAAAAGCAGCCCCGCGAGCCGGACACCATCTGTATTTTTCCCCTGGACACTCCCAATGAGGCCCTGCAAAGACTGGAAGCCAGCTTATTGCGCGCCAAGCAGGTGCGCATCTTGCGGCGGGAAGACCGGGACCAACGCGGGTTGCAGGGCCGAGAGTCCGAAATTCAGCAATGGTTTGACCAGGAAGAAAACGATAACGAGCTCCTGCTCTTGTATCCCGACCCGGAAGACCCGGCCTGGACCGAGCGTTGCCTGCGGCAGGCAGACCAGATTGTATTCCTGGCTGACGCTGACCAGAACCCTGAGCTGCGCCCCCATGAAGCGCGCAGGACCTCGCTCTTACACAAATCCGTAGCACCCCAGATACTCCTGCTTTGGCACAGCCAGGAAAAGCGCAGCCCCCAGGGAACAGCCCGCTGGTTTGCCTCCCGCCCCAAGGTTTTGCGGCATTACCATTTTCGGGCTTGGCGCAATGATGATGCCGCCCGCATCGCGCGTTCCCTCATCGGCAGGGCCCAGGGTTTGGCTTTGGCCGGGGGAGGGGCCAAGGGCTTTGCCCACCTCGGAGTATACCGCCTGCTGCGCGAAGAAAAGCTGCCCATCGATTATCTGGGCGGAACCAGCATCGGCGCCATGGTGGCCACCTCCATTGCCTTTGACCCCGACGTTGAAGAGCTGGTCGATAAAATGCGCTGGGCTACCGCTCACAACCCTACCCGCGACGTTAACCTGATTCCCTTGGTATCGCTCATCCGCGGCAAGCGCCTACGCGAAATGATTGCCATGGCCATTAATGCCTATACGGGCCAGAGTCAGATGGACCTCAGCGATACCTGGCTGCCCCTGTTTGTAGTGGCCAGTAACCTCAGCCAAGCCCGGGAAGAGGTATTTACCCGCGGCGATCTGCACCGCCTCTTGCAGGCCTCGGCTTCCATACCCGGGGTGTTTCCTCCGGTGGTCAACGGCAACGATTTGCTGGTAGACGGGGGGAACTTCAACAATTTTCCCGCCGACATTATGCAACAGATGGGGGTATCGCGGGTTATCGGTGTGGACTTTGTCCTGCAAAAGA
>AACY020553884.1_pt1 | contig 10519 bp, 10 predicted proteins | sample 267378 | NCBI WGS metagenome assembly AACY02 (sample SAMN02954345, study PRJNA13694) | marine metagenome | biome: aquatic; feature: ocean; material: water; isolation source: isolated as part of a large dataset composed predominantly from surface... | reverse complement strand
TTTTTGCTGCTCTAACAGTTGGACCTTTTTTAAAGGAAATAGGTAATAGCATGGGTTTAGACGTTTCAGCTGAAAGCGCTTTAGCGGCAGGCGGAGTAATGGGCATTATGATTATACCATTCATTTCAAGTTTAAGTGACGATGTGATTACAAGTGTACCTCAAAGTTTAAGAGATGGAAGTTACGCTATGGGAGCAACTAAATCAGAAACGATAAAAAAAGTTATTTTTCCTGCAGCATTACCAGGTATTGTTGGTTCTATTTTATTAGGTGTTTCAAGAGCAATTGGAGAAACAATGATAGTTGTTATGGCCTCTGGTTTAGCTGCTAATTTAACTTTAAATCCATTAGAATCTACTTCAACAATTACAGCGCAAATTGTTGTAATATTAATTGGAGATCAAGCCTTTGGCGACCCAAAAACGCAAGCTGCATTTGCTTTAGGTATGTCATTATTTTTAGTAACGCTCTGTTTGAATATTGTGGCCTTAAGAGTAGTTAAAAAATATAGAGAAAAATATGAATAAAAATAAAGAACAATTATTAAATAAAAGATATAAAGCTGAAAAGAGATTTCGATTATACGGTCAAAGTGCAATTTTTATGGCACTTTTATTTTTAACAATCTTTATTTTTAAAATTTTTTCGACAGGCTATTCAGCCTTTCAAAAAACTTGGCTTATTGTTCCAGTTACTTTTGATGCTGAATTAATGATGTTAGAGCAAAATCCTTCTAAAGAGGATTTAAAAGATGCTGATTATTACGATATAGCATTAAAATCAATGGCTGATTTGGATCCAAATGCTAATGAGGATCAAGAAAATGAGCTGAAGAGAATGGTCTCTTACTTTTTCGAAAGAGAGATTAAAAGGGAACTTTTAAACGACCCTTCATTAATTGGAAAAACTAAAGATGTTTATTTAACTGCCTCAGATGATTTAGATCAAGTGTTCAAAGGCAATTATCCAAGGGATTTACCTGAAGATCAAAGAAGAGTTACGGATTATCAATTAAAGATTTTTGATCAACTTGTAGAACAGGGAAGAGTTGAAAGTAAATTCAATTTAAGTTTTTTTACATATCCTGATTCAAGAGAAGCTGAATTAGCTGGTATAGCAAGTTCATTTATGGGATCAATATTTTCTATACTTGTTTGTTTAATGATAGCTTTTCCTGTAGCAGTTCTAGCAGCTATTTATTTAGAGGAATTTGCTCCTAAAAACAGATTTACTGATTTTATTGAGGTAAATATAAATAATTTAGCAGCAGTACCTTCAATTGTTTTTGGTCTTTTAGGACTGGGTATTTTACTTGCTGTATTTCAATTACCTAGGTCAACACCTCTAGTCGGTGGAATAACTTTATCGTTGATGACTTTACCAACAATTATTATTGCTTGTAGAGCATCTTTAAAAGCAGTTCCTCCAAGTATAAGAGAGGCAGCACTTGCAATGGGTGCTAGTAAAATGCAAACTACAATGCATCATACAGTTCCGTTATCTATGCCAGGGACTTTATCCGGTACAATAATTGGTTTGGCCCAAGCTTTAGGCGAAACCGCACCTTTGATATTGATTGGCATGGTGGCTTTTGTAAATACAATACCAGGATCTCCTTTAGATCCAGCTGCAAGTTTGCCAGTGCAAATTTATATTTGGGCAGAGAGCGCTGAAAGAGGTTTTGTCGAGAAAGTTTCTGCCTGTATTATGGTTCTATTAGGATTTTTAATTATAATGAACTTATTTGCACAAATAATTAGACATAAATTTGAAAAAAAATGGAGTTAAGATGATAAAGATAAATTCAAAAAATGTAGATGTTTTCTATGGAAAAAAACAAGCTCTATTCAATATAAATTTAGATATTGAAGAAAATCAAGTTACAGCACTGATTGGGCCTTCAGGTTGTGGTAAATCTACTTTTTTAAGATGTCTAAACCGAATGAATGACGTTATTGATATATGTAGAGTAAAAGGGCAGATTATAATTAATGATTTTGATATCAATGATAAAAGTTGTGATGTTGTTAGATTAAGAGAAAAAATTGGTATGGTTTTTCAAAAACCAAATCCTTTTCCTAAAACTATTTATGAAAATATTTCTTATGGTCCAACAATTCATGGTATGGCTCAATCAAAGAATGAAATGGATGAAATAGTTGAAACTAGCTTAAAAAAGGCAGCATTATGGGAAGAGGTGAAAGATAGACTTCATGAACCAGGTACTGGTTTGTCTGGTGGTCAACAACAAAGATTATGTATAGCAAGGGCAATTTCAGTTAAACCTGAAGTTATTCTAATGGACGAGCCTTGTTCTGCTTTAGATCCTATTGCTACAGCTCAAATAGAAGAACTAATTGATGAGTTAAAAAAAGACCATACTATTATAATAGTCACTCACTCAATGGCACAAGCTGCAAGAGTTTCTCAAAATACAGGTTTTTTTCACCTTGGAGAATTGATAGAACATGGTTCTACTGATAAAATATTTAAGAATCCAGAAAACAAAAAAACTCAGGATTATATCACAGGGAGGTTTGGATAATGACCGAAGCACCACATACAGTAAAGTCTTACGAAGAAGAACTTAAAAATTTAAATAGCAATATAATTAAAATGGGTGGATTTTGTGAAGAAGCTTTGGGTAAAGCTATTCAAGCAATTACTACAAGAAATAGTGATAATGCTGAGGCAGTAATTAAAGATGATGAAAAAATTGATAAATTTGAGACTTTAATTGAACAGCAAGTAGTAAATTTAATTGCTTTAAGACAACCTATGGCCATAGATCTTAGAGAAACAGTCACTGCTTTAAAGATATCTTCTGACCTTGAGAGAATAGGTGATTTAGCAAAAAATATTTCTAAAAGAACTCTTTTGTTAAATGAAAATTTACCAAAAAATTTAGTAGATGCTATTATAAGAGTATCTTCGGATGCTCAAAAACAATTGAAATCAATATTAGATGCATATTTAGAAAGATCTTCGAGTATGGCAATTAATGTATGGGAAAGCGACGAACAAATTGATGATTTAACAAATTTATGCATGCAAGAAGTGATTAGATATTTAAAAGATAACGAAAATAACTTAAGTGATGGAACCCACTTATTATTTGTAACTAAAAATATAGAGAGAATAGGTGATCATACAACCAACATTGCTGAGCAAGTATATTATTTAGTTAAGGGAGAATATCTAGAGGGTGATCGACCAAAAGGCACAGAACCTATTGTTACTGGAGAAAAGTAAAATATGTCGGCTCACATTTTTATAGCTGAGGACGAGGCTGCTATAATAACTCTACTAAAGTATAACCTTGAAAAAGAGGGTTACAAAGTAAGTTTCTGTGAAAATGGTGAAGATGCGCTTAAACAAATTAAAGATAAGCTTCCTGACTTAATATTAATGGATTGGATGTTGCCCGATTTGTCAGGCGTTGAAATATGTAAAAATTTAAAAAAAGACAAAAAGCATAATGACATACCAGTAATAATGTTAACAGCAAAAGGCGAGGAGGAGGACAAATTAAGAGCTTTTGATACAGGTGCAGATGATTATGTAACAAAACCATTTAGTCAAAAAGAACTTAATGCAAGAATTAAATCATTACTCAGAAGATCAAAACCACAATCCACCGTTGATGTTGTTGAGTTTACAGATCTAAAAATAGATAGAATAACAAAAAGAGTTTATAGAAATAACATTGAAATATCTCTAGGACCTACAGAATTTAAATTATTAGATTTTTTTATCAAAAATCCAAAAAGGGTATATTCAAGAGAACAACTCTTAAACAATGTTTGGGGAGAAAATATTTACGTTGAAACTAGAACTGTCGATGTGCATATCAGAAGATTAAGACAGGCTATTAATATAGATAATACTAAGCCTTTAATTAGAACTGTAAGATCAGCAGGTTATTCTTTAGAATCTTGAAGGTCTTTAGGTCTAGTAAATTCTTTAATTAAACCATTTCCATCTAATTTATTCCATTCATTAAAATCAAAATAAATTTTTGCAAATGCCGATGTCGGAAATTTGTAGTTTAATAATTTAAAATGGTTGTTGTTGTGATTTTTTGTCAGTGATCGTATTAGATTTCTAACAGTAGGTTCATGGTTAATTAAAAGCACTGATTTATATTTTTTTGGTATTTTTTTTATTATATCTATAATTTTATCTTCACTTGATAAGTATAATTTTTTTGAAGAAATAATTTTTTTTGGTTTATCTATTTTTTTTAATAAAATTTTTAGGGTTTTCTTTGTTCTTTTTGATGATGAAAGTAATATGTAATCAAACTTATAATTTTTTTTAACAAAAAATTCACAAATCTTTTTTGCATTTTTCTCGCCACGCTTACTTAATGGTCTTTCATGATCATCAAGATTTGGGTGGTCCCAGCTAGATTTTGCATGACGCATAACGTATAATTTAAGCATAAATTTTAAATATATGACTGCATTAAAAAAACAAGATAAAGAAACACTAAAATCTAAATACATAAATAGAGAGCTGTCTTGGCTAAAATTCAACGACAGAGTTCTTCTTGAGGCCCAAAATTTTGAAAATCCTCTTTATGAAAGAATTAAATTTTTATCTATAGCTGGATCAAATTTAGATGAATTTTTCATGGTTCGTGTTGCAGGTTTATATAGTCAAATCAAACAAGATGTAGATTCACTTAGTTCTGATGGTCTTACTCCTGATGAACAAATGAGTGAAGTTATTTTGGAAACAAATAATCTTCTTAATAAACAAAATAAAATATATAGAGATTTAATTCTTCAATTAAAAAAAGCAAATATAAGTATAGTTAAACCTGAAAATTTAAGTAAAACTGAACAAAAAAGATTATTTAAAATTTTTAATGAAGAAATTTACCCTCTGCTAACCCCATCAGCAATAGACCCAGCTCATCCCTTTCCATTTATTGCAAATCAAGGAAGAGCATTAGTTATGAGATTAAATAAGAAAAATAAAAAAAGGACTTTAAATGCAATAATAGTAATTCCAAAAGCTTTATCAAGATTTATTGAAATAGATGGAAATAAAAGTTTTAAAAAATTTTTAATTATAGATGATGTTATAAGTTTTTTTGCCTCTGAAATATTTCCTGATCATGATTTAGATAAAAAAATGTTATTTAGAGTTATAAGAGATAGTGATGTAGAAATTCAAGAGGAGGCCGAAGATTTAGTAAGATCTTTTGAATTGGCTTTAAAAAGAAGAAGAACAGGTGACATAGTACGTTTAGAAATTTTAAAAAATAGTAATAATGACTTAATTAAGTTTATAACCAATAAGTTAAACGTAAAATCTGAATACATCTATGAAATTGAAGGCATTGTTGGAATTCAAGATATAGACCAAGTTTGTAAAATTAAAAATTCTAAATTAAGATTTAAAAATTTTAATCCCAGGGAGGTTGAGAGATTAAAGGAGTTTAATAATAATTTTTTTGATACTATAAAAAAAAAAGATTTAATAGTTCATCACCCTTTTGAAACATTTGATGCTGTCGTTGAGTTTTTAAATCAAGCTGCATATGATAAAAAAGTTATAGCAATTAAACAAACTCTATACAGAACAACGTTAGATTCTCCAATTGTTAAAGCCTTAATAACAGCAGCTGAAAATGGAAAGACAGTAACCGCTTTAATAGAGATCAAAGCAAGATTTGATGAAGAAGCAAACATTCAACTTTCAAGAAGTTTAGAAAAGGCAGGAATTCAAATAGTTTATGGTTTTGCAAAATATAAAACACATGCAAAATCATCTTTAATATTAAGAAAAGAGCAGGGAAAAATTCAAACTTATATACATCTGGGAACTGGCAATTATCACCCAGTTAATGCAAAAATTTATACTGACTTATCTTTATTTAGCTCTGATAAAAAAATAGCAACTGATGTGGAAAAATTTTTTAATTATGTAACTGGTTATTCAAAACCACGAAATCTTAGTAAAATATCTATATCACCAATTAATCTTAGGGAAACTTTGAACAAATGTATTGCTAACGAGATAGCAAATGTCAAAAAAGGTAAAAAAGGTGAAATATGGGCCAAAATGAATTCCTTAGTAGATCCAGCGATAATTGATAAATTTTACGAAGCTTCAAATGCTGGAGTAAAGATATTTTTATTTGTAAGAGGTGTTTGTTGTTTAAGACCTGGAGTTAAAGATAAATCTGAAAATATAATAGTTAAAAGCATGATTGGAAGATTTTTGGAACACTCAAGAATTTATTGTTTTGCAAATGGAAAAACAATGCCTAGTAGAGATGCAAAAGTTTTTATTTCATCAGCAGATTTAATGCCAAGAAATTTAAATCGAAGAGTAGAACTTCTAGTTCCAATTGAAAACCAAACAGTCCACGAACAAGTTCTTGATCAAATTATGTTAGCTAATTATTTAGATAAAAAACAAAGTTGGGAACTTGATGCTAGTGGAAATTATAAAAAAATTAAATATAGTGAAAATGATTCTTTTTCAGCCCATGATTATTTTATGAATAATCCTAGTTTATCTGGAAGAGGTAAAGCTAAATTAAAAATGAAACCGAAAAAATTAAACTTAAGATTAATTAAAAGTGGAAATTAAAGTTTTAAAAAATAATCAAAATTTGAAATTAAAACCTGCTAAATTAGCAGTAATTGATATAGGTTCCAATTCTATCAGGATGTTAATCTATGAAGATTTTAACTCATCTCGTGTGCCTTTTTTCAATGAAAAAGCCGTTTGTGAACTTGGTAAAAATTTAGATAAGTCAAGAAAACTTCATAAATCTGGTGTGGATTATGCCCAAAAAGTATTGAAGAGATTTTCAGAAATTTTAAATGTTTCCAAAATTGTTAATTTAAAAATAATAGCAACTGCTGTTTTAAGAGAAGCAACAGATTCAAAACCCTTTGTTGAATACGTAGAAAACCTTTTTAAAAAAAAAATAGAAATCTTAAGTGGTGACGAAGAAGCAATTTGTTCAGCTGAAGGTGTTAAAATTGGATTTGATAATGTAGATGGGTTAGTTGCTGATCTTGGTGGAGGAAGTTTAGAATTGGCTAGAGTTGAAAATGGTTTGATTACTAATAAAACATCTTTTCCTTTAGGTGTTTTAAGACTACTTAATAATCCAATTGTAAAAAAGAGAAACCTTTCTAAATATATAAAACAACTTTTGAGAGAAGAGAAATGGTTATCTAAAAAAAAATTTCAAAATTTGTATTTAGTTGGAGGAACATGGAGAGCTTTATTTAAACTTCATCTGTTTCAAAATAAACATCCTGTCCATATAATTCATCAGTATTCAGTAAATTATGAAACTATATCATCATTTGTAGAAAAAATAGCATCGTTTAATAAAGCAAAACTAAAAACAGTTGAATATATATCTAAATCTAGAACACCTTATCTACCATATAGCTCTATAATTTTAGATGAGATCATGAGAGCAACAAATCCAAAAAACATAATATGTTCTATAAGCGGTATTAGAGAGGGATCTCTGGCAAAAGATTACTTTAAAAATATTGATAACTCTCAAGTTTTTGAAAAATCATTAGAATATATTTCTAAGAAAAGAGGTGATTTGGGATTAACTTACAAAAAGTATCATGAATTTATCAAACCTGTATTTGATGGTAATGAACATTTTGATGAAAAATTGCTTAATTTAGCTTGTGTTTTAAGTCATATGGATTGGGGACTTGGTGCTTTTCAAAAAGCAGAATTAGTTTTTCAAGAAACATTAAATACTCCTTTATTGAGACTTTCACATAAAGAAAGAATTCAAATAGCTCTTTCATGTTATTGGAGGTACTGCAGCATTAAATACAACCCTAAAATAGAATATTTGACTTTTTTAAATAATAATGAAATTTTTTCTAGTAAACAAGTTGGTGCAGCCTTAAGATTTGCACATTCACTTACATCTATTTCAACTATCTTCTTAGAGGAATTTAAATTGTATAAAAGAGGTAACTCTGTATTTTTAAAAATTCCAGCACAACATCAAGAAATAATTTCTAAACAAGTTACAAAAAGATTTAAAGCTCTGGCGCGAGAATTATTTTTAGAACCGAGAGTAATTTACTCAAATAATTAAAATTTAATTTAATTTATTACAACTTATAAGTTAGTGATTTTTCTTTTGTAATATATTTTTAATTTTATTGAAATATATCTTTAATTTAAATGTAATGTTCTTCTGTGATTAACTCTAAAGGAGTTTTACCCCTGAAATACGCTCGGTATTATTATTGAGCGTATTTCTTTTTATAAAACAAATACATTCCTATATGAGATGCATTGTTAAATTTACCATTCTCAATTAATTTAATTATTTGATGATCTGAAACTATGTGGATTTTAATTCCTTTTTCAGGCTTTAAAATTTTAATAAGATTATTACAAAAAAAACCAGTAATTTTAGTAGTAAGTCGACCTGGTTCAGAATAAAATGAAGTAATTTTTCTTAATTTATTTCTTGATTTATATCCTGTTTCTTCAATTAATTCTTTTTTAGCAGATATTAAAGCTGTTTCATGTTTTTCAATTATACCAGATGGAAACTCAAAATTAATTTGATTTATAGGAATTCTTTTTTGTGAAACCAAAATATACTTGTTCTTAATTTTGGGTATTACTATTGAAAGGTTTGAGGTTTTTAAAAAATGATAAAATTCTTTTTTAAATTTTTTATTAATTAATTTAATATTGTTTGTTAGTTTTAAATTTTTCAATCTTTTTCTAAGAATAATTTTTTTGCGATATAAACAGCAATTAACATACCAATTAATTCTGCAATTATATAAAAAGGAGTGTTTAAATAACTTATACCAGTAAACGACTCTGTGAATGTTCTTGCTATTGTTACAGCAGGATTTGCAAAAGAAGTTGAAGAGGTAAACCAATAACCAGCAGTGATATATAAACCTACTGATCCAGCAACAGCTATTTTACCTGATCTCATTGAACCAAAAATTATTAAAATAAGACCCAACGTAGCAACTATTTCAGAAGTAAAAATATAAATCCCACTCCTTGACTTTGTTGATAATTCAAAAACCTGATGTTCAAAAAAGAAATTAGCTAATGCTACACCTAGCAAACATCCAAGTATCTGAGCAGAAATATAAAAGGGTAGAAGGTTTTTTTTTAACTTTCCTGTAATTGTCATAGCAATACTTACAAATGGATTGAAATGAGCCCCAGATACATCAGCAAATACTGTTATTAGCACAAACAATCCAGCTCCAGTTGCCAATGTGTTTGCTATTAGCATTACTGCTATATCATTAGTTAGATTTTCTGCCATTAAACCTGATCCAACTATGATCATGACCAGAAAGCAACTTCCAATGAACTCTGAAAGAAAATATCTATTTTTATTTTTCATCTATCCAATCTTTAATTTTATTACTTATAATATTGAAAGTTTTTCTAATGATTATTTGCTTTTCTTCGTCATTTGCATTTTGAAGTTTGGCTACCGGATCTTCTATATCCCAATGTATAATTTGGTTTTTATCAGGCCAAATAGGACATACCTCATTATTTGCGTTATTGCATACCGTTATTACGTGATCCATTTTTAATTCTTTATTAATAAAATTCTTCAAAGTTTTTAGAACTATAATTAGTTAGATCATAACTTTTATTTTTCTTCTAAAAAACTTTTAACATCTTCATTGATTTTTCCAGATGGATTACTACCAGCACTAAAAGCATTAAATTTATTTGAGTATTCGTTATTAATAATACTCTCAGCGATAATGCTTCTCGCTGAATTTCCTGTGCATACAAACAAAATATTTTTCATTAAAAAATAATTTTATAAATACCAATTACAAATAATGGAATTTGTAATCCAAAATTAGTTAATATGGCCTTATCTTTTAATAAAAAACCCGATATTGTCCATCCAACTACACCAAGACCATGAAAATATATATTAATTGGATATATATTTAAATTTGTAAGCAATATTCCTGTTAAGACTAAAAACGTGCTTATCCATTTGAGATATTTTTTTAAAAACATAAAACTCCTTTCTCTATACTTATGACAGTTATGTTAAAGATTTATTAAAATTATTATTTTATATTAAATTGATTATGTATCTATGGATAAAATATCCTCCGATTAGCAATATTAAACCTGCAATATAAATTATGAAAAAATTCATATTCAATGATTTTGCAAAAAAGAAGGGTACAAAAAATAAATAACTTGCTGGTACTGCAATAAATATACTTTTTGTAAACATTACAGTTTTTTCTGTATCATTATGCTCATAATAGGTAAACAATATCGCTATTAGTGATACCAAGGGTAAAGCAATAATAAATCCAGCCAACTTAGGATTTTGACCAGCCAACCAACTTGAAAAAGCAACAATTAAACCTGCTGCTACAACTTTAAAAATAAAAAATAACATCTGTTTTTAGCTTGTTACAAATTCTTTAATTTTTTCAAAACTGGAAGTGATCGGCTATATCTTTCTTGGCGTAGT
>AACY020304124.1_pt1 | contig 10519 bp, 7 predicted proteins | sample 267378 | NCBI WGS metagenome assembly AACY02 (sample SAMN02954345, study PRJNA13694) | marine metagenome | biome: aquatic; feature: ocean; material: water; isolation source: isolated as part of a large dataset composed predominantly from surface... | reverse complement strand
CAACTCGATCGAGCGAGACCTGCGGTCGTCGAAGATCAAATCCTCGGTCACCGGGCGTCCCAAGCACTACTACTCCGTGTATCAGAAGATGATCGTGCGCGGCCGGGACTTCGCCGACATCTACGACCTGGTTGGCGTTCGGATCCTGGTGGAATCGGTGCGTGACTGCTACGCAGCGCTGGGTTTGATCCACTCTCGGTGGAGCCCGGTTCCCGGTCGGTTCAAGGACTTCATCGCGATGCCGAAGTTCAACATGTACCAGTCGTTGCACACCACAGTCATCGGGCCCGAGGGCAAGCCTGTGGAACTGCAGATCCGCACCTGGGACATGCATCGCGCCGCTGAATTCGGTGTCGCTGCTCACTGGCGCTACAAGCAACCGGAGGTCGGTGGGAAGCAGGGACCTGATGATTTCGGTTGGCTGCGACAACTCATGGAGTGGCAGCGTGAGACCGAAGACCCCGATGAGTTCCTCGATTCCCTGCGGTATGACCTTGGATCCTCGGAGGTGTTCGTCTTCACTCCGAAGGGTGATGTGATCGCTTTGCCAGCGGGTGCGACAACCGTGGACTTCGCCTACAGCGTGCACACCGAGGTCGGGCACCGGTGTGTGGGTGCGCGGGTCAATGGCAAGCTCGTCCCGTTGGAATCGGCGCTGGATAACGGCGATGTGGTGGAGGTCTTCACTACCAAGGCCGAGGGGGCGGGACCGAGTCGGGATTGGTTGAACTTCGTCGCCTCACCCCGCGCGAAGAGCAAGATCAAGGCCTGGTTCTCCAAAGAGCGTCGCGAGGAGGCGATCGAGAAGGGCAAGGAGTCGATCGCCCGCGCGATGCGCAAGGAGGGCCTGCCGCTGCAGCGGTTGATGACCAATCAGGCGCTCACGGCGATTTCAGCCGATCTGCACCAGCCGGATATCAGCGCGCTCTATGCAGCAGTCGGGGAAAGCCGCGTCAGCGCTCAAACCATCGTCAAGCGACTGGTCGAGGCAGCCGGGGGAGTCGATGGGGCTGCTGATGACGCGGCCGAGGCGTTCCGGCCCGGACGATCCGACCGCGACCGCCGCGCCCATGACGCGGGTGTGCGGGTGAAGGATTCCCCGGATGTGTGGGTGAAACTTGCCAAGTGCTGCACGCCGGTGCCCGGCGATGAGATCTTCGGTTTCGTCACCCGAGGCACGGGCGTCTCGGTGCATCGGGCCTCGTGTACGAATGCGCAGAGCCTGCTCGCCGAAACCGAGCGTGTGGTCGAAGTCGAGTGGACCCCGTCGTCATCGAGTGTCTTCCTGGTCAACATCCAGGTGGAAGCACTCGACCGGTCCCGCCTTCTTGCTGATGTCACCCGGGCGTTGAGTGACCAGCATGTCAACATTCTGAGCGCGTCTGTGAGCACCGGCCGCGACCGCATCGCCATGTCGCGTTTCACCTTCGAGATGGCCGATCCCAAACACCTGGGATCAGTGTTGAAGTCAGTGCGACAGGTCGAGGGCGTCTTCGACGCCTATCGGGTGTGAGCAACCAGGATCAGCGACTGAACTCACTGAGGGCACCTTCGGCTGCAGCCAACAGGGCGCGCGTCGAGGTAATCTTCTCCTCAGCCTTCGCTGCGGCGGCAGAGTCGCCGCGAGCGAGAGCGGCGTCGCGCTCCCGTTCGGCTTTGGCCACGGCGTCGGCGAACTTGGCGGCGGTGTCCGAAGCGCGGGCACGGGTCTCGGGATTGGAGCGCCTCCACTCGTCCTGTTCCATGGAGCGGATGGCCTGCTCGACCTTGCGCAAACGACCCTCGACCCTGTCCTTGTCGTTGCGCGGGACGTGTCCGATGGCCTCCCAGCGTTCGCCTATGCGACGCAGTGCATTCTTCGCGGCGGTGACGTCGGTGATGGGCAGGAGGGCCTCGGCTTCCGCGGCCAAAGCCGCCTTGGCTTCGAGGTTCTTGCGTTGCTCGGCATCACGATCGGCGTTGGCAGCATCGCGCGCGGCGAAGAACACATCCTGGGCCGCGCGGAACCGATCCCATAGTCGATCCTCGGCTCCCTTGCCGGCATGGCCTGCGGCTTTCCACTGATCCATGAGTCGGCGGTATTCGCGGGTCGTCCCGGCCCAGTCGGTGGAGCCGGACAGCGCTTCCGCTTCCTTGATGAGCTTCTCCTTGGCCGCGACGGATTCCTTGCGGGCTCCTTCGCGTTCGGCGAAGTGGGTGCGTCGGGCTCGATCGAAGGTCGATCGAGCAGCGGAGAACCGCTTCCACAGCTGCTGCTCTGTTCCGCGATCGACCCGGGGTGCGTCCTTCCAGTCCTCCAGGAGGGCGGCGAATCGGTCACCGGTGGCCTTCCACCGCGTGGAGGTCGCCAAGCCCTCGGCTTCGACGACGATGGCCTCACGTGCCTGGCGGGCGGCCTCTCGAGCTTCGCGTTTGCGCTGGGCAGCCACCTCGCGCTGCTGCGCGATGAGCGCATCGAGGTCATCGCAGGCTTCGCGCAACTGCGTGATGTCACCCATGAATAACGGTGTGGCCAACGCGGTGCGCAGATGCTCCACCGCCGTGACGGTCTGATCGGGAGTCGCCCGGCCATCGAGGAGTCGGGTGCGAGCAAGATCGGCTTCGACTATGAGGTCGTCGAACTTGCGACCGAAGAACGCCATTCCTTCGTCGACGGTGCCGGCGGCCCACTGGCCGATGACGACATCGCCTTCAGGCGTGGTCAGGTGTGCGGTGCCGTCGGCGTCGATGCGTCCCCAGCGGGTCGGATCGGTGGCGGTGCGGACCGGCGCTGCTGACGCGGGAGCGCTGGTCGGCGTGGGGGTGGTGCGACCGAGGCTGGCCGGAGTGGGAGGAGTGGGTCCCACCGGCTTGCCAGCACTGCCCGGCTCATTGCCCGACTCGTTGCCCGGCTCGATCGCCGACGGGGTGGGGCGTGCCTCCAGTGCCGGCTGATCGTTCATCTGCGACATGGTGCTCCTCCCGTCTCTCCTGGTGAACCACCGGATACCCGCTTGACATCCGATGGTGGATATCCCTGCCGTTACCCGCCCACCGTAGCCTGCTCGATCACGATCTGCTGAGCCGGCGGCCCATCGACTCCGCCACCTGCAACGCCGGCGGCGGCGATGTCCTGCACGATGTCCAGGCCCTGGGTGACCTCTCCCCAGATCGTGTAGGCCGGTGGCAGCGTGGTGTCGGCATAGACGATGAAGAACTGGCTGCCGGCGGTTCCCGGACCCGCGTTGGCCATGGCGACGGTGCCCGCAGGGTAGTTATCGGCGTCGCCGGCGGGCAGGTTCTCATCGGCAACGGCGTAGCCGGGGCCACCGGTGCCGTTTCCGGCCGGGTCGCCGCACTGCAGCACGAAGATGCCCTCGGTGGTCAGTCGATGACACGAGGTGAGATCGAAGTACCCCTGCTCAGCGAGGAACACCATGGAGTTGACCGTCTCGGGTGCGGCCTCGGGCAATGTCGCGATGGAGATTTCGCCGCAGTTGGTATCCAGGGTGATCGAATAAGGAGCTCCGCTATCGATGACCTGCTCGGGCCCGTCGGGATAGGACATGTCATCGGGTCTGGGCGCAGGAGGGGGAGCACAGCCGGTGACAGGCTGGACGGTGCTGTCGGGTGAAGGCCCGGGAGTCGGCTCGATGTCCGGAGCCAGTGGTTCCGTCGGCATGGGCAGGGGTTCATCCGCCGTGGTGTCCCCGGAACGCCCGAGTGCGAACCAGACCACAGCCCCGACGACTACGGCCAGGGCGACGACGACACCGAGGATCTGCTGAGTGCGGCGTCGGCGCGCCTGATCAGTGGAGCGCCGCTCCGCCTGGCGCTGGGCTTTCGCGCGGGCAAGTTCGCGTTCGCGTCTGTTGCCTGCCATGGAGCCTCCCGAGATCGCGTCACCTTCGTCGGTGAGCCTGCCGCGTGAGTGTACGCAAGGAGCGGACATGATGATCGGTAGGCTGCGTGGGCGCGATGGACGCGTGTGAGGGTGCGACGCAGGGAGGGACCGCCATCGTGTTCATCACCGGATTTCCCGCGGGGTCATGGCAGACGAACTGCCTGGTGGTGGCTCCCGGGGAGGGCGAGGACTGCCTCATCGTCGATCCCGGCCAAGACAGCATCGACCACCTCACCGAGGTGCTCCGTGAGCATCGACTTCGTCCGGTTGCGGTCCTGCTCACCCACGGGCACATCGATCACGTGTGGTCGGTGGCGCCGTTGGCCGCGGGGCATGGCATCCCCGCCTATATCCATTCCGATGATCGCTACCGTCTTGCCGATCCGGCTGGATCGAGCTTCGCCGCCGCCCGAGAGCAGTTGCTGGCCATGACCAAGGGCGAGCTGGAGTTGACCGAACCCGACGATGTGCGTCCGCTCGCCGACGGCGAAATGCTCGATCTCGCGGGTGTACGACTCCGCGTCGACCACGCTCCTGGCCACACCGAGGGATCGGTGACGTTCCTGGCCGATCGAGATGCCAACCGCCCGCCGGTCTTCATCAGCGGTGATCTGCTGTTCGCCGGGTCGATCGGGCGCACCGACCTCGCCGGTGGCGACCCCGAGGCGATGCTGACCAGTCTCGAGCGGGTGGTGCTGCCGCTCGATGACGACACCGTCGTCATGCCCGGTCACGGTGAGACGACCACGATCGGTGTGGAACGCACGACCAACCCCTTCCTTCGCCAGATCATCGAAGGCCGCGGATGAGCAGCCAATTCCGTGCACCCAAGGGAGTGCCGGAGTATGTTCCGCCGCAATCCGCGGAGTTCCTCGCGATCCGGACGGCATTGAGCGAACCCGCCCGACTGGCTGGGTATGGCTATATCGAACTGCCCGTCTTCGAGGACACCGCGCTGTTCGAGCGGGGCGTGGGCGAATCGACCGATGTGGTGAGCAAGGAGATGTACACCTTCACCGATCGCGGCGATAGGTCGATCTCGCTGCGCCCCGAGGGCACGGCCGGGGTGATGCGGTCGGTGATCGAGAACGGCATGCACCGCGGTGGGCTACCGGTGAAACTTTGGTACGCCGGGCCGTTCTTCCGGGCCGAACGTCCACAGCACGGTCGCTATCGGCAGCTGCAGCAGGTCGGCGTAGAGGCTATCGGTAGCGATGACCCTGCGCTGGACGCCGAGGTGGTCGCACTCGCCGATCGCGCGTTTCGCGGGGTCGGATTGACCGAGTACATCCTCGAGTTGAACTCCCTCGGGTGTGCCGCATGCAGACCGGCGTATGCGGGACTGCTGCGCGAGTTCCTCACAGGATGCGAACTGGACGAGGCGACCCGCGAAAGGGCAAGGCTCAATCCCCTGCGCGTCCTTGACGATAAGCGCCCGGAAGTCCAGGCACAGGTCGCCGCTGCGCCGCTGCCGGTGGATCACCTGTGCGCGGAGTGCGCCGCGCACTACGACGCCACTCGCGGATTCCTAGCCGATCTCGGAGTGACCTGGCAGGAGTCCCCGCGCCTGGTGCGCGGCTTGGACTACTACACGCGGACGGCATTCGAATTCACCCATCCCGGGCTGGGAGCCCAGTCGGGAATCGGCGGGGGAGGCCGGTACGACGGGCTGATGTCCGCCCTGGGTGGCTCCGAGCTCAGCGGAATCGGGTTCGGCCTCGGAGTCGATCGCACCCTGCTGGCAGCCCAGGCCGAGTGCGTCGAGTGGAGCGACCCCGACCGCGTGGTGTGCTTCCTCGTGCCGCTCGGCGATCCGGCCCGCCATGAGGCGGTCCTACTGCTCGGCGCACTGCGCGATTCGGGCGTGGGGGCCGACATGGCCTTCGACTCCCGCGGGCTGAAGGGGGCGATGAAGGCGGCCGATCGGTCGGGTGCTCGATATGCCCTCATCATCGGAGAAGATGAAATCGCTGCGGGAACGGTCATGGTGCGCGATCTGGTCGAGGGCACCCAGGAGCCGGTGCCTATCGATGATGTCGTGGTCCGGATGATGGGATCTGCCGGGTGAGAGTCATCGCATGAACAACGGCGCATGACCATGCAGGAAACGTCGACTTCAGGAGGACATCGGTGATCAGGACCCACGAGGCGGGCACGCTGCGAGCGAGCGATATCGGCAGCGTCGTCGTGCTCGCCGGTTGGATCGCACGGCGTCGCGACCACGGCGGTGTCGCCTTCTTGGACCTGCGTGATGCCAGTGGTGTCGTCCAAGTCGTCGTGCATGATCCTGACGTCGCCCACGGTCTGCGTGATGAATACTGCCTGCGCGTCACGGGAACAGTGGAACGTCGGCCGGAGGGCAACGAGAACCCCGATCTGCCGACAGGCGAGATCGAGGTGATGTCGACCGAGGTCGAGGTGCTGAGCCAGTCCGCACCGCTGCCGTTTCCCATCGATGATCGGATCACAGTGGGTGATGAGACGCGGCTGCACTACCGCTATCTGGACCTTCGCCGTGATGAGCCGGCTCGCATCCTGCGGATGCGATCCGATGCCAACCGCATCGCCCGCGATGTGCTGTATGCCCGCGAATTCATCGAGGTGGAGACCCCGACGCTCACCCGCTCGACCCCCGAAGGTGCTCGCGACTTCCTCGTTCCGGTGCGGCTGCAGCCCGGCCACTGGTATGCGCTGCCGCAGTCACCGCAGTTGTTCAAGCAGTTGCTCATGGTGGCGGGAATGGAGCGGTATTTCCAGATCGCCCGGTGCTATCGCGATGAGGACTTTCGCGCCGATCGTCAACCGGAGTTCACCCAGTTGGACATAGAGATGTCCTTCGTCGAGCAATCCGATGTGATCGAGGTCGGCGAGGCAGTGGTGCGCGCGCTGTGGTCGACGCTTGCGGACATCGATATCCCACCGATCGAGCACCTGACCTACACCGATGCGATGCGACGGTTCGGAACCGATAAGCCCGATCTGCGGTACGGGCTCGAACTCGTGGACCTCACCCCGTATTTTGCAGATACGCCATTCCGTGTCTTTCAAGCCGAACATGTCGGCGCAGTCGTCATGCCCGGCGGTGCCGATCAGCCGCGGCGTACCTTCGATGCCTGGCAGGAGTGGGCCAAGCAGCGTGGTGCCAAGGGGCTCGCCTACGTCACCTTCGCCGAGGACGGCACCCTGGGCGGCCCGGTCGCGAAGAATCTGTCCGATGCCGAGCGCGAGGGACTGCAGGCGGCGACGGGTGCGAATTCGGGGGACTGCGTGTTCTTCGCCGCGGGGAAGCGCAGCGATGCACTCGCATTACTCGGCGCAACACGCGTGGAGATCGCCGATCGCCTCGGGCTCGTGGCCGAGGGCTCATGGTCCTTCGTCTGGGTTGTGGATGCCCCGATGTTTGAGCCGATCGAGGCCGACGACGGCACCCCGGGTTGGACCGCGGTGCACCACCCTTTCACCTCGCCGAACTCCGAGTGGATCGATCGCTTCGAGGAGGCGCCCGGGGAGGCGCTCGCCTGGGCTACGACCTGGTCTGTAACGGCAATGAGATCGGTGGTGGGTCGATACGTATTCACCGGCAAGACGTCCAGGAGCGCGTGTTCGGCCTCCTCGGCCTGTCCGAGGAGGAGGTTCGCGAGCAGTTCGGGTTCCTGCTCGATGCCTTCGCCTACGGACCGCCGCCGCATGGCGGTATCGCCTTCGGCTGGGACCGCATCTGCATGCTCCTCGCGGGTGCGGGGTCGCTGCGCGACGTCATCGCGTTCCCCAAGACCGGCGGTGGCCAGGATCCGCTCACGGGCGCACCGACGGCGATCACGCCAGCGCAGCGCGCCGAGGCCGGTATCGATGCGGTGCTCGAGCCCGATGCTGGCGACGACTCCACCGGCTAGCCCCCCTCCTACCCCCTCACCCTGCGTTAGTCGCTGGAAGGGTTGCCTTTTCGTCGACTGGTGACGCAGAAGGCGACCACTCGAGCGACTAACGCCGACGATGGTGACGGGTGCGCTGGGTAGTCTCATCCGCCATGGGCGCCACCCTGTTCGATGACGCTGCCGGGTCGGATCGCCCGGACGCCCCGCTCGCGGTGCGGATGCGCCCGCGTGATGTCACCGATCTTGTCGGACAGCAGCACCTGCTCGCCTCGGGAACTCCGCTGCGCCGACTCCTCGACGGGGACCCCACCGCATCGGTCTCGGTGATCCTGTGGGGACCCCCGGGAACGGGGAAGACCACGCTCGCCCATCTGGTCTCACGTGCGACCGGTGCGCGCTTCGTCGAATTATCCGCGGTCACCGCAGGCGTGAAGGATGTTCGCGAGGTCATCGAGGGTGCTCGCGCAACTCTGGGAATGCACGGACGGCGCACGGTGCTTTTCGTCGACGAGGTGCACCGATTCAGCAAGACGCAGCAGGACGCGCTGCTACCGGCCGTCGAGAACGGCTGGGTCACCCTGATCGCTGCGACGACGGAGAACCCGAGTTTCTCGGTGGTCACCCCGCTGTTGTCGCGCAGTCTGCTGCTGACCTTGCAGCCCCTCACCGAGGATGACGTGGCGAACCTGCTGCGACGTGCGATCAACGAGCCCCGCGGTCTCGATGCCGCGGTAGTCGTGGAGGACGAGGCGCTGATGCACCTGGTGCGCCTTAGCGGTGGCGATGCGCGTCGTGCCCTCACCGCCCTCGAGGCCGCTGCGGGCTTGGGCGATCGGATCGGAGTCGGCGAGGTCGAGACGGCGGTGCAGAAGGCGATGGTCCGATACGACCGTGCCGGGGACCAGCACTACGACGTCATCAGCGCATTCATCAAGAGCATCCGCGGCAGTGACGTGGACGCGGCCCTGCACTATCTGGCCCGGATGATCGAGGCGGGGGAGGATCCACGATTCATCGCCCGACGGTTGATCATCCTGGCCAGTGAGGACATCGGTCTGGCTGATCCGCAGGCATTGTCGATCGCGACCGCCGCTGCCGAGGCGGTGGCCTTCATCGGGATGCCCGAGGGCCGACTGCCGCTGGCTCACGCCACGATCCACCTGGCACTGTGCCCGAAGTCGAATGCGGTGATCACCGCGATCGACGCCGCCCTTGCCGATGTCCGATCAGGCTCGGCCGGAGCGGTGCCGGCTCACCTGCGCGATGCTCACTATGCCGGCGCCAAGACACTGGGGCACGGTGTCGCCTATCGGTATCCGCATGACTCGCCCGAGGGAGTCGTAGCCCAGCAATATGCGCCCGACGAACTGGTGGATCGGCAGTACTACCTGCCCTCGCAGCACGGGGCCGAGGCGCGCTGGGCCGAGGTCCGCGAGCGCCTCGCGCAGGCATTAGGGTCGGGCACGGCGAGAGAGACCGCCGAGGATGGGTCCGCGATCGAGGAGGTGACCTGAGTGAGCCGCATGGTGTGGATCGCGCTGGGCGCCGCCGGGGGAATCGTCGCCTACCGCAAGGGCCAGGAGCTGCTCGAGGAGGCGCGCAACCGAGGGGTCATCGGCAGCCTCCAGGCGGCATCGGGTTCGGCCGCAGGACTGGCGGAGGGGACGCGTTCGATCATGCAGAAGGCGTTGACACCGAATCCTGTACCCCCCGCGGATGCTCCGGCTGCAGCGCGACCGTCGGGAACTGCTGCGGCCCGTGCACTCGCCCAGGCACGCCGATCCGATAGTTCCTCCGCCGCATCAGTCATGAACGATCGAACAGGCAGGGAGAACCACTAGATGGATTCCGCGGAGATCCGCACCCGGTTCCTGAAATTCTTCGCCGATCGTGGGCACCAGGTGGTGCCTTCGGCATCCCTACTCCTCGACGATCCGACGCTGCTGTTCGTCAACGCCGGCATGGTGCCGTTCAAGCCGTACTTCCTCGGTGAGGTCCCCCCGCCCTATCCGACGGCGACGAGTGTGCAGAAGTGCGTGCGCACCCTCGATATCGACGAAGTCGGCAAGACCACTCGGCATGCGTCGTTCTTCCAGATGGCCGGCAACTTCTCATTCGGCGATTACTTCAAATCTGGGGCTATTCCGTTCGCCTGGGAGTTGCTGACGGCGTCCACCGCCGATGGTGGTTACGGATTCGCCGAGGATCGCCTGTGGGTGACGGTGTATCACGACGACGACGAAGCCGCTGACATCTGGCACCGCGAGGTCGGCCTGCCGCTGGACCGCATCCAGCGTCGTGGTCAGGCGGACAACTTCTGGTCGATGGGTGTTCCTGGGCCCTGCGGGCCTTGCTCGGAGATCTATTACGACCGCGGGTCGCAGTACGGGCCCGACGGCGGACCCGTGGTGGATGAGGATCGATTCCTCGAAGTCTGGAACCTGGTGTTCATGCAATTCGAGCGCGGCGAGGGTCCGGCGAAGGAGGACTACCCGATTCTGGGCGAACTGCCGGCGAAGAACATCGACACCGGCATGGGCCTGGAGCGGATGGCTGCACTGCTTCAGGGCGTCGACAACATCTATGAGATCGACACCACGATGGCGATGCTGCAGACAGCCAGCGACCTCACCGGGGTGCGCTACGGCCGTGATGACAGATCCGATGTGGGCCTGCGTGTAGTCGCTGACCACTCGCGCACCTGCGCATTCCTCATCGGAGACGGGGTACTGCCGGGTAATGAAGGGCGTGGTTACGTGCT
>AACY020537063.1_pt1 | contig 10524 bp, 13 predicted proteins | sample 267378 | NCBI WGS metagenome assembly AACY02 (sample SAMN02954345, study PRJNA13694) | marine metagenome | biome: aquatic; feature: ocean; material: water; isolation source: isolated as part of a large dataset composed predominantly from surface... | reverse complement strand
TTTGGGGCTTGTTCCGGCCCATCAAGCAATTCCTGCATGGCCGTGGGCTCGGGCCTTGCTGTGCGCACATCTGACGTGGCACGCCGCCAAAGCCGTTCTTCATCCCGCGTCGTTTGACGACGGCGGGCCATGGTCAGGCGTCATCCAAAATCAGGATATGATGCGACCTTGGGCCGTGGGCGCCAAGGAATAAGGTTTGTTCAATGTCACCGGTTCGCGATGGGCCGGTGATAAAATTCACCGCCCTTGGGAACACCTTCCGCTTGCGCATTAAGGGCCAAACATCATCAAGTGAACCAACAATGCTGGAAGCTTTAAGCACCACAATATGATGCTCAGGCACAAAATTTAAGGTGGTCATCCGGTCACGGCCCGAATGCATGACCAAGGTGCCCGTCTCTGCAATGGCCGCCGCACCAAGTGACAAGCCGATCAAATCCTTGGGCCCAGGTTTGTCATGGACGATATCCAATGAAGTGCCAGTAAAATCGAGTTTTTTGAGGAATTTTTCGGGTTCCACAAAAAGACGCCCGGGCAAATTATGCTGGCGGGTGGCATCAATAATTGCCTCCACCAAGCCATCCTGGTTCAGTCTTTTGATCACGGTCTGATGGTCTTCAGCCCGGCTTGCAAAGGTGGCCACCAGATCTTCGCTTCTGGCCAATGCCGGCTGGAGGGATCTTGGGTGCGCCCTCATCCGTTCAAGAGCTTGCGCGGCACGTTTTTTGCTCTCGCCATGACCAAGCACGGATTCTAAGCGTTTCAGCACCGCATGGGTCATGATTTTCGGGCCTTATACTGGGCCATGAAGCTCTTTTTTGCCGGTGCCGGCATAACCCGGGACTTGGTCCAGGGGGAAAGGCCCGGCAGGGATTGGAAATGACCCTTCTTGCCGGCAATGGTGGCGCCCAGCCAACCAGAGATACTTGTGAGGTTTCTGTAAAGGCTTGGCCTTTTGGCGATTTGGGCCCAGGCGCGAACACCTAGTCTTTCCCAAAAACTGTTATAACCACCTTGGGCTGCATCATTGCGCCATTCCCTCATCAAATCCGGCAAGGGGATTTTCATGGGGCATACTTCGGCGCAGCGGCCACAAAAACTAGAGGCATTGGGCAAATCCGTGGATGCCTCAATACCCCAAATGGCCGGGGTGATCACGGAACCAACTGGCCCCATATAGGTGGAACCATAGGTGTGCCCGCCAACAGCCGCATAGACCGGGCAGTGATTCATGCAGGCCGCGCAACGGATGCAGCGCAAAATGTCACGATATTTGGAACCAAGGATCTGGCTGCGTCCGTTATCCAAGAGCACCACATGGAATTCTTTGGGTCCGTCCCGGTCAGCCGAACGCTTAGGCCCGGTGGAAAATGTCGTATAGGAGGACATGTCCTGACCTGTTGCGGAACGACCGAGCAAGCGGATCATGGTGGTGGCATCTTCCAGGGTGGGCACCACTTTTTCGATGGAGCTGACAACCACATGGGTGTCAGGTAATGCCTGGGTCAGGTCACCATTGCCTTCATTGGTGACAATGACGGTGGAGCCAGTTTCGGCAATCAGGAAATTGGCGCCCGTGATGCCAACATCTGCCTCAAAATATTTTTCGCGCAAAATGGTGCGCGCTTCGCTCACCAAATCTTCCCCGGCAGTCAGGTCCCGCTCCGGGTTCAAATGGTCATGATGGTCCCGAAAAATATCCGCCACCTGCTCCTTGGTTTTATGCACCACCGGCGCAATGATATGAGAAGGCGCCTCATCAGCAAGCTGGATGATATATTCCCCAAGATCAGTCTCAATTGGCGTGATGCCCGCATCAAGAAGGGCCGCATTCAAGGCGATTTCTTCGGTGACCATGGATTTGCCCTTGGTGACCTTCTTGGCATTCTTGTCGCGGCAGATCTTTAACACCGCTTCCCGTGCTTCCTCGGCATTGTTGCAAAGATGAACATGACCACCCTGGGCCTCAACGGCTTCAATGAACTTGGCTAGGTACGCATCCAGATGATCGAGGGTGTGGTTTTTGATTTCCACCGCCTGGTCACGCAAGTCCTCGAATTCCGGTAAGGGTTCAAACGCCTTTTTGCGGCCATCAACAAATTTATGTTCAACTTTCTTCAATGACTTTTGAAGATTTTCGTCCTTCAAGGCGCCGGCGATTTTCTTTTTAAAATCCCGTGGGTTGAGTTCTGTCATTTTTCACCTTCCCCAAGGGCAGGGCCATCTGCATGACCAGCAAGCACCTCGGCCACATGATAGGCCTTCATCTTGCTGCCCCGTTTTTTCAGGCGACCGGCAATATTAAGCAGGCAACCAAGATCACCGGCGGCAACCATGGACGCGCCCGTTTCTTCAAGGCTTGCACATTTTTTGTCGACCATGCTCGTGGAAATGTCAGCATATTTGACGCAGAAGGCGCCGCCAAAGCCGCAGCAGACATCCTTGGTTTCATGCTCGATAATCTCACCATTATTCATGGAATTGATGAGTGCCCGCGCCTCTGGACGCACGCCATGTTCGCGTAACGACGAGCAACTGTCATGATATGTCATGGATTGTGCTTCCATGTCGGGCAATTCACGCAGCCCCATGATGCGGTACAGAAAAAACAACAATTCATGGGTCTTTTTGGCCAGGGCCTCGGCCCGGGGCCCAAATTCATCATCATCAGATAATAAAGTCGGCAAATGATGGTTCAACATCCCGCCACATGAGCCCGACGGCACCACCACATAATCAAATTCTTCAAACAGGCGCACAAATTGCCGACCAAATTCCTTGGCATCTTCCGGCGCGCCGGAATTATAGGCCGGCTGGCCGCAACAAACCTGATCTTCGGGCACCACCACCTTACAGCCCGCCCGTTCCAACAATTCGATGGTCGAAAATCCAACATTTGGACGGAACATATCCACCAGGCAGGTGGCAAAAAGACCAACGCGGGGTTTGCTGTTGTTATCGCCCATGGATCAGCCCCGTGCCTCTGTCGAAATCAATGTCCAATTCGGGTTAGGATCAGCCAGATCCTTCTCAAATTCCCAATGTTCCCGTGAAGTTTGCACGGCTTCTGGTGAACCTTCAACGGTCTGGCCATCGGCGTCGGCCACATGAATGATCACTTCGGCATCAAAATCAACACCAACCACCGCTGTGGTTCCTTGCAATTGCGCACCCGTAATCCGGCTCGCGGTGATGCCAACCACATCATGACTTAGTTTGTTGCCAGCTTCTTCGCGCGCTTTGATCGCGCCATCAAAAGCATCAAACAATTCTTCATTCATAAGGTTGCGGAGCATGTCGCGGTTGCCCTGCACATAGGCCTCCATGATCATCTCATAGGCGGCCCGGGCGCCCTGCAGGAATTCATTAGGATCAAAATCTTCACGAACTTGGTTCAGGGCACGCAGCTGGCTTTCGGCATCCACCGAGGTCATATGTTTGCGTGCCAGGGTCCAATCACCGGCCCTGGACGGATCCAATGGAATAATTTTGTTGTCCTCAGATGGTGTTTGTTCCGTTGGCCCTTCAATCATCTCTGAGGAACGGTCTTTCTCATGACCGGTTCGTTTGCCCAAGACCTCACGCAATTTGTTGAAAATCACAAAGGCCATGACGCCAAGGATGATCAGCTGAATAAGTTCCGCCATCGTTTTTGTTATCCCTTTTGGTCCCGCCTATTTTGTGGCGGCTGTTGGTTGTCAAAGAGCCCCACAGAGGCTACTGCGTCACTTGTTTCAAACACGGCCAGATGGAAGGGCAGACCCATGAGCGAAGAAACCACCCAACCCGAAGTACGCCAAGTCTCCCAATATATTAAGGACCTATCCTTCGAAAACCCGAAGGGCACGGCTGGTCTTAACATGGCATCCAAGCAACGCCCTGATATCGATATTGGTGTTCAAGTCCAAGGGAACAAGCTAGAAAATGATCATTATGAGTCGGTGATCCATCTCAATGTGACCGCGAAGGTCGATGGTGAGGTCATGTTCCTGGTCGAATTGGCCTATGGATCAGTCTGGCTCTTCAAGGATGTGCCACAAGACCAATTATCGCCATTGGTCTTGATTCATGCACCCTCCATGGCTTTTCCATTCGCCCGCCGCATCATTGCCGATGTGACCCGCGATGGTTCTTTCCCACCGCTAATGATGGATCCGATCGATTTTGCTGCGCTATACCGCCGCAATCAGCAAGACCAGACCACTGGCGAGACGGAAACACCAGCCTCCGTCAATTAACGAATGCTTGGTTGGGCAGGGTTAGTTGCCGAGTCAGATGCCGCATTAGGTGTCTGGCCCTGCCGCCACATCAGAACTTGCCCGGATTTTTCGCAATTTTTTTGCAACTCATCGAGCATGGTTTGGTGGCGGGTAAGATCTTCTTCATTTGGAACAAAAGGGTTCGGTCGTGCTGGTCGAGCCTGTCGTTCCACGTCGCCAAATATTGAGGATGCTTCATCATCGGCGGCCAGACCAAGCCCAGGCTCCCGGCCCCCGCATAATTCCAGATAAACCTTCGCCAAAAGTTCCGAATCCAACAAAGCGCCGTGCTTGTCACGGGCTGCCAAATCAATTTGGAAACGACGGCATAGGGCATCCAGCGACACCGGTGATCCGGGAAACTTTTTCCGGGCCATGGCGGCGGTGTCGATGGCACGGGCCGGATCAAGAAGAGGTTTGTTCACACGCTGAAGTTCCGCATTTAAAAAACCAACATCGAATTGGGCATTATGGGCAACCAACGGCGCGTCACCGAAAAATTCGGTGATTTCATCGGCATGATCGGCAAATAAGGGTTTGTTCGACAGAAACTGACCGGAGAGACCATGTACCTCGAAGGCTTCCATGGGCATGTCACGCTCTGGGTTAAAATAAAGATGCAAGACCCGGCCGGTGGGCATGCGATGGTCCACCTCCACGCAGCCAAGTTCCACCATCCGATGCCCTTCATCGGGTGACAGGCCTGTGGTCTCGGTATCGAAAATAATCTCGCGCATGTGGTTATGATAACGTTTCAATACACGCATGCAAACGTTGGCGTGCATGTTCGAGGCCCAAATCCGTCATCACCACCAGATCTGCGTGGCGTCTTTTTTCGGCATCGGGCATTTGGCGCCCCAAAATCATCAGAAAATTCTCCAAGGTCATGCCTGGTCTTGCCATCACACGTTCAAATTGGATGATCCGCGGGGCTGAACATACCATCACCAGATCAACTTCATGCTTGGCGCCGGTTTCAAAAAACAAAGGAATATCGAAGACGCAAAGGGAATGTCCTTCACTTTGCCATCGTTGCACATATTCTTCCCTCATGCGCCGAACGCGGGGGTGCACCAAACGCTCCACATCCCGAAGACGCTGGGGCTGCTGGCGCAAATGGTCAGATAATTTCTTCCTGTTGATGCCCTGATCATCAATGATGCCATCAAACATGTTGGCCATCTGGGCCATCAAATCCTGATCTTGCGTGTAAAGTTCATGAACAGCCTGGTCGGCGCAAAATACTGGGATATTCAAGTCACGAAACATGTCGGCGGTGGTGGATTTTCCCATCCCAATGGACCCGGTCAGGCCGATAATCCTCATGATGAGAATTCCCCCAACAATTGCCGCAAAATCTTATCAGGGTTGCTTGGGGGCTGGCCATAAAAGGCCTCAAATGCAGGAGCTGCCTGATGAACAAGCATGCCCAAGCCATCAATGGTGATGGCGCCGCGATATTCCGCCTGTTCCAGGAAATGGGTTTTGATCGGCTTATAGACAATATCCATGGCCACGCCGCCTTTGATCAATTGCCCGGCCGCCTTCTCCAAAGCCTTGTTGCCATCTGCATCCTGACCAAGACCGAGGCTTGTTGTGTTCACCATCAAATCAACATCATCACCCCAGGCTTCCTCCCAGGAGGAAACCTTTGATATGGGCGCAAGCGCGGCCACCTCTTCAGCCCGGGTGATGGTTCTGTTCACAATGGTGATCTTGCCCACATTCATTTGGGCAAGCGCATGCATGATGGCCCGGCTTGCCCCCCCGGCCCCCAACACCACCGCATGGTCATAGGATGAGCGACCAGAGACAATCTTTAAATAATGGGCAAAGCCGTGAACATCAGTGTTGTCGGCGAAGATCTTATCATTTTGAAAGGTAAGCGTGTTGGCGGCCCCCACGGCAGCGGCGCGCGGAGATATTTCGTCTGCCAATTGAAGTGCTTTTTCTTTATGGGGGATGGTGATGTTGACCCCTGCAAAGCCAAGCTTCATGAGGGCGTGAAGGCCATCAGCCAGATCCTCCGGTGCCAGATCAAAACTTGTGTAAAAACCATGAAGACCAGCATCATCCAACCATGATTGGTGGATTCTGGGGCTCAAGGAATGGCTGATGGGGCGGCCGATCACGGCCGCATGAAGTGGCTTGCTCATTTGGGAATCTTCCCACGTATCCGAAGAAAATCAAGAAGGGGCAACAAAGATAATCCTTGAATGGACGATTGTTCGCCATCCACCTTCCAGAATAGTGTTCGCCCAAGCCCTTCATAGGCATAACAGCCAACAGATTGGGTCAATTCATCCCCGGCATGTTGCATATAAAAGGCCAAAAATTCATCACTCAGCGGCCGCACCCATAATTTGTTGACCGAGACATGGCGCCAAATGGGGCTGCCATTCTCGCTAATAACCATGGCGGTGATCAATTGATGCTGTTGGCCTGACAATAATTTCAACTGCCCCAGAGCTTCATCCCTGTCCTTGGCTTTGGATAGAATTTGTTCGCCCACCGCCAAAATTTGATCCGCACCCAACACCAATTCAGATGGAATTTGGCGTGACACCTGCATGGATTTTGCTTCGGCCAGATGATCAGCCATGTCCTTGGCCGATAGACCTTCGGCAATGAGTGAAGCTTTGATTTCGTCTTCATCGACCCGTGCTGGCATGATGTCATGGGCGACATGCACAGATGCAAGCAACCTCGATCTTGTTGGGGATGATGACGCAAGGATCATAAATGCTCATCCAATCTTGATTGATAGAGATTGAAGATGGCCGCCGCGGTTTCTTCAATAGAACGCCGGCTTACATCGATGACCGGACAACCCAAACGATCAAAAATTCGTCGTGCTTGGGCAAGCTCCTGCCGAATATGATCATTATCGGCATAATCACTTCCATCGGCATCGGCATTAAGATCCTTCAACCTGTTGCGCCTGATGGATGATAGGCGTTCTGGGGCTGTGATAAGGCCCACGATAAGCGGTTTGTGCAAATCATAAATGATGGCTGGCTCCGGCACCCCCAAGACCAGAGGTATGTTCGCGCATTTGATGCCTTTATTGGCCAAATAAATAGAGGTTGGCGTCTTGGATGTTCGGCTGACCCCCAGAAGAACGACATCAGCATGGTGCAAACCCTCCAAATTTTGTCCATCATCATGGGCCATGGTGTAAGTGAGCGCCTCAATACGGTCAAAATAATCATCATTAAGCTTATGGTGGGCACCCATCTTATGGGTCTGGGAGGAGCCCAAATAATCTTCCAAAAGATCAATGGTGCCATCCAAAACTGGGTGGTGGGGGTAATCATGGGAACGACAAAAAGCCTCCAAACGTGCCCGCAATTCTTTATTCATCAATGTATAAAGGACGGCACCCGGGGCATCGGCGATGCTTCTGATGACACGGTCCAATTGGCGGTCTGAACGAACCAGCGCATAGACATGTTCAATCGGCTCAATATGTTCAAATTGCCCAACGGCTGCGCGGGACACCGCATTTAATGTTTCGCCGGTGGAATCGGACACCAGATGGATATGAAACAATGTCTTAATATTTGCTTTGGCTGCCATCATCTACCTGTGCATAAATTTGTTGATAAAATGATCATGAATCACAGGCCCAGGCCAAGTGGTTGGTTTAACACCCATGACGCAAAGTTTGCGCACATCATTGTCCACATGAACCATCATTCAATCACATTTGTGGATAAATGGGTTATGCACATTATTCAAAAACTCTAAAAAGTTTAACCAAATCAATATGATATGAACCATCATACAAAAGTAGTCCACAATCATGGATTGTTTTTCTCATGTGGGCATGACCTTGATTGTGAAGGAATTCATGTGTTTGACATGAACTACTACTTCATCAACCTTTTTAAATAAGATTTATTTTATGAAAAAAATATTGCAGGTTCTCGCTGGCCAACGCGTTTCAACGCCACCAATCTGGATGATGAGACAAGCAGGCCGTTATCTTCCGGAATATCGTGAATTACGTGGCCAAGCAGGATCTTTTTTAAATCTTTGTTATAACCCGGAACATGCTGCGGAAGTCACGTTACAGCCAATTAGACGTTTTGGCTTTGATGCGGCCATTTTGTTCGCTGATATTTTGTTGGTCCCCCATGCAATGGGTTGTGACCTCGCCTTTGAAACAGGTGAGGGCCCGGTCATGACACCGATCACCAGCCAGGATGATCTTAACCGTTTGAAAGTTGATGGTGCCCATGAGGCGCTCACATGCATCGGTGAGACCGTAAAACTTGTTTCTGCTGCATTGGATGACAAGACAACGCTCATTGGCTTTGCTGGGGCTCCCTGGACGGTTGCGACTTACATGGTTGGTGGTCGTGGTGGTGAAGGACAAAGACCTGCCCGGGTGATGATGCGGGAAAACCCAGACTTGCTTCATAAGATCATGTCAGCCATCACCAAGGTAACCATCGAATATATGGCCATGCAGGCAAGATGTGGTGCCGAAGTTCTGAAAATCTTCGATAGTTGGGCCTCTGACCTGACCTTATCTCAATTTGATGAATTCGTATGCCAATATCATCGCCAAATTATTGATGGCCTTCGGGTCAAAAATATCAATGTGCCCATCATTGGTCTGCCAAAAGGCGGTTCAGCCTTTTTGGACCATTATATCGCGCATGTACCATGTCAGGCTGTGGCCCTTGATACATCCGTGAACACATTGCTGATAAAAGATAATTTTCCTGTTCAGGGGAATCTTGATCCGCTGTCTCTGATTGTTGGTGGGCCTTCCCTTGACCGTGAAGTTGCAGAAATTCTGGAAAAATTCAGCGACCGACCACATATCTTTAACTTGAGTCATGGCATCAAGCCAGAAACGCCTATTTCCCATGTGGAACGAATGATTGAACTGGTGAGGTCGTAACATGCTTGCAGAATATTACACCTGGATCAAAGCCATTCACATCATGGCCATGGTCACTTGGATGGCTGGTCTTTTCTATCTTCCTCGTCTTTTTGTTTATCATTCCTATGAGAAAGCTGGTTCAGCCACGTCCGAGACCTTCAAGGTGATGGAAGAAAAACTTCTTCGTTACATCATGAACCCATCCATGATCGTGACCTGGATTGGCGGAATTCTTCTGATCCTGGCCGTCGACATGGATTGGAGCCAGGGATGGTGGCACACAAAATTGTTGTTTGTGGTCTTGATGAGCGCCTATCACGGCTGGTGTGCCTACCAGCGTAAGGTGTTTTTGCGTGATGAGAACACCAAGGGCCATAAATATTTCCGGGTGGCCAACGAAATCCCAACCGTCTTCTTTGTGGTGATCATTATCATGGTGGTTGTGCAACCATTCTGATGAATGTGCAAATTCATGAGGTCACTACTTGACCTTATGCATGGGTCATGTCATCAGACACTCGGTTTCCCTCCCAACCTAAAGGTAGTCCCCACACATATGCTGTTGGGCTCCTTGCTAGTGATCCCCAAATGGATATTGAACAAATCAAACTTCAGGACCTGAAGGTCAAAAGCCCCACCGAGCTTCTCGCATTTGCTGAGGAGTTGGATGTTGAAAATGCCAGCGCCATGCGCAAGCAGGACATGCTGTTCGCCATTTTGAAAGAATTGGCCGAACGCAACGTCGACATTCTTGGTGGCGGTGTTCTTGAAGTTCTACAAGACGGCTTTGGTTTCCTTCGTTCGCCTGAAGCAAATTATCTGCCAGGTCCTGATGATATTTATCTTAGCCCCACACAAATCAAAAAGTTCAGCCTTAAAACCGGTGATACGGTGGAAGGCTATATCCGAAGCCCAAAGGATAATGAGCGGTATTTTGCCCTGGTGAAGGTGGAAACAATTAATTTTGACCATCCCGATGCGGCCCGCACCAAGGTTCATTTTGATAATTTGACACCGCTTTACCCAGACCAACAATTGCGCATGGAGGTCGAAGACCCAACCATCAAGGATCTCAGCTGCCGGGTGATCGATCTGGTGGCCCCTTTAGGTAAAGGCCAACGCGCCCTTCTGACCGCGCCACCAAGAACCGGTAAAACAGTGTTGCTGCAAAATATTGCACGCGCCATCACGTCCAATCACCCCGAATGCTACCTGATCGTCCTGTTGATCGACGAACGTCCCGAAGAAGTTACCGATATGCAGCGCACGGTGAATGGTGAGGTGATTTCCTCGACATTTGATGAACCTGCCACCCGCCATGTTCAGGTTTGTGAAATGGTGATCGAGAAAGCCAAGCGCCTGGTGGAA
>AACY020525639.1_pt1 | contig 10532 bp, 7 predicted proteins | sample 267378 | NCBI WGS metagenome assembly AACY02 (sample SAMN02954345, study PRJNA13694) | marine metagenome | biome: aquatic; feature: ocean; material: water; isolation source: isolated as part of a large dataset composed predominantly from surface... | reverse complement strand
GGTGTAGACCAGGTCACCGCCGTAGGGGTGACGTTCATTGACCGGGAGCTGATTGCAGTATTCGACGGTGCGGCGGATGTCATCGATATCGGAGAAATCGATCTGCGGGTCGATGCCCTGGCTGAACAGGTTCATGCCGAGGGTGACCAGGCACACGTTGCCGGTCCGCTCGCCGTTGCCGAACAGGCATCCCTCAATCCGATCGGCGCCGGCCAGATAACCCAACTCTGCTGCGGCGACTGCGGTTCCCCGGTCATTGTGTGGATGCAGGCTCAGAACGACCGAATCGCGTCGGGCCAGGTTGCGGTGCATCCACTCGATGGCGTCGGCGTACACGTTCGGGGTGGCCATTTCGACCGTCGCCGGCAGGTTGAGGATCACCTTGCGTTCCGGGGTCGGCTGCCACACCTCGGTGACGGCGTCGCACACCTCGACGGCGTACTCCAATTCGGTTCCGGTGAAGGACTCGGGGGAGTACTCGAAGTACACGTCGGTCTCGTCGGCGATCTGCTCGGCGTACTTCATGCACAGTTGAGCCCCGTGCACGGCGATGTCCTTGATTCCGTCGCGATCCAAACCGAACACCACCCGTCGCTGCAGGGTGGACGTGGAGTTGTAGAGGTGCACGATGGCTTGCTTGGCCCCTCGGATCGCATCGAAGGTGCGCTCGATGAGGTGCTCGCGTGATTGGGTCAGGACCTGGATGACGACGTCATCGGGAATCAGATCCTCCTCGATGAGCATGCGCACGAAATCGAAATCGGTCTGGGACGCCGAGGGAAAGCCGACCTCGATCTCCTTGTATCCCATATCGACCAGCAACGCGAACATTCGCTTCTTGCGTCCCGGTGTCATGGGATCGATGAGGGCCTGATTTCCGTCGCGCAGATCGACTGCGCACCAGCGTGGTGCGTCGGTGATGGTGCGACTCGGCCAGGTGCGGTCGGACAGATCGACGGGGGTGAAGGGCCGATATCGATGCCAGGGCATCGCGGAAGCGCGCTGTGCGAAGCGACGCTCGTAGTCGTTCGGGTTCTTATCCTTGGGTGCTGGATTATGGGGTGCTGGATTATGGGGTGCTGGATTTTCGGGCGAAGTGGTCACGTCATCTCCTCGGTGGGTCCTCATTGCGGGTGGGGTGACCGGCGAATGAGGAGACCCCGCGACGAGTGGGCCGGTCGTTAGGCCTCGTCGCGGCAGCCAAGGAGCAGCATCTGCTGCAGGTTCGCCAACATCGACCGTGAGCATACACCCGCGGTGGCCCGCGCTGCCGATCGTGGGGGGACCAGGCGCTAGCCTCTGCCCCCATGGCGCAACAGTTGAATCTGGCCCTGATTCCCGGTGATGGCATCGGCACCGAGGTGGTGGTGGAAGCCCTGAAGGTGCTCGATGCGGTCCGCGATGATCTCTCGGTCACGACCGTCGAGTACGACCTCGGTGCTCGCCGCTACAACCGCACGGGTGAGACGCTGCCCGACAGCGTGCTCGAGGAATTACGCGGATACGACGCGATCCTCCTCGGTGCGATCGGCGATCCCAGCGTTGCGCCGGGCATCTTGGAACGCGGCGTGCTGCTTCCTCTGCGTTTCGCGCTGGATCATCACGTGAACTATCGTCCCGTGAAACTCTTCCCGGGAGTGACATCGCCACTGGTGGGCAAGGGTCCGCAGGAGATCGACTTCGTCGTCTTCCGCGAGGGAACCGAAGGGCCCTACGTCGGAGCCGGCGGTGTCCTGCGGCGTGGCACGGTGCACGAGGTCGCGACCGAGGAGAGTCTCAACACCGCCTACGGCGCCGAGCGCATCATCCGCGAGGCGTTCCGTCGTGCCATGCGTCGTCGCAAGCACGTCACCCTGGTGCACAAGACCAACGTGCTGACCAATGCCGGCAGCCTGTGGCAGCGCACCTTCGATCGGGTAGCGGCGGAGTTCCCCGAGGTCACCACCGCCTATCAGCATGTCGATGCTGCCGCGATGTTCTTCGTGACGTCCCCGGAGCGATTCGATGTGATTGTCACCGACAACCTCTTCGGTGACATCCTCACCGATCTGGGCGCGGCGATCAGCGGCGGAATCGGGCTGGCCGCCAGCGGCAACCTCGATCCCAGTCGTATGAACCCCAGCATGTTCGAACCCGTTCATGGTTCAGCACCCGATATCGCCGGGCAGGGTAAGGCCGATCCGACGGCGACGGTCTTGAGCCTCGCGCTGCTGTTGGACTTCATCGGCCAGGAGGACATGGCCGGTCGTGTCGAAGCCGCTGTCGAAGCCGATCTTGCAGCCCGAGGATCCTCAGTCCGGTCGACCAGCGAGATCGGCGATGCCCTCGCCGAGCGCGCCGCAGTGAAGTAACGTCACCCGACATGAGCACGCTCAGTGCGGGTCTGTGGCCCATCGCCGATCATCGTGGAGGGGACACGACCCCGACCGCACGTCGTGACGAGATCCTCGCCGATCCTGGATTCGGCCGGCATTTCTCCGATCACATGGTCCGCGCCCGTTGGACCGCCGACGGAGGCTGGCATGACGCCGAGCTCGTCCCGTACGGACCACTCACGATGGACCCGGCTACCAACTTCATCCACTACGGCCAATCCATTTTCGAAGGTCTGAAGGCCTATCGGCACTCCGACGACAGCATCTGGACCTTCCGTCCCCTCGCCAATGCCCAACGATTCGCCAACAGCGCGCGCCGATTGGCGATGGCGGAGTTGCCGGCGGAGTTGTTCCTGGCCAGTCTCGAAGCTCTCGTCCAGGCTGATCGTGACTGGGTGCCCAGTAAGCCTGAGCATTCGCTGTATCTGCGCCCGTTCATGTTCTCCACCGAGGTCGGACTCGGTGTCCGTCCGGCGAATGCCTACGAATATCTGCTGATCGCCTCACCGGCCGCGGCGTACTTCGCCGATGGAGTCAAGCCGGTCAGCGTGTGGTTGTCCGATGACTACGTTCGCGCGGCGCCCGGCGGCACGGGTGAGGCGAAGTGCGCGGGCAATTACGCCGCGTCCCTGATCGCCCAGGCCGAGGCTGCCCAGCATGGCTGCGACCAGGTGGTGTGGCTCGATGCCGTCGAGCGGCGCTATGTCGAGGAGATGGGCGGCATGAACCTGTACTTCGTGTACGGGTCGGGTGACTCCGCCCGATTGCTCACTCCGGCGTTGACGGGCACCCTGCTGCCCGGGGTGACGCGCGACTCCCTCCTCGTGCTCGCCGAAGACCTCGGCATCAGGGCCGATGAGGGCACGATCACCGTCGACGAATGGAGTGCTGGCTGCGCCTCGGGGGAAATCACCGAGGTGTTCGCCTGCGGTACCGCGGCGGTCGTGACCCCGGTGGGGGCCGTGAAGTCCCGGGAAGGGTCCTGGCAGGTCGGGTCCGGTGGAGCGGGCCCGGTCACCATGCGCCTACGTGCGGCTCTGCTCGATATCCAAGGTGGCCAGACACCCGACCGCCATCAGTGGCTGCACCGATTGGCCTGAACCCGCCCGGAGGAATCGAACCTCGGGGTATGCTGTTCCCGTGCTCAACCAGATCATTATTTCCTAGCGCATCGGCGCCGCTCTCGCGGCATCGATGCGCAGCCCTTCGCACCCGCGGGGGGCTTTTTTAGTGCCCATTCACGACGGGAGGGGCACAGAGAGGAACGACGATGCCCAGCCTGCCCCTCGGGGATTCCTTCCATGTTTACGACACCACGCTGCGCGATGGAGCCCAGCGTGAAGGGATCGCGTACTCGGTCGAAGACAAACTCGCGGTCGCGGGCTTGCTCGATGATTACGGCGTCGGCTTCATCGAGGGCGGCTGGCCGGGGGCTATGCCAAAGGACACGGAATTCTTCGCTCGCGCTCGTGCGGAACTCGATCTGCAAACAGCGAAGTTGGTGGCCTTCGGTGCCACCCGCAAGCCCGGTGTTCCGGTGGCCGACGATCCGCAGGTCGCGGCACTGCTGGAGTCGCAGGCTCCGGTGATCACGCTCGTGGCGAAGTCCGATATGCGCCACGTCACCGAGGCGCTGCGCACCACGCTCGACGAGAACCTCGCGATGATCACGGATACGGTGCGTTATCTGGCCGAGCAGGATCGGCGAGTGTTCCTGGACCTCGAGCACTTCTTCGACGGATACGTACATGATCGCGATTACGGGGTTCGGATCCTCGAGGCAGCCTTCACGGTGGGGGCCGATGTCGGAGTTCTGTGCGACACCAACGGTGGCATGCTGCCGCACGGAATGTTCGAGGTCGTACGCGAGGTCGCAGAACGGTCTGGCGTCCGGCTCGGAATCCACTGCCAGGACGACACCGGATGCGCGATCGCCAACACCATCTCTGCGGTGGAAGCCGGAGTCACGCACGTGCAGTGCACTGCGAACGGCTATGGCGAACGGACCGGGAACGCTGACCTGTTCCCGGTGGTGGCCAATCTCGAGACGAAACTCGACATGCGTGTCCTACCGGACGGCAAACTCCGCGAAACGATGCGCATCTCCCATGCCATTGCTGAGATCGCCAACATCGCCCCGGACACCCATCAGCCGTATGCGGGGGTGTCATCGTTCGCGCATAAGGCCGGACTCCACGCGAGTGCGCTCAAGGTGAATGCTGATCTGTACAACCACATCGATCCTGCCCTGGTGGGCAACGATCAGCGGGTACTCATCACGGAGATGGCCGGGCGGGCATCGGTCGAGCTCAAGGGACGCGAACTCGGCTATGACCTCTCCGATGCGCCGGAGGTACTCACTCGAGTGGTGGATCGGGTGAAGGATCTCGAGGCGCAGGGCTGGTCTTTCGAGGCTGCCGATGCATCCTTCGAGATGCTCCTGCTCGATGAGGGATCAGGATCTGTTGCACGCCACTTCACGGTCGAGTCCTGGCGCACGATCGTCGAACAGTCTCCCAACGGTCGTGTCGTGAGCGAAGCGACGGTCAAACTGCACGCGGGTGGCGAACGGACCATCGTCACGGCCGAGGGCAACGGCCCGGTCAACGCACTCGACCAAGCCCTACGCAAGGCCGTAGTCGGCCTGTTTCCCGAGCTCACCGGTGTCAGCCTCACCGACTACAAGGTGCGGCTGCTGAATAACTCGCGTGGAACCGATGCCATCACCCGGGTTCTGATCGGCACCACCGACGGTGATGACACCTGGAGCACGATCGGGGTGCACGAGAACGTGATCGCGGCATCGTGGCGGGCATTGGAGGACGCGGTGTCCTACGCGCTCCTTCGGCGACGCCGCGACTAGGCTGCTGCTCGTGCTGATTGCTCGCGTATCCCATCATGATGAGGTGTCCTTCGCCGCTGTGAACGGCGACCGGGTCGACCTGATCGACACGCATCCGTTCGGTGAGGTTCAACTGACGGGGGAGTCGCACCCGCTCGAATCGGTGCGTGTGCTGGCTCCCATCCTGCCGAGCAAGGTCATCGCAGTGGGCAAGAACTACGCCGATCATGCTGCCGAAATGGGGGGAGAGGTCCCCGCCGAGCCCATGATCTTCTTGAAGCCGAGCACCTCGGTGATCGGCCCGGGTGCCCCGATTGTGCTCCCCACGTCATCACGGCACGTCGATCTCGAAGCGGAACTCGCCGTCGTGATCGGACGGATGTGCCGCCATGTGCCCATCGATCGTGTTGGCGATGTCGTCCTGGGCTACACCTGCGCCAACGATGTCTCGGCGCGTGACCATCAAGCCAGTGATGGTCAATGGGGCAGGGCGAAGGGATTCGATACCTTCTGCCCGCTCGGCCCGTGGATCGCGACGGATATCACTGCAGACGATCTGGCGATCACCGCCCGGGTGGATGGTGAGGTGCGCCAGTCAGCACGAACCTCGTCGATGGTGCGCGACGTGTCGACGCTCGTATCGTGGATCTCCGATGTCATGACCCTGCTGCCCGGTGATGTGATCCTGACCGGCACCCCGGCCGGTGTCTCACCCATCGTGGCCGGGGACGAGGTCGTCATCGAGATCGAAGGGATCGGGCAGTTGCGCAATCCGGTTGTGGCGGCGGAGTCCGTCGCATGAGTCAGATGACACCGGCGAACGGGACTGATATTCGGGTGCGGTTCTGCCCATCGCCCACAGGGAATCCGCACGTGGGGATGATTCGTACCGCGTTGTTCAACTGGGCTTTCGCGCGACATGTCGGTGGAACTTTCGTGTTCCGTATCGAAGATACCGATGCTGCACGCGATACGCAGGAGTCCTACCTCGCGTTGCTGGAGTCGCTTCGGTGGCTCGGCCTCGACTGGGATGAGGGCCCGGAAGTTGGGGGCGCCTACGGTCCCTATCGGCAATCAGAACGTGGAGACATCTACGCAGATGTAGCGCAGCGATTGCTCGATGCCGGCCATGCCTACGAGTGCTTCTGCACCGCTGAGGAACTCGAAGCGCAGCGGGAGGCGGCTCGAGCCGCCGGAAAGGCCCCGGGATACGACCGCACCTGTCGCTATCTCGATCATGCGGCGCGAGATGCCCGAAGAACTGAGGGGCGTCCGGCAGTACTGCGGTTCGCGATGCCCGATCAGGACTGGGAGTGGGACGACATGGTGCGCGGACCGATGCGCTTCGGTCGCGAACACGTTCCCGACTACGTCATCCGACGTGTCAATGGTGATCCGCTGTACACCCTGGTGAATCCCGTCGACGACGCGCTGATGCGCATCACTCACGTCCTGCGCGGTGAGGACCTGCTGTCCTCGACCCCGCGTCAACTAGCGATGTACGAAGCACTCGCGGACGTAGGTGTCGGGGATGGGGTCACGCCACGCTTCGGCCACCTCCCCTACGTCATGGGCGAGGGCAATCGCAAACTGTCCAAGCGCGACCCGGAATCCTCCCTGGCGATGTATCGCGAGCTGGGTTATCTACCCCAGGGCCTGCTGAATTACCTTGCTCTCCTCGGCTGGTCTCCGGGTGACGATCGGGAGTTCTTCGATCTCACCGAGATGGCCCGCCTGTTCGAGATCAGCAGGGTCAACGCGAGCCCGGCGCGTTTCGATCTGAAGAAGTGCACGGCGATCAATGGAGATTGGATTCGAACGCTGTCCGGATCCGAACTCATCGAGCGCATCGTGCCGTTCCTGCAGGATGCCGACCTCGTCGCGGATCCGATCACTGCACCGCAGCGTTCGATCCTCGATGAGGCGGTGCCGTTGATCGCTGAGCGTCTCGAGGTGCTGTCGCAGGCGGTCGGGATGCTGGGATTCCTCCTCGTCGGCGACGCAGACTTCGTCATCGAACCGGAGCAGGAGGAGGTCCTCGCCCAACCGGAATCGCAGGAGGTGGTCGCTGCCTCACTGTCAGCCCTTCGCGCACTCGAGGACTGGGACGGCGAGGCGATCCAGATGGTTCTTCGCACGGCGCTGGTGGACGGCCTCGGGCGCAAACCCAAGCATGCGTTCGGGCCCGTGCGCATTGCCATCACCGGACGGCGCGTGTCACCGCCGCTGTTCGAGTCGATGGCGATCCTCGGACGTGATCGCTGCCTGGCAAGACTCGAGGCTGCACAGCGTCGAGTGGGGTGACCTCCGGCCGCGACAGGCGGACGTCCGCCGCTGGAATCGGCCGTGGCATACTGGTCCGCTGTTGTCCACCCATGGGGTATGGGGTAATTGGCAGCCCGACTGGTTCTGGCCCAGTTAGTCTAGGTTCGAGTCCTGGTACCCCAGCGAGTCGCGTACGCAGGAGGTACGCGCCTCACGCACGGCCCCGTTGTGTAGCGGCCTAGCACGCCGCCCTCTCAAGGCGGTAGCGCGGGTTCGAATCCCGTCGGGGCTACGCGAGGCAGGTTGACCGACCCCCGCGCATCATGCTGCGGGGGTCGGTCATGCCAACGGTGGAATACCCCGGCTCGAAGACACCGGCATGCAGGCACTGGGAGGAATCGATGGGTCGCACACTGGCGCAGAAGGTCTGGGATGACCATGTCGTTCGGCGGGCCGAGGGGGAACCCGATCTGCTGTACATCGATCTGCACCTCACACACGAGGTGACCAGCCCGCAGGCCTTCGATGGGTTGCGCTCAGCCGGTCGACCGGTGCGGCGAACCGATCTGACGTTGGCGACCGAGGATCACAACGTGCCTACGATCGACATCGACAGGCCGATCGCGGATCCGGTCTCCCGTGCCCAGATCGATGCGTTGCGAGCCAACGCTGTGGAATTCGATATCCCGATCTTCCCGCTCGGCAGCGTCGAGCAGGGCATCGTTCACGTTGTGGGCCCGCAAATGGGGCTGACCCAGCCGGGCATGACCATCGTGTGCGGTGACTCCCACACCTCGACGCACGGGGCCTTCGGCGCACTGGCCTTCGGCATCGGCACCAGTGAGGTGGAGCATGTCCTCGCGACCCAGACCCTGCCCCTGAAACCCTTCAAGACGATGGCGGTCACCGTCGAGGGTGATCTGCCCCCGGACGTGACGGCCAAGGACATCATCCTCGCGGTGATCGCCAAGATCGGAACCGGCGGCGGCCAGGGCCACGTGATCGAGTACCGCGGTGATGCGATCCGATCGCTGTCGATGGAAGGCCGCATGACGCTGTGCAATATGTCGATCGAGGCGGGTGCGCGGGCGGGCATGATCGCCCCGGACGAGACGACCTTCGGCTACGTCCAAGGTCGCCCGCATGCACCGAGCGGTGCCGAGTGGGATGAGGCGGTGGAGTACTGGCGCAGCCTGGCCACGGATGACGACGCGGTCTTCGATACCGAGGTCGTGATCGACGCCAGCACGCTATCCCCGTTCGTCACCTGGGGAACCAACCCTGGTCAGGGGCTCCCGCTCAGCGCGTCCGTCCCCGCACCGGAGGATGCACGCGATGAGACCGAGCGCATCGCCATCGAACGAGCCCTGGAGTACATGGACCTCACACCGGGGACACCGTTGAAGGACATCACCGTCGATACCGTTTTCGTCGGTTCCTGCACTAACGGCCGGCTGGAGGATCTACGGGCGGTCGCCGGAATTCTTCGGGGCCGCAAGGTCGCCGACGGAGTGCGGATGCTCGTGGTCCCCGGATCGGCTCGGGTTCGTCTGGAGGCGCACTCGGAGGGTCTCGACGAGATCTTCCGCGCCGCAGGAGCGGAGTGGCGCGAAGCAGGATGCTCGATGTGCCTGGGGATGAACCCCGACAAATTGGAACCGGGGCAGCGCAGTGCATCGACGTCCAACCGCAACTTCGAGGGGCGTCAAGGCCCTGGTGGACGCACCCACCTGGTGTCACCCGAAGTCGCTGCGGCCACGGCTGTCCTGGGTCACCTCGCCGCACCGGCAGACCTGTCCTAACCCGAGCCCGAACCCCGAAAGGCGACCAGCGCAGATGGACAAATTCCTCGTTCACACCGGCACCGCGGTTCCACTGCGACGCAGCAACGTGGACACCGATCAGATCATTCCTGCCGAGTACCTCAAGCGCGTCACCCGTCACGGGTTCGAGGACGGACTTTTCAAGGGGTGGCGGGCGGATCCGCAGTTCGTGTTGAATCAGCCGCAGTACGACGGCGCAACGATTCTGGTTGCCGGACCCGATTTCGGAACCGGATCATCACGGGAACATGCCGTCTGGGCGTTGCAGGACTATGGATTCAAGGTCGTCATCGCACCACGATTCGCCGATATCTTCCGCGGGAACTCCGGTAAGGCCGGGCTGTTGACCGCTGCGGTCGATCAGTCCGTGGTCGAGGACCTGTGGGCGCGGATCGAGTCTGAGCCGTCGCTACCGGTCACCGTGGATCTCGATCAGCAGGTGATCGCCTATGCCGATCAGTCAGCATCCTTCGACGTGGACGGCTACGTCCGCTGGCGATTGATGGAGGGCTTGGATGACATCGGAATCACCCTGCGCTACGCCGATGACATTTCCGCCTTCGAATCCCAACGCCACAGTTTCCTGCCCACGACCCGCTAGCACTCGCAACTGCGGCTGGCCGGGGTTGGCATTTCGCCAGATTGCCTCGGTCGGGCAACGGTTTTCGCCTCGGCGTGGCGCGGTTCGCGTGACGGCGGACAAGCACTAGGGTGATGGTTATCGGCCACGCCGGCCGAACCGATCCCATCCATGTGCGAAAGAGGACTCTAGTGAATAAGGCGGATTTGATCGACGCTGTCGCAGCGCAGCTCGATGCGAGCAAGAAAGACGTCACCGAGGTCGTCGAGACGCTCCTCCACGAGGTCAAGAAGTCCATCGCTCGCGGCGACAAGGTCGCCCTGAGCGGCTTCGGCGTTTTCGAGCGCCAGTCCCGAGCGGCGCGCACCGGACGCAACCCGCGCACCGGCGAAGCGGTGAAGATCAAGGCCACGAAACTGCCGAAATTCCGCCCGGGTGCGGAATTCAAGGCGATCGTCTCCGGCGTGAAGAGCGCTGCGGAGGGCACCGCCAAGAAGCCGGCGAAGAAGGCTGCCGCGAAGAAGGCTCCGGCGAAGAAGGCTCCTGCCAAGAAGGCTGCGAAGAAGGCTGCCGCGAAGAAGGCTCCGGCGAAGAAGGCTCCGGCCAAGAAGGCTGCCGCGAAGAAGGCTCCGGCCAAGAAGGCTCCT
>AACY020055142.1_pt1 | contig 10540 bp, 11 predicted proteins | sample 267378 | NCBI WGS metagenome assembly AACY02 (sample SAMN02954345, study PRJNA13694) | marine metagenome | biome: aquatic; feature: ocean; material: water; isolation source: isolated as part of a large dataset composed predominantly from surface... | reverse complement strand
ACTAGGCGAACTCCAAGAGTATCGCGCCCGGTCTGGCGAACTTCTTTTACTGGGGTGCGCATGACTACGCCTCCTGAGGTAATAACTAAAATCTCATTACTTTCATTAACAATTAGAGCTCCTACTAAACCACCTCGCGCGCCTTCATCAACTTTGGCAGCCTTAACTCCAATGCCGCCGCGGGATTGCAAACGATACTCACTGATATCAGTTCTCTTTCCAAAACCACCATCAGTTGCTGTTAGTACAAAACTCTTTTCATCGCCACTTCTAATAGTTGCCATAGTGAGCAATTCATCACCGCTTCTAAATTTCATTCCAATTACGCCAGTTGCAGATCTACCCATAGAACGCAAGGACTCATCATCTGCTGTAAAGCGAAGAGACATTCCCTTCTTTGAAATTAAAAGTAGTTCATCTTTTGCCGTAATAGCAGAAGCTGCCACAACCTCATCACCATCTTTTAATGAGATTGCTATTAAGCCGCCGGTTCTTGGTGAGTCATATTCACTAAGTGGGCTCTTTTTTACTATTCCACCTTTTGTGGCGATTACTAAATATGGAAGCGAAGAGTAATCGTTAATACCTATAACGGAGGCGATAGTTTCATTTGGTTTAAATGCCAATAAGTTTGCAACATGCTGGCCCCTGGCATCACGTCCAGCATCAGGAAGCTCATGAACTTTGGCTCTATAGACCCGCCCTTGGTTTGTTAAAAAGAGAAGCCAATCATGAGTTGATGCCGTGAAGAAATGTTCAACTATGTCATCTTGTTTTAAGGCTGCTCCTTTAACCCCTTTACCGCCGCGTCTCTGAGATCTATAAAGGTCGGCTTTGGTGCGTTTGGCATATCCGCCCCTTGTAATGGTTACAACTACATCTTGATTTGGAATCAGATCCTCGACTGATAAATCAGTATCGCCAGCAACTATCTGAGTTCTTCTCTCATCTCCATACTTATCTACAATCTCTTTAAGCTCCTCTTTAATTATCACTCTTTGAGCAGCAGGATCATTAAGGATTATCTTCAACTCTTTAATTTCAGCCATCAAGGTTTCGAATTCATCAATAATCTTCTGGCGCTCAAGTGCTGCAAGGCGGCGCAGCTGCATATCAAGAATGGCATTGGCTTGAAGTTCATCGACTTCAAGAAGTTTAATTAAACCTTCCCGGGCTTGCTCTGATGTAGCGCTAGCTCTGATTAAAGCTATTACGGCATCTAGGGCATCAAGTGCTTTTAAGTAACCACTTAATATATGAGCGCGTTTCTCTTTCTCTTTTAATCTAAATTTTGTTCGTCTGATAATTACTTCTACTTGATGAGTAATGTAATAGCGGACAAATTCATCAAGGCGTAGTGTTCTTGGAACATTGTCAACTAAGGCCAACATATTTGCTCCAAAAGAGTCTTGGAGTTGTGTCTGTTTATAGAGATTATTTAAGACAATTTTAGGGGTGGCATCATTTCGCAGCACAATAACTAAACGTTGACCAAGGCGCTCATTGCCTTCATCTCTAACATCAGCAATGCCTTTGATTTTGCCGTCTTTTACTAGCTCAGCAATTTTTAGCGCAAGGTTGTCGGGATTTACTTGATATGGCAGCTCTGTTACTACTAAACATGTTCGCTTATTAATCTCTTCAACTTCCACAACAGCGCGCATTTGAATAGAGCCACGACCTGTGCGATAGGCATCTTCAATTCCTTGCCGCCCAACGATGATTCCTTTAGTTGGAAAATCTGGTCCTTTAACAATTCCAAGAAGAGCCTTTAGTGTTTCCTCATTTGATGCATCTGGGTTATCAAGGGCCCATTGCACAGCCCCAGCAATTTCGCGCAGATTGTGCGGTGGAATATTTGTTGCCATTCCAACAGCGATACCAGCTGAGCCATTAACTAATAAATTTGGGAAGCGAGAGGGAAGTACTAGCGGCTCTTGGCTTCGTCCATCGTAGTTTGCAATGAAATCGACAGTTTCTTCATCGATATCTCGCATGATCTCCATTGCAAGAGGGGCCATACGAGCTTCGGTATAACGCATCGCTGCAGCTGGATCATTACCAGGAGATCCAAAGTTTCCATTGCCATCAACCAATGGATATCTAAGTGACCAGTGTTGAGCTAAACGAACCAAGGTGTCATAGATAGCTCCATCGCCATGTGGATGGTAATTACCCATAACATCACCAACGATGCGTGATGATTTGTAATAACCCTTATCTGGGCGATAACCAGCGTCATACATCGCATATAAAACTCTGCGGTGAACTGGTTTTAAACCATCTCTAATATCAGGCAGTGCTCTTCCAACGATAACTGACATTGCATAATCAAGATAAGAGCGAGCCATCTCCACTTGAAGATCGACCATTTCAATGCGATCTACTTTATTTTCATCAAGATTTTCCATTAGATATCAAGGAACCTAACATCTTTAGCATTTCTTTGAATAAATTGCCTTCTCTGCTCAACATCTTCGCCCATTAAAACTGAGAAGAGATCATCTGCTGCTGCTGCATCATCTAGAGTCACTTGCATAAGTACGCGGTGAGCAGGATCCATTGTGGTATCCCAGAGTTCTTTTGCTGGCATCTCGCCAAGACCTTTAAAGCGCTGGATTCCATCTTCTTTAGGTAAACGCTTTGCGGCCTCTAGTCCTAGTTGAATTAAGCCATCTCGTTCTTTATCAGAAAATGCATATTGAACTGGTTCTTTTCCGCCCCATTTGATTTTATATAGCGGTGGTTGTGCAAGATAGACAAAACCTTTTTCAATTAATGGACGCATAAATCTAAATAGAAGAGTTAAGAGCAGTGTTCTAATATGTTGCCCATCAACATCAGCATCTGCCATGAGAATAACTTTGTGATATCTAAGTTTTGCAATATCGAAGTCATCGTGAATTCCTGTACCAAGAGCAGTTATCAAAGCTTGAACTTCATTGTTTTGTAGAACCCGATCAATTCTTGCCTTTTCAACATTTAATATTTTTCCTCTAATTGGAAGAACTGCTTGATAGCGAGAATCTCTTCCACCTTTTGTTGAACCGCCCGCCGAATCTCCCTCGACAATATAGAGCTCACACTTTTCAGGCTCGGTCCATTGGCAATCCGCTAATTTTCCTGGCATACCGCGACCTTCAAGTAGGCCTTTTCTGCTGCGAGATAGGTCTCTAGCTTTTCTTGCTGCAATTCGAGCAGTTGCTGCATCTATAGCTTTTCTTACAATTTCTTTACCTTCACTTGGGTTCTTCTCAAACCATGCGCCCACTGCATCATTTAAAGCTTTTTGAGTAAAAGATTTAGCTTCTGTGTTTCCTAGCTTTGTCTTTGTTTGACCTTCAAACTGTGGCTCACTTATTTTAATAGAGATAATTGCAGTTAACCCTTCACGGATATCATCTCCGGTTAGGCGATCTTCTTTTCTCTTTATATAGCCCCACTCTTCAGCAAACTTGTTTACTAGCGAGGTAAGTGATGTTCTAAAACCCTCTTCATGTGTGCCGCCCTCTTGGGTATTAATGGTGTTAGCAAAGGTATATACCGATTCGGTAAAGCTGGTATTCCATTGCATTGCCACCTCAAGTGACATCTTTTGTTTTAGATCCTCTGTTTCAAAAGCAATAATTGATTTATGGGTAACGCCTTTTGTGGTATTTAAATGTTTAACAAAATCTACAATCCCACCTGCGTAGCAATATTTAACCTCTAGTACTTCGCCTTTCTCATCAACATGGCCCGCTCGTTCATCGCGTAGCGAGATAGTTAGACCTTTATTTAAAAAGGCCATCTCTCTAAACCTGGTTGATAAAATTTCAAATGAAAAGTCTGTAGTTTCAAATATTTCCTCAGAGGGATAGAAGGTGACTTCAGTTCCTGTCTCTTTTGTAGCAACACCTTTTTCAACTGGAGAGTTAGGAACCCCTAGTTTGTAACTCTGCTCCCAGATAAAGCCATCTCTTTGAACTACAACGCTTAGATCTCTACTTAAAGCATTAACAACAGATATTCCAACGCCATGCAGACCGCCAGATACTGAGTAGCCGCCATCGCCAAATTTTCCTCCGGCGTGAAGTACTGTCATAACAACTTCTAGCGCTGGTTTCTTCTCTATTGGATGAATATCTACTGGAATTCCGCGTCCGTTATCGCTTACTCGCACTCCACCATCTTTTTGTAATAGAACGCTGATGTGGGTGCAATGGCCTGCTAGAGCCTCATCTACTGAGTTATCAACGACTTCATAAACTAAGTGGTGCAAGCCTCGCTCACCTGTTGAGCCGATATACATTCCTGGGCGCTTACGAACAGCTTCTAGGCCTTCTAGAACGGTGATTGCGCTGGCGTCATAAGCCCGCGCCACCTTCTTATCAGCCACGCTAAGCCCCTCTTCTATCAATAGTTTGACCCCGCCAGAGACAGTTCTCGCCTCTTTATTGGGCTAGGTACCGGTAAATCCTAGTGGTAAATCAAACTAGAGATAGCCAAAAAAGGGCGTTATTGGTGGATTAGGCGCGTTTTTAGAAGGTAGTTGAGCCTTGAATATCACCCAAAGGTATCCCTAGCCCCTTTTGCCCCTCGGATCGTTCTTAAGCCGCGCTTCCAGGATGGGGCGTGAGGGCCCATGATCACTAGCTCATCAACTAACGCACCAGGAGAGCTTTTGCGGATTGTTTTCAAAAGCTCGCTCTGTATCAAACGAAGTTGAGTACTCCAAGCAGTTGATGAGGTTTGAATCGTTAATTTTCCTTCAAATAAAGTAATTGGCGTGGTGTGTTCTGAAACCTCACTGCCAACAATTTGCGCCCAATCACTAAATAGATTTCCTTCAGCAATTCCTTGTCGCCATTCTTTGTTCTGTACTAGTTCGTTTATAAGGCTTGAAATCTTCTCTGGCTCTCCACTGAGGCTACGTTCTTGTTCAACTACCTCTTTCTTCTTTTTATAGCCACTTCTATAAGAGCGGTAGAGCTCCCTTGCAATATCTCGCTTCATAAAGTTATTACCTTACCCAGCTCAACTTTAAATTTAGCGCCTTGAATTGCTTTAGGTAAATCGCTTTCAACCGCAACTGTAATAAATGTCTGCTCTGCGCTATCTGCAATCTCTAATAGTTTCTCTCGTCGCCCTTCATCAAGTTCAGAGAAAACATCATCTAATATTAATATTGGTTTTGCTCCTTCGTCGATAAATAGCTGATAACTTGCTAGACGTAGAGCTAGAGCAATCGACCAAGACTCTCCGTGGCTGGCATAGCCTTTAACTGGATGATCACCTAGGTTTAAAAGAAGATCGTCGCGGTGTGGACCCACTAAAGAAATTCCTCGCTCTATCTCCTGTGCTTTAACCTCATCTATTACTTTTAGTATTAACTCTCTATTTACTTCCTTTTCTACAGAAGGAGCAGGAATACTTGATTTATATCCTAATTTAGCAAGTTTTTTCGCTGATAGATTTTTGTAGGCTTTTTGAAATAACGGCTCAATCTGATTAATTAATTTAATTCGTCCCGCAATTAACTCGCCACCAAAAGTAGCTAGGTGCTCGCTCCATGAACGAAGTGATGACTCAGGAGCCCGGCTCTTTAGTAGTGAATTGCGCTGTTTTAAAGCCCTCTCATAATCACTTATTACACCAGCAAGACGTGGGCTCTGTTGGATTAGAAGTTGATCTAGAAAAGACCTTCTCTCGCTCGGGTCGCCGCGAACTAAATCTAAATCCTCTGGCGAGAAACAAACACTCTTTACTAAACCTAATAACTCTTTCTGGCTTCGTGCCGGATTTTGATTTACTTTGGCGCGATTTGCCTTACCGTTGTTTATCTCTAACTCAACAAGGGTGGTTCTCTCATCTGATTCAATTTTGGCGCGGATATAAGCGCGCTCACTACCTAATTTAATAAGAGGTTGATCACTTGATATCCGGTGTGATGAAAGTAGGGCTAGATACATTAAAGCCTCAATGACGTTGGTTTTACCCTCACCGTTTTCACCAATAAATATGTTTTGCCCTGTTTTTAAAGAAAGCTCTAAGTTTTCATAAGAGCGGAAATCTTTTAAAGATAGATGGGAAACAAACATTTTTAACGCTTGTTAATTAAGAGGCGTAACGCATAGGCATTAGTAGATAGCGGTAAGAGCTATCTATCTCACCATCTACTTTATTTTTACCTGATAAGACCGCCGGTTTATTAGATCCGGTAAATGCGATATTTACATAAGTTGTTCCAAGGGCATTCAAACCATCGGCTAAAAATGTTGGGTTAAAGCGATATCTATCGCCTCTCCAGTGTATGAAATTTGAAGTTCTTCTGTAGCTGTTGCTTCATCTCCTGCGCCAGCTTCAAGGTGAAGTGAGTTATCTGAAAACTTTAAACGGAGCGGTACAGTTTTATCGGTGACTAAAGCTACCCGGCGCACAGAATCTAAGAGTGTTGCAACTTCAATTACCGCAGTTGCAATACTCTCACTTGGAAGTAGGTGGCGGTAAGGAGGGAAGGCGCCATCTAACTGCCTTGAGGTCATTGATTTCTGCTCAGTTGTAAAGCCAATTAAGCGCTCGTTAGAGGTATTAGGAGCTACAGAGAATGAAATATTCTTACTAGATGAAATTGTTTTAGCTGCATCTGCCAAAGTTCTTGCTCTAAGTAAAGCTGTTGTTGTTTCCTCTGGATTGTTTGGGCTCCAGTTAATTTCTCTCACGGCTAAGCGGTATCGATCGGTTGCAGCAAATGTAATAACTTCTTTATTAATATCTACATGGATTCCAGTTAAGGTTGGTAGTGAGTCATCTCGCCCTGCTGCTACCGCCACTTGATTAACCGCAGTTGCAAATAAATCACTAGCGATGCTTCTGATGTATCAGGCATTACTGGAAGGTTTGGGTATTCAATTATTGGAAGTGTTGGAAGAGTGAACTTAGCTGCTCCTGCTGTTACTAAAACCCTACTTCCGTCTAGATTAAATGAAACCGGTTTATTTGGTAGCGCTCTGGAGATTTCTGCTAACAACCTTCCTGGAACTAATACTCTTCCTTTTTCTTTTATATCTGCAGAGAATGAAGATTTGGCAGAGGTCTCTAAATCCGAAGCACTTAAAGTGATATCGCTTCCCGCCTCGATCACAATTCCTAGTAGCGCGGTCATAATTGGCCTGGTTGAGAGGCTCCTTGAAACCCAATTAACGCTATCGGTTAACACTGCGCTGTCTACTGTGAATTTCATAATCTTCAGCCTAACTCTTTCGTCTTCACTTTAGATAGTTGGTTTGATTTAAAGCTTCTAATCAAGATCTGTTCTCTGAGATGAGATTTCTTATCTATAAAGTTAGTAGTAGTAACCAGGCGGTTTAACTGTGGAAAAGAAATAAAAGCCCTGTTCAAGGCCGTATTACCCTTCATTTAAACCACCTCTTCTCTGTGTAAAAACTGTGAGTAACTCTTAAAACAAACCATTTGGAAAAACAAGGTCTTTTCAAACCCCACCTTTACCAACAGGTTATCCACACATATCCACAGGTTATCCCCAACCTCTGATATTTCAGAGATTAAGCCTTAGCCTGCAGTTTTATCCGGTTTGTTAGTTCGGAAACCTGGTTAAAAATCGATCGGCGCTCAGCCATCAAATGGCGGACCTTTCGATCTGCGTGCATAACGGTTGTGTGATCGCGGCCGCCAAAAGTCTGACCAATTTTAGGTAGGGATAACTCAGTCATCTCGCGGCAGAGATACATAGCGATCTGGCGGGCATTAACTAAAACCCTTGAACGAGAAGTTCCACAGAGATCATCTAAAGTTAAACTGAAATACGAGGCCGTTTGGGCCATTATCAAACTAGCTGTGATTTCAGGTGTTGAATCATCAGGGATTAAATCCTTAAGAACTATCTCAGCTAAATTCATATCAACCATCTGACGATTTAAAGAAGCAAAAGCGGTAACACGAATTAACGCTCCCTCTAACTCACGAATGTTTGTGGAAATTTTCGAAGCGATATATTCCAAAACATCATCTGGTGCATTTAATTTATCTTGCGCAGCTTTCTTTCTTAAAATAGCAATACGTGTTTCAAGCTCCGGCGGTTGAATATCAGTTATTAAACCCCACTCAAATCTAGATCGGAGTCGATCTTCCAAAGTAGTTAATTGTTTTGGTGGGCGATCACTTGAGATAACAATCTGTTTATTAGCGTTATATAAAGTATTGAAAGTATGAAAGAACTCTTCTTGGGTTCTCTCTTTATTTTCTAAGAATTGAATATCATCAACAAGTAGAACATCAAGATCGCGGTAGCGGCGTTGAAAGTTAGAAGATTTATCGTCGCGAATTGAGTTAATAAAGTCATTTGTAAACTCTTCAGATGAGACGTAGCGAACCCGAACCCCACCATATAACTCTTTGGCATAAGCCCCAATTGCATGTAATAAATGGGTCTTTCCAAGGCCTGACTCACCATAAATAAAGAGCGGGTTATAAGCCTTTGCAGGGGCCTCAGCTACAGCAACAGCTGCGGCGTGGGCAAAACGATTAGATGCGCCGATAACAAAAGTTTCAAAAATATATCTAGGGTTTAACTGCGTTTGATCAGAGCTTTTACTTTGGACCTCTTGGCGACCAGTTCCCGCCCTTGGTGATTCAACCTCAACATCTACCTCTTCAACTACAGAGAGATCGGCATCGAGAGATTCATCAACTGTGACTGCGATATTTATTCGCTCGCCCAATTTGGCCGAGAGCGCATCATTTAACAAAACCTTTAAACGGCTCTCTAAAACATCTTTTGCAAAAACATTAGGGGCGGCAAGAAGGAGATTTGATCCCCCATCGCTCTTTAATAAACCTAGAGGTTTAGTCAGCGTAAGAAAGGCGCGATTTTGAGGAGACTCTTTAGCAACAGAATCAACAATTCCCTTCCAAAGCTCTAAAAGGTCAGCCTCAATTTCCTTGGCTTCAAGGGCTCCAGGTTCAGCAATCGACATAACCCCTCATCTCACTAGATATCCACAAAGTTATCCACAGGCTGTGGTCTATACTTCGACTTTAGGCTTAATCTCGGGGGAAAAGAGCTTAAAAACCTTCTTGCCTGTGGATAGAGGCGGAAAGTATGCCTTTATCCCAATAAAAGCAAGTGGTTATCCACAAAATCTTCCCAAAGGCCCTAAATGTCCTAAAAGATATCCCCAGTTTTCCAAATCGGTAGGTCAACAGATACCGTTGCCCCCTGCTCTTGTGGCCCCCAATCGCAGCTACGCGATTACCTCAAGACCTGATCAATCCCAACAGCTCAAATTAAGAGCTGTTTTTAAAGGAGTGAGAGAAGAAGATGAAGCGTACTTTCCAGCCGAATAATCGTCGGCGCGCGAAGAAGCATGGTTTTCGCGCTCGTATGGCAACTCGTGGTGGACGCGCAGTTCTCTCTGCCCGTCGCGCTAAGGGTCGCGCTCGTATATCCGCCTAAGTTGTAATAACCGGCGTGCTAGCAGCCATTAACCGCCTAACTTCTCGCGAAGACTTCGCGCGGGTTACTCGTTCACCAATTCGTTCAACAACAAAGAGCCTTGTTGGTTATTTAAGCAAAGAACCAAATCTCATATCTCCGAAAGTTGGTTTTGTTGTCTCAAGAGCGATCGGTGGCTCAGTGATTCGCCATAGAGTGACAAGGCAGTTAAGACATGCTTCAAAAAGTAGCCTTCATATTCTTCCTCCACAATCCATGGTGGTAATTAGAGCAACCAAACCTGAGCAGAATGTTCATAATGAAATCCCAAGATTATTTACCGCGTTAAATGAAAAGGCGGGAAGATGATTAATAAATTACTTGACTTACTTATGCTTCCATTTATTTTAATTATTAAAATTTGGCAGAAATTTATAGCCCCAGGACTTGCTCCAAGGTGTAAGTATTATCCTTCTTGCTCTCAATACACATATGAATCAATAAAGAGCTTCCATATCTTTGGTCTAGCTCTAGGTGTGTGGAGAGTCATTAGATGTAACCCACTGAGCCATGGTGGGGTGGATTACCCTCCAAAAACGTTGAAAATAGGCCCTTTTTTACTATCAAATAAAGAGACAGAAAGCATGGTGAGCTAAATGGGCATTTTAGATCCGCTTTATTGGATTGTTTCTGGAGTTATGGTCTCTATCCATAAAGCTCTCTCACCAGTATTTGGCGGAGCAAGTGGAGTTACATGGACTCTCTCTATCATGGGCCTTGTTGTTTTAATTAGAACTATTCTGATTCCGCTCTTTGTAAAACAGATTAAATCTCAGCGAGCTCTAACTGCCCTAGCTCCAGAGATGAAGAAGATTCAACAGAAATATAAAGATGATCGCCAGAAGCAATCAGAAGAGTTGATGAAGTTATATAAGACCCACAAAACAAATCCAATGGCTTCATGTTTTCCAATTCTGGCTCAAGCCCCAATATTCTTCGCACTCTTCACAGTGCTTAACGGAATTGGTAAAAACCCACCACAAGCTCGCGGAGTTTTAACTAGCGAAATTGCAGCTCAGATGGCAAAGGCAGAATTCTTTGGCGCTC